>Ga0265294_10000674_pt1 | contig 46026 bp, 34 predicted proteins | sample MunlanPumphouse3_FD_192504 | JGI IMG/M metagenome (GOLD analysis project Ga0265294, IMG submission 192504) | Groundwater microbial communities from a municipal landfill in Southern Ontario, Canada - Pumphouse #3 | ecosystem: Environmental > Aquatic > Deep subsurface > Groundwater | place...
TTATGTATTGGTAGCCCTTACCTCTCTTATATGAATCATAAATCAAATTAGCCATTGCTTCGAGTTCAGACTTTACTAAACCTGATGAAACAATACTAAATACATCTTCAAAATCCTTATCAATAACATTTAACTCCTTACCTCTAATGACTAGTGCATAGCCTCTATGAAAAGGAGTTACAAAATCATAGTGTTTCTTAGTAATTGGTTTTAGGGTTTGCTTATCGACATATGTCCATCCTTTTTTGTCCTTAATTATCATAAGGGAATCGAAAACTTGACCCACTTCCTTAAAGTCAACTTTAAGGGTTATGGCGTTTGGAAGGATTTCTTTATTTCTTATTATTGCTCTTTTAAGTTTATAATCCTCAACATAGGTTAGGGTGGAATCTTGAATATCTATAATTGTATTTAATCCATCATAAAGAATATCTCCTCTGGTTCCGAAGATAGTAAATCTATTATTCCTTTTAGCAACAAAAAATGTATCAACTTCAAGATAAGCGTTTACTTGGTCATATTCTGGTTGAACATACAAAACTCCTTTTTGGGAAATTATCCCCTTGCCACCGTTATTAATTTGATTAAAAAAATGAGGATGGTTAGAATATTCAACATCATCGAAGAAAGCTTGCATGATTGGGCGCCCTTTTTTGTTTAAAACAGCTCTCTTATCACTTGAATTAAGAGCTTTTATAAACTGACCATTATTATAAGTTTCAACCTTAAAGCCAACAAACTGCGGATTGGTTAGTACTTTGCCTTCTTTATTTATCAGTCCCCAAGAATCATTAAGCCTATATGAATAAACCTCATCCTCAACCACAACACTCATATCTTGATACTTAGGTTCAACAATAACCCTTCCCTCATAATCCATCATACCCACAAAGCCATCAGCTTTAAAGAATATTCTACTCCAATCAAATGAAACAACATCTTTGGCATTAATATTTATCTTCTTTTCTTCTACAACCTCTCCCTTCCTATTTACTATTAGCTTCTTATCCCCTTCCCTTGTGTAGAAATTGCCTCCACCTAAATATTTTACAACATCATATTTAGGTTCACAAGTCCAAGCAAAAGGCAAAAGAGATGAGTTTACAATTTCGACAAGAGAAATTACGGTATCAGAATCAAAATACTCTACAATATCGCTACTTGTGTTAAAGACCATATTTTTATCTCCCATTGATGCAACAAAGAAAGTGTCTTCATCAATCATTACTTTTATGGTGTCAAATTCAGGATAGAGATAACCCAAACCATCAAAGCTAACTAATCCATACTTATTATTGAACTTAGTAAGGACTAAATCTTCTTCTGTAACAAAAACATCTTCATATATTGGCTGGAAAAGAATCTTCCCATCTTGATTTAATAGTGCTATTCTCCCATTTGACATTATTCCTTTTATGTAAATAAAATTATTAGCCTCGTATGAATAAACACTATCGAAGTATGGCTCGTAAACTAAGAAACCTAACCTATCGATTAAACCTACTTTCCCATTTGTTGTAAAAGAATAAAGAGTCGAGGGTTTCAATTCTCTTAAGTCATAGACTGAATCGTATGTTCTAAGAAGCTCTTTTGTCAAATGCTCATTTTGAGAAAATAGTGCAAGACTAAAAAGAATTGAGAGGGAGAATAGAATAAGTTTTTTCATTTTCTTTTATACTTTTATTTTACAGCTTTGGCTCTTGTTGACTTAAACAATGAAACGAACCTAAGCCCCAAATTATTTCAGTTGAGTCAATGCCTATAACTTTTCTATCTTTAAAACATTCTTCTAATATATAGATTGCTTTATTGTCATTCTTTGAATTAAAGACTGGAACAATTACCGACTCATTAGCAATGTAGAAATTAGCATAAGAGGCAGGCAAACGTTCATCTTCAAAGTAGAAAGGCTGAGGCATAGGAAGCTCAACAATATTCATTTGCTTACCATTTTCAAGTCTCGATTGATTAAGAATCTTAAGGTTTTCTTGAAGTGGAGCATAGTTATCATCATTTTTATCTTCTTCAACAACAGTAATAACAGTATCTTCATTAACAAAACGAGTTATATCATCAACATGACCATCAGTATCATCACCCTCAACCCCATCTCCTAACCATATAATATTCTCAACTCCATAGAAGTTCATTAGCTTTTCTTCAATCTGTGCTTGATTAAACTTAGGGTTTCTGTTTTCATTAAGTAAACAAGCTGTTGTTGTTATCAAAGTTCCTCTTCCATTGAAATCAACAGAACCACCCTCCATAACAATGCCTGGTTCAAAGGTTTCAAGGTTTAGCTTGTTTGCAATTAGAGATGGTATCTTAGTGTCCAAATCATAAGGATACTTATCTCCCCAAGCGTTATAGTCCCAATCTACAATGGCTCTTTTATTTTCTTTTTCATTAATTAAGAAAGCTGGACCATGATCCCTACACCAAGCATCATTAGTTTGAAACATGTGAAAGCGTATGTTTGACATCTTAGTGCCAATAGAACTAAGCTCAGAGTTTACCCTTTTAAGCATTTCATCATTAAGGATATTTATATTGACTAATTCACCCTTAGCAAGCTCTTTAATAAAAAGATTATAGGAAGGGAATATTGTGTGTATCTTATCTGGCCAAGAGTTTTCATTATGTGGGTAAGAAAGCCAAGTGCTTTCGTGTCTATGCCATTCTGCTGGAAAGTAATATCCTAATTCTTTTGGTGTCTTCATTTTAAATAATGTTGAAATTAATCGTTATCTAAATATCTTTTAGTTATTGGCTGGTATGAGTCAATTCTTCTATCACGAAGGAATGGCCAATGTATTCTATAATGGTCGGTCTTTTCAAGGTCTAATTCTACTACCTTTAAATCTTCATCTAAGTGAGGTGCTTGATAGAGGATTGAACCAAATGGATTAGAGACAAAGCTTCCACCCCAAAACTGAACCGATCCCTCAATGCCTGTTCTATTTACAGAAACCACATGAACTCCATTTGCAATTGCATGTGAGCGTTGAATGGTTTGCCAAGCGTTATATTGCTCTATGTTTGTTGCCTTATCTTGTGATTGATCCCAACCAATTGCTGTTGGATAGAAGAGTATTTCTGCTCCCATTAGTGCTGTTATCCTTGCTGCCTCTGGATACCACTGATCCCAGCATATTAGCACTCCTATTTTTCCATATTTAGTTTCAAATACCTTGTATCCTGAGTCGCCAGGAGTGAAATAAAACTTCTCGTAAAAGCCTGGGTCATCAGGTATATGCATCTTCCTGTATTTGCCAAGATACTTTCCATCAGCATCTATAACAGCAGTTGTGTTGAAATATAAACCTTGAGCCCTTTTCTCAAACAAAGAAGCAATTATCACAACTCCTAATTCTTTTGAAAGTGTTTGAAGTCTTGCGGTTGTCTCTCCTGGGATTGGTTCTGCTAATTTAAAGTTGTCGTGGTCTTCTTTATCACAAAAATATAGTGTTGAGAATATCTCTTGTAAGCAAATAATATTTGCCCCCATCTTAGCTACCTTACGAATATCTTCTATTGCCTTTAGAATGTTACTTTCCTTGGATTCCAGGCAGGACTTTTGCACTAACCCTACTTTTACTTGCATAATATCTTCTTTTAATTATTCTTTTCTTAAAATCAATTTGACTTAGGAACACTCCTACTATAACGATGAGCATACCTAAAACCTTACTTGTGGTTAAAGATTCTTTTCCCAAAAGTACAACAAATATTATAGTTACAATAGGAACTGCATTAGTAAAGACAGTTGTTTTGGAAATTGAAAGACGTTTTGCAGAATATGAATAGCATATAAAAGCAATTGAGGAACAAAGAATTGCAAGTGCAAATATTGGGTAAATTGTTTCAAAACTAAAGGTTAGAGTTTTAAAAGTCTTAAATTCAAAGATAAAGAAAAGAGGTATATAATAAATTGCTCCTATTATATTTTGAGTAGTAGTTATTGTGATTGCCTCATATTTTTGAATAACTTTAAACAAAACAACACTATAACCACATGCTGAAAAGACAGCTAAAAACATTAGAGCAACACCTTTTCCACTTACATCGAAGGTTAGGTTGGGAGAAATCGTCATTATTCCAAGACCAATTATGGTTAGAAATACGCCAAGAATAATCTGCCAACGTAGAGCCTCCTTATGAAAGAAATACATCAAGAAAGGCACAAAAACAGGAATAGTTGAAATAATTATTGAACCCAAACTTGCATCAAGATATTGAAGTCCCCAGTTTTCGCCAAAGAAATAGAGAAAAGGCTCAAAGAAACCAAGCATTAGAAACAACTTATAGTCTTTCTTATCAATTTTGTCGAGCTTTCCAGCAAGTTTAAAAACAGTAAAAAGAAGGGTCGCTGAAATAAATACTCTTAGGGTAATAATGATGATTGGAGTGAAACCTGCAATAAGTAAATCCTTAGTCCAAATAAAGCTCATTCCCCAAAACAACATGGAGAAGAAGATAGCAATGTAAGCGTAAATCTTTTGATTCATATAAATTATAATATTAATGTGCAAATATCCGAAAAAAAACGCAAAGAATTTTGCTAAGCAGTAATTTTCTCAAAACAAAGTACTAACTTATTGATTCAAAGACTCATTTTGCTATATCAAAGAATTAAATTATTAGATTAAAGAATCATTTCACTCAGATGTACATCTTAGCTTACTGTGATATACATCTTAGCATCTTCCGATGTACATCTTAGCACGCTGTGATGTACATCTTAGCAATTTTAGATGTACATCTTAGCAAGATTAATCAAAGAGATAGAAATTTCTTTCTTGATTATAGATTTTTAATATGAAGAAAATTAAATATTATGCTTTACTTTGCAAGTCTTAATTAGAATTATATTTTGATAATGAAAAGAATTGGACTTCTCTCTGACACTCATGGCATGGTGCCTAAACAAGTTTATACTTTCTTTAAAGATGTGGATATTATCTTGCATGCTGGCGATATAGGCTCTACTGATGTCTTAGAAGAATTGAAACATTTCAAACCAACAATTGCTGTTTTTGGAAATGTTGATGGTTACGAGCTATACTCGGATCTAAAGAGAATTGAAACTTTTGAGCTTGAGGGAGTGAAAATTATGCTAACTCATATTGGTGGCTATCCTAAAAGATATGAAAAGGGGATAAAAGAAATTCTTATAAAAGAGAAACCAAATATTTTCATTTCTGGTCATAGTCACATACTTAAAGTTATTTTTGATCACCAGCTAAACCTACTTCATATGAACCCAGGTGCAGCTGGAAAATATGGTTTTCACAATGTTTGCACTATGATTCGCTTTAATGTTGATGACGGAAAGCCAAAAGATTTAGAAGTTTTGGAATATGAGAAACACTCATAGCATTTAGTTTGAATTAATTTTATTACTTTTGCATTAAATAACAAAAAAGAAAATGAAGAAATATTTAATCATAGCCCTATTAAGCCTTTTGTCATATAATGCAAATGCACAATTTATTGACAAATCAGATTTTGGAATCATTGTTGGAGGTGGAAACTACATTGGAGACCTTAACCCAAAGTATAATTTCTACAATTCAAAGCTAATGGTGGGTGCAATATATAGATATAATATTAATCCACGCTGGGCTGTTAGAGGAAATCTTCTTTTTGGGTCTGTTGCGGCTGAGGATTCGCATTTTGACAATATTAGAAACCTAAGCTTTGAATCAAAACTAACTGAAATATCTGCAATATGTGAGTTTAACTTTTTCGATTACCAGATAGGAAGTAGGAAACACAGACTAACTCCTTATATATTTGCAGGTGTTGGAGTGTTTTTCATGAACCCAAAAGCTTTAATTGAAAATAGATTGACTAATCTTACTCAATGGGTCGAGCTACAACCTCTTGCAACCGAAGGACAGGGAATGGAAGGTTTTGATACTCCTTATTCTCTTACCCAAATCTCTATTCCATTTGGATTAGGTGTGAAGTTTAGTGTTAATAAACTTATCTCAATTGGTCTTGAATGGGGTCTAAGAAAGACCTTTACTGACTATATTGATGATGTTAGTAGAGATTATGTTGAAACTGCAACCCTATTGGAGTGGAGTGGAGAGCTTGGTGTTGCTGCATCTGACAGAACACATGAAATACTTGAAGGAAGAACTAATCCTGCAGGTTCAATGCGTGGTAATCCACAAACAAAAGATTGGTATCAGTTTTTCGGATTCATAATTACAGCAAAGATTCCTAACAAAACCAAATGCTATACTTTCTAATTCCTTATCTTAATCTATCAGAGGAACGAACAAGTCTATGGTCTTTTTTAATTGCTCTTTGAGCTAAGATAAAAAGTAATAGTTGAAGAATTGGGAATGACATAGATATTTTATTATAGAATATTTGAATAGATATGCCACCCTTTTCAAAAATTTGTTTTTCTATTCCGTCGATTTTAATAAATAATAGGAAAGCTACATAAATTGTAGTTAATAGCAATCCTCCTGCAACAAGTTTTACTTGCAATTGACGATTCTTAAATAAAAAGATTGATATCACTGCAATTAAAGCTACTCCAAGTTGCATAAAGATTAAACTCCAAGCGTTTGCTCTTCCAAGAATAGTTACGTTATCTAAATCTATTTTTGGTTTTAATAGTCCAAATTGTTCTGTCATTTGCATTCCTTTTAAATCATAACTGAAATCTGCAATTGGGAAGAAGAATGTTGCAGCTGTTATTAGTATAATGAATGCTAACCATAGTGTTTGAATTCTTTGTATCATATCGTATCTTATTTTTATTGTTTATTTATTTTTCTATTGTGCAAAGGTATTACTTTTTCTTTATTTAAAATAAAAAAAGCCTCCCTTTGATAGGGAGGCTAATTTAATGAGAAAATTATTTATTAGTACATTCCGCCCATTCCACCCATTCCTGGTGATTGTGGCATTTGAGGCATTTCTTCTTTAATTTCTGATAAAACGCATTCTGTGGTTAGAATCATACTTGCAATTGAAGCTGCATTTTCAAGGGCAATACGAGAAACCTTTGTAGGGTCAATTACTCCTGATTTATGTAAGTCTTCATATACTTCTGTTCTTGCGTTGAAACCATTATCGCCTTTTAGTTCTTTTACTTTATTAACAATAACACTTCCTTCTAAGCCTGCATTTTCAACGATTTGACGAAGAGGTTCTTCTAATGCACGACGGATTATTTGAATTCCTGTGTTTTCATCTTCGTTATCTCCCTTTAAGCCTTCTAATGATTTGATTGCTCTAAGGTATCCAACTCCACCGCCAGGTATAATTCCTTCTTCAATTGCAGCTCTTGTTGCGTGTAATGCATCATCAAAACGGTCTTTCTTTTCTTTCATCTCAACCTCTGATGCTGCTCCAACATAAATAACTGCAACTCCACCTGCCAATTTAGCTAAGCGTTCTTGAAGTTTTTCTCTATCGTAGTCTGATGTTGTTTTTTCAATTTGAGCTTTTAGTTGATTAACTCTTGCTTGAATCATTGGCTTTTCGCCATGACCTGACACAATTGTTGTATTGTCTTTGTCAATTGTTATCTTGTCGGCAGAACCTAACATTTCAAGTGATGCGTCTTCTAACTTATATCCTTTTTCTTCTGATATAACAACTCCACCAGTCAAGATTGCAATATCTTCAAGCATTTCTTTTCTTCTATCACCAAATCCTGGAGCCTTAACTGCAACAATCTTTAAGTTTCCTCTCAAACGGTTAACAATTAATGTTGCTATTGCTTCTCCATCTAAGTCTTCTGCAATTATTAATAAAGGACGACCTGTTTGAACAACTTTTTCTAAAACAGGAAGGAATTCTTTCATATTTGATATCTTCTTGTCATAGATTAAGATAAATGGATTTTCATAAACAACTTCCATTTTCTCTGTGTCTGTAACGAAGTATGGAGAAAGGTATCCTCTATCGAATTGCATTCCTTCTACAATCTTAACTTCTGTTTCTACTCCTTTTGCTTCCTCAATAGTAATAACACCTTCTTTCTTCACTCTATCCATTGCCTCAGCAATTTTCTTACCTATGAAAGAATCGTTATTAGCTGAAACTGTAGCAACTTGTTCTATCTTTTCTTTTGCATCACCAATTGAACGTGATTGTTTCTTTAAATCTTCAATAACAACCCTTACTGCTTTGTCTATCCCACGCTTTAAGTCCATTGGATTAGCACCTGCTGTAACATTCTTTATTCCTGCATTAACAATTGCTTGTGCTAGAACTGTTGCAGTTGTTGTTCCATCTCCTGCTTGGTCTGCTGTTTTTGATGCAACTTCTTTAACAAGTTGAGCTCCCATGTTTTGTATTGGATCAACTAATTCTATTTCTTTTGCAACAGTTACTCCATCTTTTGTGATATGTGGAGCTCCAAACTTTTTATCTATCAAAACGTTTCTTCCCTTAGGTCCTAACGTTACTTTCACTGCATTTGCTAAAGCATTAACTCCTAAACGTAATTGTTCACGAGCTTCTACATTATATAAAATATCTTTTGCCATATTGTTATTATCTTTATATGTTAATAAATTAGTTTCGTTTAAGATTAAAGAATAGCGTAAATGTCGCTTTCTCTCATAATCAAATAATCTTCTCCCTCAATGCTTATTTCAGTGCCTGAGTATTTACCGTAAAGAACTAAATCTCCAACTTTCACTGTCATTGCTTCGTCTTTTGTTCCTTTACCAATTGCAACAACTTCTCCTCTTACAGGTTTTTCTTTTGCAGTGTCAGGTATAATTATTCCTGCTGCTGTCTTTGTCTCTACTTGTGCTGGTTTAACCAAAACTCTATCAGCTAAAGGTTTTACATTAATTGCCATAATTCTTTATATTTTTAAGTTATTAATTATTTAAATCTCTATTGTTCTAATAAATTGTATCGGTTAAAGTAATACACAAAAATGTGCCATAGTAATTTCTACTTAGGCAATATGACAAAACGTCAGACAGAAAGAAGGATTTGAAGCTAAGAAAAAAGAGCCATCAAATACATTGATGACTCTTTTAAAAACCAAATTATGAAAAAATAAATTATTAATTTATTGTATCGGTGCTGGTGCTTGGTTTGGAGCAGGTGTTGGAGCTGGATTAGATGTTTTAACCGCATCTGGGCTCAACTCTGTTCCTGTATTACCTCCTAAATTTCTACCAGGCATAAATGCTGATGCTGCAAGGCAAAGTACTAAAAGCACAATAGCAAGACCCCAAGATGCTTTTTCAAGAAAGTCAGCTGTTTTTCTAACTCCCATTATTTGACTTTGAGATTGGAAATTTGCTGCCAAACCTCCTCCTTTGCTGTTTTGAACTAATACTATTAAAGCTAAGAACAAACATACAATTAGTATTAAAACTGAAATAACTACGAACATAATGTCTTTGTTTTTTACTTATTTTTTTCTTCTAAATTTTTAATTTGAGTTGCAAAGTAAATACTTTTTTCTGGATTAGCCAAAATTAATTGTTTATAAATTTTAATAGCCTTATCGTTGCGACCTTGTTTCATATACACTTTAGCCATTGTTTCTGTCACTATTTCAAGTTCATCAACAATGTTTTCAGCCACTTGTTCATTAATACCAGAACTATCTTTTGCCTTCTCCAAACTATTTACCTTAGGATTTTCAATCTTCAAAAACCTTTCAATCAACTCTTCTTTTGTAGGATTAGATGACAGTTCAGGTTCTGTATATGAGTCTATCTCTTTAATTATATCGTGTCTTTCCTCTCTTTTTTCTTGCTTTGACAAATCGCTTGAATAAAGTTTTTTCAATTCCTCAATCTTAGCATTAATCTTATCCATATTGGATGGCTGAGCATTATCTGTAATATAAGGGAAACTAGTCTTAGTCTCTAAAAACTCTTTCAATCGCTTTCTATCTGGTGAATAGGCAGAGGCAAGAGCTAAGTTTTGATGAAAATTTACAGAAAGGTTTTTCGAACCCTTAGCATAGTAATAGTAAAGAAAAGAAAAATAGGGATACTTTTCAATTGTTCGAGATAATGAAAGATGTGTTTGTCCATCATAATCCTCATCTCTAATTGTCATTAATTTATTTATAAAAGCTGTATCCATAATTATCGTTTAGAGTTTTCTTCTTTCAATATTAATACGAATTTGAATTTGCAAATATAAATTAAACTTTCTAAATGCTCAAAAAGAAAGCAAGAAAATAAAAATAATGCTAATATATTTGTTATTAAAAATAAATAGCGTACTTTTGCACTCTGAAAAAATGAAAATAAGATGAAAAGAACGTACCAACCTTCACGCAGAAAAAGATTAAATAAGCACGGATTCAGAGAAAGAATGTCTACAGCTAACGGTCGTAGGATATTAGCTAACCGTCGTCGTAACGGAAGAAAAAGCTTATCTGTTTCTGACGAAAAATAGAATTTATTCTTTTAATTAGAGATATTATAAGAAGCATTGTTTATATGAAAAAACAATCAATGCTTCTTTTTTATTGAATTCAATGATTATTTCTGGTAAATGAAAGTAAAGAAAGAAAGAAAACAAGAGATTATAGAGAACTTAGAAGTAATAGATGCTTCAAGCGAAGGCACTTCAGTTGCTAAACATAATGAACTTGTTATCTTCATTCCTTTTGTTGTTCCAGGAGATATTGTTGATGTGCAAATAGTTAAAAAGAAAAAAAGCTTTGCTCAGGCAAAAGCAATCAATTTCCACAAACTATCCGATAAAAGAGTTGAGGCTAAATGCCCTCACTTTGGATTATGTGGCGGTTGCAAGTGGCAAACAATGAAATATGAAGACCAACTTTTCTATAAGAACAAACAAGTAATTGATGCTCTTACAAGAATTGGTCATATTGATTGTTCAAAAGCAAATAAAATTATTGGTTCTGAAAACGTATTCTTCTATCGTAATAAATTAGAATATACTTTCTCAACCAAACGTTGGCTAACTGATGAAGATATTCAGACACTTGAAAAGGATTCCTCTCCAAGAGGTTTTGGCTTTCACGTTGCTGGATTTTTTGATAAGGTGCTCGATATTGAATATTGTGCACTTCAAAGAGAGCCTTCAAATCTTATCCGTAATTTCATTAAGAATTATTCCGACAAAAATAATCTTAGCTACTACGACATAAGAAAACATTATGGTTTACTTAGAAACATAATCATTCGCTCAACTTTCAAGGATGAGCTTATGTTAATTGTTGTTTTTGCAGAAGAATCTGATGAAATTTTCCCAATGCTTGACGCCATTGCAAATGAGTTTCCTGACATTACATCCCTAATGTATGCAATTAATCAAAAGTTCAATGATACTCTTTTTGACCAAGACATTATATCTTATAAGGGAAAAGATCATATTATTGAATATATGCCTTCATTTAGGGGAGATAGAGAAACCTTAAAGTTCAAGATAGGACCAAAATCTTTCTATCAAACCAACTCCGAGCAAGCCTTTGTTTTATATTCCAATGCAGTTGAATTTGCAGATATTAACGAAAATCAAATTGTTTATGACCTCTATACAGGGACAGGAACAATTGCTAATTTCGTTGCTCCCTACGCTAAGAAAGTTGTAGGAATTGAATATATAGATGAAGCAATTGAAGATGCAAAAGTTAATTCAAAAGCGAATAATTTAGATAATACTGTTTTCTATGCAGGTGATATGGCAAAAGTTCTTAACCAAGACTTTGTTGAAAAGAACGGTAAGCCAGACCTAATCATAACTGACCCACCAAGAGCAGGTATGGTTAAATCAGTTATTGATCAATTATTAGAGATTGAAGCATATAAAATAATATATATTAGTTGTAATCCTGCAACTCAAGCAAGAGACGTGGAGCTTCTTTCAGAAAAATACTCAGTAGGAAGAATTCAACCAGTGGATATGTTCCCACATACTCAACATGTTGAAAATATAGTTGAGCTTATCCTAAAATAAGACTATTCCTATAGGTCTATTATTTATCAAATCAATTCTGATTACTTAACTTATCCTATTTTTATTTAATTTCCTTTGGGCTTCACTCAAATTAATACAAGAAAATTCCTAATAATTAAAAGCCTTCTTGTCTTTTAAAAGATATTTGTATCTTTGCACGTAATTAATAAAAACTCCAATTATAAATATGGACGATATAAAAGTTTTCATTCAAGAAGAAATTGCTAATTTAGCATTTGTAAAAGTGAATTTTGACGATTCATTAATAGAATCAAAAATATTAGACTCTATATCTATGATAGATTTATTAGTATCTATAGAGGAAAAAACTGGAAAAAGAATTCCTCAATATTTAATCAATGAAGAACACTTAGACACCATAAATAAAATAGCTGGAACATTGGAAACAATATAAAATTAGATGAAAAAGTTTATTTATCTTCATTTACTTCCTATATTATTAGCTATAATAATTCTTTTCTTTAGCATTACTAGAATTCATAATATATTCTTGCAAGAAGAAGAAAATCAAAACAGCTTATCTAATTATATTAATAACTTTAAAGACAATTCAGCTTTTGAAGATCAGTTTTTATTAAGTAATGATAGTGCTGATATTATTTATTTATTAGGTTCTTCTGAATTAACTTCTGCAACAGAAGCTAGTCCTTATAATTTTATTTCCAATAATTTTAAGACTAAAGTTATTGGAGTTGGACATGCCGGAAATCAATGTTTTTCTATTTATTCTCAACTTCTTGCTAATGCAAATAAATTAAAAGATGCACCAGTAATCATTATTTTATCTCCGAGTTGGTTCCATTCTAAAGATGCAAAAGGAACAACATCTACTGTATTTTTAGAATATAATTCTGATAAATTCCTTGAATCTATTCTAAATAATAATGATACTTCTTTATCAGAATTTAAAGGATATGAAACTAAAAGAATTAATGACTTCTACTCAGAAATCAATAATCCGAGCTTAAATTTAAGAGGTTTATCTATAGAAAATCAATCAAACAAAAGTTTTCCTCACTATTTAGCATACCAGCCAGTTATTAAAACTCATGATATTATAAAGAAAATAAGATCTGTATTTATTAGAGATGACTATAAAGCAAATTATCAACCATATAATAGGCAACCTATTCTCTCTGAAAATGTAATTATTAATTGGGATAGTTTATTTAATAATAGTAGGCAAGAACAAATTAATAATTCTAAGAATAATAGTTGGGGAATTAATGATAAATACTACAAAGACAATATTAAAGGAGAAAATGGAAGAATTAAATTAGTAGATAATAAATATAATCAAGAGCTAAAGGATTTTTACATGTTAATAAAATTGCTTCATGTAAAAAAAGCAAATGCCTCATTTATTATTTTACCTTTAAATCCATATTACTATAACAATAGTGACAATCTAACACCTTTAATAAAAGAATTGGAGATTGAATTAAGAAAAAATAACTTTTCATATTTAAACTTTTGGAATTCAGACTCAAATACATTTGAAAAAGAAATTTTATTTGATATTATGCATTTAAGTAAATATGGATGGTATAAAGCAGATAAATTTATTGTTGAAACATATAATCTCGTAAAATGAAAATAAAACATATAATACGTTTGTTTACTCATATTGCTATATACACATGCATAGTGATTTCTCTATATCTAATATATTCTCCTCTAAATAAAGATCCAATGAATGGTTCAAGTTCTTCTGTACAATTTGTCTATCAACAATTTTAATTATGCTGCCATTTAGTTCCTTTGATTTCTTTATAATTATGGCTGTTTTTGTCATAATAATGAGCCTTTCAAAATTATTATGCAAAACAAGACCTAACTATTTCAAATATATATTATTTATTCTTAATGCAATATTTCTTACATTGGTTTTCCCCAAGCCAATACATTTTATTTTGTTTATTTTATATTCTTATATCGCCACATATTTATTAACAGATATTTTCAAAATTAAAAATAAGATATGGGGTATTATTATTTTAATATTACCAATGTTATTTGTCAAATTTGATATAAGATTTAGTTCTTATCCTTTTATTCTTAATGATATCATTTCTTTTGCTGGTCTTTCCTATGCAAGTTTTCGTATTGTAGGTTATTTTATGGATAAAATACCTAATGAAAAAATGGCAGATGGAGTTACATACTTTAATTTTTTAGCTTTTACACCCACCATTTTAATAGGTCCTATTGATAGGTATAGTCGCTTTAAAATATCTCAAGAAGAAGGTTTTTCTGCAATCAATTGTGAAACTTTTCTGTCAGGTTGGATTTTTTTAGTCAAAGGAATTGTCTTTAAATATATTATTGCAGAATTAATATCAAGGTATTGGCTAGATATCAGTCTGAGTTCTATTCCTAAAATAATAAGCTCCATAAGTGAAATGTATGCTTATTATGCTTATTTATTCTTTGATTTTGGAGGATATTCACTAATGGCTTTAGGTATTGGTAAAATGCTTGGAATGAGAGTTCCTATTAATTTCAAAAATCCTTTTACTTCTGTTAATCCACAAGATTTTTGGAGAAAATTTCATATTAGTTTAGGAGATTGGCTAAAAGACTATTTCTTCACTCCTCTTTATATGTTTTTTTCTAGACAAAAGAAATTAAAAAAACATCCTATGTTTCGTCAAAACATATCTCTAATAATAACTTTTCTTCTAATGGGATGTTGGAATGGATTTCAATCAAATTACATAATAAGTGGCTTGCTATTTGGAATTTACTCTGCAATACATAATACATATATCATTCAATGCAAGAAAAAAGGTAAAGATGTTGTCTTTGGCAATCTTAATCCTAAAATAGTAAAAGGAATAAGCATATTTATTATGATTAATGCTGTTTCATTTTCACTATATATTTTTAGCGGACGTTTTCAATTATAAAATTAAATATGAGATACGATTTTAATAAAAAAGAATTTGTTGATAAAGACATCGATTCAAATAAACTTGCGATAGTAGGAAGTGATCATGAAACAGATTGGGATTCCTTACAAGTTACGACAGAAAGATTAACTTGCATTCTAAAAGACTTAAATATATCAAAAGGATGCCCGATAATTATTTATGGACATAAAGAAGCGTTATTCCCAGCAGCAATACTATCTTGCATCCATTCTACAACAACATATATTCCAATTGATAAAATATATCCTGTTGAACGAATTAAAAAAATCATAGAAATAACAGGAGTACAAGTAATTATTCAATGTTCTGAAAATATTCCAATTATTGATATTCCTGTTCTAATTAAACATAATTTAGAGATAGTAACTACAGGAGAAATAGATAATAAAACAACAGACTACAACTCCGAAAAAGAAGTTCCTCAATACATAATGTTTACTTCTGGATCAACAGGAGAACCTAAAGGAGTTCAAATAACAAACTCCTGCATTTTAAACTTTGTAAATTGGGCTTCAAGAGCATTCAATTTAAGTAAAGGAGATGTATTTATGAATCAAGCACCATTTACTTTTGATGTATCTCTGTGCGATATAATAAATTCTTTTCGTCTTGGTTCTACATTAGTATTATCATCAACAGATATGATAAAAGACCAAGATTCTTTTCTTGAAAGGTTGAATCACTATAAATGTAGCGTTTGGACTTCAACACCTTCTTTTGTTTATATATTCTTAAGAAATCAAAAATTTAATACTCATAATATTCCTTCTTTAAAATCTTTTATTTTTATGGGAGAAGACCTTCCTAATCGTACATGTTCTAAAATAAGAGATATTTTTAATGAGTCTAAAATTTTCAATGCCTATGGTCCAACAGAAGCAACAATTGTAACAACATTAGTTGAAATTGATGACGATATAATTAAAAATTATCCTTTACTTCCAATAGGATATCCAAAAGATGATAGTATTTTATTGATAGACAAGCAAAATCCTAACGATAAAGAAGGAGAATTAATTATTGTTGGAGATAATGTATGTACTGGTTATTTTAAGGACGAAGAACTTAGTAAAGAGAAGTTTTTTATTCATAATGGACAACGAGCATATAAAACAGGTGATTTAGCTTATTATGAAAATGATATGCTGTTTTGTATTGGAAGAAATGATGATCAAATAAAGATGCATGGGTTTAGAATAGAACTCAATGAAATAAGTATGGTTATCTGCGAAAACAGCCTTGTATCAGAAGCAATAACTATAGCTCTAAAACGCAATAATGAAGTAAAAAAGATAATTAGCTTTGTTATTTTAGAAGACGATATTAGTAAAGAAGATTTAGTATCTATACTAATTCCTTTTTTAGAAAAGAAACTTCCATACTATATGATTCCTGGTGATATAGATATCGTAAAAGAATTTCCTTACAATATTAGTCATAAAATCGACAAAAACACTCTTATCTCCGACTATTTAAATAGAAAATTACAATAGATCTTACCACTCTTTTTCCTTAAAAAAAGGAGATTTATTACTTTAAACTAATGTTATTTCTAAAATGAAAAATTTACCATATAATAATAACATAAAACAAGCTTTATTTCCATTAAAATGAAACGCTGAAAGAATTTCCTGAATCAAAGAACTAATTTGCTGAAACGAAGAAAGGATTTCTTGAAACAAAGATTCAATTTGTCAATATAAAGATTCATTTGAGAAACTTGTACAGTCTATATAATTAAAAAAGATATTATCTAATTCATTGGTTTTTTTGGAACTTTATTGTACTTTTGCAATAGTAAAGTGGTAAAAATGAAATTAAAGAAATTATTCATAAGCATTATCTTGATATTCAGCATAACAAATGTTATTGCACAAACTTACTTGATGCCAACATCAGGTTATCAGGAGATACATACAGACTCTGGTGTTCTATATGATGATGGTGGGGCAACAGGAAACTATTCGACTCGTGTTAGTTCAACTATGACAATTTATCCTGCAACACCTGGATCCTATGTATGTTTGAGAGGGAGTATTGATTTAGAAGACTATATGTTTTCTTCTATTCGGATTTATGATGGAGACACAAATTCTACTTGGGAAGTTGCACATTTGTATTCAGGAAATAGTAATGTAAACATAGTTTCCTATTCAGGAGCCTTAACAATTCGTTTTTTTGTCGACACAGAAACACCTCAGTCAGGTTTTGAATTTAATATTACAGCACCAATATATAAAGCTACTAATGTTAATCCAACGATTTCGAACAACAATTCTACAGTAAACTTTACTTGGGATGGAACAACCTCTGAATATTGGATAGTAGAATTGAGTTTTGAAAATCAAAGTTGGATTAAAACAACAAATTCTAATTCAATTACATTCGACTCATTACCTTATTCTTGTTGCTATTATAATTACTTGATTTATACTCCGTCTGACTCTATAGATTTACCTTGTTACCGTCATGATTGGTTTTATATTGGGTCAGCATATTCGGTATCAAATGTTCGTTACGATTTAAGATGTGACACTTTAGAGGTGTGGTGGGATTCATCAGACACAACACTAACGTGGAAGGTTGAATACGATAATAGTGTAACTTTAAATCCAGATCCTCCAGGTTGGTACACAAATCAAATTGTTACTGGCTTTGCTAATACAAATCATATTGTTTTACATATTCCTAAATATACAGCGAATTACTTATATAATTATGATGTATATAGAAGTCAATCTGAAATTAGAATATATGGGAGTGATGATGGAAGTAGGTATTGCCATATGTTCGGTGTAGGAATTGAACCAGTATGCTGTTGTCCAAGAGCAAAAAACTTGTATATAAGTGATTTAGAGTCATATTATGCTACGATATCTTGGGATGCTGACACAAATTCAGAGGGTTGGATTGTTGAATATAATAATAGTGTTTACCCCGATGATAGTATTTCATTCTTAACTGTGAATACTAATTCTGTAACATTAACAAACTTATCTCCTGCTTCTAAATATGACGTGAGAATACATTCTCTTTGCGACAGTCTTGTTAGTACATGTTCAAGTAAAATAAATGTGATTACAAATATTAGTGGCATAGATAATTGTATGTCATTTACAAACTTACAAGACACTAATTTCACTCCTTATACTGGTACATATACTAATCCTCATCAAAACTTTGGTTTAATAGGTTATGGTTATAAGAATCAACACAGTCGTCATACTGTACATTATGATACTACTGAATTTGATCCTAGAACAGATAGCTTATTGCGTACTGTTCCTCTGGGTGAAGAAGCATCTGTAAGATTAGGGAACTGGCTGCCAGGAGCGCAAGGAGAGAGTTTTACCTATGCATATGATGTAGATACTAATGTTTTTGACTTAATGTATTTAAGGTATGCTGTTGTAATGGAAAATCCTGGACATACAATGGAAAACCAACCTCGTTTTACTCTTGAAATATTAAATGATAATGACTCTCTTATTGACCCTGTCTGTGGTTTTGCTGATTTCTTTGCAAGTGATAGCTTAGGTTGGCATACTGTTTCAAATTCTATAGCTATTTGGAAGGATTGGACATTAGTTGGCTTCGATATAACTCCTTACCACGGACAAAGGATTTATGTTAGACTAACAACAAGAGATTGTGACGAGGGTGGACATTATGGATATGCTTATTATCATTTGACATGTGGTTCTAAAAACCTTATATCAACTAAATGTGGATATGTAGATTCAAATACTTTTATAGCTCCTATTGGTTTTAATTATAACTGGTATTCATCTAACAATCCTTCTCTTTCTCTATCGACTGAAAGAATACTTGACGCAGTGGTTGATAGTACAGTTAATTATCATTGTTTGGTCTCTTCGACTGAAAACCCTTCTTGCTCTTTCCTTTATACAGCTTATGGAGGATATCGATACCCGTTATCGCTACTTGATTATGATTATACTTGGCAACCTTGTAGCTATACTGTTAATTTCAATAATCTTAGCACAATATCTCCTGATGGAATTTCTCCCGCTGGAACAGGAGAGAGATGCGAAACAGCAATGTGGATATTTTCTGATGGAGATACTATAACATCATTAAATGCAACTAAAACATTTTCAGATACAACAGAGATTAAAGTTAGATTAATTTCAGGTATTGCAAATGACCAATGTGTTGATATATTAGATACTGTTATTAATCTTAACAGACCTTACTCTCCTTTAACTATTATTGGTGATAATGTTTTATGTCTTGGTGATACTGCAATATTAAGTACCAATCTTAGTGGCAATCATTTTTGGAGTAATGGAGAGACTACAAGTACTACATCATTTATTCCTTTTGTTAATGCAACTTACTCTTTAGAACTTATAGATAGTTTGGGTTGCTATAACATAGACTCAATTTATATTTCTATTAACCCAAGAGACACAATACATATATCAGCTGAAATTTGTGATAACGAAACTTATACTTTAAACGGATTTAATACAAATGTTGCAGGAATACACGAGCAATTACTTATTTCTGAATATAACTGTGATAGTGTTGTATATTTAAATTTAACAGTATATCCTACCTATAACGATACTATATTTGCTGAAATATGCCAGGAAGAAGTTTACAGGTCTGATGGTTTTGAAGAAAATGAAACAGGGTTTTATACTATTACACTTCCATCAATTCATGGCTGTGACAGTGTAGTTAATTTAGATCTATTAGTACACCCAATATATAATGACACCATATATGCTTCAATTTGTAATGGAGAGATATATTCTTTAAATGAATTTAATGAAAATGTAACTGGAATATATACGAAAAACTTACTGACTACAGAGGGTTGTGATAGTATTGTTAATTTGAATTTAATAGTTCATCCGATATATAATGATACTATAGATGCTGACATTTGTAATGGCGATACTTATTCTTTATATCAATTTAATGAATATGAAACAGGATTATATACAAAAAACCTACAAACTATAGATGGATGTGATAGTATTGTAACATTAAATCTTGTGGTGCATCCAACCTATCTTTTCGATACCATTGATGAAGTTATATGTAAAAACAATCCATTTACTGAACATGGTTTAAATATTGATTCAAATGGTGTTTATATTGCAAATTTACAGACAATTTATGGATGTGATAGTATCTACACTGTAAAAATTGAAGTCAACCCTGTTTATTACGATACTATTAGGGCAGATATTTATAAGGGGAATACTTATAATCAACATGGATTTAATGAAAACACAACAGGGGTTTATAATCTAGACCTTCAAACTTATCTTGGTTGTGACAGTATAATCTATCTTGATTTACAGGTGGATAATGTTTTATTCCCTAATGTCGTTACACCTAATGGGGATGGAATTAATGATGTATTTACTTTAAACAATTTGGTTGAACAAGATGCTTTTCCTGAAAATGAACTTATTATTTTAAATCGTCAGGGTAAAATTATTTACAGAAAAATCAATATTAAGAGCAAGATAGATTTCTGGGACCCTGAATTAACAAAGTCTCCAAGTGGGACTTATTTCTATAGATTTAAAGGAACACGACACGACAAAACTATTGATGTGACTAGCTCTGTGGAAGTTTTAAGATAAATTGATTTTCCAAATATTAAATTAGAGAATTATATCGTATATTTGCATCTTGTAATAAAATAAGATGTATTTCTATGGACTATAATTTTAAGGAGGTTGAGCCTAAGTGGCAGACTTATTGGAAAGAAAACAATACTTTTTCTGCTAAGATAGATCATTCAAAACCAAAATACTATGTATTGGATATGTTTCCTTATCCTTCAGGGGCAGGACTTCATGTTGGGCATCCACTCGGATATATAGCATCTGATATATACTCTCGCTATAAGAGATTAAATGGTTTTAATGTTCTTCATCCGATGGGTTTTGATGCTTATGGACTTCCTGCTGAGCAATATGCAATACAAACAGGACAGCACCCTGCAATTACCACAGAAATAAATATTAAAAGATATCGCCAACAATTAGATAATATTGGGCTTTCATTTGCTTGGGATAGAGAGATTAGAACATCTGACCCTAAGTATTACAAATGGACTCAGTGGTGTTTCATCCAATCATTTAACTCCTATTACTGCTTTGATACTAATAAGGCAAGACCAATAGATGAGATTATTTCTATACTTGAAAAAGGCGAGTCTAAAAAGCTTAATGTCTCTTGTTCAAAACCAATGGACTTTTCAGCTCAAGAATGGGAAAACTATTCTGAGAAAGAGAAATCAGATATTCTTATGAACTATCGATTAGCTTATATCTCTAATTCTATGGTTAACTGGTGTCCTAAATTAGGTACTGTTTTGGCAAATGATGAAGTTGTTAATGGTGCTTCTGTTCGAGGAGGATATCCTGTTGAAAAGAAGTCTATGCGACAATGGAGCTTAAGGATAACTGCTTATGCTGACAGATTGCTTGAGGGATTAGAAGGGCTTGACTGGTCTGATTCAATAAAAGAAATACAAAAGAACTGGATAGGAAAAAGTGAGGGAGCAGGCATTTATTTCACAAGCGAAAAAGGAGATATATTAGAAGTATTTACAACTCGCCCAGACACACTTTGGGGCGTAACTTATATGGTTCTCTGCCCTGAACACGAATTAATCAGTAGCTTAACCAAAGAAGAAAACAAAGAAGAAGTAGAAAAATATATAGCTTGGACTAAGACACGCTCTGAAAGGGAACGTCAATCTGAAGTTAAGCAAATATCTGGAGTCTTTACTGGCTCTTATGCTATTAATCCTCTAAACAATGAAAGGATTCCTATTTGGGTTTCTGAATATGTTTTGGCAGGCTACGGCACAGGTGCTATTATGGCAGTACCGGGTCATGACTCAAGGGACTTTGCTTTTGCACGCCATTTCAATCTACCAATAAAGCAAGTTGTGGTTCCTCTTGGAGAAAAAGAAGAAGACGTTAACTCTTGGACTGAAACAAAGGATTCAAAGAACGGTCACTGCATTAATTCTGGCTTTATAACCGGAATGGAAGTTAAGGAAGCTATGAGCAAGGTTATTGAATATGTTAGAGAAAAAGAAATAGGATATAGTACAATTAATTATAGGTTGAGAGATGCCATATTCTCACGCCAAAGATATTGGGGCGAACCCTTCCCTATCTATTATAAAGATGGAATACCTTATACTATTTCAGATAAAGACCTTCCTTTAGAACTGCCTAATATTGATGTTTACTTGCCTACAGAAAGTGGAGAGCCACCAATAGCAAGAGCAAAAAACTGGAATTATACTATTAATGGAGAGACTTATCCATTAGATACAAATACTATGCCTGGCTTTGCTGGTTCAAATGCCTACTCTCTTAGATATATGGATCCAAATAATGAACAGGAATACTTCTCAAAAGAATCTAATGAGTATTGGCAAAACGTAGATTTATATATTGGAGGAAGTGAACATGCAACAGGACACTTGCTTTATTCTCGATTTATAACTAAGTTCCTCTTCGATTTAGGACTTTGCACCAAGGATGAACCGTATCAAAAGCTCATAAATCAAGGAATGATACAAGGACGTTCTAATTTTGTTTATAGAGTTAAGGGAACGAATAAGTTTGTATCATATAACTTAAAAAACGAATATGAATTTGACCCTATACATGTAGATATTAATATTGTAAATAACGATATCTTAGATATTGAAGCCTTTAAAGCTTGGAGAGAAGAGTTTGCAAGTGCTGAGTTTATCTTAGAAGATGGAGAGTATCACTGTGGTTATGAGGTTGAGAAAATGTCTAAGAGCTTATATAATGTGCAGAACCCAGACGATTTAATTGAACGCTATGGAGCAGACACACTTCGTCTTTATGAAATGTTCTTAGGACCTTTAGAACAATCCAAACCATGGGACATTAAAGGAATTGAAGGAGTCTTTCGTTTTATGAGAAAACTTTGGAAGCTATACCACGATAAGGATAATAACTTATGTATCTCTGACGAAAAACCTACTAAAGATGAATACAAGGCTCTTTATAAGGCAGTCAAAAAGGTTAAATCAGATATAGAACGTTTTAGTTTCAATACATCGGTATCTACTTTTATGGTTTGCGTTAATGAACTTACGGATCTAAAATCTAATAAAAGAGAAATCTTAGAATCGCTTGCAATCATAATATCACCTTTTGCACCATTTATTGCTGAAGAACTTTGGAGTCTTTTGGGTCATAAAGAAACAATAAGCTTTGCTACATTCCCAGAAATAGATGAAAGCCTTCTTGTTGAAAACTCTTATAACTACCCAGTTTCAATTAATGGTAAGATGAGAATAACAATGGAGTTCCCATTGGATAAGACAGCAAAAGAAATTGAAAAAGAGGTTTTGGCAAATGAAGAAGTAAAAAGATATATGGAGGGGAAACAACCTAAGAAGATAATCTTTGTACCTAAAAAAATCATTAATATTGTCTGCTAATAAGACAAAGAATGCAATGGTTAGGGGAATAATATATGCCCTTATATCTTCTATAACATTTGGAACACTTCCTCTATTCTCTATTCCTGTAAAAGCTCAAGGCATGAGTTCAGAAGCTCTTATGTTTTATAGGTTTCTTTTCTCAATGATAATCTACGGAACTTATCTACTATTTCGAAAGGCTAACTTTAAGCTAACTAAGAGAAATATTAGAGATATAATTCTTATTGGTGGGGCTGGTTATGGATTAACGGGTCTTACTTTGGTTTCTTCCTACGATTATATCCCATCAGGCATTGGCACAACAATAGGCTTTCAATTCCCTGTTATGATTTCTATATTTATGTGGTTATTCTATAAAGAAAAACTTCAAAAGTCAATATATGTTTCCCTTGCCCTCTCCCTTCTAGGGGTATTTTTACTCTCATATTCTCCTAATCATGGTTTGGTAAGTGGTTTTGGAATCTTCCTTTTGACTATAACCAACCTTATGTATAGTATGTATATAATTGGGATAAACAAATCTTCGATGAGAGAGGTTGATTCCAGCGTACTAACTTTCTACGTAATTTGTATTTCCATGATAATATGCCTTGGTCTAAGTCTTGTAAGAGGAACCCTAACTCCTATTCCTTCACTTATTGCAGGGGTTGATATATTATTTATGGCAGTTTTCTCTACAATTATTGCAAACCTAACTCTAATATTAGCAATTAAGGCTATTGGTTCAACGATTACTGCTCTTTTATCTCCATTAGAACCTGTTACTGCAATAATCATTGGGATAATTGTATTTAATGAGAATATTAACCTTCAAATTATTACTGGAGTGATAATTATTATATTAGCTGTAATACTAATTGTGATAAACCAAAAGAAGAAGTCATAGAGAATCAATTAAACAAAAAGATAAAGACGAAAGATATGTTAATAAGCCAAAAACATATTTTTCAAAACAAAGACTAAGTTATACTATATTTACTCTTAGACATAAGGCTATAAAATCCTTTTTTACTAATTCATAAAGAATACATTGAAGTAACAATACTACCGGTATTTATTTTACAATGTTAAATAAATATAACAACACAAACAAAAATACGAAATAATATATATCAAGCAACTTTGTATGTATATTTGCATACAATTTAAAATAATTAGAATTATGAAAATAGAAATTTACACCGATTTTGGACAAGCATTAATAGATAAAATCTTTAAATATGTAGAAGATGATTCTGCAAAAACATGGGAAATTAGAGAAGGTAAAAAGAATAGATATTTAACCCATAAACCTGACCAATGGTACGATAAAGCTTTGTTCAAATTTAATAATGAAAAAGAAAAAGTAATCATCGAACTAACTTGGTGGAAAGATAAAGAACCTACGGAATATATAAAAGGTTGTTACATGGGTAGATTAACTGAATTATTGCTTAATAATTTCAGCGATAAGTTTGGTAAATTCGAAATAATCAAATAAATACATATTGCCTACGATAATACAGCAATTAGAGAATGTAATGTTAGATTATGATTTAAAAACATAACAAATAAAATGTTTTGGATTAATTATCGCAAATTAGAAGAATGTATACATTGTTACATTTGATGAAGTAGAGAAAAAAATAGAAGGGTTATTATATGAATACAATTACAGATATTGAAAAATATTTATTCGACTTTTTCTCAAATAGGTTTGATAGAATAGATTTTATGTATTATTCGACTCATCAAAATAGGGTCTACGATATCTACCCATTAGAAGGAGGAACAGAAATAATGGATTTTATTAATTCTATACATGGGAATATTGAAGATCAATTTTATTTTGAAAAACTTGTACCACATAAATTTGCCACACCTGATAATCTAATAAAAATCCTAAATCTTTTCAAAGACTATTTGTCTGGAAATAAAATTCTAATTGAAAAAAATCTTAATAAAAATAGTAGTTGTAGCTCTATATCTTATTGGCATGAGTTAATACATGAATTAATAGATTTAATAGATCATATAAATAAAATGTATGAATCAAGCAATACATCCATTCCCTATCAGGAATTAAGATACAATTTAATAGTAGGAAATATTGATGGTTTTATTAAATTACTTAAGAGTTTATTGGCTTCTTTGCCATATTCTATAAATAAAACATCAGAGGGATACTATCATTCAAATGTTCATATAATATTGAAATTACTTGGATTTGACATTAATTCCGAAGAAGAAACTAATATTGGGAGAATAGATGCTATAATAAGGTTCTATGATTATATTTACATTTTTGAATTTAAGTTTGACGTTGAAAAGGATAATAGTGAAGAAGCACTACAACAAATCATTGACAAAAACTATTTTGAAAAATTTAAAATAGAGAATAAGAAAATTATAGCAATAGGGGTTAGTTTCAGTAGCAAGAAAAGAAATATAAATCATTATAAAATCAAACATATAAAAGATTAAGATATAATATATCCATATCTTATAAAAAGCAAATTACTTACCCAAAAGTGTGTAAATACAAAAAGGGTTTAATTTTTTAGTAATCAAAAAACAAATTACAATAAAGGAATATGAGATTTACACACTTTTTGAAATAACTATTTCTTTTTCTTATAATGTACTTCTCTAACCTTATTATCTCCTAAAACAAAGGTTACATTTTTAAATCTATCTTTTAGATATTTGGAAGGCCTGAAGATTGCTTTAAACCTTGTTATTATTTTTGTGGTTACTTCCTCTGGGGTATCTACAACTTTAGCCTCAATAGAAGGATAATATGAACCAAAAAAGCCAAGTTCAAGAGGATGACCGTTTTCCAACATAAAAATTGAAGCTTCTTCCATTTCTGCAAAAACTCGTAAAAGGTCACCTCTGCTTATTGTGCTTTTCTTCTCTACCATTTCAGCTATCTGTTCAAAGCCTATATTGCTCTCTACTTGCATTTTAGCAATATATTTATTCTCAGGAACTGAATTGATTACAATTTTTCTCTTTTGTCTAAAATATTTTATAGCCCTATTTTAATTTTATATCAAGTTATTTTCCTTTTACATCAAGATATTTTGGATTTATATAAAGATATTGTACTCAAAAAAGGAGGTTTTCTTACCCAAAAAAGGAGGTTTTTTCATTGGAAAGGGGGTTTTTCAGCTAAAAAAGGGGCTTTTTTGACTATAAAAAGGAGGTTTTCATAGCAACAATTCAGCGTATAAATTCAAAATATCGGCGTATAAATCTATTTTTACTAAGTCTTTATTTATTTATACAAAGCTTTCTTATATTTATATGCCTTAAAAATCTTTATGCCTCATTATTTACCTCAACAGCATTAAATCTTTCCTTTATATACTTCTTAAAGTTTTCTGGGTCTTGAAGTTTTATTTCTTCCAATTGTTCAAAATATAAATCCAAAATTGTACGAACTTTTTCTTCCATAAAATTAAGATTCTTCGCAATTTGTTTGATTAATTCCTCGTAAGAAACAACATCATTGTATAAATGTTGATTAATCTTCTCATTTATTTCAATTGAGATGTTTTTTAATGAATTCATCATTTTCCATAATCAAAATATATTAATTATTTATTATCCTACGCCTGCAAGACTTTTTTCAATCATACAGCTCATAAATTGTTTGCTACATTTATTGTTAATTACAAACCAATATAATCATATTGTCTTGTAAAGTTAATAAAAAAACAGGCGTATAGGTCAAAAAATTATAAATAATTAGGTTCTGTCATTTTAAGTTGTTAACTGATTACCTTTCTATAATGGAAAATAAGCAAAAGACAAAGGTAGAGCTCGACGAAGTCAATTTGTTTTTAATCAAGAAATAGCTGATAAGTTAAATATTTTGCCTTACTTTGCAAAGTCTTTTTCCTAATGGAAAAGAGGCTCTAATAGAATATAGTTTGCTAACAACTGACAAATAAATAAACAACAAAACAATATGGCATTACAAGAAGACATGCGAAGCAATGGTAACTGGCTTTTCAAATACAGAAGCTACCTTCCTTTATTTATAATAGTAATTGGATTAGGCTTATATATCCTTAAAGAATTTAACGAAGAATTTATATTTGGTCAAGAAACTCTAGCTGAACAGTTATATAATTATTTCTGTCTCTTAGTTGGACTATCAGGACTTTTTATAAGACTTCATGTTGTAGGCTATGCTGCTGAAAACACCTCTGGCAAGAACACCGCAGAACAAAAAGCAGATGAAGTAAATAGCACAGGGATATATTCAATAGTTCGCCACCCTCTCTATTTAGGCAACTTCCTAATGTGGCTTGGAGCAACTCTCCTTATTGCAAACATATGGTTTGTTCTTGTCTTTTGCTTAGTTTACTGGGTTTACTATGAGAGAATAATGTATGCAGAAGAAGCATATCTAAGAGATAAGTTTGGTGATAAGTACTTAAACTGGGCAAATTCTGTACCAACTTTTTTCCCAAGATTAAAGAATTACAAGAAACCATCACTTCCTTTTAACTTTATGAAAGCAATCAAGAGCGAGAAAAACTCCTTTGCAGCCTTCACTCTAATCTTCTGCCTATTTGATATAATTGGACAAGTTGCAACAGGCAGATATAATTTCAACTACGTATTTATTGGCTTATCAGTATTTAGTCTCGTAGCATATATCATAATCAAAAACATTAAATCACGTAAACCACAAGTTAGCATTTAACAATAAGGCTTTGTTTTATTCAATATATTCTATCCCTTATTAGATTAACTTCTTGATAAGGGATAGTTTTTTCTTAGTAAAAGGAGGATAACGAAGAGCAATATCTAAGAATGTTCCTCTCTTTAGTACTGACCTTTGGTGAGAGAATGTTTCAAAACTTTTCTTTCCATGATATGAACCCATACCACTATTACCAACTCCTCCAAAAGGTAAGTTTTCAGGGACTAAATGCATAATAGTATCATTTACGCATACACCACCAGAAGATATCTTTGATATTATCTTGTTTTGTATTTGCTTGGAAGATGAAAATATGTATAGAGCCAAAGGTTTTGGTTTAATTCTTACTGATTCAATTAGGTGATTTATATCCTCAAATTCTATTACTGGAAGTATTGGCCCAAATATTTCAGAATTTAATAGCTCTGAATCTTCTTTTATATTCTCAATTAGTGTAGGAGATATAAACCTTTCTTCCCTATTTACTTTGCCACCAAAAATAATATCTCCATCTTGCAGCATTGCTGCTACTCTATCAAAATGCAATTCATTAATTATCCTTCCATAGTCCTTAGAGCTTTCTTGATTGTCGGTATAAAACGTATTAATATCTTTTATAATCTCACTTACAAACTCATCTCTAATACTTTTATGAACAAATACATGGTCTGGAGCTATGCAAGTCTGACCTGAATTAAGAAATTTCCCAAAGGCTATCCTCTTTGCAGACAATTTGACATCAGATGTTTCATCAACAATGCAAGGACTCTTTCCTCCAAGCTCCAAAGTAAGAGGTGTAAGGTGCTTTGATGCTTTTTCCATTACAATTTTCCCAAGAATAGGACTTCCTGTAAAGAATATATAATCAAAATTAAGATCTAATAATATTTGATTTTCTTGCTTCCCTCCAATAATTGTTTTTACATAATTAGGATTAAAGACCTTGTCTGTTATTGCCTTAATTATATTTGATGTATTAGGACTGTATTCTGCTGGTTTGACGATTGCAGTGTTTCCAGAAGAAATTGCTCCAATAAGCGGTGAAAGAGCTAATTGGAAAGGATAGTTCCATGGTGAAATAATTAATATAACGCCATAAGGTTCTGAAATAATTTTAGCAGAAGATGGGAAACAAGCAATAGAAGAACGTACTTTCTTTGGTTTAGCCCATTTTTTTATCTTCTTAATGTTTTGATTAATCTCCGAAACAATAATGCCTATTTCTGTAAGATAGGCTTCCTCTTCGGACTTATGCAAATCCTTAAAAAGAGCCTCTTGAATTTCTCTTTCATTATTAATTATCTCTTCTCTTAAAGCCTTTAAATTTCTTATCCTAAAGTCTAAATCTCTTGTTGTGTCTGTTAAGAAATACTCTTTCTGTGATTTAAAAATATCTTTAATACTATCTTCATTCATAATTATCAGGTCTTATATTCTAGTTTATCAATATACCAACTCTCTATTAAAAGAAAAAGCCTTATATCACTTAAACCATTAGTTGGTATTTGATATAAGGCTTTTTCTATATTATTTATTGTGTTCTCTTCTTATTATTTGCCTAAGAGTTTGAACATATTCTTTTTATAAGCCTCAACTCCTGGTTGGTCAAAAGGATTAACTCCTAACAAGTATCCACTTAAGCCACATGAAAACTCAAAGAAGAAGATTAGTTTCCCTAAATTCTCTTCGTTTAGTTTGTCAATACTTATTCTAATTTGAGGAACCTTACCTTCAATATGTGCCATTGAAGTTCCTTCCTCTGCCTTATGATTTATTTCAGTTAGAGATAGGCTTGACAAATAGTTTAACCCATCATAATTATTAACATCATAAGGTATCTTTACTTTCTTATTTGAATTATCAACATGAATTATGGTTTCAAACATCAACCTTTCTCCATCTTGAACATATTGTCCCATCGAATGAAGGTCTGTTGTATTGCAAACACTTGCAGGGAATAATCCCTTACCATTCTTCCCTTCACTTTCTCCATAAAGCTGCTTCCACCACTCACTAAAAAACTGAAGATTTGGCAAATAATTTACCATTAGCTCAATCGATTTGCCTTTATTATAAAGTATATTTCTATATGTTGCATACTGCCACGCTGGATTATGTTCAAAATCATCATCAGTAATTAGCTGATGCCTCATAAGTCTTGCACCTTCCACAAGTGAATCAATATCAAATCCTGCAACAGCAATAGGAAGCAAACCAACTGGAGTTAGAAGAGAATATCTGCCACCAACATCATTTGGAACAATATACGTTTTGTATCCCTCTTCAATAGCAAGGTTTTTCAATGCCCCTTTTTCCTTATCTGTAATTGCAATAATTCTTTCCCTTGCATCTTCTTTACCATATTTCTTTTCCAAATGTGACTTCAAAATCCTAAAAGCTATTGCAGGCTCTGTTGTAGTCCCACTCTTAGAAATAACTGTTAAACAATAATCTTTTTTATCAAGGACTTCCAATAAGTCCGCCATATAATCCTCACTAAGAGTTTGCCCAGCATAAACTATAAATGGAGACTTGCGAGAATCAGAAAGGGAATCGAAATTATGTTTAAGTGCCTCAATAACTGCTCTTGAACCAAGATATGAACCACCAATTCCTATAACTACATAAATATCGGCTTTCTTTCTAATCTTCTCAGCCTCAGCCTGAATATCTAAAATTACACCTTTAGAAACTTTAATAGGAGAATCTAACCATCCTAAAAATTCACTTCCTTCTCCAGTCTTTTCAACAAGTGACTTATGAGCCTTTTCAACCTTAGGCATCATATCATTAATATCTCCCATTTCAACCAGGGAAAAAGCTGTACTGAAATCAAAATTAAGTTTAATCATAATCTAAATTTTAAAAGTTACGGAGCAAAGATAAACAATAAAAATTAACTTTCCAAGAATACCACCTCTAAATTAATTATCTAAATTAAGAAACCAAACCCATACCTTTTAATTTACTAAGTCTTTGTTTTAATTTTTTGTTTCTTTGATTCAGCAAATTCTTTCTTTGATCTAATAAATTCTTTCAGCGTTTCATTTTACTATATATTTATTAGAGTAAATGCCTCTCTCCATAACTAAGTTTTGGATACTATAGCTTGGGAATATGATTTTTTAATGACTATCTTCTTCTTTATGAGTTGGTATTATATGCTTTGGATTTATAAAATAGTTAATTCCACCAAGCCATCAATAAAGGCGTGACCACATGTATTATTGTAAAACTTATTATAGTTAGTAAAAACCTCTTTTTAATAATACGAAACCTCTTGAAAGCAACCTAAAACCTCCTGAGAGCAAATCAAAACCTTTTGTGAGCAAATTTTTACCAACTAATAGCATACGAAAAGACCGTCTTTTCAGGTCAAAAAGACCGTCTTTTGTATGTGAAAAGACCATCTTTTGGGGTCGAAAAGACGGTCTTTTTGGGTGTCAGCACTTGCTTTTAATTTTCTGAGACTTGGTTTTAATTTGCTAAGTCTTGGTTTTAATTTGCTGAGTCTTGGTTTTAATTTTTATTTCTTTGATTCAGCAAATTCTTTCTTTGATATAATAAATTCTTTTAGTGATTAATTTTACTATATCTTTATTAGAGTAAATGTCTCTCTCCATCATTAAGATTTAGGATACTAGAGCTTGGGAATATGTTTTGATATTGGTCAGCTTGCTCTGTATGAATAGGGATGATTTGCTTTGGATTAATAAAATGGTTTAATTCCACCAAGCCATCAATAAAGGCGTGACCACTTGTATGGTTGTAAAATTTATTATATCCTCTCTTTTCGATATAGTCAAAGAATGGTTTGTTCTTTTCGTCTTTCTCATATTCTTTCCAAATTGAGGTTATATAATTTGCCTTTTCTGCATCAATATACTTTATATCTTCTATCATGCGTGGGCGAATCATAACGACAAACTTAGATGGATTTTCTCTTATCTCTGTTTTGCTAACCTTGCACCAATGAACACAGTTAATTAAAAAATCTCTATGCTTAACTTGTTTTATATAAGTGGTTAGGTAATTGGGATAAAAACATCTAATATGCCTACAAGAACTGCCATAAGGAACATTATGATGCTTATACATCGATTTGAGAATATTCATTGTGTAGAAATCAACCACCAAAATCTTATTTGTTTTCTCACAAGCATCATATAGAACGTTTATCCTATCTATATTTAATGAAGAAGCCCATACATAGTTTAAATGATTAGGTTTATTATTGAAAATATTAACAAAATTATCATAAACCTCTTGTTCCGACTTTATACTCCCCTCTGATTCTCTCCCTATATTTGTTCCCTCCAATAATAGATAGTCAACATTTTGTTTTAAACTTAAATAACTTCTCTTGCTTAAACCATGTAGCCTAATATCTCCTGTATAAAGAAGTAATTTGTTTTCCTTTAAGTCTTCAATCAAAAACGCCATTGCTCCAAAAGCAGAATGATCAACTCGATATGGAGTTACTCTTACTCCTTCAATTTCCTTTACTTCCTTTCTGTGATAAATTGAAATAAAATTAAAGCCTGCAAATACATCTCCGAAAAACAATTCAGGTATTCTAATTGCTCTTATAGTTGGATCGCTAAGATATATCGGTGTTTCTTCGTTAACTAATTTCAGTAATCCAGTATGGTCTTGGTGATAGTGACTAAGGAATATTGCATCAGCTTTTTCAATAATACCAGACATCTTCTTCTCATATTCCTCCCTTTCCTCCACTGCCCACTCGTCATAATCCAAAGGAATACCAATATCCAGCAATAATCTTTTTTGATTAATTATTAACTCAACACAAGTCCCTCCTATTTCCTTTGTCCCTCTATGAATTATTATCTCCATAATCGCTTATAAATTTGTAATCAATGTCTTTATTAGAAATATTCTCTATTATTTCTTCTATCCTTTTCTTTTTTCCAATAGAAATTTCCTCATCATAATTATTAAATATTAAGAGTAGAGGCTTCATATTAAGCTTGTCAATCTTTTTAACATCATCAATTATTCCTAATCTTTTCTTTACCGACAATAGCTTTTGATAATATGGAATAACCTCATCCTTATAATCAGAAATAAACTCAGAATACTTATTCATTTGATTTACTATCTCAGGTTCACCTTCTCTTTTATTTAATCTATAATCGCCAATAAGTTTAAGCTCTACAAAAGTTAGTAATCCATTGTCAAGTTCTATTAAATCAATACGAATTATTTTTCCTTCAAGACTATATGCTAATTCTGAATCTATATACTTCCTATTTGATAATATTAAATCTCCCTGAACCTTCTTCTCCTTTTCTATCTTCTCTGCTTTTAGATATACCTCCTTTATTTTCAATTTGATTTTATCTATTTCATCCTTAGACTCAATTTCCCTCAGACAATCAACATATGTATTCTTAACTTTTATGGGTTTATCTAAATACTTATTATGTATTTCTGCTTTAACTCCTGCTTGATAAGAAATCTTTGCAACACAGCCTCCATAATAATAAACATTGATATAATTATCCTTTCTAAGTTCAACATATAGTTCTTTATCTTCTATAATGTTTTGCCACCAAATAGGATTTTCATTTTCTATTATATCAAATAGCTTAGCGTTTTCATTAAATGAAGTAAATATTCCTTTACTCATAAGATAATGGTTTTAAATTAATGCGACAAAGGTAAAAACTTATTTGAATTAAACAAAAAAAGCGTCTCAGAAATGAGACGCTTTAGTATTAATATTTAGAATATAGATATCTTCTTAGCAAACGCCAAGTTCAATCATAGAATCTGAAATTTTGACAAAGGTTCTTTTGCCTATTGTTAGTGTATGATTTTTACCATGGTCTTGCACTATATTTTGCTTTCGTTATATTTTCCCATAAAGGATGTTTAATATAAAAACGATAAGGTTTACCTTTAAAGCTAAGGAAAGAGTCCGAATTATTACCAAATCTAATTTTAACTTTTTCCTCATTGATCGAAATATAACGGCTTGTATCAAAAACCAGAAATTTGTCATTTTCATTATTAACGATTAGAGGTAAATCTTCTTTCTCAAGTGCAAATGCATCAATAAAGTCAAATAAAGCCCAAGAACATTTTTGAGGTCCAGTAATAAGTTCCTTATCATTCTTTAGTAGGCTACGAATTAATATTCCTCCGAAATAATCTTCATAAGGCTTCCGCTTATCACAACTGCAATCTGTATCTGTACATTTACTATCAAAAGTTATATCAACTCCACTATCATGGAAAAACCATTTCCCAATACTAACATTGCGAGGATAGGTAATAATATCTTCAAAATCTTTGGTATAGTAGTAGAATTCTATTTCCAAAAATTTGTATTGGTCATTACCTTTTTTAATACAGTATTCCTGAAATAAAAGCTTTGCTATTTCTTGAAATCTTCGCTCAATATTGTTGATTCCAACATTGCTTAAATCTAATAAGTCTCTTAGTCCCATAATCTGTTATTTGTTTAATCTGTTATTTTAGATTCTGATTTTTCATCTCCTCCAAAATTTTCTTTTGGTTCTTGATTATTTTTGAACTTCCATTTACCCAACGGTTTAGTTTCATTCCTATCCAAAATAGAAAAATGAAGACAGCAACAATGATAATTAATTCTTTCATAATAATTTTAGTTTAATTATTGTTTTATATTCCACGAAATACAGTTCAAAGCTCCTCCTTGCGGAACAATCTCTGAAACATCTATCTGCTCGATGTTTGTATTAAAAATTTCTTCGAACAGGCAGAGAGCTTGTTCATCTTCGTCTATTTCCATTGCTGGCAACAAAATAAGATTACCTACTTGCAGAAAATTGATATAAGCCCAACTCAGTTCTGAAAGTTTCGGTACATTATAAGATAGTTCAACAATTTCAAAATGAGGACTCAATACTTTGACTAGATTTTTTCTCAATCCCCTATCAAAATCCATGTAGTTATTTAGCAATATTTTCTTGTCTTTAATAAAGCGAACCATTCCGTCAGCATGCCCATAAGGTTCGTTTCTATCCCAAGGTATTAGAATTAGCTCTGCTTGAAAAAGAACTTCCAGTTGATTAATTAGTTCAGATTTAGAATATGTAGGATTTTCACATAGCACTTTATCTGTCATTATTATAGCATCTTTACATTTTATTATATTGCCCCCATCGATAACAATATCAGTTTTGATAGTATCAATATTAAGATGTTTACAAGAAGCTGTCGGGTCGGTTATATATGATGTCTTTGCTTGCAAATAATCAGGGTTATAGCAATATTGGATAAATGTAGATTCTGATGTCTGAACAGGCATATAATCTCTGGCCCAATAGTCCTTTGTAAATGACAATAGTTCATGTTTTACTTGATATTTATCTAATATTTTGGTTATTGCTCCATAGCATCGAAAATCCTTTATCCATTCTGAGAAATAGACAATATTGGTTTCGTAATCAGTTATTAACTTTAACATAATTAATTTGTTTATGGCAAAAGTAATAATATTATCCAACATTTAAGCAAAAAAAAAGCGTCTCATTTCTGAGACGCTTTCGTATAATTGTGATTTGATTTAGCTTAGCAAACGCCAAGGTCAATCATTGCATCAGCAACTTTAATAAATCCAGCTACGTTTGCTCCCTTTACGTAGTTAATATAGCCGTTTTCTTGTCTACCGTATTTTACACAGTTGTCGTGGATTGAATCCATCATTTGGTGTAATTTGATATCTACTTCTTCACCTGTCCAGCTAATATGTCCAGCGTTTTGGCTCATTTCTAATCCAGAAACTCCAACTCCACCTGCATTAGCAGCTTTTCCTGGTGCGAATATAACTTTAGCATGTTGTAATGCGTGAATTGCATCAGCAGTACATCCCATGTTAGATACTTCACATACCATAGTAACTCCGTTAGCTATTAGTTGTTTAGCGTCATCTGCATTTAATTCGTTTTGGAATGCACAAGGCATTGCGATATCAACTTGTACTTCCCATGCTTTCTTTCCAGCAACAAACTTAACTCCATATTTTTCTGCGTATGGTTTGATTACGTTGTTGTTTGAAGTTCTAAGTTCTAGCATGTAGTCTAGTTGTTCTTGTGTCATTGGTTTTTCGTTGATGATATAACCATCAGGTCCTGAGATAACTTTAACAAATGCACCTAATTCAGTTGCTTTTGTTGCTGCTCCCCATGCTACGTTACCAAATCCAGATAATGAAATTGATTTTCCTTCAATTTTCATGTTGTGAGCTTTCAACATATTGTTAACGAAGTAAACTCCGCCAAATCCTGTTGCTTCTGGACGAAGGATTGAACCTCCCCAACCTGCACCTTTTCCTGTCATAACTCCAGTGTTTTCTCTAGCTAGTTTCTTGTACATACCGTACATGTAACCAACTTCTCTTCCACCTACTCCGATATCTCCTGCTGGAACGTCTTTGTCTGCTCCAATATATGTGTATAGTTCTGACATAAATGCTTGGCAGAAACGCATAATTTCATTTTCTGATTTTCCTTGTGGATTGAAATCAGATCCTCCTTTACCACCACCCATTGGAAGTGTAGTTAAAGAGTTTTTCAATGTTTGTTCAAATCCTAAGAATTTTAATGTGTCAAGTGTTACTGATGGGTGGAAACGAATTCCTCCCTTGTATGGTCCAATAGCGTTATTGAATTGAACACGGTATCCACGGTTAACGTTAACCTTACCATTATCATCCACCCATTCAACTCTGAATTGGATGATTCTATCTGGTTCAATCATTCTTTCTATAATGCTATACTTGTCGTATTTTGGGTTTTTAGCAACATAGTCTTCGACTGTTTCTAAAACTTCTGTTACTGCTTGAAGGAACAATGGTTCCCCTGGGTTTTTAGCTTCAACATCAGCTAAAAGTGCTTTTACGTTCATAATTTATTATTTTTAAATGTAGTTAAACGATTTATTTCAAACTTATTTACTTAATTTGAAAGTACAAAATTAGTGAGTATCTTTGATATAAAGAAATTAATCGGCAACTATTTTTTTTAACACTCATTTTTCTAAGTTGAAATGTGCCTTAAATGACAAAAAGACCTAACTTTGCAGATATTTATTTATTATGGATTTCTTAATTACTAACATTTCAAATTATATAAAAAGCGAAGTTTATAGCACAAGAAGAGAGGATTTTCTTATAAAAAACTTAGTTTTTGACAGCAGGAAGCTGAATGAAGTTGACGGAACTATATTCTTTGCGATTAAAACTCTTTCTAATAATGGAGAGAAATACATACCTGAACTTTATTTAAGCGGCGTTAGGGCTTTTGTTGTGGAAAACCTTCCTATGGATTATTCTAATTATAAGGATACTTGTTTTTTGCTTGTTGAAAACACAATTGACGCTCTACAATCATTAGTTAAGGCAAAGAGAGAGAGATTTCACAATCCTATTATTGCAATTACTGGTTCAAATGGTAAGACTATTGTTAAGGATTGGATTTCGCAGCTAATTGATAATGACAAAAAAGTATTTAAGAGTCCAAGAAGTTATAATTCTCAAATTGGTGTTGCTCTTTCTATTTGGAACTTAAAGGAAGATGATGATTTGGGAGTGATTGAGGCAGGCATTTCTCAAAAAGGCGAGATGGGAAGATTGGAAGATATGATTAAGCCTAAGGTTGGCATTATGACAAATATTGGAGATGCTCACCAGGTTTATTTTAATTCAATAGAGGAAAAAATTCAAGAGAAAATACTACTATTCAAAAATTCAGATACTATAATATATTGTATAGATAATAAGGAAATAGACAAGGAAATCCAAAAAGCATATAGGGATAGTGGGAAAGAATTTATTGGTTGGGGGTTTCAAAAAAGAGCTACTTTCAGACTTGAAAACATAGAGGTAAAGAAAAACCAAACAATAATTCATTATAAGTACAAGGATAATACATCTTCTTTTTCCATTCCGTTTATTGACAAGGCAAGTATTGAAAACTCTATTAATGCTTTTATTGCTTGTTTAGTTATTGGGATTGATAAGGAGATACTGAGTGAAAGAACAACTTATCTCCAATCACTTGAGATGAGACTTCAAATGAAGGAAGGAATTAATCATACACTTATTATTAACGATAGCTACTCTTCTGACCTTATGTCTTTGGAGCTTGCACTAACTTTTCTTAACCAACAAAATAACGAGTTAAAGAAAACGGCCATACTATCTGATATAACCCAGTCAAATATTGACCAAAAGGAGCTTTACCTTGGAATAAACAAACTACTTATAGAAAAGAATATTAACAATCTAATTGGTATTGGAGAGGGTTTTGTGAGAAATCAATCCCTTCTAACTATCAATAATGCAATATATACTTCAACCCAAGACTTCTTAAAAAACTGCTCACTAAAAGATTTCAAAGAAGAGATAATATTAATTAAGGGAGCAAGGAAGTTTGAATTTGAGAAAATAAGCCGTTTCTTTGAGAAAAAAGCTCATGAAACCGTTCTTGAAATCAATCTTTCAGCACTTGCACATAATGTAAACTACTTCAAAACAAAACTAAAAGAAGGCGTTAAACTAATGGCTATGGTAAAAGCTCATAGTTATGGTTCGGGTGGTTTTGAGATAGCATCAACCCTTGCCAATCACAATATAGACTACTTAACGGTTGCCTTTGCTGACGAAGGTGCTGAGCTTAGAAACAATGGAATCAATCTTCCTATTATGGTTATGAGTCCTGAAAAGGAAAGCATTGCCAAGATAATCCACTACGACTTAGAACCAGAAGTTTATTCTATTTCAATACTTAAAGAGCTTATTGAGGCTAAGAAAGAGTATGACCTACTTGATAATAAAAAGGAACTAAACATACATATTAAGCTTGATACTGGAATGCATCGCCTTGGTATGGAAGAGGAAAATTTAGAAGAGTTAATTGATATCCTTAAAGCAAATAAACATATTAAGATTAAGTCTATATTCTCTCATCTTGCAGGAGCTGACAACCCAGAGCTTGATGAATTTACTAAGGAGCAAATTGCACTTTTTGAAACCCTTAGCTCAAGACTAATAAGAGAATTTGACTACCCTATCCTACGACATATTGCAAATTCAGCAGCCATAATTCGTTTTCCAGAGGCTCAATATAATATGGTAAGGCTTGGAATTGGAATGTATGGGATTGGCATAAGTGAGCAGGATGAGAAAAAGCTAAGATATGTTCATAGGCTTAAAACCATTCTAACCCTTAAAAGAAAGATAGCAATAGGTGAAAGTGTTAGCTATAACAGAAACTATATTGCAAAACAGGAAAGAACTATTGGTGTTATTCCAATTGGATATGCAGATGGTTTAAACAGAAAGAGAGGAAACGGGAATGGAAGAGTGTGGATTAATGGACAATTAGCCCCAATTATTGGAAGTATATGTATGGATATGTGTATGATTGATATTACAGGCATTAATTGTAGGGAAGGTGACGAGGTTGTTATTTTTGGAGAAGAATATAGCGTTAATAATATTGCAAAAGAGCTTGAGACCATTGCCTACGAGGTTTTTACAACAGTTTCTTCAAGAGTTAAAAGAGTTTTCTATCAAGAATAATATGAAGAAAGTTCTTTTTAAAATACTTGGATTAATTAGTTTAGGTCTTGGAATACTTGGGATGTTCTTGCCCATTTTGCCAACAACTCCATTTCTACTACTATCGTCTTATCTTTTTCTAAAAAGCTCAGAAAGACTATATAATTGGCTGATTAATCATAAAATCTTTGGTCAATATATAAAAGACTTCCAGATAGATAAATCCATACCTCTCAAAGTTAAGATATCAAGCATTAGCCTACTGTGGATAACAATCACCATTAGCGCAGTTTTCTTTGTCCCTATACTTTGGGTTAAGTTGCTATTACTTGCAATTGCTATTGGAGTAACAATTCATATTCTTCACTATAAGACAAAGAATAAATAGTCTTTAAAAGCAAAGAAAAGAGATAGCAAAATGAATCACTGATCTAATTAATTAGATCAAAGGAATAATTTACTGAATCAAAGATCTAATCTCGTGAATCAAAGAGTTATTTTATGGTTTTCTTATTATCTTAAAATATCTTTCAACTCTTCAATACGAACTGTCTTTTGCTCTCCTGTTACCATATCTTTTAGCTGAATCTTACCTTCCTCCAATTCTCTTTGACCAACAAGTGCCACAAAAGGAATAAGTTTGTCGTTTGCATATTTCATTTGTTTTTGAAGCTTAACACTGTCTGGGTAAACCTCTACGCTGATATTGTTTTTCCTAAGCTCTCTTGCCCAAACCATACATTGCTTTTCTTCTTCTTTTCCAAAATTCGCAAACATAAGGGTGGTGGTATTAGATATTTCTTTTGGAAAGCGCTCCAATTCCTCTAAGCAATCATAAATTCTATCTGCACCAAAGCTTATCCCTACTCCACTAATATTAGGCATACCAAAGATACCAGTTAGGTTATCATACCTGCCTCCTCCTGCAATGCTTCCCATCTTTGATTCAATACACTTAACCTCAACAATAGCTCCTGTATAATAGTTAAGGCCTCTTGCAAGGGTTATATCAAAATCAACCTTTGTGCTAAGGTTTAATCTCTCAATATTATCAAATACCTCTTCCATCTCCTCAATTCCTTTCTTCCCTATCTCAGAGTTTTGAAATATTGTTTTAAGAGTTTTAATCTTTGTTTTGGTATTGCCCTCTAACTTTAATATTGGTTCAATCTTATCTAAGTGTTCCTTTGTCAAGCCTTTTTCTTCAAGCTCTTGGCAAACTTTTTCGTAACCTATCTTATCTAACTTATCAATTGCAACCGTTATATCGATTATCTTATCCTCTTGCCCAATGATTTCGGCAATTGCTGCAAGTATCTTCCTATTATTTAGTTTTATCTCAACCTTTAGATTTAAGCCTAAGAATACCTCATCAACCATTTCACAAAGTTCAACCTCGCTTATTAGGGAATCACTCCCTATCACATCGGCATCGCATTGGTAAAACTCTCTATATCTTCCTTTTTGTGGTCTATCAGCTCTCCAAACAGGTTGTATTTGATAGCGTTTAAAAGGAAATGTAATCTCATTCCTGTTATTCACAACAAAGCGAGCAAAAGGCACAGTTAAGTCATAACGCAGACCTTTCTCAGATATCTTATTGGTTAGTTTCTTATATTCTTTTGTGTTCTTGTCCTCAAAATCAATCTTAGATAAGAAGTCTCCAGAGTTTAGGACTTTATAAAGCAATTTATCACCCTCCTCACCATATTTGCCCATAAGAGTCGATAGGTTCTCTAAGGCTGGTGTTTCAATTTGAGAAAAACCGTGAAGCTTATACACTTCTCTAATAGTATTAAATATATAATTCCTTTTATTCATTTCTTGAGGAAGAAAATCTCTTGTCCCTTTAACTACATTGCAATTCATATTCCGAAGTCTTAGCTTTATTTATTCAATATTTTCAAGTGCAAAGATAGTGTTTTTTTCTTTTTTCACTTTTTATTAGTTGTTTCACTTACTTTTTGATTGTAATTCTTGTATATGAATTTGAAGACAGACCAAGAAATAATGTTTTACTATTTTAGTCTTTCTCTTTTGATAAAAAATTTAAGAATATGAAAAAATCAATTTTTCTTTTGTTTGTAGGAATAATGATAATTGCTCCTTTCTTACTTGAAGCTCAGACAGGTATTCGTTTAAACAATCAAAATCATGAGAAAACCTTTTATAATTGCAGTACATACGTTTTTGATTCTGGTGGAGATTTATTTGGATATGAAACAAGCTCTTATATTTGGACAGCTTTTTGCCCTTCGGACTCTAACACGAGAATAGCTCTAACATTTGACCAATTCGATATTCATCCATCTGATAGTATTGAAATCTATTCAGGCGTTGGTTTGGGAGGCAATATTCATTTTAAAGAAGAGAATAAACCTTTTTTCACAAATAACGACCTATTAGGGAAAACCATTATCGCCTACCCTACAGACACAAGCGGATGCTTAACCATTCACCTAAAGTCTGGAAAAAAAGATATTGCACAAGGCTTTAAAGCAAAAATTGAATGTCTTTCATTTTGTCAATTCCCTGTTGCTGCATTAGATACATTTTTCTATAAATTCAACTTAGATGGTACAAAAACTCCATTCCCAATAAAAAGCTTGACAGAAACAATAGTTGATCTTAGTGATTCGTCCAAAAACGAAATTATTAATTATAAAGCTATCGACATATGTCATGGAGACTCTATTCAAATTGTAACTAAAACCATATTCCCTGAAAACAATTTATCTTATCACCAATCCGAAGAAAACCTGATTTATTATTGGGACTTTGGAGATTTGAAAGTAGATAGTGTTTATTTTTCAAACTCTGTTAACTATAAATGGGCTGAGGTTAATGGTTATGATTTAATGCTAACTGTTGAGGATACTCTTCATGGTGGATGCCAAAATAGAAACTCTATTGACGCAAGAGTTAGAATTGCAGCAAACCCAATTAAAACCGTTTCTCCAATTCCTGATTTATGTTCTGGTGAAGTATTTAGATTTAATGTAGGTTATAGTGCTAATAATACAATAAAGATTGACTCAATAAAGTATGTTACTAAGGCTAAGATGATGAATGCAGAAACCGTATTTATACCTGACGGACCTGCTTGTGGAATAGGAACTCAATGTTATTATTCTCCTATCACTTTTGATCAGTTTCGTCCTAATAGTAAAATAACCTCAGCTCAGGATATAAAATCAATTTGTCTTAATATAGAACATTCCTACTTGGGAGATATAGATATGTCAATTGTTTGTCCAAATGGTCAAGTAGCATTCTTAAAAAGCTACAGTACTAATGGAGGCAATAAGTTTCTTGGAATCCCAGCAGGCGGAAACTCATTCTCTTCTTTTGACTACACCAATCCTTGTGCTGCTCCTCCAAACATAGAAGGGATAGGCTCTACTTATTGCTTTTCAGAATCTTACTCTTACTCTGGACAATTAGGAAGCTCAAGTCCAGTTACTAATGTATCATTTAACGTTCCTGCATGGACAGCAAACCCAACAGGCACAGTTAGTTCTGTAATGCCTACCAATGTTTCTGACTCCTCAGGTTACTTTCTACCTTCTGACCCATTTTCAGATTTAATCGACTGTCCTTTAAATGGAACTTGGAATATAAAAGTTTGTGATTACTTATCAAGAGATAATGGCTTTGTTTTCTGGTGGGAATTAGAATTAGATCAGAACGGGAAAAACAGCTGGGAATATCAAGTTCCTATCGATAAAGTTATTCTTGATGGTCCTTTCATAATTGAACATTCAGACACTTCCCTATTTATTGCCCCTCCAATTGAAGATTGTGGATTCTTCAAATATGATATTCATATTATTGATGACTTCCAATGCATTTGGGACACATTGGCTACTCTTAATGTTGTTTGTACTCCAGTGGTGGACTTGGGAGATGATATTGAAATTTGTGAAAAAGGAGAAATAACTCTTGATGCAGGAAACCCAGATGCTTTTGAGCATTTATGGGAGCCTCACGGAGAAACCACTCAAACAATTACAGCCAAAACCGAAGAAAACTCTAATCCAACAATAATCTATATAGCTCAGGTAACTAATACCAATGGTTCATTATATTGCTTTGGAAAAGATAGTATAAACCTTATAGTTAGACCATCAGCCTTAGCTGCATTCTACAGCGACAAATCACATTTAGAAGGCTGTGAACCTTTCAACTTCCAACTTTTCAGCACCTCCACAAATGCAGATAGTATAATATGGACTTTAGGACAAGAAAGAAAAAACATAACTAACCCAACATTTTCACTCCCTTATGGAACTTATGATCTTAGACTAAAGGTTGTTTCTAAGTTTGGATGTCAAGACTCTATCTTCCAACCTAACTTAATAAACGTTTATAAGAGTCCAATAGCTGATTTTGGATGGCAACCTACATATCCTTCATCAACAAATCCTAAGGTTAACTTCCTTAATCTTTCAAGCCCTCAAGACCCAGCAAACATATACTTATGGAAGATTCAAAACAACAAGACTAATGATTTAAGAGAAAACATTATGGGACTTGAACCTAACTACTCTTGGCAAGAAATTACAGGCACATCACTTGTTGGAGACTATAAGATAACTCTTGACGCATACAGCAGCAACTTAGCTCCAAGTGGCTTAACCTATGAATGCCACGACACCATAAGCAAAGTAATTTCAATTATAAATGATAAACTTTTATTCCCTAATGTAATAACTCCAAATGGTGATGGAGTGAATGATGTATTAATTATTATTAACCTTATTGAAGGACAAGCATATCCTGACAATGAACTTTCAATCTATAACCGTAATGGAAAGCGTATTTTCTTCAAACAAGACATTAGAGCTAATCATGAAATATGGGATCCAAAAGAAACAAATACACCAGACGGAACTTACTTCTATAGATTTGTGGGGAAAGGACCTATTAGAAGTGTAGAGTATAATGGAACGATAGAAATCTTGAGATAAACTAAACAATAACTTCAACTTAAAAGATAGTCTTTTTTCTTTTTTTTCTTTTTTTTCACTTCTTTCACTTACTTTTTGGCATTAATGCTTGTATATAGGTTTGGAAGGAGGCAAATAATAAAGAATTTTAGTCTAAATGTTTGTCATTTGAAAAAATAATTATAAATTTGTACAATCAAAAATAATGTAGTAATATGAAAAAGTCAATTTTTCTTTTAATCCTAGGGTTAGTGTTAATGGCTCCGAGCCTACTTAAAGCTCAGACACCAACTAACATCTATTTATCAAAACAGTTTAACGCAACAACTGTTATCGATTGCAATGCCTACTTTTATGACTCAGGTGGCGCTACTGGAAAATACGACACAAGTTCCTATCTTTGGAGAGCCTTATGTCCTGCCACTGCAAACAGTAGAATAGCTTTGACGTTTGAACAATTCGATATTCATCCATCTGATAGTATTGAAATATTTTCAGGCGTTGGTTTAGGAGGCTCAATTCATGCAACAGGAACAAATGTGCCTTTCTTCACGGGTAATGACCTGTTAGGACAAACCGTTATTGCTTATCCAACCGACCCAACCGGATGTTTAACCGTTCATCTATTGTCTGGTAAAACAGAAACTGCACAAGGGTTTAAAGCAAAAGTAGAATGCGTTTCATATTGCCAATATCCTGTAGCTGCATTAGACACTTTCTTCTATAAAATTAGCCCTGATGGAACTAAAACTCCATTTTCAATAAGAAAATTCACAGATACAATCTTTAATTTAAGCGATAGCAGCCAATATAATTTAGTTAAATACAAAGCAATTGACATCTGTGATGGTGATTCAATTCAAATTGTTGCTAAAACCATATTCCCTGAAAATGATTTAGCTTATCACCAATCAGATGCAAACCTTATCTATTATTGGAACTTTGGAGATATGTCAATGGATACAATTTACTATCAAAACACAGTAAACTATAGATGGCCTGAGGTTAGTGGTTTTGATTTAACCCTTACTGTTGAAGATACAATTCATGGTGGATGTAAGAGCAGATTACCTATCGACACAAGAGTTAGGATAGCAAGAAATCCAATTAGGACAGTTGCTCCAATTCCTGATATGTGTTCTGGTGAGGTATTTACTTTCAACGTTGGTTATAGTGCCAACAACACAATTAAGATTGACTCAATTATATTTGCACGAGGTTCAAGCGAAAGATTTGATAGTGTAGTTTTTATTCCTGATGGTCCTAGTTGTCAATTACCTGGAGGAAGTCAATGTTATGAAGCTCCTGTTACCTTCGACGAGTTCCTTCCTGGTGCAGTAATTAATACTGTTGATGAAATATTTAGTATTTGTATGAATATGGAACATAGTTTTATTGGTGACCTTAGTTTTGAA
>Ga0265294_10000675_pt1 | contig 45979 bp, 30 predicted proteins | sample MunlanPumphouse3_FD_192504 | JGI IMG/M metagenome (GOLD analysis project Ga0265294, IMG submission 192504) | Groundwater microbial communities from a municipal landfill in Southern Ontario, Canada - Pumphouse #3 | ecosystem: Environmental > Aquatic > Deep subsurface > Groundwater | place...
ACAACCTAGGTTTGTGCAGATGCTCCTGCCAATTTAATGTTTAGAGATTTCGTAAAAAATAGTCTTGACAGATGATTATGCTTTGCCGTATACTTGCCCACAGTTCGTAGGATGGTAGCTACGCTCGGTTTACTGATTAAAGATACAGGGCTGTAACTTCGCGAATCATCCTTCAAAAAAGTCACCGAGCAACGCGAGGTTACCCTTGAAAGATACAGGGCTGTAACTTCGCGAATCATCCTTCAAAAAAGTCACCGAGCAACGCGAGGTTACCCTTGAAGTCTATTGATTCAGGAACAGGGGGAGGAAACACATGAAAAGATCAGAGGCCTGTGCCATGGCGAGGTTGATGGCAGTCGGGGCGGTTGTCGCATTATTCGTGATCGTAGATGCCGCGTGTGGCGCGCCCGCAACGGCCAATGTGGCTGGGGCTAAAACAGGAGCAAATGCAGACTATCAGACGATGCATTCCAAAATTGAGTTCCCAGGCGCGTTAAAGCCCATTTTTGATGACCTCTCAAAATCCATGCATGTTTCCTGTATACGGAACCGGCAGAGGATGCCGGTCACTGGGATTGAGGTGTCTCTCGGGGATGGATACACGCTGGAAGCCGGGACTTTCAAGGGCCAGCCTCATCTGGACGTGTTGCTGAATGATCTGCGGCAATTCATGGCAGTGTCGTTGGAGGTTCGCGAGGCGCCAGGCGGTTATCCCATCCGCTTGCGGCGTAGTCAGCCGCAGTCGATGCCCGAAGGCGTCTCCGAAGCGCACCGTATCGAGATTACGGACAAGGGCTGCCTTATCGAGGCGGGTGACCTGGACGGGCTGAGGCGGGCGATCTTTCGTCTGGAAGATGAGATGCAACTGCGTCGGGCTCCGCTCCTGCCCGTTGGTGACACGACGCGCTGGACGACGATCCGCACGCGCATGATCCGTTCACCCGTTGCGCCGTACCGCTGGTTGTCGGGCTGGGAGCTGACGGATAACAATGATTACTATCCCGAAGCCTATCTTAACCGGCTGGCTCATTACGGCATCAACGGACTGTGGATTCCCGGCTTGCTGCGCCACTTGGTCGCCTCCAAGACAATTCCCGAACTGGGCCCCCCTGAACATCGGCTGGCCAAGCTCAAGGCGATCATCGACAAGGCGGAACGTTACGGTATCCGTATCTACTTTTTCTGCATTGAGCCGCGCGCTCTGTACAAAAGTCATCCGGCCGTGCTGGCGCATCCCGAGATCGTCGGTTCCGGGTATGCTCTTTGCCCCTCCGAGCCGCTGGTTCTCGAGTACGTCCGCGAAACAATGAAAACGCTCTTTACCGAAGTCCCAAAACTGGGGGGGGTGGTGAACATTTTCAGCGGCGAGCGGACAACGACCTGCTGGTCTTCTAGCCACAAAGTGGCGCAAGGCTGTCCGCGGTGCTCAGTACGCAGCAAGTCTGACGTGCATGCTGAGACCCTGAAGGCCTTTGTGCAAGGCATCCGCGCCGCGGGTTCGGATGCGGAGTTCATGGCTTGGACCTACGGGCTGGATTCATCGGGGTCGGTATCGCCCATTGTACTTGAATTTATGGAAAAAGCAGGCCGCGATGTCATCTGGCTGGGCAATTTCGAACACGGCATGACCAAGCAGGTGTGCGGTCGAAAGGCGATGGTCCAAGAGTATTCGCTTTCCTGCCTCGGACCCTCGGTGGCCTTCGCGGATATGGCAAAAGCCGCCAAGCGCATGGGGCGCACCCTTTACGCCAAACTGCAGGTCGGCACCTCTTACGAGCTGTCCAGCGTGCCGTACATCCCTGTTCCGGGAATTGAATATGATAAGCTGAAGGTCGCGGGAGAACTCGGCGTGACCGGGTCGATGATGACCTGGATACCCGGCGGGTTTCCAAGCCCGATGCTGCGGGCCGCCGGTCAGGCGACTTTTGAGCCCAAGGAATCCAAGGATGCTTTTCTGCTGCGTATGGCCGGGGTCGATTGGGGTGAGCAAGCGTCTGTGGATGTCGCGAAAGCCTGGCGGATCTTCGCGGAAACCTGGCAGCGCTATCCGATCGACAACCAGGTGTTGTACTGGGGGCCGATCACGCGCGGCCCGGCCTACCACCTGCATCTGGAACGCGAAAAACGGCCGGCCTGGCCGTACAATTGGGGCTATACCAGGCAGCGCGACCCGCAACCCTGGGAAGACAACATCGCGCGCTGGGTGGGGCCATTCACGCCCCAGCAGATCGCCGATGCGTTTCGCGATATGGCAACGCGTTGGAGCACGGGACTGGCAAGCCTTGAGGAGGCTTTGAAGACGGTTGGCCGTGAGCCGGAATTGGTGAGGCAGGTTGTTGTTGCGCAGGCGGTGCGCCTGCATTTTCTTTCGGCGGCGAACGTGTACGAATTCTATGCGCTGCGCGACAGCCTGCCAAAAACCGACGCTTTAAAGCATCCCGCTATCTTGCAGCGGATGCAGGTCGTCGCCAAAGACGAGATCCGGGCGGCGGAGGAGATGAAGGCGTTGCTGGCGCTTGACCCCACGCTGGGGTTCGCGTCGGAGATTTTCGATTTCAGTTATTCAAAGCCGCTGCTGGAGGAAAAGATCCTTCAGGTTCAGGAGATGCTCCCGACACTCGCGCGCTGGGAGCTGAACGGCATCGAACCGGAATTGCTCAACCGCACAGTCGAGGAGGCGGAAAAGCTGAACCGCAAAAAAGAGCCTGCCCGTAAACCTGCTCCGGTCCGCAAAAATGATTCACCCCGCATTTTTGATCCCGTCTTTGAACGTGATCCGCTCCGCTGGGGAGATTAAGGGTAGTTTTCGTCACACCTCAGTTTTACAGCTTATGATGGTTTTTCAGAGTCGGTAAAAACACTGATTAACCGGTTGCACGAATGTGCCTCCGTTACAAAACAAGGAGAGTCAAATGATGAAACGAACACTCATAATGGCGGCTATGACGGCCGCAGTCACGGCGCGGGCCGTGCCGTCGGTGACTAACGTGCAGATGATGCAGCGCGAGAAATCACGTATTGTGGACATCACGTATACGCTCGCTGACGAGACAGCGATCGTGACCCTCGCGATCGAGACCAACGGGGTGCCGCTGCCGGACAGCGCGGTAACGAGCCTTTTCGGAGATGTGTGCAAGGAGGTGCCGCCTGGAGACGGCGCAATCGTGTGGAACGCGGGCGCGGACTGGCCGGAGTGCTCTGTGACAAACGCCAAAGCCCGGGTGACGGCGTGGTCTTTACTGGCGCCTCCGCAGGTCATGGTGGTGGATCTCAGTAAAGGCACGGGCGCAACAGCGCAGGATCCTTATCCTGCACGCTATTACACGAGTCTCGAAGCATTGCCGTATGGCGGGGTGACCAACGTGGCCTACAAGACCGGGCTGTTGGTGCTGCGGAAACTACCTGCGGGTCATTTCTTCATGGGCGTGGAAGGGAAGGGTGTCTCTACAACGCTGACACAGGACTTTTACGCAGGGGTGTACGAGGTGACGCAGGAGCAGTGGAGCAGGGTGATGGGTGTTAACCTGTCTGATTTTAAAGGCGATGATAAGCCGGTAAACAGGGTTTCGTACTACGATATCCGAGAGGTATGGAGTGCCAGCGGCAGCTGGGTTGACGGAGGCAGCGCAATCAGCCCGAACTGGCCGGCCACCAACGCTGTGGGATCTACCTCATTCATGGGAAAGTTGCGGGAGAGGACCGGCATGACGGGCTTTGACCTGCCAACAGACGCGCAGTGGGAGTATCTGTGCCGGGCCGGGACAACGACCTACTTCAACGACGGGGCGATTGTGACGAATGTGGCAGCCCAATTGAATGTCTTGGGTTGGTGGAACGACAACGCCCTTGGTGTGGTACATACGGTCGGGCAACTGTTGCCGAATGAATGGGGCCTCTATGATACACACGGGAACGTGTGGGAGTTTAGTCTGAATTTCTTCACAAACACGTTGTATGCGGCAACGGACCCTAAAGGGCCGCTGTCGAATTCAGATGGATATCGTATGACTCGGAGCGGTACCATCAACAGTGGCACGTCGAGTTGCTGTTCGTCATATCGCGGCAGCACCTGGCCGTCGCGACGGCTCAACATGATCGGCTTCCGTGTAGTGAGAAATTTCCAGTAGTAAACTTGTAAAAATAAGGAAAAACTGATGATCAAACCAACCGATTCGTCCACCACCGCAGAGAGGCATCCGTCACTTTGTGAAACGCCGTCCGATACTTTGAAAAGCCCGCTGCCGGGAGGTGTCGGACGGCTCATGTCATTGGATGCCTTGCGCGGGTTTGATATGTTTTGGATTATGGGTGCGGGAACTTTGGTGCATGCGCTCAAAAAGGTGAGCGATAAGGGTGTTATCAAGGCATTCTCAAAACAACTCAGTCATGTTCAGTGGGAAGGCTTTCACTTTTACGACTTGATTTTCCCGATGTTCGTTTTCATTTCCGGCGTGTCAATGGTGTTCTCGATAGATAAAACACTGGCTCGTCAGGGTAAGGCGAAGACCATCAAAAAAATCGTCACTCGCGGCATTCTGCTGGTTTTGCTGGGTATTTATTTTTACGGGGGGCTGAATGGAAAGTGGTCGAACATCCGGTATCTGGGTGTGCTTCAATACATCGGCCTGGCGTGCTTTTGCGGTGGAGTGCTTTACATCGTGACGCGACGCGCAAAGGTTGTCGCCGCCGTGTGCCTGGCGATTCTTCTCGGCCATTGGGCATTGATGGAGTTTGTACCCTTCCCTGATGTGCGGCTGGATAAAAAATCACTGGCCAAGACAGCCACGCAAGTCGGCTCTCAGGATCCTGCGAAAATTCTGGCAAGCGCGACCGGCAAGGTGAGAGGCCGTTATGAGGAAGGGTACACGTTGTCCAACTATGTGGACTACCGATTCCTGCCTGGCAGGAAAATCAACGGCGCATATGAAAATCAGCCGTTGCTCGGCGTCATGGGGGCTATTGCCGCAGGCTTGCTGGGCATGCTGGCAGGCCTGTGGCTGCAAAGGACGGACGTGAGCGATAAGCGCAAAGCAGCCGGGTTGCTGGCGGCGGGTGTGACGTGTGTGGCCATCGGATTCTTGTGGGGCATGCGGGTGCCTGTGGTGAAAAAACTCTGGTCTCCGTCCTTTGTGGTCGTGGCAGGCGGTTACAGCGCAGTACTGCTCAGCCTGTTTTATTGGGTCATCGATATAAAGAAAAAACAACGGTGGTGCCAGCCGTTCATATGGATCGGAATGAACGCGCTGACCTTGTATCTTGCCCACAACTTCGTCAGTTTTTCAGGCCTGGCGGCTCGGTTTGCCGGAGGTGACCTGAAACTGTTTATTGACGCGCATGTGGCCAAAGGGGCGGGCAGCGTACTTCTGGTCGTGATCGAGTTGACCCTGGTGTTTTTGCTCGCGCGATTCCTTTATAAGCGAAGGATTTTCATCAAGATTTAAGCGCTGGATAGTTGTTGATTCACTATTGTTTTGGCACTGCCATATTTTTTTCCAGCTCCAGCTTAAATGCGTCGCTGAATGGCGGGCGGGTGCCAAGCGCCCCAAACATCTCGCCACCCGTCGCAGCCTTTGTCAGATACACGTTCGCGCCGGGAAACCATGCGTCGAGCCAATCCCGCTTCGCTTTCAGCTCGGAAAGCTCTGCCAGAAGTTTTTTACGATCAGCAATGGCTGCGAGCAGTTCTTCACAAAGTTCCGGTGGTTTTTTCCGCATATATCGGTATTCCCGATACAGGTTAAACCCGTTGGCGACAGCCTTTAGATACCGATACTGAATGTCGGTGAACGCAAGCCACTGTGTGGCAAAGTCGTCACCCTTTGTTTTTGCTTTCGCAGTGGCTAGAAGCGAATTCAGCGTATTTAAAATATGGGGGGGATACGCTTCGGGAAAATAGTTCGCCACCGAAACTTGATAGTCGTTGTAGGCCTTTTCTTTTACCGTCTGCGTGGCTTTGCCGACGGCGGTGCGTGCCTCGATCAGGTTGAAAAACCGTTCCATCTCAGGTGCTGCGGCATGATAAATGCCGCGGTAATAATCGTTTAAAAGAAGATCCACGTCGAGCTTCGGATTCCAGGAGAGCTTAGCGTATACATAATAGGCCGGGCCTTCCAGCCCCCACTGCTCACCTCCGCCGCAGGCGTAAACCCCTAGAACGCCGTGGTCGGCAAGCTCTCGGACTTGCGCGGCGACATCGTGCGCCATCATGTTGGGGGTCAGCCCCGACACATGATAAGTGCCCCACCAATACGTCCAAATCGTCGTGTCATATTCCGCATACGCCTCGAAATATTCAGGGAAATCGCGCGTCAAGGAAATCATGACGTTCGGGGAAAATTGTTTGACCTGTTGCGACGGGATAAATGTGGGACCATAAGCCAGAGGTATAATCTTTCTATCGGGATATTTTTTGTAAAGGCGAAGCGCGATTTCATGGAAGGGGACCCAAAGCCGTTCCGCAGGCGGAAGGCTTTTGTCATGCGGGTTCGGCGCATTCGCCTTGCAGCAGTAAGCTCCCTTTGTCAGTTCGAGTTCATCAAGCTGGTCCATCGCGTTACATGCGTCGCACTCGCATCGGCGGTAACCGTCGGACTGATTGTATTCGACCCACTGGTAGCCGACATCAAACAGCGAAGAAAGATACCTGACATTCATCTCGACGAAATCCGGATGGGATGTGCAGAGATGAAAATTGGAATCGCTGTAGTGCCTCTTGCCTTTGACTAATGCGAAGATAGAGGGGTCTTTCTCGAATAGTTTTTTTGGATCACCCCACTTGCGAAGCGCGCCGTCCCAACTGTGCCCCTGAATCCGGACATCGACCGCTAAACGCTGTCCATTGGCCAGCGGCCATTCACCCAATCCCGACACACCGCCCGCCGTATACGCGAAAACGGCGTTCTCTTGACGGTCAAGGGTGTCTGGCAAGGTAAAGCGGGTGGATTTCGGCACAACCAACCCTTTGGATGTTGGCAGGAACCAGCGGACACCGCCGTATTCCTCCAGCAGCCGGTAGATCCCTCGCGCCGTGCCCTGACAGCTAGATTTCGCCAGATTATTCCCCTTGGCCGAGGCAAACCTGTAGTCGTTACCGGCAATGAAAAAATCCTTGCCCTGAGTTTTCCAGATGAAACTATCGTACTTCAAGGCTGACAAGTCAATACCGGCAGCCAGGGCGGCCTTGGTCGCCCCGAGAAAAACGCGCGCGCCAGATACGGGCGTATTGTTTTCACTCACAGTTTGCAGTCTCACGCCAGTGATCTCAGCGACATAGCGGGTCAACAACTCCGCCGCCTGCTCTGTGACGACGTTTGTTTCGCCAGGAACGACAAGGGTCACCGCGGCCTTTCCGTCCACAACCCAATCCAAAGCCTGACACACTACCGGGACAAAGCCCAAAAACACGATCAATCCCCCCATAACCAATATACTGCTTCTTATTGTTCTCATTAAACGTTTCCTCTTTTTTTTTGTAATTGTTCAGCACACTCTCGCCCCTGGATAGCACCACGCATCCCCTACGGCAGCGTGATAACAAGGCGGCAACCGTAACCGCCAGTCGGAACAATTAAACTCCGGTGCGCCGAGCGGCACTGCCACGCGGGGGAATCGTTATTCCCCCCCCGTAGCATCCGCTTCGTCCCTGATACCAGTCCCGTGGGATCCGTCCCGCCGAAAACCGATGTCACATTGTGCCAGTTCAGGCAATACTCCCATTTGCTTCCATGCATGTCATACAGTCCCCACGCATTAGGCCGCTTCTCCCCAACCGGATGCGTCGCGCTACTGTTGTAAGCATACCATCCCAAAGCATTCAGATATTTGTTCGTGTTTCCATTGTTCTCGTATTCCATCACACCGATATAGTTGTATTTGGCATCTGAATTGCCGTCGTTAAAGGGGGTCGTCGTTCCCGCGCGGCACAGGTATTCCCATTGCGCGGAGGTCGGCAGATCAAAACCGCTGAACCCCGTCTTGGACCGGACGCGCGCGACGACACTGTTGGAGCTGACAAGCGCCCCTGTCGTCGGCCAATCAATCACCGGCACACCGTTCGTCGCCCCGCGGAGGTCATTGTACGTTACACCTCGCGGTCTTGCATCCGTTGCGCTGGTGTTGTGCATAATGAGATTCCACTGCGACGAGGTTAATGGGAATACCCCTGCGTACATGCTTTTCGTTAAATTCACCGCGATATCCATGTTGTCGCCCATCCCGTAGCTGCCCGCGGGCACACGGCGCAGAACAAGCTTGTCGGTCTTGGTCTTATATAACGCCTCATTGGTCACGCCGGTCCAGGCGACAGACTGGATGACCTCTCCCGCATTCGTGACAAAATTATATTCCCATGAGCCGTATTTGTTGGTGGTTGCATCCGCCGCGTACAAATACTCGACCTGTCCCGCTTCGCCCGGTTTTCGTCTCAGGTCGATAATCATGTAGAGCGGCAGTGGTTCTGGAGTAAGGGTCACGCTGAACTTTGTCAGGATATCACGCGCGCAGTTGGATTTGAGCGGATCCCAAACCACACGGTGCGAGCCAGGACCCACACCGTACAGGTCGCCGGAGAGAGAGTCCATCGGCAGTGTGAGCGAAACCGAACCGTCTTGGGCGGAGAGCGCGATATCCACCCTTTGCGTGGCATCGCACCTCAAGACATAATCAATATCCACCAGACGACTCCACGGCCATCGCTGCCGCACCACAACGCCGGTGATCACCGGATCTTCCGCAATGGCAGTCAGGGCCAGACACCCCGCCAGCCCGATCCATACCCATGTCCTCACTTTGGTTGTTCTCATTTTTTTCTCCACACTGTTCCCAGCCGCAAGACTGGTAATTTTAGAACCCAAGGCCTTGCTTGCCGTCGGGTTATTTTCACGCCATGAACACAAATCATTTCTAAATCCGCTTTACCGTATCCGTACATGATAAGCGACTATTTACGGCATCGTGATCACAAGACGGCAACTATAGCCGCTCAAATTCGGTAAAATAAAGCTCCGGTTTGAAGAACGGCACTGCCATGCGAAGCAGTCGTATGCCCCTCCCCGTAACATGCGTCTCTCCGCCGACACCAGTCCCGTCGGATCCGTCCCACCGAAAACCGATGTACAATCGTGCCAGTTCAGGCAGTATTCCCACATGTTCCCATGCATATCGTAGAGTCCCCACGCGTTGGGCCGCTTCTCCCCGCCCGAATGCCGGGTTGAACCACTATTGTAAGCATACCACCCCAGCGCGTTCAGATACTTGTTCGTATTTCCATTGTTGTTCTCTTCCGCGCCCACGTCTGTGTCGTACTTGGCATCTGAATTGCCGTCGTTAAAGGGGGTCGTTGTTCCCGCGCGGCACAGGTACTCCCACTGCGCGTCGGTCGGCAGGTCAAAACCATTGAACCCTGTTTTTGCCCTGACACGACCGACTAAGCTGTTCGTGCTGACCAGAGAACCCGTTGTCGGCCAATCGATTGCCGGCACGTCGCTCGTCGCCCCGCGGAGGTCATTGTACGCGAAACTTTGCGGGTTCGTATCCGTTGCGCTGCTATTGTACATAATGAGATTCCGTTGCGCCGAGGTTAATTGAAATACCGCTGCGTATATATTTTTCGTGAGCCTCACTGCGACCTCCGTGTTGTCGCCCATCCCATAGCTGCCCGCAGGCACGCGTCGTAAAACAAGCTTGTCGGTCTTGGTCTTGTACAGCGCGTCATTGGTCACGCCGGTCCAAGCGACGGACTGGATGACCTCGCCGGCATTCGTGACGAAATTATATTCCCATGAGCCGTATTTGTTGGTGGCCGCGTCCGCCGCGTACAAATACTCGACTTGACCCGCTTCGCCCGGATTCCGTTTCAGGTCGATAATCATGTAGAGCGGCGATATTTTTGGAGTGAGGGTCACACTGAATTTTGGCAAAACATCGTTCGTGTAGTTGGATTTGAGCGGATCCCAGACAATGCGGCACGCGCCTGGCCCCGCGCCTTTCAGGTCGCCGGTGAGAGAGTCCTCCGGCAGCGTAAGCGCAACCAGGCCGTCTTGGGCGGAGACCACAGTATCCACCTGTTGCGTGGCATCGCATACCAACACATAGTCAATGTCCACCAGCTGGCTCCACGGCCACCGCTGCCGCACCACCACGTCGGTGATCATCGGCTCGTCCGCGATGGCGGTCAGCACCAGACACCCCGCCAATACCATCCATACACACTTCATCGCTTGCGTAGTTTTCATTTCTCTTTCTCCGCTTCGTTCTTGGCAACAGACTTAGATTCCTGAACTTTGATGGAAAACCGAGGTTTGCGCGGTCTGTCCCGCTAGCATCCCACAAACTTATCCGAACAAATTTTATCCAAACAATACTATAATCCAATAGTTGAAATATAGTATGCAGGATGTGTCAAAAAGAGTCAACTGCAAAACATTAATTTTCTGGTAAACTTTCGGTTGGCAATCGATATCGGAGTGTTGTATGCTGATGTGTTGGTCTTGTAGAAGTTTTTCAGTAGCTGAGAGGCATATTTAAACACGTCTTTTAAGGTGCTGTTTTTCATGCGGCTGCCAGTTACAGCAGCGATCAACTCTGGACCAGTATTTTTCATAATTTTCTAAGGCAAAAAAGAAGGAAGGTCCAGATGAAAAAAAATATGGTAGCACTGGCGCTTGGCTCACACCCGGATGACATTGAGTTCATGATGACAGGGACATTGCTGTTGCTGAAGCGCGCGGGGGTGGAAATTCATATCTGCAATCTGGCGAATGGTTGTTACGGCTCGCAGGTGTATAACCGAGAGGATGCGATACGCGTACGCGCATTGGAGGCGCAGGCAGCGGCGCGTGTGGGGGGAGCAGTGTGGCATCCATCCCTGTTTGATGATTGTGGCATTTTTTATGATGCGTCTTCATTGGCCAAGGTGACAGCGATCGTGCGGCGCGTATGTCCTGATATCGTGCTGACCCTCTCGCGCTATGATTATATGGAGGATCACGAGTACGCCTCGCGCTTGGCCAGTTCAGCGACATTCAACCGCTGTCTGCCGAGTTATGTGAGCGATCCACCTGAACCGACGTTCGACAAGCCGGTGGCAGTATATCACTCACTGCCGCACTCGCTTATGGATATGCAGCGTAAACCGATAAACCCTGAGTTTATTATTGATATCAGCGATGTCATGGACCTCAAGCGTGAGATGCTGGCGCAGCATGTCAGCCAGAAAGAGTGGCTGGATGCGACGCAAGGCATGGGTTCGTATGTTGAGAGCATGGCGGAGATCGCACGCGAGGTTGGCACACGGTTCGGCGGTTACGCCTATGCCGAAGGGTGGCGGCGACACAATCACATGGGTTATTGCGATCCAACCTTTGCCCCCCTGCAAACCATTTTGGCGGATGCACTGAAGATGGTTGATGATAAATGAAGGTGAGTTTTTGTTGGCTTATACCGTCCAGCGTTAATGCGAAATAAGCACTCAATGCTTCCTTTTTTTGTTTTTATTGTTTTTATATAATTCGCACTTGCTTTTAGGTGCCTATATTCGCTAAATTAGAGATCTATTTTTTGCTCGGGTGGTGAAATGGCATACACGCATGCTTGAGGTGCATGTGGGGAAACCCGTGGGGGTTCGAGTCCCCCCCCGAGCACCATTCTTGTCGATAATTTGATCACTTGAAAATTCCACTCTTGAAAATCGTCCACCAACATCGCTTGCCACGCCGAACGACTGGAAGGCGGGTCGCACAGCATCGTCAACCAGCATCGGGTGTAGTAGCCGCTCTATGAGCGGCAGGTGTCGCTCATAGAGCGACTACTACACTAAACCCCGATAAACGTTCGATAAACAACTTTTTGGAAAGAACAATTAATTATCACGCTGCCAAATTTTCTTACCCCCAATTTTCTTACCTTTAAAAACAACAAACTTCGTTTTCTCAAACGCATAGTGGCGGTTTGTTACTAAAGCAGCGGGCTCTTAACCATACAACCTTCAATGAAGACGAAAAGCTTCCGCATATGACATAAACTCAGCCGGTTGCGGCGAAAAGCTGCTTTAGCTGGTGACCCGCTCGATATCCGCTCCTAGCTTGCGCAGTTCGTTCTCAACACTCTCATAGCCACGGTCAATGCTGCCCGCATTCATGATCTGGGTCTCACCTTTGGCGCAGAGTGCGGCAATCAGCAGCGACATCCCGGCGCGGATATCCGGGCTGGTTACATAGGAGCCCTGCAGGCGGCAGGGGCCGGTGACAACAATCCGGTGCGGGTCGCACTGTACAATCCGCGCCCCCATACCAATCAGGTGGTCAACAAAATACATGCGGCTCTCAAACATCTTTTCGAAAAACAACGTGGTGCCACGAGTCTGCGTGGCCAGGACTATCAGAACACTCATCAAATCCGATGGGAACATCGGCCAGGGACCATCCTCAATTTTCGGGATGGCATCGCCAAAGTCATACTTGGTTTTCAGCTTTTGGCGCGGCGGCAGTCGGAGTGTGCGGTTTTCCTGGTTGATCTGCCAGCGAACGCCAAAGCGCTTAAAGGGTTTTTCCAGCACCTCAAAATCAGCTGGATCAATATCCTCCAGAGTCAGTTCGCCGCCCGTGACCAGCGATGCCGCAAGAAAGCTGCCGGCTGTGATGGTGTCGGCCCCGATCCTCTGTTGGGTGCCGCGCAGCTTTTTGACACCGATAATGGTGAGTTGATTAGTGCCGATACCGCTGATTTTTCCACCCATGTCGTTGATCATGTTGCAAAGGTTCTGAACATGCGGTTCGCAGGCAGTGTTATACAGAGGGGTCGCGCCTTCGGCCATCACGGCCGCCATAATCAGGTTCTCGGTGGCCGTGACGCTGGCCTCATCCAACAGGATGCGTGTGCCAGTCAGGATTTTGTCAACCTTGAACGTGTAGGCACCGCTGGTGCGGATCGTGGCACCCATTTGTCGAAATCCATCAAGATGTGTGTCAATCCGGCGTCTGCCGATCACATCACCGCCTGGCGGATAGAGTTTGGCAGAGCCAAAGCGGGCCAGCAGCGGGCCGGCGAAAAGGATGGAGGAGCGCACACGTCCGCAGAGGTCGCGCTTCAAGCCGGTGGATTTGATGTTGCGCGCTTGGATGCGCACAGAGTGACCAGCGTGATCAATGTCAACCTCAGCCCCCATCTCATGCAGCAGATCCAGCATGGTGCGGACATCCGCAATCAGCGGAAGGTTGTTCAGGATCACCGGTTCTGAGGTCAGCAGTGCCGCCGCAATCATGGGCAGGGCCGCGTTCTTGTTGCCTGGCACCTTGTAGGTTCCGCTAATAGGCTTCATGCCTTTGATAATAAATTTTGACATAATTAGAAATTTGCTACTGGAGATGGATTATTAGAAAAAGAAGATATCAGCATACAGAAATCTGCTCTGTTTTAAAAGGGTAAACCCTTTGGCATGATCGGCGAAATTTAGACCAATGGCCAGAATCAGCGGCGGGGTGACAGGGGCCGGCAACTTACCAATCACCACTTCCTGAATGGTTGGTTTCCATGCGCCAAAGATATCGCCCTCAATTAAAAGCGCAGTGTTGTGTTCGCGCAGGAGGCCGTGCCGGGCGGCTCCGCCGTTCTTTGGGATAAATCCTACAATCTTCATGTTCGCTTTCTTTTTAGCCTTGTTGCCGCTGACCTCAGGTAATAAAACGCGCCTCTTCAGTCTGCAGCCTTGTGGTTTAACGCGCAGGCAAAGGCGCCGTCGCATCCGTCGCGTGTGGGGATGCGCTCAACGCTGCGGATAACTGTGAAACGGGAGTATCTTTTGATGAAGGCTGCGATCAACTCCTGATTCTCCTCTGGTTCGAGAGAGCAGGTGGAGTAGACCAGGATGCCATTCGGAGCCAGTAGTTTAGCGGCGTGAGCGATGATTTTCCACTGCGCTATGACGAGTTTCTCCATACGCCGCAAGCTCCAGCGCCAGCGGGCATCTGGTCGTCGCCGCAGGACACCGCTGTTGGAGCAGGGGACATCCAGCAGAATGCGGTCAAAGAGCGTGTGTTTCTCCCTGATCTCATTGATAGGCTTCATCAGGTTGGCCTGTTCAACTTCCACCCACTCCAGCCGGGTGCGTTGCAGGTTCTCTCTGATTGTCGCAATGCGTTCTTCATGCAGGTCGAGTGCCAGCACTTTGCTGCCTGTAATCAACGGGTCGCCCACGCGCCAGGCGATTTGCACGGTTTTGCCGCCAGGAGCGGCGCAGGCATCCAGCACCTTTAAACCTGGTTTGAGATCCAGCAGTTCGATAGCGGCGGCAGTGGCAGGGTCCTGCACAATAAACTCACCCTCCGCGTACCCTGGCAGATCAGCAACTCGGGTGCCGCGGGGCACAAGCTCAAAGCTGGAAACTCCGTCGGCTAGCGGCTTGCGGGAGATGAATGTCTCAGCCGGGGTGTTGTTCCAATCAAAGAGTCGGGCGCTCTCCTCCTCGCCGAAACGGGCAATCCAGCGCGCGGCTAAGGCTTCGGGGTGTGATTTTCTGAGTGCCAGCGGCTGGGTCGCTAAATCAAGCAGGATTTCCTCCCGTGAGCGGATGATGTTGCGCAGCACCCCATTCACCAGGCCGGCGGATTTTTCGGAGGTTGTTTTGGCGGCCTCAACGGTTTCGAAAACAGCCGCGTGATCGGCCACATCGTCCATCAGCAGAATCTGTGCGGCTCCCAGCAGCAGAGTGGCCAGGGTTTCGCCCTGCGGCATCTTTTTGACAAATCGTTCCAGCACCCATAGCAGTGTGGCGTAACCGCGGATCGTGGTGTAGGTTAGATCAAGGATAAAGGCCCGGTCAGGGCTGTCAACAATGACGCGGTCTGGAAACTCCCGGTTAAGTAACCAGCGGGTGATAATAAAAATTGCTTCTCGTCGTGTATTCATGCGCCAATTATAAAGCAGTGGCAGAGGGAGCGCAATCAAATTCAGGAGCAGTGTTTTTTTCGCTATTTATCGTTTTTACTCGTTGACCCCTGGTGCTGGCTATGATATTTTTATAAGCCGTATTTATGGGAAGAATTAGGAGATTAATTAAATGAAAATGACATGGCAACCCTCAAATTTGAAGCGCGCCCGCAAGATTGGATTTCGCGCCCGCATGGCCACCAAGAGTGGGCGTGCCATTATTAATGCCCGCCGTCGTAAAGGTCGCATAAACCTGACGACATCGCGCGTATGATGCCACACAACACCAGCCGTTAGGATATCCGTATTTCAGAGAGCAAAACCAGATTGTTCAGGATGCGCCGACTTGATGCCTCCGACTACAGGGCGGTTTTTAATCATAGCCACCCCTGGCATGGTTTTACGCTTTCAATATGGGTCAGGAGCGCAACAAACGCCGGTCGCAGGGCCGGCGTTGTTGTTTCTAAAAAGAATTTTCGCAGAGCAGTTGACCGCAACCGGGCAAAACGGCTGATGCGTGAGGCTTTTCGCCTTAACCGCAGCCAGATCGCCGCGGATGTGGATTTGGTTATCTCCGCCCGCCGCGCTATGGCTGGTAAAAGCTGTGCGGATGTGAGCGGGGATTTCGAAAAAACATGCCGCCGGGCAGGGATCTGGCGGGAGCGGAATGGGTGATGTGATGATTGGGATTCTCAGCTGGCTGACATGCGCTGTGATTACAACGCTGATTCGCGGTTACCAGATTGTTATCTCACCGCATATCGGCCACTGCTGCCGTTTTGAACCCTCCTGCTCCCAGTATTTTATCGATGCCCTGAGGATTCACGGCGTTTTTAAGGGGAGCTGGCTGGGATGTAAACGGATTCTGCGCTGCCGCCCTTTCGGCCCATCAGGTTTTGACCCGGTGCCGGAGGGAAGTGGGAATGGGAAGAGGTGCGCCGTTAAAAAACGATCAGGTAACTTGTAGGTCAGCTGCATCGGGGTCGGGGTCGGGGTCGGAATTGGGGTCGATTTTGCGCTTTTCGATACCGATTTCGACCCCGACCGCGACCCTGATTTATAGATAAGCTTAAAGGATTTAAGTATGAACAAACAGGAAATGGTGATTGCGGCCCTGATGGGCATGCTGCTGGTTGGTTGGGTGATGTACACCAGTAAAACAGCAGCGAAACGCGCTGAAGAGACAAGGTTGAATTCACCGCTGGAGATGCTCTCCACCGCTGGCGCGACTAATGCGGGCGCGGCTGTCGCCGAGCGTGCGCCAGCGGCTCTTGCAGTGGCGCCTTCCGCCACAGTCGAGCCAATTGCGGTTTACACCCCAGATACCCCCGAGCGGGTGGTGCTGGTTGGAAGCGATGATCTGGAGTTGGCGTTCTCCTCCTATGGCGGTGTAATCAAAAATGTGATCCTGAAGAAGTACAACGCCCTGCCAGGCCCGGCGGGAGATGACAATCCCCAAGTGGCATTGGATTTTTCCAGGTTTCCCGGCCTGGAGCTGGAGGGGATTAACGGCTTGCCGTGCAATGCTGTTTATCAAATGGCGCAAGGTACTGATCCGCGTACTCTCATGCTCAAGAGTGTTTCACGCGAAGGCGTGCAGGTCGAGCGCAGTGTGCAACTGCTCGATGATTATCAGATCAAGGTTTCGGACACCTTTAAGAATGTTAGCCTCTCTGAGCTGAACATAGGTACCAACAGCGTTGGCATGGGGGCCATGTACCGTGGTGCTTCCAAGAACGATATTGTTTCAATCGATAGTTTGCCCGCAGGCGCGAAAGCCGAGGTGGTCTACTGGGATCGCAACAAGGCGACCAAAGGGTATATCGGGGGTGCTGGCGGTTTTGGCTGTGGCGGATCTAAATCCGCTGTAGGGATGCCTGATCGCCTGTCGGTCCCGATGCCTGGAGCGCAGCAATGGGTGGCCGTCAAATCGCGGTTTTTTGTCTCTACCCTCAGCTCATCCGTGGCAAACTGCGGCTATGAGGCCGCGCTTGAGCGTGATCTGGCGCAAGATCGATATGCGCTGAAGTGTTTGACGGCGAAGATGTGTTTTCCTGGTCAGACGCTCGCTCCAGGCGAGAGTTTTACACGGGATTACACCATGTATGTTGGACCCAAGAAGCTCGCACTGCTCAACAAGATGGGCAACCGCATGGATATGATCATGCAGTTCGGTTTTTTCAAGGTTGTCTGCAAGCCGCTGGTCGCCACATTGAATTTTTTCTACAAGCTGATTCCAAACTACGGGATCGCGGTCATCCTTTTGACCATTCTGGTGCGCATCATCTTCTGGCCCTTAACCCACAAAAGCACGGTCAGCATGCGCAAGATGCAGGAGATTCAGCCCGAGCTGAAGGCCTTGCAGGCACTGCATAAGGAGAATCCGCAGAAGCTTCAAAAGGAGACCTGGGCTATTTACAAGAAGAACAAGGTTAATCCCATGTCGAGTTGTCTGCCCATGCTGATTCAGATTCCGGTGTTCATTGCGCTCTTCACGGTCCTGCGCAGCTCGGTGGAGCTGCGGTACGCCCCTTTTCTGTGGATTTCAGATCTGAGTGAGCCTGAGAATCTCTTTGCCGGTATGGTGCCAGTGGTTGGCTCTTTGAATATCCTGCCTTTCCTGATGTCCGGCACCATGGCGCTGCAAAGTTATCTGACGCCCTCTGCCGGTGATCCCCAGCAGCAGAAGATGATGATGATCATGATGCCGATTATGATGCTTTTCATGTTCTATAGTTTCCCTGCCGCGCTCTCACTCTACTGGACCGTCAGTCAGGCGCTTTCGATCACGCAGATGTTGCTTATCCGCCGTAGCAGCCAACACAAGAAAGGTTCTGGCATTGAGGATGCGCAAGTTGTCTCCACCCGCCAGCAGCGTCGGCAGAGCGCCCGCGGGTAGTTGCATGGAGGCTCAATATCTGAGAGTTCAGTTTATTTCGTTCTGTAAGTTGTTATTTAGTAATAAATTAAATGTGGTGTGGCAGGTTTGATTAAATTTGATCTCTTGCCAAGGAGTGGCCATTATGCTAATAATTTAATTTCATTGATCATAAATCGCTTAAATGGACGGTTTTAGATGACTGAACAAGAGGCTTTAGATGACTGAACAAGAGGCTTTAGTTGCGTTAAATATGATGCAGGGTGTTGGATCGATGACGGTTCTACGTGTGATGGAACGGTTTGGCTCAGCAGCGTCTTTTTTTGATCTGACGGCCCGGGAACTGGCCACGCTGCAGGGTGTCGGCAGCGAGCGTGCGGCCCGGATCGTTGCGGAGCGGGGAGGAATTCCCTATCAGCAGGAGATCGAGCGTGCGGAAGGGTGCCGTGTGAAGCTGGTGACCCTAGTGGATGATGATTATCCTGATATTTTGCGAAAAATTATCGATCCGCCACCAGTTCTGTATGTTGCGGGTGAGCCGCGGGTTTTAAAGCAAACCGGGTGCGCGGTGATCGGCACACGCCACGCGACCCTGTATGGCAAAGAGACCGCGCGCCGCTTTGGTTATCAATTGGCGGCTGCCGGCTACTCGGTGATCAGTGGTTTTGCGCGCGGAATTGACACCGAGGCGCATGCCGGCGCGGTTCAGGCAGGCGGGGTGACGGTTGCGGTTTTGGGTAGCGCGCTCGACAAGATGTACCCGCAGGAGAACAAGCAGTTCGCCCGGGAGATCGTTGAAAAGGGTGGTGCCATCATCACCGAGTATCCCTTTGGACGGGTGGCTGACCGCCAGACCTTTCCGCAGCGCAACCGCATTGTTAGTGGAATGAGCCGCGGGGTGTTGGTGATCGAGTCCCCTTTGAAAAGCGGGACGCTGATCACCGTCGCGCAGGCGTTGGAGCAGGGACGCACTGTGATGGCGGTGCCTGGACGGATTGATTCCACGGCCTCGATGGGCTCAAACCGCTTGATCCGCGAGGGCGCTCGGCTAGTGACCTCGGTGGATGATGTACTGGAAGAGTTGCAGGAGCTGTTTGCCGATGTGCGGATGCGCCCACACGGCGGTGGTGATACCTTGCAGGTGGAAGAGCAGGTGTTGCCGCATGTACTGGCCAGCAAGCAGCGTGTGGAGCATCCGGCTCCAGAGAGTCTGCTGGCCAGTGATGAGCGTAAGGTGATGGCAAGTATCTCCGATGAGGGAAGTTATGCAGACACCATTGTGCGCGAGAGTGGGCTGGAGCCTGGCAAGGTCAACTCAATATTAGTGAGTTTGCAGATCAAGCGGGTGATCAAGGTTTATCCCGGCGGGCTGTTTAAGCGTTTTAAGTGAGAAAATTTTTTTAATGAGCACACTCAACAGGGTGAAGTGTTTTAGAAAGAGGTTGAATTAGATGGGTAAAAAACTTGTAATTGTAGAGTCACCTGCCAAAGCAAAGACAATTGGCAAGATACTTGGGTCAACGTATGTTGTGAAATCATCGGTTGGTCATGTGAGAGATCTCCCCGAAAAGGTACTGGGAGTGGATGTCAAGAATGACTTTGAGCCAAAGTATGTGCTCTCCAAAGGCAAGACAAAGGTCGTCAGTGAACTGAAAAAAGCGGTCAAGAGTTGTGACGCGATCTATCTGGCGCCCGATCCTGACCGCGAGGGCGAGGCGATCGCGTGGCACCTGTATGAGATACTCAAGCCCGCAGGTAAAGAGAAGCCATTTTATCGGATTCAATACAATCAGATTACTGCCTCCGCGGTTAAGGCTGCCATTGAAAATCCGGGTGAGATCAACATGAATCGTGTGGATGCGCAGCAGGCGCGCCGAGTTCTTGATCGGCTGGTGGGTTATAAGGTCTCGCCCATGCTCTGGCGCCGGATCAAGCGCGGCCTTAGTGCCGGACGGGTGCAGTCCGTTGCCCTGCGGTTGGTCGCTGAGCGTGAACGGGAGATTTTGGGCTTTAATATAGAGGAGTACTGGGTCATGGGTGCCACGATGCGGCGCCAGAACGCGCCCCTGGATCCGTTTACGACCAAGTTGACCAAGATTGGTGGGGAGAGTCCGGATATTAAGTCAGAGGCATCTACCAAAGCCCTGCTTGCAGATCTTGAAGGAAGCCAGCTCAAGGTGGACGATGTCGTGACCAAAGAGGTGACGCGGCGCGCCCTGCCTCCGTTTATCACCTCCACCCTGCAACAGTCGGCATCCAGCCTGTTTGGATACTCGCCGCAGCGCACCATGGGAGTGGCTCAAAAACTTTATGAGGGCGTTGACACCGGTGATGGCTCGCCAGCGGGTTTGATTACCTATATGCGAACTGACTCGGTCAATGTCGCCAAAGAGGCCCGGGATGAGGCGCGCGCCTATATCGAGCAGCGTTTTGGCGGTGAATTTATCCCTGAAAAGCCGAATTTTTTTAAAAGCCGTACCAGCGCGCAGGAGGCGCACGAGGCGATCCGTCCAACGGATGTCAACCGTTCGCCCGAGAGTTTGAAAGGGGTGCTGGGTGCCCAGGAGCTGAAGCTCTATGACTTGATCTGGCGCAGGTTTCTCGCCTCTCAGATGAACGCCGCCAAAATTGCCCGAAAAACGGTGATGGTGGTGCCCGAGCGTGCTGGCCAGAGGCTCGACTATCTCTTCACCGCAACTGCCTCTGAGATTACCTTCGAAGGATTTCTCAAAGTCATGGCACTGGATATTCACAAGAAAAAAGATGATGCCAATGAGGATTCGGAGGAGGGTGCTGAAAGCGATGAAGTGGATAAACTACCGCCGTTGAACGCAGGCGACAGGCTGGATCTGGTTGAGTGGTTGAGCGAGCGCAAAGAGACTAAGCCGCCCGCCCGCTTCAGCGAGGCATCGTTGATTCGCGCGCTGGAAGCCAACGGGGTCGGACGCCCGTCAACCTACGCCTCGATTATTGAGACGCTGAATAACCGCAATTATACCACGCGCGAGAAGCGCCAGCTTGCGCCCACGGATCTGGGACTTGAGGTCAACGACCTGTTAGTGCTGAAGCTGCCGGAGCTATTTGATGTGGGCTTCACTGCCAGCATGGAGGAGCAACTTGACTCGGTGGAAGATGGCAAAGTCAATTGGACCGACATGATGCGTGAGTTTTATGCGCGCTTTGAGGAGTGGATGGAGAAAGCCAAAGAGCCGCCTGCTGACCAGGAAAAAGTTGAGGCGATGATGGCAATGCTGGATAAGGTTACCGTGTGGGGGCCTGAGGTGCAACGTGGTAAACGCAAATACAGCGATCAGAAGTTTGTGAAGTCAATTGCCGATCAGATTAAAAAGGCTGAAAAAGGAGTTTCTGGCCGTCAGTTGGAAGCTCTGGTCAAGATTGCCGTTCGTTATAAAGATCAGATCCCAGGCGCTGAGCCAGAGCTGACTCGGATGGGATTTGCTGAATTTGTTGAGAGTGACAATGCTGCCTTGAGCTATGAGAAGACCATGCAGCGCTTTGACATAATTGATAAGCTGACGCTCTCAGAGTCGCAGGACAAGTTCTTTAAGTCGCTGAAACAACAGGTGTTCGTCGGCCGCAAGCTGAGCAAGAAGCAGGTGATCGCGGTTGACCGCATGCTGGTGCAGTACTCCGCCAAGATCGAAGGTTTTGAAGAGCTGCGTGATTCATTGGAACTGAAGGTGACCGACTCAGGGCTGCCGCAGGACAATGAGAGCCCTATTTTAATGGAGATGCTGGGACAGATTCAAACCTGGAGCGAGCCTGTCACCCGCGGCAAAATGACATTTGATGATAAGGCATTCTACTCCAGTTTGAATGAGCAGTTTTTGGCTAAAGACTCTTTGACACCACGCCAGCGTTACGCTTTGAAACGCATGATCTTCCGCTATAAAGGGCAGATTGCCGATTTTGACGGTTACATCGATAAACTGGGATTGAATAAGAAATCCAAGAGTTAAGGTGTGGGGTGCGGAGTGTGGTGCTGGGGTGTGGTGCTGGGGTGTGGTGCTGGGGTGTGGACTATTGGAAGAATGGGACATATGGGACATATGGGACGTATGTTGACTGTCGACTGTGAACTGTAGAATGCAGACTGTGAACTGTGAAGTGATAACATGAAAAACACCAACGCGTCGTTTGATGAATTTGATCTGGAAGTCAGGGTGGAGAACTCAGCGATTAAGATCATGTCTGGACGTTCGGATGTTCTGAGCGACATCTTTGTTGACCGATTCATCGAATATCTCAGATCAGAGCGGAATTACTCAGAGAACACAGTCAGCAGCTATGTGCAGGATCTGGGTCAGTTCGCCTCTTATCTCTGGCCCGCCACTCGGGAGCGGCCGCCCTTCTCATGGCAGAGCGTGACTCAGGCGGATGCCCGCGGTTTTCTGGTAAAATTTCATCGCAATGGAAACGCGTCAGCCACCACTCGTCGCAAGTTGGCGGCAATGCGCTCGTTTTTCGCCTACCTGAAAAACGATGGTCAGCTGGAGCATAATCCCTTCAGCGGTTTGCGGGGTCCCCGCTTACGGCGCACATTGCCGGATGTGTTGAGCGTGGATGAGGTTGAGGAGCTGCTACTGGCGCCAATTGAGGCACTCGCGGAGTTGCGCGCGAAAAAGGGGAGTGTCTCTTTAGTCAAGGAGTATGGTTTTGTGCGGGACGCGGCCATTTTTGAGTTGCTGTACAGCACTGGCTGCCGGATCAGCGAGGTCACGGCCTTGACCTGGTCAATGATCGACATGGAGCGCGGTCTAACGGTTGTCAAAGGCAAAGGCAACAAGGAGCGTCTATGTGTGGTGGGGCAGCCAGCCTGCCGCGTATTAGCCCGCACACGGGAGCTGGCGCGGCAGCTCTGGCCTGCGGCCGCCAATGGGGGTGCGCCGATTTTTCTCAACCAGCGTGGCCTTCTTCTCTCGCCCCGTTCCATTGAGCGCCAGATGAAAGTTTGGCTGGAAAAGGCGCGGTTGCCCGCGCAAATGACTCCGCATCAGCTTAGGCACAGCTTTGCCACCCATCTGCTGGATGCAGGTGCTGATCTGCGTAGTGTCCAGGAGATGCTGGGCCATGCGAGTCTCTCCACCACCCAGATATACACCCATATCTCTATTGAGCTCCTGCGGCAGGCCTATGAGCAGGCTCATCCCCGCGCCTGAATTTTAGAGCTCCTTCAACCTTTTGCGCATCCTGATAGCAGATCTTCTTCCACGCCTTCAACTGTGAAGCAAAGGGTTTTTCCCATCAGTGCGGCTCGCTGGTTTTCCTTGATTCCGCTGACACGGCAGGGAAGATACTCGCCACTCCAGCCGCAAGCGTTGCCATCCTCATCAAATTTCTCGATTAGAAGCTCCACTTCGCTGCCCACCCATGAATCGGCATAGTGATTGCGCTGCGCACGCCCAATGGCGATCAGCTCTTGGGCACGCTCTTTTCGCAGGGTATGATCAACTTGCCCGGTAAACTCCGCTGCTGCAGTCCCGCACCTTTCGCTGTAAGGAAAAACATGCAGATTGCTGAACGAGTAGCTTTCGATAAATGCTTTTGTGTTGCTGAAAGCTTGCTCGTCCTCTCCTGGAAAACCTGTGATCAGATCTGACCCCAGCGCAATATCAGGCACCAGCTCTATGATCTGTTCCAGAACCTTGGCTATCCGAGTTGTGGTGTACCGTCGGCGCATGCGCTGGAGCGTGGCACTGTCACAGCTCTGCAGTGGAAGATGGAGAAAGCGGCAGATCTTGGGAGTGCTGGCAATCAATCTTGCAATATCCAGTTCAACTGTGGCTGGCTCGACTGAGCCAAGCCGTACACGGCCCAAACCCTGCAGGGCAACGACACCCCGCAGCAGGTCAGGTAAATTTCGCCCTTCATCCTCGTAGCAGGCGATATTGCACCCAGTGATCACAATCTCCTGAAACCCTTGTTTTATGAATGCGCGCGCTTCATCCAGACACTCATTAAAATTGCGGCTGACCGGCCCGCCGCGGTTATAAGGGATGATGCAATAAGCGCAGAAGAAGTCGCAGCCATCCTGAATTTTGAGCAGCGCGCGGTGCGTTGTGAAGAAAGGGGTGGGTACCGCCGCTGAAGAGCCTCGAGCAATCTTCAGATAACCGAGGATTATTTCAACCAGACGCTCTTTCCGCTCCCGCGGAACAATCAGGTCAATCCCCAGGCGCTCGAGCTGCGCGCTGGTCGCTGATTCAACTGCGCAGCCTGCCAGCACAACGCAGGCTGACGGGTTTTTGCGCTTTACGGAGCGCACCACCCGCAGCGACTCTGATTCAGCCCGCCGCGTGACTGAGCAAGAGTGAATCACACAGATATCACATTGTCCGCCAAATGGGATAACGTTAATCTTGTTCGCCTGAAAGAGTGCCTGATAGTGTGCTGTTTCCGCCTGATTCAGGCGACAACCAAAAGTTTTAAACGATACTTGCATACCAGCGATAAATTTTTAACACGAAAATTACACTCCTTAAAACCATCCAACCATTTTTTGATAATTCCCGCGCCGAATTATTCATTGAACAGTTTAGTCGAGAGGTAACGCTCGCCGGAATCTGGCAGGATGGCGACAATTGTTTTGCCGGCGAACTCATCAAGCGCGGCCAGCCGCAGCGCGACCGCCGCCGCAGCGCCGCTGGAGATGCCGGAGAGCAGCCCTGCCTCTTTGGCCAGTCGGCGCGATGTTGTCAACGCCAATTCGGTTGTGCAGCTTTCAACCCGGTCGATCACCGAGAAGTCGATGATCGCGGGGATGAAGTTAGCACCCAAGCCTTGAATTCCGTGTGGCCCGGGGGCGAGGGGCTTGCCAGCGAGCGCCTGACTTAGGAGTGGACTCTCAGCTGGTTCAACCGCAACTATGGTCACACCAGCTTCAGTGCTTTGAAAATACCGTCCTACTCCAATTATCGTGCCTCCAGTGCCGACACCCGCAACCACGACATCAACCTTGCCTTCGGTGTCCTCCCATATCTCAGGGCCGGTGGTCTTAAAATGGATCATAGGATTGGCCGGATTGGCGAACTGGTCAGCCAGAAAATATTTGTCAGGGTGGGCGGCACGCATCTGCGTGGCCTTGTTTATAGCGCCCGCCATACCATCGGCAGCAGATGTCAGAACCAGCTCGGCGCCTAAAGCTTTGAGCACATTACGCCGCTCCATACTCATGCTGTCCGGCATTGTCAAAGTAACCTTGTAGCCGCGCGCGGCTCCGCACATTGAGAGTGCGATCCCTGTATTGCCGCTGGTCCCCTCCAGAATCGTCATGCCTGGTTTTAAATCGCCAGTCTTCTCGGCCACCCATACGATCGAAGCGGCTGTGCGGCATTTGACTGAATAGGATGGATTACGTCCCTCGACTTTCCCGAGCACAGTTGCTTTCAAACCTTTAGACAGTTTGTTCAAACTCACCAGCGGTGTGTTTCCAATTGAGTATGTGTTGTCGCTGTAAATATTCATAGAATCACCTTTCTCTTTATAAATTTTCACATAGTATAGCGTAAAATAACACCCTGTGATATAACAAAAGCAAATATTCTTCCCTTTTTTTCCTCACAGGGATATTACACCCTCACCAATACCCTGGAATCATGCCGTAGAAATAGAGCGGCTTGAGTGCGTAAACTTTCAGCAGCCAAGCCATCCGGCTCTCTTTTGACATATCGAACAGGGAAAGCGGAAAGCTGATTTGCGGCTTTTTTTCGTAGTCGAATTCGGCCATCAACACATGCCCATAATCTGTGATGATCGGGCAGGCGGCATATCCGTTATATACTGTCTCAGGGGCGCGGCCTTCGATCAGCGACAACAGGTTGCTCAGCGCCACCGGTATCTGCTTGCGTACCGCAGCTGAGGTTTTGCTTGTCGGTATCCCGGAGACATCCCCCAGACTGACAATATTTCGGAAGGTTTTATGCACCAGCGTATCTTTGTCGACCATCACCCACGCCTCAGCGGCCAGTTTACCCTCTGTCCAACCAAGCCCAGCTTGACGAACAAAGTCCGGTGCGCTCTGCGGCGGCGCCAGATGCAGAATGTCATATGATTCGGTGAAAGTTTTTGTGGCCGATTCCTCGACGCTCTTTGTTGCGCCGCTTTGCGGATCAGTGATCTCTTTTGTAACAGTTTCAATTTGTTTAAGGAAAGCCTTTTTGGCGGCAGTGTCAACACCTGTAACGTGCGCCCGGGTGGTCACACTGACATTACGCTCTTTATAAATCTCAACCAGCCGAGGCGTGAAAAAGGGTACGTCGTAAAGCTGTTTGGAGCCAGTAAAGTAGTCGAGCGTCAAGCGATCACGCGTCTTGCGTTTGCGTGCGAGGTGCTCGGTCAGCAGGCAGATTTTTTTGGGTGCGCCGCCGCACTTGTGCTTGGTGTAGGTGTCGGTGAAGATGCCACGCCCGCCCTGCGCGACAAAAGCCCGCATCGCCGGCCACATTTTTTGTGACCCTTCAAAGTCGTAGATGCTGTGGACATTCCCTTCGCCGAGCGTTTTTTGGGAGAGTCCCTCCACCAGCTCCCAGTTGAGCTGCAGACCCGGGGTCAGCACCAGAAAATCATAGCTATGTTTTTCATTGCCCGTGACGGTCACGCTGTTTTCCACAGGGTCCAGCGCGATCACCGTCTGCTTGACCCACTCCACACCTTTTGGCATGCAGTCGGATTGCTTGCGCCAGACTTGCTTTGGAGTGTAGACGCCGGAGCCGATCAGGGTGAAGCCTGGTTGATAGTATTGCCGCTCCGCTGGATCAATCACCGTGATCCGCGACTGTGGCAGTTTGCGCCTCAGCCGCGCGGCCATGCCGAGTCCCGCTGCTCCGCCGCCGATCACAACGATCTTGACCTTGGCGGAGCTGGTGGCGGCCGCTGCAGGCCGTACGTCCAGCAGCGACAACACTCCGGCAGCTGCCGCGCTCTTTAAAAATGTGCGGCGGTCTAGCTCACCTAGCGTGCTTTCCAGCATTGTCGTGAAGATTTTATCACCCATAGTGTGATTTCCCTTGTTCCCATTCTTGTTCCCAATTAGTGAATAACTATAAAATTCTATCACAGTAGACACTTAGCCGACCAGTCGAAAATTACTCTGTCAAATCAGCTAAAAATATGATAATTGCATCTCTTTAACCTTTGGATTGCGGACAAGTCCTCCTTGGTGTATAATTACTTTTGTAATCCTAACTCAAGGAGTCTCGTTATGTATGGTTTGTTGATCTTGTTATTCATTATCTTCGGCGTTATCGTCATTTCTATGATCATGGGTTCTCTCAATCAGATCAAGCAGCGTCTCGAAATCATCGAGCAGACCAACTCCAAAATTCTCAAGCATTTTTCCGCTCTACACCCCAAGAGCGCCCCTGCGCCAACCTCGGAGGCGGCCACGCGAACGGAAGCCGTCGCCGAGATGGGGGCGACTAACCTGCGTGCGGTACACCCTGCGGGAATTCCGGCACTCGACCCGCGTAATCTCACTCAGCCGCCAGAGCACCGACCTGCGGCTGTGCCAGAGGTTGCAAAAAGCGAGCATCGAGAATCTAAGTTCGCCGCCTCAGTGCGCGATATCTTCCGCAAGATCTGGTGCTGGATTCTAGTGGGGGAGGAGTACCAACCCCAGGGGATGACAACCGAATCCGCTGTGGCCAGCACTTGGTTGATGCGTGTCGGCATCATTTTTATTACCGCCCTGGCAGCCTATTTTCTTAAATGGAGTATGGCGCGCGAACTGATTGGTCCGGCTGGACGCTTTGCTGTTGGCATTGGTTTAGGTGTAGCGATGCTGATCAGCGGTATCAAGCTGATCAGAACTCGCTACAAGATCATTGGGCAGGGGTTGTTGGGCGGCGGGATTGTCGTACTCTATCTCGCCATCTATGCGGCGGATGCCATGTATCATATTATGCCGACTCCGCTGGCATTCGCCCTCATGGCCTTGGTCACTCTGACTGCTGGGTTACTGGCCGTCAAGCTCGACTCTATGCTGGTGGCCATCTTCGGTGTTATCGGTGGTTGCCTCACCCCAGTCGCACTTCCGGCCACGGTTTTAAATCTGCCCGGCTTCTACTCCTATCTTTCGGTTTTGAGTGTTGCGGTGTTGGTGATCGCGCTGGCAAAGCAATGGCGGCTGCTCAATTATCTGGGTTTCATCCTGACCTACGGGCTCTACTTCTTCTATTCCATGGAGCACTACGACAAAACAACCGACTTTCCGGTTGCTATTTTCTTCCTGACCCTGCTCTTTGTGCTCCACTCTTTAACCGTCTGCCTGCACAACATCATCAAAAAACAGGCCAGCACTATCCTCGAGGCGGTTCATCTTATCCTAAATGCGGTGATCTATGCCACTGGTAGCTACTTTTTGATTGCCGAGGCTCACGGACGGCCTTACCCCGCCCTGATGGCACTCGGGCTGGCCCTCTTTCATCTGCTCTATATCAGCCTGTTCCTGCGGCGCGGACTAAAGGACCGCCTGCTGCTGCTCTGTTTGATCTCACTCGCGGCCGCCTTCACGGCCTGGACTCTGCCGTTGATTCTGAAAAAGGAGAGCCTCACGATCGCTCTTGCTCTGCTCGCCTTTGTCTTCCTCTGGTTGGGTCGCAAGGTGAGGAGCAACTTTCTTCAGAGCCTGAGCTATCTGGTTTACGGCATCGTCTTCTTCCGGGTGCTTTTCATGGAGATGCCAGGGCACTACACCCTGAACAGATCTGCTCCCACTCTCTGGTCAGAGTATTTTAAAGAGATCTTTGACCGGCTCTTTACCTTCGGCAGCTCGATTGGCTCGGTGATTGCCGCCTTCCTGCTGAGTAAACGCGAGGCCAAAGAGTCCTCGCTCATCTTTATTGAGAACGATATTACGGCGGCAGTTCCCGCACCCATCGCGCGCGGCACTCTGTTCTGGATCTCGGTTGCTTTTGTCTTTCTCTTTTTGAATCTCGAATTCAACGCCATGTTCCTTTGCTGGAACCCTATCCGGCTCCCCATGCTGACCCTGTTGTGGGGTGGGATGGTGCTGTTTCTCTTTAGCCGAATGCGCGCTTGCGAGAAGGCTGGTGGCAACAGCGGGTTGCTTTTTACCCTCACCACTGTTTTTCTAGGGGTCACCCTCGTTAAGCTGGTCCTTTTCGACTTCCAATCATGGAACCTGAATATGGATTTCATCTACCACCAGGAGTACGCGCTGCTGGACAGCGCCATACGCCTCTTTGATTTCGGTATCCTCGTGGGGGTCGTTCTTGTGCTCTGGCGGCTGATTGACCGCAGCCCTAATCATTCACAGCACAAGACTCTCTTCGGTTATGCCGGGCTCGCGCTCTTTTTCCTCTACGCCAGCCTTGAGGTGCGCACCCTGCTCTACTGGAAGATGAAAAGCTTTATGCCCGCCGGGGTCTCTGTCCTGTGGTCGGTTTTCGCGATCAGCTTTATTGTCTGGGGCATCAGCCGCCGCTCCGGGTTACTGCGCGCCCTGGGACTGGCCCTGTTTGTGATTGTCTGCGGCAAGATCACCCTTTTTGATCTGCGCGGCACTGAGATCATCTACCGCGTGATCGCGCTGCTGATTATTGCTGTCACGCTCCTACTCGGCTCATTCGCCTACCTGAAATCCAGTAAGCTGGAGGGTGGTGGGAGCTCGTAGATGAATGGGCTGGATGGGCCGGATGTGCCGGATGTGCCGGATGGGAGATGGGAGATGGGAGATGGGCCGGATGGGAGATGGGAGATGGGAGATGGGAGATGGGAGATGGGAGATGGGCCGGATGGGAGATGGGCCTTATGGGCTGGATGGGCCTTATGGGCCGGATGGATGGAAAGTGTTTTCGCGGGCTTTTTTAGATTAGGATTGATTGACGGTTATGAAAGAGAAGTTATGATGAAAAAAACAGTGACAGCCCTTTTGAGTCTTCTGCTGGCCAGCAACTTGCACGCTGCCATGCGTCCCGCTGACTACCCTTACACCCAGCCGCTGGTGCTGCAAACAGGCTCCAACACCACCGCACTTTTCGGCTCCTTTGTGGTCAACGAGGCACTCTTCAATCAGCTAAATACGCAGACGAGCAATCTGCGCATCATTGATCGTGCTGATATTGAAACCCCCTTCCTGACCCGTGTCAAAAAAGGGGAGCGCATTGTGACCCAGGAGCGGATGATCCCGTTTGAAAAGTTCTCCTTTAAAAAGCTGCCGGATAACCAGATCGAAGTTGTGATGCAGAACAAAGAGGCGCGTAACTTTAAGAAACTGCTGCAAAGTATTGCGCTTTCCAGCGACATCAAGAATTTCGAGAAACATACCAATGTTTATAGCAGCGATGATCAGCAAGAGTGGCGGCTGATCGCTGAGCGCAAACCTATCTTTGATTACTCTCAGTATATCGATATTCGCAACCACCGTGTCAACTTTGCGCCAACCGCCGCGCGCTACTTCAAAATCATCGTATCCAACATTACGGAGAAGCAGAAGTCGCCTTTCACCACCCTGACCCGAGAAACCCGTAGCGGCCAAGAGTTCTCCGCAGTGGAGAGCTCCAGCTTCACCCGCGCCGACTTCCGTATCAATGAGGTTTACCTTTATGAGCGGATATCTACGGTCGTCAAAGATAAAGCTCTCAAACAGCCCTGCACCCTCGTGGATCTCAAAATTACTACCAAGGATAAGAACACTCTGGTCACCTTTGGCACCGCCAAAGTGCCGGTCGTTGGGATCACTTTGCACATAACCACCCCGTATTACCATCGTCGCTTTGTCGTTGAAACCAGCGCGGACTCAAAAAGCTGGAGCAGCGTGTACGCTGGTATTGTCAGCTCGGTAAGCACCGACACCAGCAACAACGAACATAAGGCAATTCAATTACCACGCCCGCTGCGTGCCGCCCACTACCGCATCACCATCCACAACCAGGACAGCCCTTCGCTGGATATTACCGGCGTTGACCTGGACTCTGAAATCCACGAGGTGCTCTTCTACTGTGATCAGGCCAACAGCTATCGCGTGATCTACGGGGCAGAGGAGGCTGACCAACCAATCTATGACATCGGAGTGGTTTTGAGCCAGACAAAAAGTGAGGCGACCGCCGCATACCTGGCTGGCCCACAGCAGACTAATCCTAGCTACACTGCAAGGAGCAATTGGAACTTGCTCAGCAGCCGCGTGATCATGACCATCGCTGTCATCCTGATGATCGCTGTGCTCGGTTGGCTGATCGTCAAAACTGCGGGGTCAATCGATTCCCTCGATTCCCTCGAGTCTCTCGAATCCCTCGAGTCTCTCGAATCCCTCGAGTCTCTCGAGTCTCTCGAATCCCTCGAGTCTCTCGAATCCCTCGAGTCTCTCGAATCCCTCGAATCTAACACTCATCAGCCAGCTCAAAGGTATGGCCCATGCGACTAGGAATAAAAAAACGAATGATCATTTATCCACTTATTTACATACTGTTTGGAGCGTTCCTCTTTTTCCGTCAGCGCGGCATGATCTATTTTCCGACTGCGGCAAAGCCGCACCGTTATGCTGAGTTAACGCTCAGCAACGAAGGTGAATACATCAAGGTGATTGTTCTGCATCCAGGTCAAGAGCGCGCGATCATCTATTTTGGGGGCAACGCCGAGGCGGTGGTCTATACCGCCTCGGATTTTGAGCGGCTCTTTGCTGGTTACACTGTCTACCTTTTCAACTACCGCGGGTATGGCGGCAGCAGCGGCCAACCCACAGAGCAGGGAGTTTTCTCAGATGCGCTAGTCCTCTACAATCAGATCTGTGCAAATCACAGCTCTATATCTGCAATTGGGCGCAGCCTTGGCAGCGGTGTGGCCGCTTATTTGGCCTCAGCGCGCGACATTCATAGGCTGGTGCTGGTAACTCCCTACGACAGTATTCTGCGCGTTGCGCAGCGACGTTTTCCAATCTATCCTCTGAAATTGTTGTTGCTGGATCATTACAACACCATCAGCCGCGTGAAAGCGATCAAGGCGCCTACTTTGGTGATTATGGCGGAGCATGACCGTGTTATTCCACACAAAAGCTCGCTGAGGTTGGTCGCCGCTTTTCCTGTGGAACAGATCACTGCGAACACGATCAAAGATGCTGACCACAACACGCTCTCGGAATTCCCTGAATACTGTGAGCAGCTTCAGAGGTTCATGGATTTACCTTAAAAATATCTCCCGCCAAGAGCGATCACTTTGCTGCTTAAAAATACTCAAGTCTGCTGGCAAGTGCAGCAAAATCATCACTATGTGAGTGGCAACAAAAACCTGAGAGGCGGGGGGGTTATTTTTTCAGAGGGTCATAGCGCATGGCAGTCGCCCGCCGCTTGAGCCAGAAATCTTTGAAGTTGTCTTGGAAAACTTTCATGTCGATATCAATGAATGTCAGGGCGGTCGCCTCGATGTAATTGCGTGTTGCTATAAGTGCGGTTGCATTGTCGTGCAGCAGCCCTTTGAAGGGCGTATTGCGCTCCAGAGGAGCCCCCTTTTGCAGGTAATAGGCGATGCCCCATGCCAACGCGTAGCTTAACGCGCGGTCGGAGGATGTGCCTCCATAAAACTCGGTGTAGGTTAGATTCAGCATCATTGGAATGAGCGCGGTTGCCAGCTCCAGGTTTTCCAGCAGCAGAATGCGCCGCTTGTCATCCTCCTCAATGAGTATCTTGCCCCTTGAGTCGACTCGTGCGGCCTCAAAGAGGCAGGCGTGTCCCTCATTCATCCAGGGCGCGGGGGTAATCATGCAGTATGCATAGGAAAGGTATTGGTGGAACGCCTCATGACGGATGGTACGCATGATCTCTTCAGTGTTGGACTCCTGAGTTAGGACAAGTTCCCGCCGCTGCGGCATCCACATGCCGCCTGACCACTCTTGGCCTTCACCGACATACTGATTGTAGTCGCGCTTTGATTGAAAGATTTTGATCAGAGATATTTCGTCCGTCTCTGTCAGCGGCGGCACTAGTGTACGGTATGCTGCGTGTAGCAGGGGCATCTCGCGCTGCAGCCGCTGGATCAGAGATTTTCCCAGCTCGGTGTTGACATCGGAGAGGATGATGTAGCCATCGGTTTCGGCGAACCACCACTCCTCATAGTTCCGCACACTTTTGCGAGCCGCGAGCCGCACCGGATGATGGGGCTGGTCAAAATCCTTTTTGCCCTTGCGAGAGGTTTCCAGCTCCGTGGAGGTGATGCCTTCTTTCTTGGAGGTTGCCGGTGGCTGCGAAATGTTTGAAATATAGTTGCTCTCAAAATCAAGCTGGAATGCCTCGAGATCGTCAATATCCACTAGCTGCAGGATCACGCAGAACCACTCAAAATTTCGTGCGTTGCCGATGCGCCGTGGATGAAAGCTGTACACCAAAGTGTTTGAAAAAGCGCAGGAGTATGAGTAAACAGTACTCAGTGCGATGGAGTTGATGTTTAGCGCTTCAGGTTCCGAGAGCTCCGCACTGCAGAAGGTCGCCACCCAATCATGAATCTCTTCCTCTTTGCGGCTGTCGATCTGATAAGCCCTGCCAGCACTCTCGACTGCAAAACGTTCGCGTGTGACATGCTCCTCACTAAAGCCGGGCAGCCGCGTTTTAATCCTTCCGATGGTCAGCATATTACCGCTCGCATCCTGCCAGCGCCCCTCGCACGCATCGTGAAACCAGAGGTCAAAGGGCGCAAAGCGGTCCTCCCGCTCGAGTAAATCCAGATCCACCGCTAAGTAGGTGTGCGCTTCCGGCATGGGCAGTGGCCGCGGCTGCGCTTGTGACAGTGAGGGGAGCACCAGTCCGATGTGCGGGTAGTTTCTGGCTTTTTCAAATGCCGGCCCAGCAGCCTGCGCACTGCGCAGCACTGTCAAAACCAGCATACTGATAATAAGTCTCTGGATTGGTGCTTTGATTCGTGTCCTCTTTTCAGTAAATTCGATATTTTGCATTTTATAACCTTCTGACGATCTCGTAAACAATCGTCGCATTGTTTTTTAGGGTCGCGGTTTTGGCATCGAAGCACAGGCGGCCTTGTATAAATTTTGTTGGGATCTCGCCAGTCCGTGCGCCGTTGGTTTCAAGAGCGTACACCTTGTATTGCTCCGGTTGCGCGAGCGCCAGCGAGATCTTTGCTGTTCCAGCGCGCGCCAGATAGGGAAGACCGCCCCAATCCAGCAGTGTCTGTCTCTCATCCTCCGCGTACTTGATCCCCGTGTTCTGGATGTCAGTCAGGTGGGTCAGCAAAAGTCGTTGGGAGGTGGCAATGGGGTTTTTGTCAAGTGAGCTGATCCAGACGGTTGCCGCTGTGTCACCAACATCGAATACCAACGGACCAGCATCAATGGCCCCTTTCTCGGTGGACCCCCCGCATGTGCGCGCCGTTGTGATAACAAATGTGCCGCTCCCGTTGTCAATGGCAAGGCTTTGATTACGTTTGATCAGCTCCTCAGTGGTTGATCCAATAAAAGGGATAACGGATGAGTTCGCCTTATATTGTGCATAGACCTTCGGAAACTGCGCAACGTGGTCGAACCCCTCTGGGACGTGGTTGCCAACAAGAGTGCCTGTTTTATGGCTCCAGCCCAGCGAGGCCCAGAGGTTCTTGGTTCGCGGGTAGATTTGGTTGACAGAGTCGATTTTGTTCTCCGGCAGAAAGATCAACGCTGTCTCTTTCAACGGTTTGAGGTCTGCCCGTAGGAAGAGACAGATTGAGGCGCGTTCAGCCGCTAATGAAAGGGGGTCGCACAACATGTCAAAGTAGGTTAACATATGACTCCGCATGCTGCTGAGCCCCTCGCCGTTATGGCTGTAGCTGAAACGCCACAGCCCATCCCAGTCCTGCAACGCCGCCAGGGCGCCGGTCAGGATACCGCCCACGCCTCTGAAGCGTCCCGGCGCGGAGTAGTTGTACTCTGTAATGGTGAAGGGCTTATTGAATAGCCGGATATAGATCTCGGGACGTCCGCCGCTCTCTTTGTTTTTCACTGGGTTGGTGTTGGGACAGAAGCTGGGCAGCCGCCAACTTTGTTTGATCCAGCTCGGGTGGTCAACGTAGAAGTGATCGTCAACATAATCGTAGCTCTGATCACGTACAGCTTGGTCTGGAACAAAGTGGGCCCAGCCATTGGCGTTGGAGATCAGGGCGTGGCAGCCTAGCTCCTCTTGCAGCAGCTTTCGGAAACGCCGGATCATTTTGAGTTCCAGATCACGCATGAAAAGAATAAAGGCGGCCTGGTGGGGATTCGCTTGGAGCATATTCAGATCAGCGGGCAGAGTCTCTGGTGTCGCGCCATAGCTCTGTGGATCCGTAGCTTTTTTTGCAGTCAGCCATTGCCGCCAGGCCCGCGCCCACTCGGGGATCTCTTTGATGTCGCTGTATTTGTTCCCGAAGTTGCCTTCATTGATGATGTTGATCCAGGCTAGCGCCGGTTCCTTCGCATATGATCTCCCGGTGTGCGGGTTGACATGCGAGAGCCAGTTGACGGTGTATTGCCGCAGGTTATTGTAGACACCTTCATGCACTGGAATCAGCATTTTAAACTGGTCCATCGGAATGGTGCCTGGTTTGTCAAAGCCGACGGCCTTCCAAGGGACCTTACGGGAGACAAACAGATCGGTGGAGAGGTAGAGCCCTTGTTTGATACAGGCGGCGGTGAAGTTGTCGAACTTGCGCATCTCCTCTGCGTTCAGAGCAGCTCCATCCTCGGAGCCAGCGGTCATATGCGCGTCATGATGATGGATACGGATGCTGTTGTATCCAATGCGGGCCAGCCGCTCGGCGACCTTCTCGGCCACCTCGGCCTCCAGGTAGTTGGCTGAGAAACAGAAGTTCACCCCATAGAAGCGCTGGGGCTGGTCTGGCGTTCCTTCAAAAACAAAGTGCGACTCTTTCGCGATCAAACGACCGTATTTACCGGCTGGCGCATCTGTAAACCCTTGTTGCGAAAGGTCCAGCGCGGAACCGCGCAGGATGTCCAGCTTGACGTTCATCGGGATCCACTCGTCGCTCGCTTGCAAGGTGACAGGCTGCTGCTGCCGTAACTGCGGTTGCCCCGGGGTGGTGACTGTGAAATTAACCTGGCGCTGCTCGCCTTGCTTGAGCTTGAGATCTGTGAGATATCCGATTCGCAGTGTGTAGTTTTCAGACCACCGGCGGTTATCCTGGATCAAGATTTCCGTCTCTGTTGGAAACTCGAAGGTCACACTCGTGTCGCCCGCCGCAGTTGTCAGGGTGCAGGTGGTGGTCTTCTCCCGCATGAGCGACATATCTTTGTACTCTTTCGGAAAAACCCCGCTCTTGGCCGCGGTTTTCCAACTGCCTCCTGCAAACCTTTTCAAATCCAATATAGTGCCGACAAACAGAGACTTGAGCGTTACCTCGGCTTTAGCAGTGAAGTCATACTTTGCCTTAATCCGCCCTGATTCCAGCGAGAAAGTTGCAAAGCCATCGAGCTCGTTCTTGCCGTACGGATTCATGTAGAAGATATATTTGTTCCCTACAGCCGCCTGCTCAACATCGAACTCACCCGCCTTGTAACCCCAAGTACGATCATAAAATGCTGGCTGGAGTTGAAGCGCAGGCGTTTGCAGCGAGAGCTTGCCACCCGCTCCCGCAGTAAATTGGCTGGCATTTAATCCAGCCGATGTCATCACAACGGCGGCTAATATAAGATATTTTTCCATGTTAATCTCTTCCTCTGAGTTTTTTGCCTGCACGATCTTCCATTCACATCCGACAAAGTTTCCGACAAAGTTTGTCTGCAACTCGGGGTCGCTGTCGGAATCGGTATCGAAAAGTGAAAAAGATCGACTTGGCGACTTCACGACTTCACGACTTCCGATTTCTATGCTGCCGACCTTTAAGTTACCCCATCGTTTTTAGCAGCGCGCTGACTTCTGATCTCAGACTTCTGACCTGTCTCCTTCTGCCCAACCTCGTCAATGCGATACACCTGATCGTTGATGCGCACACGCTGTTCGCAAGGCAGTGTCACCCAGCACCCGCGCTCCGCCCGCTGAACATGCTCCTCCTCCCGGCGCATTGAATCAACCTTGAGATCCACCACCCCCGAGGTGGGGCCGTGTATGGAAATAGTGTCGCCAATGCTGATCGGGTTGTTCTGGATCGTGATCTCAACCATCAAGGCCTTTTGATAGTATTTGGCGACCACACCCACATGCGTTTTCCGCGTGGTGGCCAAATTCTGCTCTTCATCAGTCAGCTGATCCCTGCCAGGGCGCCCGTGGAAGAGCCCGTGTCCAAATTCGCGGTGGTAGACTTTGGCGCAATCCTCCTCAAGGCTTTGAGCCAGCTGCGGGGTGAACACGCCATCCAGCACCGCGTCCACCGCGGCTTTATAGGCAGTCACGACACCACGCACATACTCGGGGTTGCGGGCGCGGCCCTCAATTTTGAAAGAGGCGATGCCCGCCTCCATCAGTTGGTCGATGAAGGTGATCGAGCAGAGATCTCTGGCCGAGAAAACTGTGTGCGGGGTAACAATAAACTCTGCATCCGCATGCTCACCTTGCCGCTCTTCACGTACATAGTATTTGCGGCGGCAGGGCTGGTGACACTCTCCGCGGCTGCCGGAGAACCCATAGGCCTCGTGCGAGAGCAGGCAGCGACCTGCCACCGCGACGCAGATGGCGCCATGGACAAAGGTTTCGATCTCAATGCCTGAATGCGCGGCGATGCTCTTGACCTCTTCCAAGGTACACTCGCGGGCCAGCACCACCCGCGTTGCGCCCTGCTCTTTTAAAAATTTCGCGGCGGCTGTATTGGCACAGGACATCTGCGTTGAGATATGAAACGGAATTGCCAGCTTCTGGCAGATGACAATAGCCCCCCAGTCGGTTACGATCACGGCATCCACATAGGGTTTCGCAAATTGCAGGAGTGCCTCAGTGTCCGTGAGATCCGCTTCAAATAGAAGTGTGTTGAGCGTCAGATAAATTTTAACACCAGCGGCCCGGCAACGTTCCGAGGCCTCGGGCAGCGAGGCGCGGGTGAAATTGGTAGTGGCTGCCTGCCGCATGTTAAAATTTTCAACGCCCAGATAAACTGCGTCCGCTCCCGCGTCAAGTGCGGCTTGCAAGCATGTCATGTCGCCAGCAGGCGCTAAAATTTCCGGTCGTTTCATCATTGTTCGGGGTTCGGGGTTTAGGGTTCGGGGTTTAGTGTAGTAGTCGCTCTGTGAGCGACACATGCCGCTCATAGAGCGGCTTCGGCCGACGATGCTGTGCGACGATGTTGGTGGACGATTGGGATCATGCGGGAAATCGTTAACCAGCATCGTCGTCGCTATCGTCAACCGGAGGCGAAGCCGAACTCCAGCAGCTCCGGTTTCCAACCGGACATGTCCGATTGGAAATCGGACCTACGTTGCTCCCGCGCTAAAGACGCGCCTCTTCACTCGCACACTCACGCATTCGCGCCCTTCTCCACTCCGCGCCCAGTGCGGATCTAGCCCCTTACCAAAGGGCATGTTGGCCCTTAAAAACATGCGTTTAATGTAGGGTATCATACTTTATTTCGACTAACCCTGCCACACCCAATTCACCGAAGTGCGATTCAACTTTGTTAATTTTGTGATTCACGGCTGTGATTCACTGCTTGAGTTTTACGGCGCAGCAATGTAAAGTGATTGATTATGAAGTTTGGAATATCAACCAATTGGAATAGTTCACGCCATGAGAGTGGCGCTGATCTGGTTGTCGAGGCGTTGTCATTGGGTTTTGAAGCGCTGGAGCTGGGCTACAACCTCACCGCGCAGCAGGCTGCGGAGATCAAGCCTTTTGCGGAGCGGGGGGAGATTGCTGTCGACAGTGTTCACGCCTTTTGTCCTGTGCCAATGAGTGCCCCTTACGGCTATCCTGAGCAACACTTGTTGGCATCGCTGGATGAAGATGAGCGAGTGATGGCCCGCATCATGATTGAAAAAACCCTTGATTTCACCGCCGCCATGGGGGCCAAAGCGGTTGTTTTGCATGCTGGACGGATCTTTTTGAAAACTTTTTTCAGCACTATGAGCACCCATATGCTAGCACAGACGCTGGAGGCCGAGGGGGGGAATGAAGCGCCGGGGTACACAAAGCTTCTGGCCAAGGCAGTCAAACGCCGGAGCGCGCTTGCGAGGAGATATTACGATGGCTTCTGCCTTTCGCTGGACACACTGCTGCCGCGCTTTGAGGATTTTGGGGTGACGCTCGCATTGGAGAACCTGCCCTCAATCGAGGCGTTTCCCGATATGACCGAGATGATGATGCTCAAACAGCGCTTCAACACCCCCGCGCTGGCCTATTGGCATGATATCGGCCATGGGCAGGTGCGGGAATATTTTGGGTGGGATCACCAAACAGATGTGGTGCGCACGCTCCTGCCATTCACCTGCGGCACGCATATTCACGATGCCCTGCCGCTGATGGATGACCATCTTCCGCCCGGCATGGGCAAGGTGGATTTCAGCCAGTTCAGCGCCTATGGGGATGCGCGCGTGATCAAGGTCTTTGAACCGGCGTGTGATGTTCCTGCGGCTGAAGTCGAGCGCTCATTGCAGTTTGTCCGCAATGTCTGGGGCGGGTGAGTGCGCGAAAGGAGGCCCGCTTTAGTTTTAACTGGAAGGCAAGACAAACATGTTTGCAGGAATGAAAAAACTGGGCCAGGATCTGTTGCATGATCTTGCGGCAATTCCCGTGATTGTTCCGCTCACCGCTGTATTTCTGGTTGGTATCTGGGCCGGGTTCATCCCGCCTGCTAGCGGAAGTCCGTTGATTGTAACAGCGGCCGCTCTGCCTTTGGTTGTTTGCGGTGTTTATTTTGCACGACGTAGGCCACCCCTCGTGAAGATTTTGATGCTTCTCGCATTTTTGATCGCCGGGTTTTTGCGTTCATCGTATGCGCTCAGACGGGTCACTACAGACTTTGATTTCGTGAGATTATCCACCAGCGCGCTCAGTATCCTCTGCGAAGTTGCCGAAAAGCCTTCAAAGCGCGAGCTGAAAGGGCGCGCCGCACTCTATCGCTTTAAAGTCACGCATGTACGGCTAACCAAGAATGGAAGACGCATTACAGCGCCTTTGCGGGTCAACTGGTATGGTGATAAACAGGGGTTGATAATTGCAGCTCCCGCCCGCGGCGATACCTGGCGTTTTGAGGGGCGGATGTATGTTGGCAAGAGCCGGGTTGGCGAGCCAGAGCTGATCATAAACACCGGTGAGAGCCGCTCCACGCGGGTAAGCGCCATGGACTCCGGTGCTGTGGCTGGCAGGCTGCTCCGCTTACGTGAGGATGCTTCACAACGGATTAGTGTTGGCATCGAAGGTTGGAGTGATGTGGTTGATATCCATCAGGCGGTACTGCTTGGATATCAGAGCAAGATCTCCAGGCGACTGCGTGAAACATTCGCATGGTCTGGCACTGTCCATGTGTTTGCAATCTCAGGACTGCATGTCGCGCTGATCGCATCTGTTTTTGTGTTTTTTGTCTCCTCCTGTGGTGTGCCGCGCTACTATTGGATTTATATATTGGCACCGTTGCTTCTAATCTATACCATGGTCACGGGGTTGCGGCCCAGTGCGGTGCGCGCCTGCCTGATGGCGCTGTTTTATTTTTCCGCGCCGATTTTCGGACGAAAGTTCAACTCTCTGGCAGCTCTGGCCGCCGCCGCTCTAGCAGTGCATCTTTTCACACCATCCTATATCTATGATATCGGATGTATCCTCTCGTTCAGCGTGATGCTGGGTTTGATTGTGATGTTCAAACCTTTGCGCGATCTGCTGAAATTGGCTTTCCGCGTAGAAGAGTTGGAGAATCGCGCTCACTTATATAAGGTTTCAGAGAATTACGGAAAAGCCGCACGTCTTCAGTGGCTGGCCCGCGCGCTCTCTCGTCTGGCGGAGCTGCTGGGTGTTACCACCGCGGCCTGGTTAACCTCAGTGCCTTTGAGCGCCTTTTTTTTCCAGCGGATTACCCTGGGCGGAGTGTTTGCCAATCTGATTATCACGCCTTGTGCGTTGATGTTGGTCACCGCCGGGGTACTCGGGTTTGTCGCCAGTTATATCAGTGGCTGGCTGGCGGCCTGCTTTAATAATGCAGCTGGCGTCTTCACGACGATTATGATCAAAACTGCCACATTGATCTCCAGTTGCCCAGGGGCCCGGCTGGAGGTTAAAAAATGGGCTACAGCTTGGGTGTGGCTTTGGTTTGCCGCGCTCTTTGCAGCAGCCTGGTTGCTTCGGCGGTACACACACCGCGGCGCGAGTGACTTGAGCTGGCTGGAAGAGTGAAAAACTTCAGCTGGCACTTGACCTTCCGTAGTGCTTTATATATAATTTTTGCTTTTATAATACCCATTCGGACTGAAAAGTTAATAAAGGATTAGATTAAGCATCCTGCTTGATGTGTAAATTTTCCGCGAGGGGTGGCCCTGCGGGAGCGTGGAAAGAAAGTTGTACGGAGTAAAAAAGAGATGAAAATAAAAAGAGTTTTGATTGGAATGGTGGTAATGTTTGTGTCAATCAGTGCTATGGCGGATGGCCCGACAATCGGCAATGTGGTGGTTCAACAGCGTTGGCCTTGGAGCAGACTGGTGGATATCGACTATGTGCTGACATGTGGTCCGGAGCAGTCGATGGACATTGTTGTCGAGGCTTATGACGACTCATATCCTTTGATACTGCCGACTGGTTCGTTATCCGGCAACCTTTACAGTGTGCAGAGCGGCGCCCGTCGGATTATCTTTGATCCAACAATCACTGCCTATATAAATATCGGGGTTTTTTCAGAGTTCCGGGTATTACTCACCCCAAGCCCTGTGCCGCTCTACATGATCGTGGATCTGACCAAATCGGAGGGTGAGGAGGGACAGACCGCGTATGTCTATGAGTCGGATCTCACGAACGATGTTTGGAGCGCGTGGGTGCGGAATCCTGTGACCAATGACGGGACGGTAGTCCAGTCCGTGATTTGGACTGGTACGTCGTAACGCTGGTGGGCGGGGTTGACCCTGTAGGTCCAGCGTCGGGTATTACATCCGCCCGCTTGCAGCGGGGCGGGAACTGGGGGGCCAAAGCATCGGAAAGCTATGCGGGAAACCGTACCAGCGGCGGGGCGGGGCGGGTGGCGGGGAAACGTTATAACGGCAATGGTTTGCGCATTGTGAGAACCCTGCCATAGCATGATGGCACCCATCCATCCCCTCTCCCGGCTGGGAGAGGTGGGGCGCATGAACGCGGCTATGCAGGGTGTGAAATTTTTTAGCTACGATTTGTCATCCTCAGGCCGCAGCTTGCGCAGCCAGTACTCCATCTGTTTGCCAGCGGCTTCGCGTCCACCCAGGCCGAAAGCCAGCGCAATCGTAACCGCCAGCGCGCCGAGCGTCAGCATAAAGGCGAGGTTGACAATCTCATTCGCCACACCGAGTGTGCGCAGCCCCATGGCCAGTACTAATCCGAGAATTGCAATGCGCACAATGCAGGGCACAATGCTTTTCTCTTCTTCCTTGCTAAGGGCTTTGGCAGCAGCAGAGGCAATGCAATTGCCGATAATGATGATCACAAGGCTCAGGACAACATTGCCGGCAAATCCCAAGAGCTGCCCGAGCAAGGTTGCGACCTGGTTGAATCCCAGTTTCTCGGCGGCGGAAACGCCTGCGCCGAGAATTATGAAAAAGAAAAGAACGCCACCGCACAGCTTGGAGACTTTTGTCTTGGTGAAAAGCCCCACAGCCCCGAATTTAGCAGGCAGTTCGTCGGCGCCCATGTTCCGGAGCAGCGATGACGTGAAATTTGCTGCAAAAAGCGCCGCGATGTAGGCAATTCCCATAATCAGCGCTGCCGCTATAATGTTGGGTACAGAACCTATCAGACTCTCAATCATACGCGTTGCAGGGGCAGATATGGATTCAATCTTAAGTGCGTCCAGTGCTGAGACCAGCACTGGCACAAAAACAAAGATGAACACCAGTTGTTTCAGCAGGTTTGACGGGCTGAACTTTTCAGAGAGTCCGATTTTGGCTACAGCGGTGTCGAGTTTTTTGGTGACAACTCCGACAATCCCAGAGAGCATCTTAGCCAAAATATATCCAAGGAAGCCTATCAATCCGGCTGCGACCATGTTGGGCAGCATCCCCATAATCTTGCTGAACATCTCCTTGAGAGGATCAAGGACTCCGTGAATGCCCAGTATGTCCAGCGTCAACAGCAGGATAAAAACCACGATCACGGCGTGAATAAGTCCGCTGATCAGGGCTTCGATTTCAGTTTTCTGGCCGGTTGCTTTTTCCAGTTTAACGTCGATCGCGAGCTTGCCTAGTGCTGCCTTGAGTGCTTTACGCAATAATGACGCGCCGAACAGGCCTGCTACAAGAACTATGATCGCCCCGACAAATGAGGGCAGATATTTACCCATGACCGTCAGGAATGGGTTAATGAACTGTCTGACTGTTTCCATGTCTTTCTCCTTTTGTTAGTTCGCGCACAGCGAATGCTGTGTTAGTAAAAAACAACAATAACCGGCCAGAGAACAAAGAACACGCTGAAGCGTGAACAACAAACGGCTGCTACGTAAGGTTTGTTGTCCAGCCTTTCCGTGTCCGGCGTAGCTGCGAAGCGCGAGGACGGAAGGCTGCTTCAAAGTGGGTTATTGAGAAGTTACATTGGAAGTTGTAAAAAAGTAGCACAGGCATCTCGCCTGTGTTGGGCATGTAAATCACAGCCGAGACGGCTGTGCTACTTTCTCTCTCTTCCAAAAAACTGAACACCCGAGTAATGCCGTATTTTTGCATTTTCACCTCTGAAAACCGTGAGTTGGTGGTTGTTTTAAATACCACTTTAAGTGCTTCCACGTAACAACTTATGAAGATGGTTATCTGAACTTCTTGTTTTTTGCGAAAGGCGAAATCACTTTCAACGCTATACTGACTTCTTCGCCAATTGTAAAAGAAACCTCTCACGGTCATGGTCATCTGTAAATATGCGCCTTTTTCCGTTCTCGCGATGCGTAATATGATAGATGGTGTCAGCAAACTCAACTCTCAATTTTCTCTCCATGATGAATGAATATTAGAAAGCAAAAACACCCGTCAATCACTAATTTTTATTTTTAGGTTTGCCCCTTCCTTTCCCGCTGAGAGAGGGAGGGGTCTGCCTGCCGCGTTGCCTGACTACCGCAGGCAGGCGGCGCAGGCAGGTGAGGATAGCCGTACTCAGCTATTGCAAGGTCCTAACAAGGCGGAAGCCGAACGGGCTGTCCCGGTACGACGGGTCGTAGCCGGCGCGAGACGCCGAACGGCAGGATGCCGCGTGGTTGTACCAGCTACCGCCCCGCCAAACGCGTTTCAAACCCGAAACCGCCCCTTTGGGATCATCGCCGACCTCCAACGAATTAGCGTGCCAGTCCAGGCACCACTCCCAAACGTTGCCGTGTGTGTCGTAGAGCCCCCAGGCGTTGGGCAGTTTGCCCCCGACCGGCTGTGCGTTTTTTGAAGACGGAAAGGTACTAAATGTATACCACCCTAAGGCGTTCAGAAAATCATTCGTGTTTCCGTTGTTGCGATCTTCAGTACCATCATAATGTGCTTCTGTATTGCCGTCGTTGAAGACCGTCGTCGTCTTCGCGCGGCAAAAATATTCCCATTGCGCCTCGGTCGGTAAATCGAAGCCCTGGTCAGCGTCGTGTTGTTATCACCGGTTTGGTTGTCGCCCATTCGGTAGGAGCCTGCTGGAACGCGGCGCAGAATGAGCTTGTCGGTCATGTAGGCCGTGTCGTTGGTCACGCCTGTCCAGATCACGAACTCGACCACGTCCCCGCGGTTGGTCACCGGATTCCGTACCCACGTGCCCCAAAGGCCGTTAGTGAGAGCCGCCTCGGTGACATATTCGATTTGACCGGCCGCACCTACGCTCTTGGTAAGGTCAACGATCATATAGAGCGGCGGCGTTATCGGCGCAAGCTGAACATTGAACTTGGTCAAAACCCCGCTGTTTGTATACGCGCTCGCTGTCGGATCCCAGACAATCCGATGCGCCCCGTCCGACACGTTGTATAGGTCTCCGGAAAGAGAACTGCCCAACAGAATCAAGGGCATCGTCCCGTTGTAGGCGGTCACCGCAACATCGACCCGCTGCGCCGACTCGCACGAGAGTACGTAGTTGATGTCCACCAAGCGGCTCCACGGCCACCGCTGGCGCACCACCACGTCGCTGATCGCCGGATCGCCCGCCATCACGCCCAGCGCGATAACCGCCGACATCATTCCCATCAAGATTTTCGTCATTTTTGTTTTCATTGTTGTTCCTTTATTCTTCTTTGGGCGATCACCAGCTGGTTGCTCACTGCCGCTGCAGTGGCCTCCGTCCAGCCCGCGTCATAAGGTATCACGACGTTCTTTTTGACCTTTGTCCATTTTGTATTGGACGAGCCCAGGCGAAGTTACAGCCCTGTATCTTTAATAAACCGAGCGTAGCTACCATCCTACGAACTAAAAGCAAGTTTACGGCAAAGCATAATCATCTGTCAAGACTATTTTTTACGAAATTTCTAAACATTAAATTGGCAGGAGCATCTGCACAAACCTAGGTTGTGAGCCTGTTTTTTCTGGAGAAGAGCAGGGTGGTAGAGGCGGCCCCGCTCGGATGCTGGGGTAGATAAACCCCTTGTTTTTATCCCAAATGCAAATGAGTTCAAGATCTGTTGACCCGCAACGTTTACAGCGCAAAGGCGTCTTCCCGACAGTATTGTCAATTGCTTGTTTACTGGGCATCCCATAGCGTTTTGAGAAATATTTGGCGGTGGATTCCGCCCTGCGAACAAGCTTTGCTAGAACATTACGCAGACGATCATAGATTTTTCGACACACCGGTCGTGCGTAGACCCCATAATAGCGCACCATTCGAAAGCCTTTAGGTGGCAGATTTTGGATTATCCGGCATCAACGAATGCTTTCATGAATTTAGCATCAGACAACACCAATGGACGCAACGCCTGTGGAATCGTCAAAACGACCTGCCGATGTACGACCCCCTCAAACAGAACTGATCGAACTTGTTCAAGCCAATCGTCAACCGCGGATTTAACACACTTCAAGCACAAGCGACTTTTACATGTGAAGCCAACTTTCCGTGTCGCACCGCAGGAAAGGCATTGATACTCGTAATATCCTTCACGAATATTACCGCAGGAGAGCATTCGCTCTACATTCTCGTACCA
>Ga0265294_10000676_pt1 | contig 45972 bp, 47 predicted proteins | sample MunlanPumphouse3_FD_192504 | JGI IMG/M metagenome (GOLD analysis project Ga0265294, IMG submission 192504) | Groundwater microbial communities from a municipal landfill in Southern Ontario, Canada - Pumphouse #3 | ecosystem: Environmental > Aquatic > Deep subsurface > Groundwater | place...
AGGAAAAGACTCAATTATACAAAGTAATCAAATCCTAGAAGCAGGTAATTATACTTCCACTATTTTTGTAAATGTAATAAATCCTAATTAGCTATTATTTCAATTGAAATTGATCCAGAATAATTACCTATGGTGGCATCCTGCGGAATTGGCAAAAGAGTTACTTTAAATTGACTTGAAAAAGTGTTAGTTGAACTTTCTGAATCAACAAGAATCACATCAAAATTTAAATTACTCAACATCCCATCTGTACTTGAAATTGACCATGGGGAAGAAGCAGTTTCCGAAGTTACTGTATAATCAAGAGTTGAAACAAAATCCTCCTGATTAACAAGAGGTTGAGCATCAATACTAAAAATAACATTTAAAAATTCTTGATTCGTAAAAAAAACTAAAGAAAAAAATTGAGGGCTCCCCTCTGTTAGAGAAACTGATTCTAAAACTTCAGTTGAATCAAAAAAACTATTGGTTTTTCCATAAAAAATCTTACCCGAAGAAATCTCACTAACGACTCCTTGAAGAAATAAAGAATCACTGTAAGTAGTAAATGCAAAAAGAGGAAGAGTAATAAAAACAACCAAAAATATTAATAAAAACTTTCTCATATAGTCATATTAAAGTCTTTTTGTTAAAAATGCAAGAATTTATAAATTTGTTAATTATTTGCACTTTTACTCTCAGTGATAAGCGATTTTGTACAGATTTGTTTTTGAATGATAGAGGTTCCACCGACTCAAAATTCTGCTTCATAAATCCATCTACTAAATAGAAAAGAATTAAAAAATGAGTTTATTTAATATATCCATTAGGATTATTACTTTGCCATTTCCAACTATCCCGACACATATCGTCAATATCTTTTTCAGTCTTAAATCCTAAGATTTTTTCAGCTTTAGAGGTCTGGCTATAAACAGTAGCCAAATCTCCTGGCCTTCTTTTAGCAAAAACATACGGGATTTTGTTCCCGCTTGCTTTTTCAAAAGCATTAACCATATCAAGAACACTGCTACCTTTTCCAGTTCCTATATTAAAAATTTCACTGCCTTTGTTTTTAAGAGCATAATTAACTGCATAAACATGACTTCTTGCAAGATCTACAACATGAATGTAATCTCTAACTCCGGTGCCATCTTTTGTTGGATAGTCATTTCCAAAAACTTTAAGACTTTTCAATTTTCCAACTGCCACTTGTGAAATATAGGGTAAAAGATTATTAGGGATACCTTGAGGGTCCTCTCCAATTCTACCACTCTCGTGAGCTCCAACTGGATTAAAATAACGAAGAAGAACGACAGACCAATTATCATCACTAAAAGCTAAATCTTTTAGAATTATTTCTTGCATATATTTTGACCATCCATAAGGATTGGTGCAATTACCTACTTTTGAAGTTTCAGTCAAAGGCATTTCATTGTCCCCAGAATAAACAGTTGCACTGCTAGAAAAAACAATATTCTTTACCTTATGTTTTTTCATTACTTTACACAAAGATAAAGTAGAGCCAATATTATTTGAATAATACTCGAGTGGAAGAGAAACACTTTCTCCTACTGCTTTCAACCCAGCAAAATGAATAACACATTCAATTTCATTCTCATTAAAAATTTTATCCATTGCTTTTTCATCTCTAACATCTGCTTTATAGAAAACAAAATCTTTTCCTGTGATTGTTTTAACTCGTTTGATAGCTTCTTCATGGCTATTTACTAGATTATCTACGACTACAACCTCTTTATTGTCCTTTAATAATTCAACAATAGTATGTGTTCCAATAAATCCTGCACCACCTGTTAATAATATTGCCATTAGTTTCTCCTAGGTTCTTAGTTTAAAATAAAATCTAAAATATCCATACCACTTGAATTCTCAGCCTTAAAGAATTCTGTATATCCACATTGTGTACAAGTAATAGTAATAAACTTTTTATTCTGTACATCAAATATTTTGGCAAAATTACCACCAGTAGCTTGCATTTTATCCTCTGTAAAATGAGTGTTTCCACATTTTGGACAGATATATTGTTTGCGTTCCATAAATCACTCCTTCTTTATCGCTTTCAAGCTTACTTTTCAGTAGAAAACATGTCAACAATTTACCATATGCTATGGAAGAAAATATACTAGTTTGCTATTATCAAATTATGAAAAAAGCGTTAGTAATTGTTGATTACCAAAATGATTTTGTTGATGGAAGCCTTGGTTTTAAAGGAGCGGAATTACTAGAAGATTTATTAATTGAAAAAATTAATCAAGCAGTAAAAGAAAATAGTACTGTAATCTTCACTAAAGATACCCATCCTGAAAACTATCTTGAAATCCAAGAAGGCAAAAATTTACCTGTTTTACACTGTATAAAAAATACAAAAGGATGGCAACTTTATGGGAAGTTATTCTTCTTAGAAAAAGAAATCAAGGATTCCTGCACTATTGAAAAACCAACATTTGGTTCTCTTGAATTAGCTAAAATATTAAAAGACGGAAAATTCGACGAAGTTGAACTCGCCGGTCTAGTATCCAATATATGCGTAATTTCAAATGCTATAATAGCAAAAACTGCTCTCCCCGAGGCGTTAATAACAGTAGACTCAAAAGCTACTTCAAGTTTTGACGATGGAATGAACAAGAAAGCCCTCGATATCATGAAAGGCCTTCAGATTAGGATTCTTTAATTTGTAAGAAGTATTTCAATTAATATTTTAAATAATAGCCTTATTTTACAAATTATAATCAATTTTATTTAATAATAACTATTATAAGCTTCTAAAAAAATTTTTATTGCAAAGCATTAGAAAGAAGTATATCATCAAAGCATGAGTTTTTATAAACTGGATAAGAATACAGAAAGAATTTTAAAGCTACTTGAAAAATTATCAATTCAAGAGAAAGATAAAACTTCAACCGAAGGAATTAGAAAGTATACTCAAGCTAACTTAGAAAGTAGAATATTAAAAAAACTCTATTACAAACTTTCAAAAAATGTTTATACCAAAACTTTTATTATTCCAGTCTTAGATGCTCAAATAATAGGTTATTATTTTGAAAAAATATCAAACAAATCTTTAAGTGGTTTAAATCCACTTATCATCTTTTATCACGGTGGAGGTTGGACTTTATCTAGTTTGGAAAAATACTCAAGTTTCTGTAATCATATTTGTGATGTAACTGGAGCTTCAGTAATTATGGCTGACTACAGACTATCACCACAAAACAAATTTCCTATTCCTCTTAAAGACTGCTACAGCACTTTACTTTGGGCTGCAAAAGGTGCTAGATACTGGAAAACTGATCCTGATAAAATATATGTGATGGGAGATGGAGCTGGAGGAAACCTTGCTGCAGAAGTCAGCAGATTTGCAAGAGATAAAAAAGGTCCAAAAATTGCCGGACAAATTCTTCTTTGTCCTGTTACAGACGGAAGAATGAGAACAAAAAGTTATGAAACCTACACAGATTGTCCAACTTTAAAAGTTAAAGACATGATTAACTTTATCCATAATTATCAAAGGGAACCCAAAGACATTCTTAATGTTAATTTTTCACCTTTGCTAGCTAAAGACCATTCACGTTTACCTGAAACTTTAATAGCAATTGCTGAATATGACCCTCTCCATGATGATGGAAAACTCTATGCACAAGCTCTTTCTTCTGCAGATACACCTGTAAAGCTATTAAATTGTAATAAAACGATTCATGGTTTTTATCAATTTCCAAAAGCAGAAAAAAGCAAAGAACTAATTTATGCCATTTCCCAGTTTGTCGGTGGAAGAAGACTTAATCAAATTGAAATGATTTCAAAAAAAGATTTTGAAAAACAAAAAAAACAGGAACTAAAACATTAATTTTGATAAGAAAGTTTTTTAGGTGCGCCCCTAAGCTCAGGAGTGTTTCCAATTAACAATCCAATTGATTCTTGTTTAATTTTAAATCTTTTATTACCATTAGCACAAAAATAACAATACCAACAATCCTCTTTTTCTTTATAGTGAACATCACAACCCATTATATAACGAGAGGCCCATCCTCTTTCCGCAGGAACAAGAATAGGCTTTTCTTGTCTTTCCCATTTTAGGCCATCTTCAGAAAACATTAAAAAAAGATTTGTTTCACTTCTATTTTTTTCAGAATTCCAGGTTGCAGGACAGGTAAAAGCTGCAAATCCATCTTGTAACGGTAACAAACGAAAACTCCCAACTCCTAGATTACAAAACTCATCATCCCCTGTAGGTCTAAGTAAAGGAGTTTTTTCATTGCATTCATACAAGCCATCAATAATATCACATTCTGCATAGGATAAATAACGAGAAACCTTTTGTTTAGAATCTGGAAGAACAAGATGACTTGCCCCAAAATATAATCTATATTTTCTTCCTATTTTACAAAGTTGTGGCCTTGAAATTCTTGGACTTAAAAGATAATCATCAGCAAAGGATACATCTTTACTAGTTATCAAAGTTCTTGGTTTACTCCAAGTAATCAAATCAGTAGAACTACACATATCAATAGAACTTGTTGAAGTATCTTTTTCATTTTCTCTGTAGCTATGTTTCATACCTATGAAAGGTATCTTTTTATCATGTTTTTCATAAAGCAAATAATAATTTTCATTCTCTCTGTAAATAAAAGGAGAATGAGCCCTTACTTCAATAAGGTTTTTTGGTTCCCAGGCAATTCCAGAATCACTAATAAAATGATGAAGTCCTAACCATGAATGCACAAATAAATGCCATTTTGAGTCACAACTCTCTTCTGGTAATAAAATTTGAGGATTTGATAGCTGTGGTAAATAAAAGCCACCTTTAACCACAGGTTCATCACTAAAAGGAAACCAAGAAAGATTTTTTAAATAATTTACTTTCAACTCCATCTTTTTAATTCTTCATTGACATATTATCAATTCTCTCTTTTTTTTGTCTTTGAGATTTTCCTCTTTTTGAAGAGAAGATTGGAGAAATTTTATCTTCAAGATGATGTTTTTCAACTAACCATTTGACTATCTTTGAATAAACAAACCAACTTAAAGCTATTGCACCAAAGAAAAATAAGAACATTAAAACTGCAATTCCATTTCCAGGAGTTTCAACACCTTTGTAAATAAAAGCAAGAAGAACATATCCTCCTACCATAAAAATAACCATAAGAAGCAAATTCAAAATTATTGCTCCTAATAAAAACCATACTGTATTACTTGTTTTGCTCATTTTTCTTCTTTCCTTATTTCTTTTATTTTTTCTTCTTCAGACGAGGGGGCTTTAGTAAAAATCATAGATAAAGCCAACAATATAGAAAACACAACAACACATGAGTCACTTATATTAAAAGTTGGCCAACGTTGCATATTTAAAAATCCATAAATATTAACACTTATAAAATCTACAACTCCTGAAGAAAAGCGAAATATTCGATCCATTATAGTACCGAGTCCACCACCAATTATTCCAGCAACAAACCACTTTTGTCTTTGAGTGAAAATCTTCTTTTCTGACAAGATACTCCATCCCAAAAAAATCATCAAACCAATAGGAATAATAATAAACAACAAAACTCTTACTAAAGAGGAGGCTCCCACCCCTAAAGAAAAAGCTACACCTTTATTTCTTACATGAACAATCCATAAAAAATCTTTAAAAAAACTTCTAAATATAGTACCTTCGGGAATAACTTTTACAACCCATGCCTTTACAAGCTGATCAAACAATAGTAATGAAAAGCTTAAAACAAAAGGCCTATATTTTAAAAAATTTTTATTTTTCATCAATTGAATTCCTTCACAATACGCAAAATATACTATAAATTTGTAGGTACATCAACAAAAACCGTAGTGAATCCTCTATCTTCTAAAAACACCTTTACGGTCTTAACACCAAAGGTTTCACTGGAATAATGGCCTAAACAAATCATATTGATTTTTCCTTCTTCACAAGTATGATATACTTCATGAGCACATTCCCCAGTAACATAAGCATCAAGTCCCTCTTTTAGGGCATCATTTACTTCGTAAGGAGCCCCTCCTGAAATTATACCAACCGTTTCGATTCGATCTTTTCCAAAAGGAAGAATCCTAATATTTTCATTCTTAATACCAAGTTTATCAACTATTTCCTTAGCTGAAAGAACTTCTTTAAGTCTACCAGAAAATCCAATTTGCTTTGAGTGATACCATCCAAACTTCTTAACATCTTTAAGCTCTAAAGCCTTTGCTATTGAAATATTGTTTCCATAGGTACTACTTGCATCAAGTGGAAGATGGCAAGCATAAAGTCCAACATTATTATCTAAAAGAGTTTTAATCCTTTTATAATGTGTTCCTGTTATAGAAAGAGGCTTTCCCCAAAATAATCCGTGATGAACAATAAGAAGATCACAAGAATTGCTTACTGCTTTTTCAATTGTAGATTGACAAGCATCCACAGCAAAAGCAATTTTTTTTACCTCAAGCGTTTTATCTCCCACTTGTAGTCCATTAAGAGATATGTCTATCCCCTCAAATTCTTCAACCCCCAATTCAACGTTTAATAAATCAGTTAATTCTTTTAATTTCATGAATAACATTATAATGAGTTGACAACTTATTTTCCACCAAATAATATCAAGCTATGGAAAGATTATTTTTATCTAAAGAAGAAGCTTCTTTTGAATACGACAGTACCTTCATAAAGAACCATAGAAATGACATAGAAATTCAAGATCAGTTCATTGGGCAACCAAGGGCTCTTAAAGCCTTAAGACTAGGTATGAGTCTAGTAGGTAAAAATTATAATATTTTTATTAGCGGAGAAGATGGTAGCGGACGGCATAGAGCTGTTTTTCATATCGCTAAGGAAATTGAAAATCAAAATTCTTCTCCTCAGTTGCATGATTTGATTCTTTCTTACAATTTCTTTTCTCCCTCTAACCCAGATCTCCTTATTTTGGAACAAGGAAAAGGCAAGATATTACAGGAAATAATGAAAAAAGTTGTGATTCTTTATAAGGATAAAAACTTTATCGCAGCAATTAACCTTATTCAAGAAACTCTTTCCTCTTCTACTTTTTCTTCATCACAAGTAACAAGTTTTCTTTTACAAGTTAAAAATGACTTAGTAAAACAAAAAGAAAATCCAACAAGAACCAATTATATTGAGAAATTTAAGATAAACCTTATTTGTGACAAATCAAATTTATCACAAAGACCTTTAATTGTTGAAACTCATCCTTCTCCAGAAAATCTTTTTGGAAAATTAGAGACAGGATCTTCTGCTTTCCCTCATTTAAGCATAAGAGGAGGATCAATCTTTGAAGCTGAAGAAGGTTATCTTGTGATTGATGCCGATGAAATGTTATCACAAAAAGGTCTTTGGGATGGTCTTAAAAAGTTTCTTGATTTCGGATCTTTTATGATCAATGGAAAAAATGAAAACGTTTTTATAAAGATTAATAGAGGAGATCTTCCAATAAAAGTAATTTTAATTGGATCAGATTCTGTCTACGATAAACTTTGTGAAATTGACGATTCATTTCTTTCTCTTTTTACAATTTCAGCCGAATTTGATTTTTCAATGAAGGCTACAGAAAGAAATATCATCCTAATGACTGGTTTCATTGATAGAACTGTAAAACAAAAAGGACTTCTTCCGATAGATGAAAATGGAATTGCTAAATTGCTTTTTTATAGCTCTTGGTATGCTGAGCAAAGAAATGAATTAACCACAAAATTATCTTTCATCACAGACTTACTCATGGAAGCTGATTATTGGGCTAAGAGTCTAAATGAAGAAGTTATTAGTAGTAAAAGTATTTCAAAAGCAATGAACGAGAGAGAATATATTAATAGTCTTACCGAAAGCAGAATAAATGAAGAAATTATAAATGGCGAAATGATAATAAGTCTTAAAGGTTATAAAACAGGAGTCATAAATGGTCTAGCTATAATGGATAGAGGTAGCACTTCCTTTGGAACCCCAACTGTAATTTCAGCCACTGTAGCTCCAGGAACAGAGGGTATTGTAAATATTGAACATGAAGCAGGTTTATCTGGAGAAATACATGATAAAGGACTTTTAATACTAGAAGGCTATTTAAGGGAACGTTATGCGAAATCTTTCCCTCTTTCAATCTATGCTGGAATATGTTTTGAACAGTCCTATGCTGAAGTTGATGGGGATAGCGCATCCTCTTCTGAATTATTTGCATTATTATCAGCTATTGGAAGCATTCCAGTTAGGCAGGATATTGCTATAACTGGATCAGTAAATCAACTTGGTTTTATCCAACCTGTTGGTGGAATAAATGAAAAAATAACCGGATTTTATAAAATATGTAACATAATGGGACTTACTGGCCATCAAGGGGTAATAATTCCAAAACAAAATGTTAACAACCTTCTTTTATCCCAAGAAATAATTCAATCCATAAGTGAAGGTAAATTTCACATCTATCCAATATCAACAATTGATAAAGGAATGGAAATCTTAAGTCATAGAGAAAGTGGGGAACGCACCGTTAAGGGTACATTCCCACCAAATACTTTCAATAGAGATATTGAGGACAGATTAAAAAAACTATTTACCATGTCCAGAAATAATAATTAAAAATATTATCTTTGAACTCTTCCGGATGAATTTCCCCCAGCCAAAGATTTTACTTCACTGACACTTACCATATTAAAATCATGTTCTATAGTATGTTTCAATGCAGAAGCAGCTACTGCAAAATTTATTGTGTCTTGATTTGAATAATTATTAAGTAAAGAATAAATTATTCCACCACCAAAACTATCTCCACCTCCAACTCTATCAACAATTTGAATTGTATATTTTGGAGAGAAATAAGCTTTCCCATCAACATATAGCATTCCAGCCCATTCGTTTACACTAGCCGAAAGACTACCTCTTAAGGTAATAGCAACCTTACTACAACCAAATTTTTCATTTATTTGCTTTGCTACGCTAATATAACCTTCATTGTCGATTTTACCACTTTCAATATCGGTATTATCAGCCTTAATTCCAAAGACATCATAAGCATCTTCTTCATTTGAGATGCAGACATCGACATAACTAATAAGCTTGCTCATTACTTTTCTAGCTTCTTCTCTAGTCCATAGTTTTTTTCTGAAATTAAGATCACAACTTATTGTAATACCTTTTTGCTTTGCAATTTTACAGGCTTGAAGACATATTTCAGGATTATTTCCACCAAGAGCAGGGGTAATTCCTGTAAAATGAAACCAATCAACACCTTCAAAAATGCTATCCCAATCAAAATCTGAAACTTCAGCTTCAGCAATTGAAGATCCAGCTCTATCATATATTACTTTACTTGGACGTTGACTTGCACCTTTCTCAATAAAGTATTTTCCAAGTCTATTTCCACCTCGGACAATATTTGAAGTATCAACACCAAACATTCTTACTGCATTTTCTGCACTATCTCCAAGTTCATTATTAGGAAGCTTTGTAACAAAACCAACATTAACACCATAATTTGCTAGAGATACTGCTACATTGGCTTCTCCACCAGCATAACTAATCTCAAGCTCAGTAGCCTGCTTAAATCGAAGATATCCCTTAGGATTTAATCTCATCATTATTTCACCAAAAGTTATAACCTTCATATTATTTACGCTCCCTGTTCCATTCTTCAACAGCTAATTTTGCTCTTTCTCTAATTCCATCATAGTCATGAGCATTAATATCTGAAGTTTTTGCAATCCAACTTCCACCTATTGCAAAAATCAAATCACTTTGAGCATACTCAGCCAAAGAAGATTGCTTAACTCCTCCAAGTGGAAAATACTTTAGGCCAAGGTAATTATAAGGACCTGCCATACTCTTTAAGTATTTTAAACCACCAACTGCTTCAGCTGGAAAATACTTAAAATATTTTACACCATTCTCTATTCCTGCTTCAATTTCACTTGCAGTACAAATACCAGGTGCAAAAGGCAATCCTATTCTCTTGGCTTCTTTCATTACTTTCAAATTCATCCCTGGAGCAACAGCAGCGTCAGCACCAGCTTCTTGAACAAGTTTTAACTGATCAGGTCGAATAACGGTTCCTGCCATTATCATCATACTACTAACTTCTTTATGAATTCTTTTAATAGATTCTAAAGCCGCATCAGTTCTTAATGCTAATTCAATTGCCGTTATGCCACCTTCTACCAATGCTTTTGCAGTAGGTACTGCAGTTTCTACATCATCTATGACCAAAACCGCCACAACTCCACGTTTTTCTAATTCTTGAAATACTTCATTCATAATAATTTCCCTGTTTCATTTTTATTTATATGTTTCAATTTTATTACACTTTTTTTTACAAGTCAATAAAATTAACCATTACTGTCTCATTTTTTTTTGTTCTGTTTCATTTTTAACACTTTACATTTCCAAATCAAAACTTTAAATTATGAGTAGGAAGTAAAAATGGAAGAGAAAAGTCAGAAAAATGTCCTTGCTGCTGAAAGAACCATGTCAATTTTTGAGGCTTTGGTTAAATTTGAAGATATTGGAGTTTCTGAAATTGCAAGAATAACTTCAATTCATAAAAGTACAGTTTTTAGATTCGTTCAAACCCTTTCAGACTTGGGCTATTTAATAAGAAATGAAGAAAAAGACACCTACAGCCTTTCAACAAAAATGAATGCTTTTCACCGATATAGCGACAGACAGGAACTTCTTAAACATTATGGTGTTATAGCTATGAAAGAAATTTCTAACCTTACGGGAGAAACAATTCATCTTGCAAAGCTAGAAGACATGCAATTAATCTATCTACATAAGATTGAATCCACTCACACATTAAGAGTGTGTACCATGATATCTGCAATAGGAAAATATGCACCTTTGTATTGTACTGGACTTGGAAAAGCAATGTTAGCTTGGCTTCCGAAAGAAGAGCAAATAAATTATATTGAAACAATTTCCTTTAAGCGTTTTACCCCTAATACTATTATTGACGGAGATCAATTACTTAAGGAGTTAGAAACTATCAAAACAAAAGGAGTATCTTTGGATCGAGAAGAAAACGAAAAAGGTATTTTCTGTATTGCAGCACCGATTTTTTCAAAAAGCCATCATGTTTTAGCGGCTATCAGTCTTTCTGGACCTACAGTTCGACTTGATGATAAAACTATTTCAAATTATTCTACTCTAATAAAAGAAAAAGCCCAGGAAATCACCGATCTCCTGAACCATTCAAATTAAAACTAATTCTTAATAGTTAATTGAAATATTCCCACTTGTAGTTGAAGCACTAACCAAATAAGGCGCTTCTGTGTTTATTTTGTTAATCTCTATATTTTGTATCTTTCCATTAATATATAGATTACCGCTTGTACTTTGAGTAATTAAACCAACAGGAACAGAAAAATAGCAAGTAATATTTCCACTGGTAGTTGATAAATTGCAACTCTTAAAACTTCCTATATCAAGGATATCTAAATTCCCACTAATAGATTTTGCATTCAACTCTAAAACATTCTCTTGTAGAGATTTTACCTTTGCTAAATCAATATCACCACTTGTACTTCTTAAATTTAAAATATTACAAGAAGCTGTTGATCCATCAATATTACTACTAATTGTAGATAACTCAATCTCATTTGCACTTAGGTCATTAAAGAACACATTGCCGGATATACTACTAAAACTTAAATAATCTTTAGCTTTTAATTCATCCAAGATAATATCTCCGGAAACCGAATTCACTTTAAGTCTATCAAAAATAAACGATGATGGAATTGTAATTGAAAGAGAACCAGAATCAAAACCAAACCAATTAAAGTTAGGACTTTTCACTGAAATTTCAAGGCTTCCATCATTTTCATCGACAACAAGTTTTTCTCTTTTAGATCCACTTAAAGAATATTCAACTTCGCTTATTCCGTCTTTAATATAAAAGTTAACATCTCCTTCCACTATGTAAAGTTTAACATCTAAGTTATCACTATAGTATATGGTCCCCTTTTCTTCGCCTTTGAAAACTTCAAAAGGATTTTTAGAAGCTTGAGAGAAATACCAAGCCAAAAGAACAACAACAAGTAATAAGGTTATGAATATTTTATTATTTCTTATCTTCATTTTGCGCTATTAAACCTCGATTCCCAATCATTTTCTTTATCAAAAAGATCTTCTTCCATATTGTTAACGCGATTTTTTAGTTTATCGAATCTTTGTTTTAAATCTTCATCTGACATTCCAGTTGAATAAGAACCTTCTCTTTTTTCATTTTCATCATAGTAAAAATGTCCAGGTTTATAGTTGTCTTTATTAAAGAATTCTTTTATTCGCTCTTCAAAAGGTTTATCTTCTTCGGTTTGTCCAGAATTAACGGGTAAAATCAAAGCCAATATCAAATAAACGGCTACTATTGGAAATCCTTTTGCAAAAAACAAAAGTACTAAAAATACAAGCCTTACTGTCCCAACTGGAAAATCTTTCCATTCAGCAATTCCCTTGCAAACGCCTAAAAACATCCCATTTTTTGATCTATACAATTTTTTAGTTGCCATTTTGCTTCCTATCCTTCATGATAATATCCATATTATCAATTCTTTTTTCGAGTTTATCCAATTCCCTAATCAATTCCTGTCGACTTACATCTGCTTCATCTTGTTTGGTATTTTTTTCTTTGTCTCCATATTTTATTTTAGCTTTTTTTAGAGAATAAGATTGCCCCATTGCACTAATCACAATTATGAAAACAAAAATTATACTTAAAATTCCTACGGCCTCCATAAAGCTATTTACTCCTATTTTTCTTTAGTTCTTCAAACTCTTTTTCAATTTCTTGTTGTTCTTCAAGATTTTGGAATTTGGTCTCAGTTGAATTTTTGAAATTGTTTAGCTCGTTTTCACTTGCCATCCTATCAATTTTCTCTTCCATTTGAGAAAAACGATTATAGGTTTCTTCTTCTTTTTTACAATCATAAAAATTAGTTGCCTTTCGTTCTTCTTGAAGCCTTCTACTCTTTTCTTGAACAGTTTTCAACTTAATCCGAACTTCATTAAGTTTTGATTCAAGTTTGGAAATATCACTTTTTGCACTTTCAACATTTTTTCGGGAAGTTTCCAAAAGTCCTTTAAATTTTTCACTTTCTGCTACTACTTTCCGTTTTTCAATTAATGCTTCTCTTGCAAGGTCGTCAAGATTTCGACTTATGGCCAACTCTGCTCTTTTCTGCCAACGCTGAGCCATTTTATCCGCTTCTGCTCTACCTCTTCGAAGTTTTGCTTCTTCTGCCATTTTACCAGCACAAGAACTTTTTAATTCAATTAAAGTATCCTCCATTTCCTGAAGCATCATTTTAATCATCTTTTCAGGATCTTCAGCTTTATCAAGAAGGGTATTAATATTTGAATTTAGAATATCTTTAAATCTAGAAAAAACTCCCATTTCTTTCTCCTTATATTTTATATAACAGAATAGTTGCAATTCTTGTGCCAAGTATAAAAACCCCAAGAACAACTACAGATTATAATATTTTTACCGTTTTTTTAAGTACTTGATACCCTTATTAATTCAATTTATTTATTCATAGTTAATTTATATTTTTTTGATTGGTCTTTTCTCCCTTAATATGGTATGATTCACCTATGAATTCAAATAATTATATTGGTCAATCTGAGGCTTTTTTGGATTTTCAGAATAAACTTTCTAAAGCAGCTTTAGTAAACAGAAGCATTCTAGTTATTGGAGAAAGAGGAAGCGGAAAAGAAATTGCCGCCAGTCGTCTTCATTATTTGTCACCTAGGTGGGAAAAACCTCTTATAACCGTCAACTGTGCAGCTTTGACTCCATCTTTGATTGAATCAGAATTATTTGGTTATGAAAAAGGGGCTTTCACTGGGGCTCAAAAATTAAGAAAAGGACGATTTGAAGAAGCTGATGGAGGAACTATTTTTCTTGACGAAATAGGGCTAATTCCTTTATCAGTTCAAACTAAAATATTAAGAGTCGTTGAATATGGGACTTTTGAAAGAATTGGTAGTTCAACTACCCAAGAAGTAGATGTAAGAATTGTTGGAGCAACGAACTCCAACCTACCAAAACTATGTAAAGAAGGAAAATTCAAAAAAGATCTTCTTGATCGACTTTCATTTGAGGTAATTTTTGTTCCACCCTTAAGAAACCGAGGAGAAGACATCATGCTTTTAGCTAATTTCTTTGCCTCAAAAATGGCGATGGAATGCAACATGAAAGAAGAGATTGAATTTTCACCAGAAATTATTGAAACTTTGCATTCCTATAGATGGCCAGGAAATGTTAGGGAACTCAAAAATGTAATTGAAAGGGCAGTTTATAACTGCAAAAATGGATACATTGACAGTATTAATCTTGATCCATTTTTAAGCCCTTACAAAGAAGAAACCAAGACCTTAGAAGAAAATGTGAAAATTGAAATAAATCCTATTTCAGGAAAGATTGAAAAGAATTATAGGGAAAATGATTTAACTGGTTTAGAAGAAATCAAACAATCATTAGATTCAATGTATCTTAACTCAGCTCTAAAACAATCAAAAAACAACCAAAAAAAGGCCGCCGAATTGATGAACATTACTTATGATCAATTCAGGGGCCTATATAGAAAGTATAAGAAAACTAATTAGTTTTCTTTTTTGTTGAAGCCTTCTTTTCCTTCATAGCATTAAGCTCAGCTTCTATTTCTTCATCTCTTTCTAAATCAGAAAATTTTTGTCCAACGCTGGTATTTTTACCATAATTTACCATTTCAGCACTTGCTTCCATTTTTTCAATTTTGTTCTCAAATTCATGGAACTTTTGAATAAAATCACTGCTATCAACCTCATGGACTATTTTTTCAACTTTTGATTTTTCTTTAGCACTTCTAGCTCTAATAACAAGTTCATTTTTTCTGTCCTTCATTTCTTGAAGCTTGTCAGCTAATTTTTCCACTTGAACATCTTGATCTTGACTTATTTTAAGAATTCTTTCATGTTCACTTTCCATTGCTTTAATCTTAGAAGTTGCTTTTTTCTTTTCAATGAGAGCTTCTCTTGCGAGGTCATCAAGATTTTTATTCACTGCCAAATCAGCTCTTTTATTCCAACGATTTTCAGCTTCTAAAAGTTCTTTAACCATATTCTCGTTTCTTTTCAAATTAGCAAGAGTTTCCTCTCTAGAACTTTTTGCCTCTCTAAGAGTATCTTCCATTTGGCTAATCATTAAGCTAATCATTTTCTCAGGATCTTCAATTTTGTCCAATGCACTATTTACATTTGAATTGATAATGTCTGTTAATCTACCGATAATTTTCATATAATCTCCTTTGCCCCACGGCTTTTTATTTTCTGTAAATCATGTTGCAATAAACATGCCAACTTTTAAATTAATTTTTATCAATCACTTCAACATTTACCATAAGGACATTTACTGATAAAATAAGCAAATGATTAGTTATAAATTAATAATGAGCGACCTTGATGGGACTTTATTAAATTCCAAAAACACAATTAGCCCATTCAATAAAAGAATAATTGGTAAAATTTACCAAGACTTTAATATTCCTTTTGTAATTGCCAGTGGAAGATCAATTCAGTCCATAGAGATTTTTCAAAAAAGATTGAATATAAAAGGACCAATAGTAGCCTTCGGAGGAACTTATATCAAAGATGGTGAAAAAGATTTATATTCCCATGGCATTGAGATTGAAACAATTTCAGCTATTATTGATTTTTTAAAAAAAGAGGATATCGAAACCTTTATTTTTGCCCAGGATGGATGGTATTTAAATAAAATGAACAGTTGGTATGATTATGAAATATCTTTTTCACTGGTTCCTGGAATAGCTAAGCGCTTTGAATTAGTTCTAAATTACTTAAAAAGAAACAACATCAAAATTTTTAAACTTCTCTGTCTTGAAAATGATAAGGTAAAAATTACCAAAACTAAAGATCTTTTGGAAAAGAAATTTTCTAATTTTGTTGATATATACCAATCAAATTCTAACAATATCGAAATAATGCCAAAAAATGTGGACAAAGGTTCATCAATTGATGTTCTTTGTAAGTATTACAATATTTCTTCCAAAGAAATAATTGCCTTTGGTGATTATCTTAACGACCTAAAAATGATGAAAAAGGCAGGATGTAGTGTAGCCCCATCTAATTCTTTAGATATCGTAAAAGCTTCCTCTAATATCATTGGACCTTCAAATGACGAAGATTGTGTAGGAAAGGTACTTGAAAGATTATTGAATATGAAAAATAAATAAGCTAATATAAAATAATGAATAATTTATATATTGTAGCTACTCCTATAGGAAACCTTCAAGATATTACTCTTAGAGCCTTAGAAACTTTGAAAGAAGTAGATGTCATAGCTTGTGAAGATACTAGGCATACCCAAATAATCCTTACAAAATTTGATATCCATAATAAAAGATTAATTGCTTGTCATGCAAAAAACGAAATGGCTTCCAGTCAAGGTATTATAAAATTACTTGAAGAAGGTCAAAGCGTAGCTTATGTTAGTGATGCTGGAACTCCTGGAATAAGTGATCCAGGAAATCGACTTGTCAGAGAAGTTAGAAAGGCAGGTTTCACAGTAATCCCCATTCCAGGAGTTTCTGCAATGGCAACATTAGTAAGTGTTTCTGGAACTGCTGACAAAGCTTTTACTTTTGAAGGCTTTTTAAGTCCTAAAGCAGGGAAAAGAAAATCTAAAATAACGGACCTTTTAGACCAGGAAAATGCCTTTATACTTTATGAAAGCCCCTATAGAATTGAAAAGCTTCTTCATGAACTTGAAGAACTTTGTCCTGATAAAATGCTAACCATTGGCCGCGAAATGACAAAAGCTTTTGAACAGTTTATTACAGGAACCCCTACACAGTGTATAGAGCAACTTAAAGTATTTAAAGGAGAATTCTGCGTTTTAGTTAGCAATGCTCCAAAAACTAAAAGAGATAGTGATGATAACACTTAAGAAGCTCTTAACTTTGAAGCCTTCAACTAGATTAAGAAAAATATCAATTATTTTCCATCAAGCAGCAGTTGAATTACACGCAAACAAAGAAATCTCTTCTCAAAAATTGTCTTATTTAAAAGATTGTTCTTTAATTGTTGAACAAACTTTTAAAGAATTGAATATTTTAGATTATAATCAAAATTTTTATAATAAGATTAAAGAAAATCAAAACTTTGAGGAAATAAGTTCCTTAATTCTTAAAGTTTTAGATGAAGAACCTTCTGATTGGGATTTTACTGATTCCTTTTTAAAACTTGATAAAAATGAAAGAAAACTTTTACCAATTACTCTTGTTGTTGATAGAATTAGATCGCCTTTTAATATTGGTTCTGTCTTTCGTATAGCTGACTCTTTTGGAATTCAAGAAATACTTCTTATTGAAGGCTCGGCTTCTCCTCTTCACCCAAGGAGTATTAAAACTAGTCGAGGAACAACTGATACAGTCTCTTGGCGTTTTATAACTGATGAAGAAATAATGAAGCTTCTAAAAAAAGAAAAAGAAAAGAAATCTTCAATTTTAGCCCTTGAATTGGGAGGAGAGCCTTTAAAAACTTTCTCTTTTCCTTCTTCGGGTTATGCTATCATTGGGAATGAAGAATTTGGAATAAGTTCAAACCTCTTAAAATTGGCCTCTTCTAGAGTCAGCATAAGTCTTGCTGGAACAAAGGGTTCGTTAAATGTATCAAATGCAACAGGAATTTTCTTATATGAATGGTTTTCTTCTTTTGAACAATAGCACCCATCAAATTTATTGTATTTGTCCATCTTTAACTACAATCACTTTTCATTTTTATTTAAAAAATATATATTAAATAACCGAGGTGTTTTATGGAATATAGTCAAAGAACTGTTACTTGTGGTGGTCTTACAAAAAAAGACACTGGAAAACAAGTTACGCTTAATGGTTGGGTACACCGTGACAGAAATCATGGAGCTTTACATTTTATTAATCTAAGAGACCGTTATGGTATTACTCAGGTCGTAGTCGATGAAGATTCTGATGCAGAACTTCAAAAACAGGCAAGCCAATTAAAAATGGAATTCTGTATTGCTGTTAAGGGTACGGTTCGTCAAAGACCTGACAACATGATTAATAGAGATATGTCCACAGGTGAAATTGAAGTTAAAGCTGAAAGCATAGAAATCCTTTCAAAATGTGAACCTCTTCCTTTCATGATTGAAGATGAGACTAATGCAAGAGAAGACCTTAGGTTAAAATATAGATTTCTTGATTTAAGAAGCAAAGGAATGCAAGATAGAATTAGACTCCGTCATTACTTTATAAAGGCTATCAGAGACTACTTGAGTAATAAAGATTTTTATGAAATTGAAACTCCAACCCTTATAAAATCAACACCTGAAGGAGCCAGAGATTTTGTTGTTCCAAGCAGAATTTACCCTGGAAAATTTTACGCTCTACCTCAAAGTCCACAACTCTTTAAACAAATATTAATGGTTGGTGGCTTTGATAAATATTTTCAAATTGCAAGATGTTATAGAGATGAAGATGCTCGTGGAGACAGACAACTTGAGTTTACTCAACTTGATGTTGAAATGAGTTTTGTGAAACGTGATGATATTTTATTATTAATGGAAAACCTTTTTAATTATGTTTTTAAAGAAGTAATGAATTATCAATTGCCTGCTCATTTTAGACGTATTTCCTATTATGATGCTATGAATACTTATGGTTGTGATAAACCTGACTTGCGTTTTGATTTAGAAATTCAAGATGGAAATGCTATTGCTGAAAAATCATCATTTAAAGTTTTTAACGATTGTATTTCTAATAAAGGAACTATTAAAGCTTTAGTAGTACCTGCAACCGAAGGGGTTAATTTTTCAAGAAAATTTATCACAGAACTTGAAGAATCCGCAAAAATATATGGAGCTGAAACTTTAGCCTGGATGAAAGTTGGAGATGAAAATACTTTAACCGGAGGCGTTTCCAAATTCTTTGAAAACAAAGAAGAAGTAATAAATCAATTTAACGCAAAAAATGGGGATTTAATTCTTATGATTTCCCATGACAATTGGAAAAAAGCTTGTACTTCAATGGGAGCTATTAGAAGCAAACTTGGCAAAGATCTCAATTTAATCAAAAAAGGTTTTGAATTCTGCTGGATTGTTGATTTTCCTCTTTTTGAATTTAATGAAGAAGCAAATCACTGGGAAGCAGCACATCACATGTTTAGTATGCCTCAAGCCAAATACATTCCAACTTTGGAAGAAAATCCAGGGGAAGTCCTTGGAGATTTGTACGACTTAGTACTTAATGGTTATGAAGTTGCTTCAGGTTCTATAAGAATTCATGATGTTGAACTTCAAAAGAGAATCTTTAGAATCTGTAATTTTGACGATGAAACAGCCGAACAAAGATTTGGTTTTTTGCTAAATGCCTTTAGATATGGAGCTCCACCTCATGGAGGAATTGCTCCTGGAATTGATCGAATGGTAATGATTATGTCAGAGCAAACTTCCATAAAAGAAGTAATTGCTTTCCCAAAGAACACTGTAGCAGTGTCTCCAATGGATGACTCTCCATCTTATCTTGATCAAGAACAACTTGATGAAATCCATCTAATTATAAAAGATAAGGATAAATAAAGATTTACCAAAAGGAACTGTTTTAGGCAGTTCCTTTTTTATAATTTTACCATTATTTATATTAATTCATTGCTTTGTTTGTTAGGAGGATTTATAGTAATCGTATATATAGCGATAATTTATTTCTTATTTTAAAAACAAGGAGTTATAATATGAAAATAGCAATAAGGTATTATTCAAAACTAGGTCATATAAAAAAATTAGCAGAAGCAATTGCTAGTGTAGCAGGAGTAGAAGCCAAATCAATTGAAGAGCCTCTTGAAGAAGATGTTGACATTCTATTTTTTGGTAGTTCCATTTATGCAGCAGGAATAGCTGGCCCAGTTAAAGACTTTATTAATAACATAGATAAAAAGATTGGAAAAATCGTTAATTTTTCTACCGCCGGTTTATTAGAAAGTACATACAAATCTGTAAAAAAAGTAGCCGACGCAAAAGGCCTTAAAATGGCAGATGAAGAATTCCATTGTAAAGGACAATTTACTGCCTTAAATTATGGACACCCAAACAATGAAGATATTGAAAATGTTAAAAGTTTTACAAAGAAAGTTCTTAAATTATAACTAAATATTGTTTTTAAGTTGAAACACTGTTAAAATCAGCTTATGGCAAATACAATATTACTGTTGAACATTTTAGTTAAATCTTTGATAAAAATTGAAGAAAAAGATGCTGAAATCCTAAAATGGACTAAAAACAAAGTCCCTTTTTGTCATAGATTAGCCTGTAATATTGAAAAGCTTTATCCAGAAGGCAAGTGTATGCTTTGTCCAATTGTTGAGAATAAAGCCTATTGTGATATCCTTTTAACTGATGGAAATTCTAATAAGGTACTTGCTATTTTTTATAAGAAACAATATTTCAATAAAAAAGAACAAAGCAAACTAATTGATATGACAAAGAAGAATAAAAAACAATTAATTATAGGATTAACTGTTAATCCAAAAAAAAGTTATTTTCTTATATATCGAACTACTTCTGAAAAAATGGAGTATTACCATTTTCTGAGAGATGAAAAGATACTTGTAAAGCTCAAAAATAAGAATCTAGTAACTAAAGATCTTACTCCCTCTTTGAGTTTTTCAAAAAAACACGAATAAAAGGAAAAAAATGAAATTTGAACTTGAAACAATTCCTATTTGGGATAGTCTAAATGAAGATAGTGAATGTTTAATGTGTTCTTTGATGGAAAAAGCAGAAAAAGACAGTCTTAAATACTATCTTGGAAGTTCTGTCATGAACCCTGAAACAAGAGTACAAGTAAACTCAATTGGTTTTTGCTCCCATCACCTTGATCTCTTAGCCAAAACCAATAAAAGTCAAAGTTTAGCAGTTATTGAAAGATCCTACATGGAAAGAAGCCTTGAAATTCTTGAAAAGAATTTTTTTAAGGTGGAGCAAGCAAAAAAAGGCAAAAATACAAATAAAGAAATCTTAGAATTGAATAAAACAATTGATAACCGACTTAAAGGTTGCTTAATTTGCAATAAAATGCAGGATAGGCTTAATCGATATGCTTATACGGTTTCAGCTCTTTGGGAAAAAGACATAGAATTTAGAAAAGCCCTTGAAGCCTCTAAGGGCTTTTGTCTTGTTCATTTAAAATCAATTTTAGCACTCTCAAAAGAAAGTTTAAATTCTGAAGAACAGAAAGAATTTGCAAAAAGTATGATTTCACTAGAGCGAAAGAACCTTAGCCGAATTAATGAAGAAGTTATTTGGATGACTCAAAAATATAAAGCAGAAAACCTGGATAAACCTTGGGAAAATTCTGCCGACTCTCACAAAAGACTCATTTACAAATTTATTGGAAAGGGAAAAATCACCTAGGCATTAAGTAACCCCTCATCACTTGCAAATTCTTTTTTCTTTATATCTTTAAAGAGAGCTACTAGCTTTTCAACGGTAAGAGATTTCTTTTCTTTTCCGGATAAATCAAGAATTATTTGACCTTCATCCATCATTATCAATCTATTTCCAAATTCAATAGCAGCTTTCATATTATGAGTTACCATCATGGCAGTAAGCTTATTTTCAGTTATATACTTTCTAGTAAGCTCCATAACTATCTGAGCATTTCTTGGATCAAGAGCTGCTGTATGTTCATCTAAGAGTATCATTTTTGGCTTACTCATAACTGTCATCAACAATGTTAAAGCCTGTCGTTGACCACCGCTTAAAAGGCCTACATTATCTTTCAACCGGTCTTGAAGTCCTATTGGAAGAAGAAGAGTCTTAAATTCTTCTCTTCTTTCATTATTTAAACTTATTCTTAAACCTTTCATTCCTTTTTTGGAAGCAGTAATTAAGTTATCTTCAATACTCATATTTGCAGCAGTCCCCAGAGTTGGATCTTGGAAAATCCTTCCAATGGTAAAAGCTCTTTTATATTCCGGAATATTTGTTACCTGTTTTCCATCAAGAATAATTTGACCACTTGTTAATGGAAAAGTTCCACTGATTAAGTTGAATAAAGTAGTTTTACCACTGCCGTTTGAACCAACAACGCTGACAACTTCACCTTTTTTAATTGAAAAATTTAAATCATCAATTGCCATTTTTTCATTCACAGTTCCTGGATAGAACACTTTTGAAATTTCTTTTAGTTTTAACATTCTGAGACCTCCTGTTCTTTTCTGACCTTAGAACGGGCCATAGCCTTTCTTTTCGCCCCATTGCTTGAAACAGCATCACGACTTTTAGCAATCGCAAGACTAACAATAACTAAAATCCCAGTCAAAAGCTTAAAATCATTCGCAGTAAGTCCAATATTACTTCCATATTTTCTTCCGTAGAACATTAAGGCCTTATAAATAATTCCTCCAAGAATTACTCTGAGAGTAATAAGACTTATTCTATTACTCGAAAATAAAAATTCTCCAATCATAATTGCTGCTAACCCTTGGACTACCATTCCAGTACCAAGATTTGCATCAGCAAACCCTTGGTATTGGGAAAATAAACCACCTGAAAGAGCAATTAAGCCATTTGAAAGTCCAATTCCTATGATTTTTAAAGTACTAGGATTCATTCCATAGCTAATTATCATCTGTTCGTTACTTCCTAAAGCTCCAATAGCTAAACCTAAATCTGTTCTAAAAAACACATCAATAAGAATTTTTACTATCAATAAAATAATCAAAGTTGAAAAGAAAGCAGGCCAAGGGCCATTTAAGGAACCAAAAGAAACAGAAGCTTCACTATAAAAGTTTTTAACTCCTAAAAGATTAACATTTGCTTTATTTCCAAGGATTCTAAGATTAATTGAATAAAGCATTGTCATAGTAAGTATACCGGCTAAAAGCCCTGGAATTTTAAATCTGTTATGAATCACAGCTGTAACCGCTCCAGCAGCGACGCCTGCTAGGAAGGCCAATATTAGAGAAAGAAAAATACTTCCACCATTTACAATACACATTACAGCAACAGCAGCTCCTGTTGCAAAAGAACCATCACAAGTTAAATCGGCAAAATCCAAAATTCTAAAAGAAATTAATATTCCAATTACCATTATGGAAAAAATCATACCGTCAACAAATATACCTTCAATCATAATACCCTCTAACATACAAAATGCCGGCAATTGCCGGCATAAGCTTTATTTCATTTATTATTTACTAATCTTATTCCCGTCTTTAATAATTACGGTAGCTGAATCTAGTAAGTCCTTACTAAAAGTAATACCAAGTTTTTCAGCATTGTCTTCATTTAACCAGAGTTCAAATTGAGTAGGATCTGTAAGTTTTACAATTCCAATATCCTTTGGGTTAGCTCCTTTAAGACATTTTTCAACAATTTTTCCTGTTTCAACTCCAATATTATAGTAATTGAAACCCCAAGCCATCAAGAAATCAAGCTTCTCAACATTAGAAGGATCAGCTACAAAAAGAGGTTTGTTTTCTTTCGTACAAACATCCGCAACACTTGCTATAGCACTTATTACTGCATTATCAGTTGCTATGTAAATTCCATCTACTTTATCAATTATTGATTGAGTTGCCATTTTAACTTCACTTGAATTAGAAATTGCAACTTCCACAAACCCGAGTCCTAGTTCCTCACAAGCTGCTTTTGCTTGCTCTTTCAAAGTAACTCCGTTTGCTTCTCCTGAAGCAAAAATATTTCCAATTGTTTTAGCTCCTGTAGTTTCAGCAAAAAGTTGAATCTGTGCTGCAACAGGATTTGCATCACTTACACCACAAACATTATCAGCAGTTAGACCAGCTCCAACTGGGTCGGTGATTGCAGAGTAAACAACATTTTTATCCGTAAAAACATTTGCCAAAGATTGTGCTGAAGGTGTACCGATACCAACTGAAATATCACAATCAGAATCTTTAAATTGTTGCGCAATAGATACTGCCGTGGCAACATCACCATTAGCTGTCTGGAAATTATAACTAACTTCTAAATCAGTAGTTGCAAGATAATCTTGCATTCCTTCTTCAACTGCATCCAAAGCAGCATGTGGAATTATTTTCGAAACACATACATTATATCCAGTCTCTTCTTTTTTATTACAACTAGAAAATACCAAAAGGATTAAAACACAAACGACACCGATAAGAGCAAGTTTTTTCATACATTTTCTCCCTAAAGAACTTTAACTAAAACAGAATATATAAAAAAAACTATTTTGTAAACAGTATTATGCAAACCTATGAATAAAAATTCAATTATTATACAATACAATTAATTATTCTCTAATCTTGCAACAAAACTATCTAAGTAACTAACATATAAAGGTGAAAATCTCCAGAATTTAGCACTTACTATCATCTGTTTAATCATTTCGACTCGATTTATCTTATATTTTCCCGGGTTTAGAGATATATAAATAAAGGATTTATAAGGTTTATCCCCAAGATAAATATTCACAAATTCTTTTTCAAAACCTTTTTTATAGGATTTCAATTCTTCTAAACTTTCCTTTTCAATCAACCACAGGATTCCTTCAAGTGATGAAACTTTTGACTTTAAAGCATTTGGATAGCCATTTTCATCTAAGGAGAACCTATAATCTTTTAAGACATAATGCCCAACCGCAACCGACTTGGGACAAAGGCTAGTCATCTTTTCAATGTTTATTTCTTCACCATAGGCAAAATATAAACTATAACCTTCACTCATCATATTCAGAATATATCTTCTGTTGAATTCTTCTCTCAAAACAATACCTCTATTAATAAATAAGGTACATCAAACGATGTACCTTAAAAAAACAAACTTATAAGAATTATTTTCCCAAAAGTTCTAAAACTTTCTTTTCAATATTTTCGGCAGTAAAGCCAAAAGCTTCTTTCAAATAATCAAGCTTTCCAACTTCACCATATCTTTCACCACAATTTAAATAAGCCATCTTTGTAGGTTTGACTGTTGAAAGATGAGCGGCAATTGCTTCTCCAACTCCACCAGCATATCGACCATTTTCACAAACAAAAACTTTTCCACATCTGTCTGCAACTTTTTCAATTAAGGCTGTATCTAAAGGTTTGATTGTATGAAGATCAATTAAAGTAGCATTTATTCCCTTAGCTTTTAAAGCTTCTAAGGCTTTTTCTGATTCTCCAACCATCAATTCCCCAGTAGCGATGATAGCAACATCTTTACCGTCAGCTAATTCAATTCCTTTTCCCAGTTCAATTTTTGTTCCAACTGGATAACGATGTGTTATTCCCTTTCTTCCAAAACGAGCATAGGAACTTTTACCTGTTTCATATACTTGGAGAGTAAGTTCATAGCAAGACTGAGCATCACTTGGTTCATAAACTGTAATTCCAGGAACCTGTCTCATAAGGGCAATATCTTCAAAAGGCATGTGAGTTCCACCATTTAGTTGTGCAGTTATTCCAGGGTCAGTTCCAAGAAGATGAACTGTCTGGTGTGCATACCCACAAGAAAGAAAGAATTGGTCATAGGCTCTTCTACTTGAGAAACATGCAAAACTATGAACAAAAGGTACAAACTTCATTGAGCTTAAACCGGCTGCCATTCCAACCATATTTGCCTCGGCAATACCACAGTTAAAAAATCTTTCCGGAAACAATTTCTGAAAAGACTCACTTCCAAGACAACTTGAAAGGTCTGCATCTAGTAGTAAAACTTCTTCATGGTCTTTTCCAAGATCGTTTATTGCTGCCATCATGGCATCTCTCATATTTTCTAAATCTGATGTATTTCTCATTATTTTAAACCTCCCATTCTTTCACGAAGGACTTTTATTGCTTCCTCAGCTGTTTTCTCATTAAATTTCATGCTATGATTAGCTGAAATTCCTTCACCAGGTGCAAATCCTCGGGATTTCTGAGTATCTAGAATAATCATACTTGGTCTATCAACAGCTTTCTTAGCTTCTTGAACAGCTCTATCAATAGCCTTAAAATTATGACCATCAATTCGCTGAACATGCCAGTTAAAACCAAGCCAACGAGTTGAAATATTTTCCATATTTCCAATATCAAAAGTATAACCATCCAACTGTTGCTTATTTAAATCTGTAAAAGCAATTAGATTTCCCAACTTATTTTGAGCTCCAACTTCTGCAGCTTCCCAAATTTGACCTTCTTGACTTTCGCCATCACCAATAATCAAATAGGTATAAGCATCCTGTTTTTTCAATCTTTGCCCTAAAGCAATTCCAACAGCAGCACTTGAACCTTGACCAAGAGAACCTGTTGTAAAATCAATACCAGGAGTTCTGTTCATATCACAGTGACTTGGAAGGTTTGTTCCACCTTGATTTAAAGTGCTTAACCATTCTTCAGGAAAATATCCTTTATTTGCCAAGACTGCATAAACTGCTGGACCCGCATGTCCTTTTGAACAAACAAGTCTATCTCTATCTTCTTTTTTTGGATTCTTAGGATCTACATTCATTTCGTTAAAATATAAATATGTAAGAATTTCTATAATCGACATACTTCCACCAATATGTCCAGCTCCAAGATGCCCAATTTCTCGAATTGTAAGCTCTCTTAATTCTTCTGCTTTTTTTGTCAAAGCGTCTACTTTTGCTTGTTCCAGCATAACTTAAAAATCTCCTTAATAAAATTCGTCTTAAGTTTAACAATTATTTAAACTTTTGCCAATTATATTTAATACAAGTCTAAAATTTATCCAAATATCCATTGATAAACACTGCAAGGATTAAAATAGGTAAAACATACTTGAAATAAAACTTTAATTTCTTTGGAAACTTAGTTCCTATTCCACTGTCTGCCTCTTTAATAAAACCATTCCAGCCCCAACCATATCTACTTGTACAAAAGAAGACGTAAACCACACTTCCCAAAGGAAGAATTGTTGAGCTTACAAGAAAATCTTCTAAATCAAGAACATTTGATCCAAGACCAAAAGGCTTAAACCCCGACCATATATTAAATCCAAGAATACACGGTATAGATAATATAACCAAAATAATAGCATTAATCAAACTTGCTTTCTTTCTTGACCATCCCTTTGTGTCCATCCAATAACTAATTATATTTTCAAATACAGCTATCAAGGTTGATAAGGCGGCAAAACTCATGAAAACAAAAAATAAAGAACCCCAAAATCTTCCCCCTGGCATTTCGCTAAAAATTGTTGGAAGAGTAACAAACAATAGCCCAGGACCGGCGTTTAAATTCAAATCATAAGTAAAACAAGCAGGAAAGATTATCAAACCAGCCATAATAGCAACCATTGTATCTAGGCCAATAATCCTTAAAGATTCACCAGTTAAAGAGTGTTCCTTATTAATGTAAGAACCAAAGATAGTCATACTTCCCATCCCTATACTCAAAGTAAAGAAGGCTTGACCCATGGCATCAAAGACAACTTTTGATACCCCGACTTTAGCCATCCTATTAAAATCTGGAACTAGATAAAACTTTAATCCTTCCTTAGCCCCAGGCATGGTAAAACTCTGAATAGACAAAATCAGCATCAAAACAAATAAACAAAGCATCATTATCTTTGTAACTCCCTCAACGCCATTTCTAAGGCCTCTAGAGCAAATAAAAAAACCTAAGGCTACTGCAAATATCATCCAACCAAGTTGCCCTGGAATATTTTGTAAAATTCCACTAAAGTAATTACTTATTTCTGCACTTCCCATTCCTTGAAAAACGCCTTTTCCAAATTTGAAAGTATAAGAAAATATCCAACCAGAAACTACAGAATAAAACATCATTAAAAGATAACATCCAATAACTCCAACATGACCAAAAAGATGCCATTTTGTATTTTTAGGTTCTAACTCTTCAATTGCAGGTTCTAAATTTTTTTGAGCAGCCCTTCCAACTGAAAATTCCATAACCATAATTGGAAGACCAAGAATCAAAAGGAAAACAAGGTAAACCAAGACAAAAGCTCCACCTCCATTACGCCCCGTTATAAACGGGAATCTCCAAACATTTCCTAAACCAATTGCACAACCAGCACTTAAAAGCAAAAAGCCTAAACGACTGCTTAAAGTTTCTCTTTTCTCCATATCCAATTCCTCTTCCCCCATATTCTACAATAAAAAAAAACAAAAACAAACTTATTATTTGAATAAAAAAGGAAATTTGTTATTTGTAGAATAAAACTACTAATATTTTATTAACTAATAGTTTTTTTTCTGTTATCATAGGACGATGATTTTTCAGGAGATATTATTATGAGGATGTCAAAACTTTTTTCCAGAACCTTAAGGGAAGCACCAAATGGTGCAGACTGTAAAGGATACGAGTACTTATTAAGAGCTGGTTTTATAAAACAGATGGCTGCTGGGATTTTTTCCCTTTTACCATTGGGATTAAAATCAATAAGAAAAATAGAAAATATAGTCCGTGAAGAGATGGAAAATATTGGCGGGCAAGAAATCTTAATGCCAGTTGTTAATCCTGGAGAAATTTGGAAAGAAACTGGACGTTTTTATAGCATTGATAAAGAAATGAGCCGTTTTAAAGATAGAAATAACAGAGACATGGTTCTTGCTATGACTCATGAAGAAGCCGCCACAGATGTTGCAAGAGACGAAATCGACTCTTATAAACGACTTCCTCTTCTTGTTTACCAGCTTCAAACAAAGTGGAGAGATGATCCTCGTCCACGAGCAGGACTAATTAGAGTTAGAGAATTTACAATGAAGGATAGCTATAGCTTTGACATAGATCAAGAGGGCTTGGAAAAGGTTTATAAAGCTCATTACGATGCATATTTTAGGATATTCAAAAGAGCCGGTCTTCCTGTAATAGCTGTTGGTAGTGACAGTGGAATGATGGGAGGTAAAGTTTCTCATGAATATATGTATCTTTCCGATCTTGGTGAAGATACAATTATTAATTGTCCTAAATGTGGCTATACCGCTAATAGACAGGTTGCTATTTCCAAAAAAGAATATTTTAAAGAAACAGAAAAACCTATCAAGTTAGTTTCTACTCCAAACACAAAAACAATTGATGAATTAACTTCCTTTTTGAATATTTCTTCCAAAAAAACTGCAAAAGCTCTATTTAAGATTGGAACCTTCATTGATGATAAATCTGGAAAAGAAACAGAAAAAATGATAGTCGGTTTAATTAGAGGGGATATGGATATAGAAGAAAGCAAACTTTTAAATGCTTCTATGGCAAACTCCCTCCGTCCTGCCCATGAAGAAGAGATCGTTGAAGCTGGAATGATTCCTGGTTTTGGAAGCCCAATTGGATGTACTGATTTTAAAAATCAACCAATTGTTGTAATTGTTGATGACAGCGTTGCTAACTCAAACAATCTAGTTGCTGGAGCCAATAAAACAGGTTTTCACTTTTTAAATACAAATTTTTCAAGGGACTATAATGGAACCGTTGCAGATATAGCAAGTGTAGCTGAAGGTTATTTATGCCCCGAATGTGGTGAAGCTTTGAATTGTTCAAAAGGTATTGAAGTAGGAAATATCTTCCAACTTGGACAGCGATACTCCCAGGCGATGAATTGTTTTTACCAAGATGAAAATGGAGTTCGCAAACCTGTTGTGATGGGCTCCTATGGAATTGGTATCGGTCGACTTTTAGCCTGTCTCGCTGAAGAATATAATGATGATCAAGGCCTTAAACTTCCTTTAGCTGTTGCACCTTATCAAATACATCTTATCAGTCTTATAAAAGATACTAAAGTTTCTGATGAGATTTACCACAAACTAAAACATGCAGGTTTCACTGTACTATATGATGATAGAAAAGGTTCAGCGGGTGTAAAATTCTCTGATGCTGATTTAATTGGACTTCCGCTTAGACTTACTTTAGGAAATCGTAGTCTAAAAGAAGGTCAAATTGAAGCTAAGTTGAGAAAAGATTTGTCAAAGGGTTTTGATATTGAATTAAACAATATAATTCACGAAGTTAAAACTCTATTAGATGAAGCTTAAAGCTTGTATGCTTCTCTTAAAGAAGCATATCCTTTTTTAATTGAATTGAAAATCAAGTCTAGAATTTGATCATGATGAGTAAAGGCTGATTTCATTGCATTAATGGTTATTTTCTCAAGATCATGAATGTTTAAGTCATATTCCTTGCTAGCAATCATCATTTCTTTTGTCAGAGAAGTATCGCTCATAAGGCGGTTATCTGTGCAAAGAAAAACTCTAAAATTATTTCTAAAGAAAAGAATGAATGGGTGGCTTGCAAAATCTTTAGCAGCTCCCGTTCCAACATTACTTGAAAGACACATCTCAAGTGGAATTCTCTTATCTAGAATAAAATGAGAAAGATCTCCCATTTTTACAATTTGTTTATTTTCAATGCTCATATCTTCAGTTAGTCTAGTTCCGTGTCCAATTCTTTGTGCACCACAGACTTGAATAGCTTGCCATATTGATTCAAGTCCAAAAGCTTCTCCGGCATGTATAGTTATATTAAAATTTTGATTTCTTATGTATTGAAAAGCATCAAGATGCTTTTTTGGTGGATGTCCAAATTCATCCCCTGCAATATCAAATCCAACAACTTTTCTATTCCGAAAAGCAACAGCAAGCTCGGCAATTTCAAGAGATAAAGAAGAACTTTGGTTCCTCATAGCACAAAGAATAAGACCGTATTCCATACCTGTCTTACGTCTTCCTCTTTCTAGTCCTAAAAGAACAGCTAAAACAACATCTTCCAGCTCTAAGTTCAAGCTTACATGTAATACTGGTGCAAAACGAATTTCTGCATATACAACATTTTCCTTGGCTAAATCCTCAACTGCCTCAAAAGCAATTCTTTCAAGAGCTTCTTTGGTCTGCATTACCGATATAGTCACAGAGAAGGTTTCCAAGTACAAAGCCAAACTTCTTTGTTGACACCCACGTGTAAACCATTGTTGAAGTTCTTTTTCATCTGTAGTTGGGATTTTAATTTTGTATTTTTTTGCCAAATCAATTACAGTCGATGGTCGAAGTCCTCCATCAAGATGGTCATGTAATTCTACTTTTGGTGCTTTTCTGATAATTTCTTCTGTTAACATAAACAAATAATACAATGAAACGATTAGGAAATAAAGACTAAACTATAACATTTTCCGCCAAACAGAAAATGGATTTATTTTAAGACGAATCAAACAATAAAGATATCCAAACAAAAGTCCTGCAAGATGGGTCATATGAGCCAGATTAACATTTAATCCAGTAAATTCAGAAATAAGTTCAATTGCAAAGAAAACTAAAACAGCTACTGGGGCTTTCATTGGAATAAAAAAGAAAAGTCTTACTTGTGCTGTTGGAAAAAGCACGGCAAATAAAAGAAGTAAGGCATAAAGTGCTCCACTGGCTCCCATTAATATTGGATTAACTCCTGTTAATTTATATACAATATAGCTAAATATCCCTGATAAGATTCCACAAACAAAGTAATAACATAAAAATTCTTTTGTTCCTAACTCGCGTTCCAAAATCAATCCAAACATTACAAGGCCAAACATATTAAAAAACAAATGAGACCAAGACCCATGCATAAACATATAAGTAAGAAACTGCCAAACATAACCACGATCCACAAAAGAAGGAATAAGACTCAACCAATATCCAAGAGGAGTTCCACCGATTCTAATATTTAACAAATACACCATAAAGAAAACCATAAGGTTTAAACCTAAAATTACGTAGGTTGCATTTGAAAAAGTATATTTAAATTTTCTGTTTAATAAACCATTATCCATAGAATTAAGATAATGAGAAAAGCTTGTAGGGTCAATAATTATTTCACAAATGTAATAAAGAGGTTAATTTTTAAAAAATGATAATAGTTATTTCCTTTATAGATAAGAGTTTGTAAATAAAACCGGTTTAACTTTTTTTGGTTTTTTTTCATTTAATTTTTTATTAAACTACTAGAAAACAATTTAGCCCTATGCAATAATACGCTTGAAAAGTTGGAATAAAGTAAAGTAAATTTCCAGTTTTGATTAAATTTGAAAATTCGGTGCCTGACAGGTTTCTCTCCCCACCCCAAAACCCTATCTGTCAGACACCTTTTTTTATTAAACAAACAGAATTCTATTTAATTCAAATTTGTGCTACAATATTATTATGGCAAAAAGTAAAAGAAATACAGCAGATTCCTACACATTAAAAGCAAGAAAAGAAGGCTATCCGGCTCGGTCGGTTTATAAGCTTGAAGAAATTCAAAAAATTAATCATATTATAAAACCTGGAGACCGCGTTCTAGATGTCGGTGCAGCTCCTGGGTCTTGGACTCTATTCACCCACAGAGAACTAATAAAAGGTCAAGGACAAATAATTGCTGTTGATTTAAATCCTTTGGGCCTTAATCCTATTCCACCAACTGTTACTGAACTTATTGGAGATGCATTTTCCAAGGAAATAAGAGATCAACTCATCGCTATGGGACCCTATGATGCTATAATAAGTGATGCAGCTCCTAAAACTTCTGGAATAAGAACTGTTGATACCTTTAGAAGCGAATGGCTTGCAGAACAAGTAGTTCTCCTCGCTGATGAACAATTAAAGAAACACGGAAATCTTGTTATCAAAATTTTCCAAGGTGGAGGCCAACAAGAAGTTCTTCATTCTCTGAGAAAAAAATATGCAAAAGCTAAAACCATAAAACCAAAGGCCTGCAGGTCTGATAGTTTTGAATTATATTTAATTGGCTTAGATAAAAAATAGCCCAATTAAGGGCTATTTTATTAGGTTCTAACTAGTAACTTAGTATCTTGTGTAACCTTGTAGCAAAGTCCACAGGGTCTTTAGGCATAACTCCTTCTCTAAGGAAAGCCTGATCCAAAATAACAAAAGCATAATCTTTTATTTTTTCTTCATCACTTTCAACTTCAATCTTCTTTACTACTGGATCTTCAGTATTGATTTCAATAATTGGAGAAGTTTCAGGATAATTTTTTTGGCCCATAGCTTTAAATAGTTGTTGCATTTGAACAGAGGGATCATCAACATCCGAAACAATTACCGCTGATACTCCTGAAAGTCGCTTAGAAGCAATTACGTCCTTTACACTTTTACCATAAGCTTTTTTTAGTTTTTCAATTATGGTTGAAGATTTTTCTTGTTCTTGTTTCTTCTCTTCCACTGAAACAAAATCTGCATCTCCATTACTCTTATTAATAGCTTTTAAAGGGATATCCTTGTAATTTGGCATACCTGTAACAACAATATCATCAATATCATCTGTCATTAAAAGAACTTCATAACCCTTCTCTTTATAACTGTTAAGCAATGGTGAATTTCTCAAAGCATTTTCATTTACACCAGTTAAATAATAAATACTCTTCTGTTCTTCACTCATTCTTTCTTTATAAGAAGCAAGACTTGTAAAACCTTCTTGATTTGAACTTTTGAATCTAACTAATTCCATTAAAATTTCTTTATTTGCATAGTCAGAGTACAAACCTTCTTTCAAAGGACGATTATACTGTTCGATAAATTTGTTATATAAATCTGGATTTGATTCACTAATTTGTTTAAACTCACTAAGAATCTTTTTTACAGATGCATTACGAATGCTAGTCATTACTTTATTCTGTTGCAAAATTTCTCTGCTAACATTCAAAGGTAAATCTTCACTATCAATTACACCTTTAACAAATCGAAGATAAGTTGGGAGTAATTCTTTTTCATCATCAGTAATATAAACTCTCTTTACATAAAGTTTCACACCTGGTTTGTAATCAGCATGATACATGTCCATAGGAGCTTTAGCTGGAATAAAGAACAAAGTAATATATTCTGTAACACCTTCAGCTTTTGTATGAATGTAAAAAAGAGGGTCTTCACTATCATTTGTAGTATTTTTATAGAAACTTTTATAATCTTCTTCTGTTAAACTAGTTTTTGATTTAGTCCAAAGAGCACTAGCTGAATTAATTTGCTCCCTTTTATGTTCAGTTCCTGTTACTTCATATTTATCATCATATTTGTTTTCATCGTAATCAAGAAAAATAGGATAAGCAATATGATTTGAATAACGTTTAACAAGGTTATCAATTTGCCATCTATTGGCGAATTCTTTCCCTTCATCATTAAGATAAAGAGTAATTGTAGTTCCTTGGCCTTCTCTTTCAGCTTCTTCTATTGTATAGCGTTGTTTACCATTGCTACTCCATTTATAAGCTTGTTTTTCACCTGCTTTAAGAGAAACAACATCAACTTTATCAGCAACCATAAAGACTGAGTAAAAACCTACTCCAAACTGACCAATAAGGTTTGAATCTTTTTTTTGCTCCTCGTTAAGAGTAGAGAGAAAAGTCTTTGTTCCACTACGAGCAATTGTACCAAGATTAGCATTAAGTTCATCATGGTCCATTCCAATACCATTATCTTTTATTACAATTGTACGTTTATCACCATCTTCTGTAAAACTTAAATCAATGTGAAGTTCATCATCAACTTTAATTTTACCTGTAAGCATCTGTAGTTTCAATTTATCAAGAGCATCAGATGAATTAGAGATTACTTCCCTCAAAAATATTTCCTTATTGGAATAAAGAGAATGAATAATTAAATTCAATAATTCAGATACTTCTGTTTTAAATTGTTTTCGTTCCATATACGCCTCCAAAATTCGAACAGATAGAATATAAAAAAAAAGTTACTAAACGACAAGCATTTTTCCTTAAAAAACTATTAATTTGGTTATTTGCCACTTATTGTTAACAAAAAAACACTTGAAGAGAATAAAGCTCTTCAAGTGTAGTGGGTGTAAACCCAAATTGTAGTAATATTCTTCTTTTAGAATATAGGTTGCGTAAATTATTTTTCTCAAAGGCTTCTCGTCCATATTTGTCAACTTCGCCTTATTTTTAACTCTATGTGTCAAATCTTTTTTCTGCCATAACAACTCCTATTTTAAAAATAACTGACTTTAATTTTCTTTCCCATTTTTTTTAGACATTCAGAAAGTTCTTCTACTAGTCTCATCTTTATACTAAAATTTATAGGGAGATTTGGATTTTGATGTGCAGGATTAATTGCACGTCCTACAAAAAAGTTAATATCAGTAGCATCTTCAAACAAGATTCTTGCTATTTTACTGGCACCATCTTTCTTAAAACTCCAATCTGAATAACTTTGGTTATCTTCAAGATAATTTTTTGCATAACTTAATAATTTGTTTATCGTAATGACCCCTTCTGTTACCAAATCAACTCCTTTTATTTCAGCTGTAGGAGGAATTTCAGGATCAATAAATTCAAGACTTGTAATTAAAGGTTCTTTTAAAAAATCAGCAGCAATTTTGGATGTAGTACCACCACAAACTATATGTTTCCCTTCTTTTGAGAAGAATAAGTTCATCATCTTATTTGCTTCTTCTCTATGAGAAGGAGGCCCAAAAAGTAGATTAACTGGCTCTCTTTCCCTGATTCTAATCGTACATACAGTCGTATCATCTCCACATTTCTTTTCATATAATTTATAACATTCATCCAACAAAATAGTTGTCATAGTTTTAGCCGTAAAACCTACGTCATAAAAAGTTTCTAAGAAACTAATTATATCATCTCTTTGCCATCCAAAATTAAGACTCATTCCTACACCTGCATGTATGCATCCATCACTCATTAATACAAAAATATCTTTTTCTTTTAGGGGAATTCGAGATTTATATATTTCTTTTCCTCCAATATTTGTTATCGTAGTATCATAAACAAAATTTTTCCCATCTCTGAGAAGAATGACCATAGGGTTGTCATATTGAATAATTTCTGCTTCTTTATTGTTAACAATTCTTATAATAGTAAAGGTTGAATAGGCAACTTCTCTTTCTTTACAGACAGGTAAGGTTGAAGCAATTGTAGAAACACAATCTTCAAGCTCCATATTTGCACTCATCATTGTAGAAATAATAGTTGAGGTTAAAGTAGAAAGAATACTTGCCTTTACACCACTTCCTAGCCCATCAGCCAAGACAATTACAGATGAATTTTCACAGGGTTCAATAATTTCTATATGATCTCCGCAAAGTTGTTCACCGTATTTATTAAGACTTCTATATCCAATGTCAGTACAAAGATTATTCATTGGTTATGGACTCCTTCAAATTTGTTAGCGCTATTTTAGTTTCAGCAACAGTTTCACCAAGTAATGAGGCTATTTCCTGAACAACTCTCATTTGTTTTTCAACAACATTATCGGCGGTTTCAACTGTCTTGCTTTGAAGAGCTTCTCTTTTTACTTTTTCAAGTTGTTCTTCTGTAATATCCCGAAGAATACAAATCAATATATGATAAGTTCTGTCATACACAATTGATTGTTCAACATATTTGTCATATTCAGCCAAAAAGGACCTTGAATTTCTTAAATTTTTATTAGAATCAAGAACATCCATAAAAGGACGAGGATCCAAGACTCTTACAACTTGTTCTCCCAAAACATCAGAATTAGTCTTTACATTTAGAATTTCTCGGGCTGCTGAATTCATCAATTGAACCTCAAGTTCTTCATTTACAACTATTATTGCATTTGGAGTATTGTTAACAATATTATCAGTAAAACTTTCTGCTTTATCTTTTAAATAAGGAAGACACATTGTCAAATCAGCTTTACCTTGGTAAACAGCAATAGCTTTTTCTCTACAGGTATTGTATCCACAGCTTCCGCAATTTAACTCATCTTCTTTTGTAGTTTTACCAATTTTTGCAAGTATTTCTTTTATTTCATCTTCACTAGGTATTTTCTTATTAATTTGAATATAATCTCTACTTAAAGAAATCTCTTCATAATCAAGTGGAGTTACTTTAAAATCTTCCTTTCCAGCATAAGTAGAAACTTCCTGATAGGCTTTAATTGGATAATTTCGATATTTTTGCATAACAGGTCCACCAACACAACTTCCTACGCAAGATGACATTTCAATAAAGCAATGGTCCAAATTTGAATCTTCAATATCTTTTAAAGCTTTTATACAGTTTTCTACACCATCAATTGCAAGATAAGAATAATCATCCTGTAATTTCATTGTTTTAATAATTCCATTATTAGTAGGAAAAAATCTTGCTCGACTTTCTTTTGTAATATCTTTCTTCTTTTCTAAGGTTACGTTTTCTTTTTCAAACCATTTGATTATGTCTTCAAAAGTTAATACACAATCCACATAACCTGGATAGCGGGCGGCTTCATCTTTTTTAGAAAGACAAGGGCCAATAAATATGATTTTAGCAGTCGGATTTTTCTTTTTTATTTCAATTGCGTGTGCCTGCATAGGTGATTTAACATCTGCTAAGTATTTCAAACATTTTGGATAATGTTTTTGTATTAATAAATTAACTGAAGGGCAACAAGAACTAATCAAAACATCTCGACTGCCTTCTTTAAGAATTTTTTCATATTGAGTTTTAACTAAAGTAGCTCCAATAGCAGTTTCTTCAGCCGATGAAAATCCTAATTTTTGAAGTCCTTTTTCTAAACTTTTTATTCCCACTTGTGGGAAACAAGCCGCAAAAGAAGGAGCTACACTTGCAATTACTGTTTCATTTTCCGCTATAATTACTTTTGCAGTCTCAGTCTCATCAATTATTACTTTTGCATCCTGTGGACAGACAACAAAGCAATTTCCACAAAGGATACACTCATCCCCAACAATATGAGCTTGATTAGCAGAAAACCTAATCGATTTAACGGGGCAATGACGAATACATTTATAACAGTTCTTACAGTTAGACTTTTTCAGACTTAAAAACTCAATCATATTTTCTCCAATATTTTTTATTTTTTTACCGAAAGTATATTTTTATTAAAAAAACTTTCAGCAGTTTCAGGGCTTACCGAAAAAATCTTCTCATCCACGGTAACATTAACTCCATTCTGACAATTTCCTAGACAAAAGGTTCCAGACAATTCAACTTGGTCTTTAAGATTATTAACTTTAATTAAATTCTGAAAAGTTTGGACAACTTGTCTAGATCCTTTAAGATGACATGAACTACCAATACATACTGTAACTTTCATTATCTTTTCCTCCTTTTATTCATAATCAAAAACGGTAACCCATTTTAATAACATTTCTCTTTCCTCTGTTAGTCCCTTTATTGACTGACTTGCAGCAACTATAGGAAGCCATCTTTGCACAATCCCTTTTTTTACTTTACTAAGTTCATAATACAAATCAAGGTACTTTTCCCCCAATTCTTTTTGTCCTTTCAGATTAAATAATAAATAAGTTCTTGCAACATCTGCTGAAGAGTTTCCTTGGGTTACATGAGCCCAATCAATAATATAAGCTTCATCTTGGGGTGTGATAATAACGTTACTAAAGTTAAAATCACCATGACAGACTTTGTTCTCTCTAGGCATAGCTTCAAGTCTTGACTGTAAATCATAACGAGTCGTTGCATCAAGGTCCGTTTGGTTAATTTTATTAAACATTTTATCTCTAAGATGGTTTAACATTGGGGGTTTTTGTTCATAAACATGAATCTGTAATTTTACAAAACGTAATAAAAGTTCATCAGTTTGTTGTGGTTGTTCTTGAAGCAATCTTTCAATGGTTTTTCCCGAAATATATTCAAGAATAATAGACCATTTACCATTAATTTTTTCAACCTCTAAAATTTTAGGTACCTTAAGATTTGTTTCCTCAATGCGTGCCTGATTTAAGGCTTCATTTAGAATATCAGCCTTTGAAAAATCTTCATCAAACACTTTAATTACCACATTTGCTGTTTTATCCCAAAAAACAGTTTTATTGTTTCTTACTGCTATAATTTTATCAAGTTTATACATACTCCCCCTCCTATTTAACTTTACCATAATATGCATTCAAATACATTTGTTTTATTTCTTTCATTAGGGGATAGCGTGGGTTTGCACCTGTGCATTGATCATCAAAAGCTTTTTCTGTTAAATCATCTAATTTTTCAAGAAATTCTTTTTCATCCACTCCAAATTCTTTTATTGAAGAAGGAATATTGATCTTTGCTTTTAATTCATCAATCTTATCAATCAAGGCTTCAAGTTTTTCTTCATTGGTTTTTCCACCAAGTCCAAGGGCTTCTGCTACTTCAGCATATCTTTCTAAAGTATGTGGATGATCGTAAGAAGGAAAGGTACCCATTTTCAAAGGACATTCACTGGCATTGAATCTTATCACCTCATCCAGCATAAATGCATTTGCAAGTCCATGTGGTACATGGAAGAAGGCTCCAAGTTTATGTGCCATTGAATGACAAACCCCAAGAAAGGCATTACTAAAGGCTAGACCTGCCATTGTAGCTGCATTAGCCATTTTTTCTCTAGCTTCTGAGTCTGTTTGTCCATTTTCATAAGCTCTTGGAAGATATTTAAAAATCATTTGTAAGGATTGTTTAGCAAGGCCATCAGTATAATCAGTAGCCATCATTGACGCTATTGCTTCAATATTATGGCTAACAGCATCAATACCACTAGAAGCAGTCAAACCCTTTGGAGCTGTCATCTGCATATCAGAGTCAATTATTGCTATATTTGGAAGTAATTCATAATCAGCTAAAGGATATTTCATACCAGTTTTATCATCAGTAATTACGGCAAAACCTGTAACTTCACTTCCAGTTCCAGCTGTGGTTGGGATTGCAATAAAATTTGCTTTAACCCCCATCTTTGGAAATTTATAAACTCTTTTTCTGATATCAACAAATCTCATTGCCATATCATCAAAATCCACTTCTGGATGCTCATACATTACCCACATTATCTTTCCTGCATCCATGGCACTTCCTCCACCAACAGCAATTATGCAATCTGGTTTGAAAGCTTTCATAATCTCACAGCCTTTTATAACACTATCTAAAGAAGGATCAGCATGAATATCAAAATAAGTTTCATGTACTATTCCCATTTCATCAAGTCGTTCGGTAACTGGTTTTGTGAAACCATTTGAGTAAAGAAAATTATCAGTAACTATAAATACTCTTTTCTTATCCATCTCAGTTTTTAGTTCTTGCAAAGCAACTGGAAGACAGCCTTTTTTCATATATATTTTACTGGGGCTTCTAAACCAAAGCATATTTTCTCTCCTTTCAGCAACGGTCTTAATATTCAACAAATGTTTAACACCTACGTTTTCTGATACTGAATTACCCCCCCAAGAACCACAACCAAGTGTCATACTTGGTGTGAGCTTGAAGTTGTAAAGGTCACCAATACCTCCCTGTGAACTAGGAGTGTTCACAAGTACGCGGCAGGTCTTCATTCTTGAATAGAATTTTTCCAGTTTGTCGCTACTCTTTTTCTGATCAAGATAGACTGATGAGGTGTGACCATATCCTCCATCTGCTATTAATTTTTCTGCTTTATTTAATGCATCTTCAAAATCTTCAGCCTTGTACATTGCCAAGACTGGAGAAAGTTTTTCATGAGCAAATTCTTCACTCAATTCTACACTCTCGACTTCACCTATAAGGATTTTTGAATCTTCTGGAACTGTAATTCCTGATAATTGAGCAATTTTAAAAGCACTTTGTCCAACTATTTTGGCATTTAATGCGTTATTGATTATTATTGTTTTTCTAACTTTTTCGGTTTCTTTAGCATTTAAGAAATAACAGCCTCTTTTCAAGAATTCCTTTTTAACTTCTTTATAAACATTTTTATGAACAATAACTGACTGTTCACTAGCACATACCATACCATTATCAAAGGTTTTTGAATGAATTATTGAATTAACCGCAAGAAGCAAGTCTGCACTTTCATCGATAATAGCTGGAGTATTTCCAGGTCCAACCCCAATTGCAGGTTTTGAAGAAGAATAAGCAGCTTTTACCATTCCAGGACCTCCGGTGGCTAATATAACATCAGCTTCTTTCATCAGAGTATTTGTCATTTCCAAACTTGGAATACTTATCCAATTTATAATATTAGCAGGTGCCCCCTCTTTTACTGCAGCTTCTAAAATAACCCTAGCAGCTTCGCAAGTACATTTTACAGCTCTTGGATGGGGGCTAATAATTATTGCATTTCTAGTTTTTAGAGCCAAAAGAGTTTTAAAAATTGCGGTTGAGGTTGGGTTTGTGGTTGGAATGATTGCAGCTATTAGTCCCAAAGGTTCCGCAATTTTCTTATAGCCATAGGCTTTGTCTTCTTCAAGTACTCCACAAGTTTTAGTATCTCTATATGTATTGTATATGTATTCAGCAGCAAAGCTATTTTTTATAACCTTATCTTCAACGATTCCCATTTCTGTTTCTTCTACTGCAAGTTTTGCTAGAGGTATTCTCATTTTATCTGCAGCTATTGCGGCTGCTTTAAAAATTTCATCTACTTTTTTTTGGGTAAAAAGGGCAAATTCTTTTTCAGCTCTTCTTGTTTGTGCTATTGCTTTTTCTAAAGACTCTAAATTTGTAATTTCAATTTTTTTTTCAGTTTCCATTTTATTTACTCCTGATAAATCTTAACAACTGAAATTTATCAAAAATATGAAATTTTGTGTAATGCTATATTTATATATCGATATATATTTATCGGTATAAGGTCAGGTTCATCTTCTAATTAGGTCATTTAACTAATCTAATTTGAGATTTTCTTCTTAATTTCTCTTGCAGTGTTTGTCAGGCAATTAAGAAAATTTTTATCTATTAGGCTAAAACGATAGGTAGATCTAGAAATCAAAACATCTTTAAATACTTCATCATCACCTTCAATTTGTAATTGAATTAGTTGATATTTCTCAAGTTCTTCGGGATTTAAAGGGGAAGAACAAAAATAAGTTTCTACATTTTTTTCTAAAAGCTCAAAGCAAGAAGCACGATCAAAAACTTGAATATTTTGTTTTAGGTTATTTTTCACAATTCTTTTCTTTATTTCTGTTATATGCATATTTGGAATATAAAAATCACCATATACAATTTCTATTTTTTCTTTTAAATCAGATTTTCTAATTTTCTTCATTTTTGCAAGACTACTTTTCTTATTTACCAAAATGAAGGAAGTGAAATCCAAAATTTCATTGGAAATTAAGCCTTTTTCTTTTAAAAAAACTTCAAAATAATTTGAGTATTTTTCACTATATCGAATAATACCAAGGTTAAAATCGCCTTTTATAATATCATTCATAGTATTTTCAGAATTTGATTCTTTGTATCTTAGTTTAATTTCTTTTTTTAAATCAAAGTCTTTTGAAAACTCTGCAAAGGCCTGCATTATATAGCTAGAGCGAACTACAGAAATAGAAAAAGTTTGTTGGCCTTCATTATCTTTTCGATAAAAGCTTTCAACATAATCAACCTGGTCTAAAATCGCTTTCGCATAAAGAATAAATTCTTCACCTTTTTCCGTTACTGTTATTCCTCTCGAAGATCTATTAAATATTGTTATTCCAATAGAATCTTCCAATTCTCTTATTCCACGACTTAAATTTGGTTGACCCATATGTAGGTTATCAGCAGCTTTACTGATAGATTTACTTTTTTCGACTTCAACTACGTATTTTAAGTGTAATAGATTCATTGGCTAACTCTTGTTATAGGAAACAGCTCTATTTTTTCCTAAAGCTTTTGCAAGATAAAGTGCAGTATCAGCAAAACTGATATATTGCTTTTTAGTTTCTGGATTATCTTTAATTGTAGTATACCCTAAACTAATAGTAATTCGTTGATATTTTGATTTTTCAAAATTCATATTCAAGTCATATATTTCTTTTACAAGATTTTTAGCAATTGCACTAAATTCTTCTTCTGAATGAAAAGTTGAGTATGCTATAAATTCTTCTCCACCATATCTTGCAGATTTCAATTTAAATTTTTCATCAAATTCTTGAAGTTTTTTTCCGACTGATTTTAAGCAAAAATCTCCCATTTGATGTCCATAATCATCGTTATAATTTTTGAAGTTATCTATATCAATCATCATTATTCCTTTGATTTGTTTAATTTCAAAGGTTTCCAAGTCTCTTGTTAACTTGCTTCTAGAATCAATTTGAATAAGACTATCAGTATCTCTTTCAAGTTCAACACCTTTAATAATCTTGGTATCATTCAATTTGAGTTGAACAACTTTATAGTTTATAAAGGTTCCTACCATACAATAAATTATTGTTTGAAACAAAATATAATTCAAGTATTCGCTTGGATTAAAGATTGATAATAAAATATCAAAGGCGGCAGTCATTAAAACTAAAAAAATAAACAATCTATAAGGGGTATCTAAAATTATTATTGGTAAAATTATTTGAGTTATAAAAAAAAGGCCAAAAAATGGATACTTTGGATCAATAAAAATTCCTAGATAAAACGCTAAAGAAACTAAAGTTAACATAAATAAATAGCTTAAATAGATTAAAGATTTTTCATTATAATCTTTAATTTTCTTTGATACAAAATACATGAGGGTAAAAACTATGAAATAACTTATATTAAAAACTCTAAAAGGTTCAATAAATGTAGAAAAAAATGAAACTGCAATTAGCGAAAAAAGAATTAATGAAATAAAGAGACTAAATTGTTCTATCATTTCAATATTTCTTTCATTAATTATTAAACGATTTTTTTCAAAAAAATCTCTATCTACACCCCCATAGGCATATTCATGTAAGCCGTTTCTAATAAAATTAGATGCTTTTTTCTTTTTTTTATCCATAAACCCCTCAGCCTTTATATTCTAAAACTATGAAACAATTTTATCAAGCCGAAAACTTATATAAACTCTTGAAGGCTATCAAGAAAAGTTGTATGAAAGAAAAATTCATCAAGTCCTACACTTGCAGTTGCTAAAATATTTGCTTTATCTCCTAGTTTCGATCTCTCTATTTCCACTGGTTCAGAATATTTGTGAAGCAAATGTTTGAAATCTGTTTTTAATATATCTAAATATCTATCAGGAATTGTTGAGCTTTGACCTCCAAGTATTATTCTTTGACATCCAGTTACTAGATTTGCAACAGATAAGGCATAAGCCACTCTTTCAAATACTTTCTTTTCAACACCACTTGGCCAAATTTCTGCCAAAGAAGAATCAGGAGATTGTGCAAGTACCCAAGTTGCAGCAACAGCTTCTAGACATCCAATTTTTCCACAACTACATAATCCCGTTTTTGATACTTTCAAATGTCCAAAATTAGAATTTCGGCTTATTACTCTAGAACCACTCACAATGGCAAGATCTAATCTTTCTCCCCAATCTAAATATGCTAAAGTTTCATTTCCTTTTATTTCTTCGGCCAGAACAAGGGCATTTAAAGAGTTTTCTAATATTACTGGTATTTTAAGGTTTTGATTTAAGGCTGTAACCAAATCAATATCCTTCCACGGTAAATAAGGACAGCTTTCAATTATTTTTTTATCTTCAGATATTTTTCCATGTAGTGTTACTGCTATTCCCAAGATTTGGTTTTCTTTTAGGGGTTTGAGAGCCCTAATACAGCTTTTAATCAAGTCTACTACAAAATCTTCTTGTCTTTTATCTACTCTAGTCTTGATTCTTTCAAATCTTAAAACATCCAATGCAAGATTGCAAAGATTAACATTTGTTGTTCTAGGTCCAATCTCAATAGCAATCACAAATCTAGCCATCTTTACAAGTCTTATTGCTGTTGCTTTTCGTCCTCCACTAGTTGTTCCAATTTTTGCATATTCTTCAACTATCCCTTCTTCAATAAGAGAACTGATAATTTCTCCAGTTGAGACTTTGTTTAAAGAAAGAATCCTTGAAATTTCAGCTTTTGACAGGATTAAATCATCCATCTCATCATTTATTAAAGTAAAAGTCTCTAAGTTACTCTTAGGAACTTTCCACTCATTTTGTTTTCTTAATAAATTTAAGATTCTATAGGTATTTATTTGCCTAGCTGAACTAGGTTGACTTAGTTTCATTTTTTTTCCTGATGAGTTTACTTTAGCAATAAAATTTACAATTTGCAATAAAAAAAACCGCTAAACCTATGGCATAGCGGCAACCTCCCAGTTCCCCGTTTAAAGGGTTACACTCTTATAGAGCAACGACAAAATTATTATTGCATAGTTTATTCTAGAAAGCAAATTTTTTTTTCATTTTTGCAAACAAAAAGGAGCCCACCATTAACTGTGGGCTCCAAAACATTACTTTTATACATTATGAAATAAATTAGACATTTATCATTTCAAAAATTACTTTTCCTTTATAATCACCAGCTGGTAATATACCAAATATATCCTTATCTAACTTAAGTCTAAAATCTTGGTATAAAGCATCTTCTACTATTCCTCCAGTATCTACTAAGAATTTCCAATTTATCTCGGATCCTTTTTTATCAACAAATGTTACTTTTATTGGAGCACCTTCACCATCGTAAGATCCATCAACAGGCCAAAGCCCATCACTGTAGGTATTCATTTTAAGTTGTACTCTCTCTTCTCTTGGAATATTATAGCTATAAATCAATTTATAAACATTTGAATAAACTGATTCATCATTGTTTAATTCTGAAAAATCATTAAATTGAATTTTTAAATCATCTACAGCTCTTGATCCATCTTCAGTCTCAGAGATTAGTTCTAATTTCAAATCACTTCCCAACACCACACTCTTCATTTCCAGCGTTAAAGTTACTTTTGCAAACAAAGATATAGAAGATATCATCAAGACTAATATTAAAATAGTTTTTTTCATCTTAATCATAGCTTCCTCCCCAGAAGTCATTTTTAATTATTCCTTTTCTCCTCTTTTCTTATTCTAAACTGAAACTAATGAAAAGGAAACGGTTCCAGAATAAGATCCAATTGGAATTTCATAATCAATTACTTTTTCCAATCTTATCTTAAACTGTCCATATTCTTTATAGGTTTCTGCCGTTCCTGGCAGAAGTTCGATTTTTCCCCATTCGACATCTTTCTCAATATCTACTGGGTCAACTAGAGAAACCTTAATTGGATAAGTTATCCCTCCATCTGTTGTAAGTCCCAAACTAAATACGTCCAATTCAACTATCGAATTCACTATGGAACTCGGCTTGTTGTAATTGTAAACTATTCTCAGCGTCTGAGGGGCTACTACGAAACC
>Ga0265294_10000677_pt1 | contig 45940 bp, 46 predicted proteins | sample MunlanPumphouse3_FD_192504 | JGI IMG/M metagenome (GOLD analysis project Ga0265294, IMG submission 192504) | Groundwater microbial communities from a municipal landfill in Southern Ontario, Canada - Pumphouse #3 | ecosystem: Environmental > Aquatic > Deep subsurface > Groundwater | place...
CTCAAGGTGACTTGGCTTTCTCTTATGACACAACAAAGTTCATTCCATTAGATCAACAAAAAGTTTGTTATCTAATTCATACTACTCTCGAAACAAAGAAGATTATTTTGGAACATTTAAAAGATTCAGCTATGTATGGTGGCATGGTTGAAGGGATTGGTCCTCGCTATTGTCCATCAATTGAAGATAAGATTGTTAAGTTTGCAGATAAAGATAGACACCAATTATTTATTGAGCCAGAATCAGTGCATTTGGACACAATTTATGTCCAAGGCTTTTCTACCTCTATGCCAGAAGTGGTCCAAGAACAGATGATCAGAACTCTTCCTGGGTTTAAGAACTGTGTAGTTAAAAAATATGCTTATGCTATTGAATATGATGCCATTGACCCACTCCAACTTAAACCGAGTTTGGAGACCATGCCGGTCGAGAATTTATTCTGTGCTGGGCAAATTAATGGGACTTCCGGTTATGAAGAGGCCGCTGGTCAGGGATTAATTGCTGGGATTAATGCCGTTTTGAAATTAACAGGTAAAAAGCCACTCATTCTTAGAAGAGATGAGGCTTATATTGGGGTAATGATTGATGATTTAGTGACAAAAGGCACTAAAGAACCATACCGGATGTTAACATCTAGAGCGGAATATCGGCTTTTATTAAGACACGATAATGCTGATTTACGTTTACGGGAATATGGATATCGAGTTGGACTTGTTAATGATACTCAATATCAAGCCTTTTTAACTAAAAAAGCCGAGATTGAAGAGTTAGAGGAACTCTTAAAGGAAACAAAATTCAAAGTGGATAGTCCGCTTAGTGCACTTTTAGTTACTAAAGGTGACTCACCGCTAGAAACAACGACTTCTGGTTATAATCTATTAAAAAGACCAAGTTTATCTATTGCCGATTTAACTCAATATTTAACAAAAAAGTATTCAGCTGCCGTTTTAGAAGAGGTTGAAATCAACATTAAATACGAGGGTTATATCAAAAAACAACAAAAAACTGCTGAAACTCAAAAGAAATTAGAAGAACAACTAATTCCAAATGATATCGATTATAATAAGATTGAAAATATTGCTTTAGAAGCGCGGCAAAAACTTTCAAAAATTCGGCCAATTAGTATTGGCCAAGCTTCGAGAATTTCTGGTGTAAATCCAAGCGATATTGGCATTTTATTACTACACATAAAAGCAAAGGAGAGATAGTATGAACGAAAAAACCTTTACTATTGAAGCAAAAAGACTAGGAATTGTACTTGGAGATAGCCAACTTCAACTTTTCACTAAATACTATCAATTCTTAGTTCAAGAAAATGAGAAATATAATCTCACCAGTATCACTGATGAGAGTGAGGTTTATGAAAAACACTTTTTAGATTGCATAGCCTTAATCCACGCTACCGATTTTTCCCATAAAAGAGTGGTTGATTTGGGTTCTGGAGCCGGATTCCCTTTAATTCCATTAAAGATTTTGGACCCAACCATTGATGCTACTGCTTTGGATGCTACTGCAAAAAAGACTTTCTTTGTTGACCAACTAGCCCAAGAACTAGATTTAAAAGATGTTCACACCATTACTGGACGGGCCGAAGATTATAAGGGTGAGCCTTTTGATGTGGTTTTAGCGAGAGGCATTGCTCCTTTGAATGTTTTATTAGAGTTGGCGTGTAATTTAGTTAAACCAAAAGGCTTTTTAGCCATTATGAAAGGGACTAATTATCGTCAAGAAATAACCGATGCTGCTAGTGCTATTAATACTTTGGGCTATAAAATAACTAAAGTCCAGGAAGTAAAACTTCCTGAGTCTGGATTAGTGCATTTTAATATGACTTTTCAAAAAATCCATCCTCACAATTCAAAATACCCTCGCAGTTATGCTAAAATAAAGAGTAAGCCTCTATAGGAGTGATGAGATGGGCAAAATTATCGCCATCTGTAACCAAAAAGGTGGAGTTGGTAAAACAACCACTGCCATCAACTTGGCCGCAGGACTTGCTTATTACAATAAAAAAGTGCTCGTAATTGACATTGATCCACAATGCAATTCATCACGAGGACTTGGTTTTGACTCGGCTTTATCTGAAAAGACCATTTATGAAGTCTTAATCGGTAAATGTGATGCCAAAGATGCCATTACCCAAACATCTAGTCCAAAACTCTTCTTATTGCCAGGTTCATTAACAATGGCTTTAGCTGAGTTAGATTTATATAAATACGAAGATGCGATGTTATTACTTAAAAAAAGGCTTGAATCAATCAAGGACAATTATCATTACATTTTAATTGATTGCCCACCTTCTTTAGGACTGCTTAATATCAATGCCCTAAATGCCGCAACTTCAGTTTTAATTCCAATGCAAAGTGAGTATTATGCTATGGAAGGTTTAGTCATGTTATTAAGTAATATTCGCCAAATCCAAACAACTACCAACCCAAATATCCAAATTGAGGGTATTTTATTAACTATGTGTGACTTCAGAACTAAGATTGCAGTTGAAGTGCAACAAGATGTGCGCCAAACCTTTAAGGATAAAGTGTATCGGATAGGTATTCCAAGAAATATCCGTTTAGTGGAAGCTTCTTCTAGAGGTAAAACTATCCTAGAATATGATCCTAAAGCTTCAAGCGCGAAAGCCTACCTTGAAATAGCAAAGGAGGTCATTAAGCATGAGCGAAACAAATAAAGAAAAGCGTCTTGGTAAAACGCTGGAAGACTTATTAAATACTAATCTCCCAGAACAAGTAGCTGTTATTCAAAAAGATGCCAATCGTACTCGGAATTTAATTGACGTTACTTTGATTGTGCCAAATCCCTTCCAACCACGGAAGTATTTTGATGAAAGAAAATTAAAAGAATTAGCCGCTTCCATTAAGGAATATGGTATTTTCACTCCTATTCTAGTTAGACCTAAAGATAAGCATTATGAGATTGTGACAGGTGAAAGAAGATATAGAGCGGCTGTAATGTGTGGACTCAAGCAAGTCCCGGCGATTATCGAAAACTTCAATGATAATCAAATGATGGAGATTGCTTTGCTTGAAAATATCCAAAGAGATGATTTAACGGCGATTGATGAAGCTAGAGCTTATCAAAATATTATGGATGCTCGCCATTTTACTCAACAAGAATTAGCTAAGCGCTTAGGTAAATCTCGACCTTACCTTGCTAATATACTCAGGTTATTAACTTTGCCTAGTGAAGTGCAAGATTTAGTCGCTTCTAACCAATTAAGTATGGGTCAAGCAAGAGCACTGCTTGGGCTAGATGAAAAAACAATGAATACCTTGTTAGAAAAGATTAAAAAGGAGCACTTAAGTGTCCGTCAAGTTGAGCAAGAAGTGCGCCAAATCAAAAAGAAAAAAGATAAAGCTTATAGTCAAGAAATTAATCAACTTGAATCACATCTAAAAACTCAAGTTTCTATTGATAAAAAGCAAATTAAGATTAGTTATAATGATGAGAAAGAATTACAAAGATTAATTAAGAAAATTACTAAGTAAAAAAGGAGCAACATGAAACTATTTGTAGGGCTAGGAAATCCAGGCAAGAAATATATCGGAACAAGACACAATACCGGGTTCGCTATTGTGGATACTTTGATGTCCGAACTTGGTGTTTTAGATGAACAAAAAGAACAATGTTTTGGTTTACTTGTAAAGACCCAAATAAATGGTGAAACTGTCTATATTTTTAAGCCACAAACTTTCATGAATTTATCGGGTCAAGCCGTGCGAGCCGTTATGGATTATTACAAGATTCCTTTAGAGGATGTTTTTGTTGTGCATGATGATATGGATTTTGAAGTTGGGCACTTTAAACTTAAGAGTAAAGGTAGTCCGGCTGGTCATAATGGAATCAAGAATATTATTGAGAATGTTGGTAGTGAAGATTTCAAACGTATTCGGGTTGGAATTGGGCGTTGTTTAGACAATGATATCGAGTATGTTTTAGGCGAGTATTCTAAAGAAGAAAAAAAGATTATGCAAGGAGTTGCACTGACTATTTGTGAGGCTTTGAAAGATGCCACGATAATGTCTTTCCAAGATTTACAAACCAAATATAATTCCGAGGCGAAATAAAATGAAGGGTGTCTTGGAACTCCTTTGTCAAGAACCCTATATTGCCACTCTCGAAAAAGGTGGTAAAACTTTTGTTTGTGATGCTAATGAAGCAGAAGCATTAGTCTTTGCCGCTACTTTTAAACATAGTCATAAAACCATGATCATAATTAAGAATAACCTTTATGGAGCCCAAACACTTTATGAGAGTTTATCTAACCTTTTAGAACCGAATCAATGTGTCTTCTTTCCTAGTGATGAATCTTTTAGAATTGAAGCTCTAGCCAGTTCTAAAGAATTGGTAGCACAACGTTTGTATGTCATGGCTAAACTAATGACTCAACAACCTTTGGTTGTTGTGGCTCATACTGCATCGGTGGTACGTTTCTTACCTTCAGTAGATGTTTTCGAACAAAACTGCTTAACAATTAAGTTGAATGATACCTTAAAAGTTAATGACCTTATCGACAAGTTAGTCTTACTCGGTTATGAGAGAGTCAATATGATTGAACACTCATTACAACTCGCTAAACGAGGCGGAGTTTTAGATATTTATAGTGTGAACTATGAGCATCCGGTGAGAATAGAATTCTTTGGTGATGATGTTGATAGTATTCGTTTCTTCGATTTGGAAACTCAGAAAACTATTGAGACAACTAAAGAGATCACAATTATTCCTGCTACAGATTTAGTAGTTGGCACTAATTATGAGACTCAATTACAAGAGTTATTGACCACTAAATTATCTGATAAAGCCAAAGAAGATTTATTGAATTTAAAAGATAATGAAAACTATACTTTACTCTATAAATATTACACCTATTTTCAACCAAATATTGTCTCGATTGTTAACTACCTACCAAGTGACACTTTAACCATTGTTTCTAACCTTGATTTTGTTCAAGAAAACTATAAAATGTTAGCCAATGAAACATTAGAATATTTAGAGGAAGAAGGCAATGCTTCCCTCCATTTGTTATTAGATTTATCCAGTGTTTTAGAAAGCAATAAGTGCACTTCATATGTCAATGAATTTAGACAAAAGAATAGTGATATTGCTATCCCTATTTATGGAGTAGATGAAGCCTATGGAAATACCCGAGTTATCAATGAAATAATTACGGGATATTCGAAAGATAATCAAGTGGTGCTTTGTGTCGAGAATAAGAATCAATTAGATTGCTTAATGTCCTGGGCTAAAGACTGGGGATACTCTCTGCCTTTTGTCAAAGCAAATGAACTGCCTAAAGCCAAGATTTCTTATACCGAATTAGCCCTGAAAACTGGCTTTAGATTAGAGAAGCAAAAATTGGTTTATTTAGGAGCTAAAGATCTCTTTGGAATTCATACAATTTCTAAGGGTAATCTAACCCGCTATCGGAGTAGTCAAACCTTACAATCTTATGAGAATCTGCATGTCGGAGATTATGTTATTCATGAGACACATGGTATTGGACGCTTCTTAGGCATAGAAGAGATTGAAACCGATGGTATTCATCGTGATTATTTACATATCGCCTATCGGGGTGAAGGGGTTTTATATGTTCCATTAGAACAGTTCCGCCTCATTCGTAAATATGTCTCCAGAGAAGGTGCTGAACCAAGACTTAATAAACTGGGCTCAGAGGAATGGAAGAAGACCAAGAGTAGAATTAAACAAAGAATTTCTGATATTGCTGATAGATTGATGCTTTTATATTCTGACCGGGTGGAAAAAAGCGGTTATGCCTTTGTCAAGGATGATGAATGGCAACACCAATTTGAAGCAGCCTTCCCATTTGAATTAACCGAAGACCAAATTACCTCTGTTAATGAAATCAAGCATGATATGGAAAGTCCTTTCCCAATGGATCGCTTGCTTTGTGGTGATGTTGGTTTTGGTAAAACAGAAGTGGCTTTTATTGCTGCCTTTAAAGCCATTATGAGTGGTAAACAAGTGGCATTTCTATGTCCAACAACGTTATTATCGCAACAACATTATGATAATGCGGTGGCTAGATTTAGAAACTTCCCAGTTAATATTGGATTACTCAATCGTTATGTGCCAGAGAAAAAACAACAAGAATATTTAGAACAATTAGCTAACGGGTCTTTGCACCTAATCATTGGAACTCATCGCTTATTATCAAAAGATGTGAAATTCAAAGATTTAGGCTTGTTAATTGTGGATGAAGAACAGCGTTTTGGAGTAGAACATAAAGAAAAGATTAAGGAATTAAAGACTAATATTGATGTTTTAACCTTAACTGCAACACCAATCCCTAGAACTTTACAAATGTCTTTAGTTGGGATTCGGAGTTTATCCCAAATCAATACACCGCCACTCTTTAGGATGCCTATTCAAACTTATGTTATTGAGAAGAACATGAAGTTAATTCGGGAGATTATTGAACGAGAGTTGGCTAGAAAAGGTCAAGTGTTCTACCTTTATAACAAAATTTCCACAATTTCGAGTGTTGCGAGCGATATAGAGCGCAATGTCAAGGGAGCCAAGGTAATTGTTGTTCATGGTAAAATGACACGTGAGGAGACCGAAGAAGCCATGATGCGCTTCCATAATCAAGAAGCCAATGTCATGGTTTGTACTACCATTGTTGAAAATGGGATTGATATCCCTAATGCTAATACAATTATTATTGAAGATGCTGATCGGTTTGGACTCAGTCAACTTTATCAAATTAAAGGTCGGGTTGGTCGAAGTGACCGCTTGGCTTATGCTTATTTACTCTATCGTCCAAAGAAACAAATTAGTGAAATTGCAACAAAACGATTAAGAGCAATTAAAGAATTTGCTGAACTTGGTAGTGGTTATAAGATTGCTATGCGAGATTTAACTATCCGAGGTGCTGGTGATATTTTAGGCGCCGAGCAATCTGGCTTTATCGATATGGTTGGTATTGAAACATATATTCGTTTATTGAATGAAGCCATTAGTGAAAGAAAGAGTGGTATTCCAACCCCTGAGATTGAAATACACCAACCTTTGCATTTGGATGCTTATATCAATAAAGGTTTTACTGAAGATTTAGATAAAATTAACTTGTATCAAAAGATAGATGAAGTCCAAACTTTAAAGCAACTAAAGAGTCTATATCAAGATATTGAAGATATTTATGGTAAGATTCCACAAAATGTGGTTAATTTACTTGAGAAAAGAAGACTAGAACTCTTTGAAACTCACGATATCGTGGCCTCAACTAAAGATAATAAAGATCAATATGAAGTTGTCTTTAGTGATGACTTTGCCACCCTTGATGGAATTGGTATTAGTTTATTTAAAATAACAGGTGAAATTTCTCCTCAAATAACGCTCCAATTTAGAAATGACCAAATCAGAATGATTGTCTCTAAAAAAGACTCATTGTGGTTGGAGCATACTATCACAGTTTTGGAAAAGATGAAAGAAGTAGTAAAAGAGTATAAAGATAAAAAATAATCCCCAATTTAGGGGATTATTTCTATTCTATAAATGTAGCCGAGATACTGGCATTGGAAGTCTTAATTGCGATTCGCTTGGTTGATGAATCAACTGGGACTCGTAACTCTTTACTGACCTTCACATTACCAAATTCTACTTGGCCATTTGAGGTAATACCGGTGAAATCATATTCACTAGCTTTGCCATCGAGAAGAAGTGTCACATTGGCATTGGATGAAACCACATCGTATCTTTCGGCTTTGGCATTATCAACATGAATCCTAGCATTACTGGTTTTTAATTCAAAGGCTTTAGCTTGAGAATGATCAATGTTAATCGAGGAATTAGAAGTAGTTACTCTAAAAGCCCGAATACTTTCACAATCAGTGATGTTACAATCACCATTTTTAGTGGTAAAGGATAAATCCTTGCCCAGTATTTCTTTGGCGATGATTCTTGCATTTGTTGTGACTACTTCAATCGTACCCTCTTTAACGGTTAGGTCTTCCACTTCCACCGTAGCATTTGAGGTCTGGATAGATAGACTTTTTTTGGCTTTAAGATCATTTACATTAATTCCGGCATTAGTAGTTTTAAACTTGCCTTCTTCTACTAAATTCTTGATTTTGGATTCAATTCCAGCATTTGAAGTAACTAATGTTACTTTACCATCAAAGGTAGTTGGTACTTTTACATAGATTGGGTCTACATGTGAGATTGGGTGAAAAAGAAAGTTTCTCTTTTTAAATTCTTGGTGGAGATGGATAACTCCATCCTCAACTGAGTATTCAGTAGAGTATAAATCATCTCTATCATCGTAGTCTAAGGCGTAGTTTTCATCATCACTTGCTGATAGACGAATTTCTCTTAATTGAGTTTCAATGATTATTTCCTTGATTCTCGAATTGACACTAAATGTTTTACTATCGCCCATAATTAACAACCTTCATCCTGATTCTTTTTAACGAAGTATTCGGTCATTTCAGCATAAGAACTAATATAAACCATAGTTTCGTATGAGTTTCTCCCGTTATTCATCGTCATCCTCCTCCTCTTGATCATTGGCATTAATCACAATTTTCTTGCCACCAATGTTAATTTCAACTTTTTTATTCTTTCTAGCAGCATTTTCAACATGCTCTTTAATATCATCTTCAATATCGTCTTCATCTTGATCGGCATCAATCACAACATCTTCACCATTGATATTTATATGCATAGTTTTGAAATCCTTTAAGGATTCTTTAATATCTTTCATAGCATCTTTAACATCTTTTTCAATGGTTTCATCGAAGTCATCTTCATCAACTACTCGTTCTTCACCATTAATATTGACAGTAACTTTGCTCTTTTTTTTGTGAATTGGAGTAAAGATAGCATAGAAGATAGGAATAGTAATAAAGATAATCCAACCTGGATGCCAGAGATTAAAGAAGAAGCCCATAACTAAGTAGGCAGCTGCACAGAGAACTGGCCAAGCAAAATCTTTAACCTTTCCTTTATAGATGCTCTCAATTAAACTGTAATAAAGTGGAATTGAGAAGAAGATAACCCAAGCTGGATGCCAAGCATCAAGTAAGAATCCTAATAATAAGTAAACACAAACTACTAGAACTGGGAATGGGAAACGTTGGAACCAACGCTTGATATCGTGCTTTCTTGATTCCTCGGCACTCATCTTGAAAGTTCCTTTAGAGTTAATGATGACAGTGTTGTTATCCTTTGTTTTGATTTGGATTTCTTCTGCATCAGATCTCTTCTTGGCGCTTTCTGCTATTTCCTCAACTGTCTCTTCGGTCTTTAAGATATCATCTAAAGATACTTTATAGATTCTGGCAAGACAGATTAGATTGTCGGTATCAGGAGAAGCCTCGGCTCTTTCCCACTTAGAGACAGATTGACGACTTATTCCCAATTGGTTGGCTAGGTCTTCTTGAGATAGCCCAGCTTTTTTTCTTAATTCAACTAAACGATTAGCAATTTCAATATTCATATATATTTGCTCCTTTTTAAAACACCTAAATGATAACATTTGTCATATTGCCTAACCACCAAGTCTAGTTTGCAATTTGTCAACTGGCGGTTGCATTTAGGTAAATTATGACACTTTTAGCGTTTTAAGTCAAAAAAACTAGCCAGAAAGCTAGTTTATGTCATTTAGGATGTTAGATAACTCATTTAAGAGGTCTCCAACTTCATTTCTTAAGGATTGGTAGTTTTGATAGAGGGGATGAGCGACATGTAAGTCATGAACCTCTTGCCATTTGGCTTTATATTCTAGGAATTCTTCCTTTCGTGAATTCTCTCTAGCCATAATCATCTTAGTTTGATAAGTATGTTCATCGGTCTCGAATTGTTGGATTTCTTTAGACTCATGATACTCTTTAGCAACCGCATTATATTCTTTGATTAAGGCCAAATCACTAAGTTCGGCTCGGAACTCTTTAATTAGTTTATTGAGATTAGCCATTTAATTCACCTTCTAACGAGAACGATTTAACGCTGGTGATTTTTACTGGAACTATTTTACCAATTAAGGATAAAGGGCCTTTGAAGTTCACAACCTTGTTGGCTTCTGAATAGCCAGATAAAACATTATCATTCTTTTTAGAGATGCCATCCACTAAGACCAAAACGGTTTTATTTAAGAACTTTTGATTACTCTCTAAACTGTATTTATTTACTAGTTCTAATAAAGCATTAAAGCGTTGATGCTTCGTTTCATTACTAATGGTATCTTCCATATTAGCGGCTGGTGTGCCAGGCCGCGGTGAGAAGATAAAGGTAAAGGCACTATCAAATTTACAATAATTTACCATTTCTAAAGTATGGCGGAATTGTTCTTCGCTCTCATTTGGGAAGCCCACGATAATATCTGTTGAGATACAGACGCCGGGTATTTCTTCCTTCATTCTAGTAAATAAGGTCCGGTATTCTTCGCTGGTGTATCTACGGCCCATTCTTCTGAGTATTTCATCATCGCCACTTTGGAGTGGTAGATGGATATAAGGCATTATATTGGGATTGTTTTTAATAGCATCAATCATTTCGGTGGTGAAATTCCAAGGGTGCGAAGTCATAAAACGAACTCTTGGGATGTTGGTTTTAGCCACTTCATTTAATAAATCAGCAAAAGTATAACCTAAATTTAGATCATTACCATAAGCATTCACATTTTGGCCTAAAAGAGTCACTTCTTGATAACCATCGGCGATAACATCTTTGACTTCTTGAATAATGTCTTCTTTTAAACGGCTTCTTTCTTTGCCTCTAGTATATGGAACAATACAGTAGGTGCAGAATTTATCGCAGCCATACATGATATTGATCCAAGCTTTATATTTATTATCTCGGCGAGAAGGGATACACTCATAGATTTCTCCTTCTTTAGAATACACTTCAATTACTCTTTGATTTTGCATAACTGCTAAAAGTAATTCTGGCAAATGGACGATATTATGGGTGCCAAAGATTAAATCTACATGTGGATACTTCTCTTTAATTCTTTTAACTACACTTTCTTCTTGAACCATACAACCACAAATGCCAAAGATAACATCGGGACTAGTCTTTTTAAAGTTCTTGACGGCTCCAATGGTGCCAAAGACCTTGGCTTCAGCGTTCTCACGAACAGCACAGGTATTGAGTAAGACTAAAGAAGCTTCATGCATATTAGAAGCCTTTGTATAACCAATCTTCTCTAAGATACCAGCAATCAGTTCGCCGTCTCTTTCATTGGCTTGACAGCCAAAAGTATGCACATAGTATTTTTTTCCATGTGCATAACTAACTAGTTCTTTAGGAATAACTATTTCATCCCGAACTATTTCACTGCTATTTTTTGAGCGTTTACCGGCCTCTTTTTGAGAAGGCAAGTTGAAGTATTTACTATAATCTTTCATGCTTAAAGTATATACTACGCTAACCTATCAAAGAAAGTATTTTCATGCTTTTTAAGATAACGCACCATGAAGTAGACACCAATGGAACCGATAATAAAGAAGATAAGCCCAACAATATAACCACTATAAGGCACATTTAGATTCATAAAGATGAAACCAATGCCGGCAAAGATAATTGCGACAGCCCAAGTTCCAAACATATAAATAACGCCATTGGTATTATTCTTAACAGCTTGGGTTTCGTTGAGCCATTCCAATTTTGGCCGTTTAGCATCAATAAAGATGGCTAAATAATTTATTAAAACAAAGACTGGGAAAGTTGCAATAAGTAGGACTAGACAATCTAAAATAGGGACAATTCCAAGGGCAGCGAGTATACCCATTGTTAGGATTGCGGTGACTTCGCTGCACGCCACACCCCAGAAGATTTTGGCTGTAATTATATTCAAAGTACTACTTGGAATATATTTAACGAATGAGGCCGATTTACCCATTCTAGATATTGCAGTAGAAGAGATCATTGTCATCGAGGCAAAGAAGATTAAGCCCGCAAAGAATAACATAAACCCTAAAGCATTAGATGGAGTATAGTTTGATGCTTGGAATTTAGGAATAAAACTCATGATGCCGCCTTCTTCACCATTATTCGCTCCCATTCCGAATGAGATAAAAAAGATAACCGGGAAGATAAAGGAGACAAAGACTAAGTTCATAAAATAAGTTGGACTTCTAATGATTAAGCGCCACTCAGTAATCACTTGTGACTTGAAAGAACTCCGATGTTTAGAAGAAGCCAATACATTAGCTTCAGAAACATGTTTTGTCTTGCCGCCTCTTTCGCTTGAACCACGGATGGTTCTAAAGTAAATCGGTGAAGAGACTAAGATTACTAAAGCTAAAACGCCAACACTTAAGACCACAAAGAGTAATAAGTAAATTAATCTTGAGCCTAAATTGGCACCTACAAGAGATTGTAAAGCGAAAAAGGCATTTGGCATAAACTTGACTAAGGTTTCACCCATCGAAGTTCTAAGGGCCTGTAAAGCCTCAACAAAAGCATCTGGGTTAGTTTCAATGGAGCGCATTCCATTTTGGATGACAATATTTAGTCCAAAAGCCATAATTAAGATTAAGCCTGTCATGATATAAGTTAATAAATCTTTATGTTTGATAAAGTTACTTGTTTGGAAGACTAAAACTGAGATTAATAAGATTAAGGCAAGAGGAATAACCGGAATCATAATGATATCTATAATAGCAATAAGATAGAACAAGATATCAGCGTGCATTCCAATTCCATACCCGATAAAGATTGGAGCAATAAACATAAAAACCATTAAGTAGGAACTTAATAATGAAATCAAGAATCTTGATAATAGTATTTCCAATGGTTTTAATGGCATAGCTAGTAATTGCTCGTTATCTTGTGAGAAGAAGAAAGTTGAAACAACCGAAAATATTGAGATAACAACAATCGCAATATTTGCCACCGGTAAGACGACATATAACAAAGAATCAGCCACTTCATATTCGGCTAGAAGTGATGACATCGTTGACATAATAATTGTAAAAGGCACACAAACACAAAGACCTAGTACTAATAACATAACAATTATACCTGTAGCACTACTCTTAGTTTTTTTGCGATTAGCTGCTTTCGTATTATTGTTGAAGGTGGATGATGACTTCAACATGACTTTAGTTAAAAGTAAAACCTTATTCACCGCTAGTCATCTCCAAGAAGATCTTTTCAAGTGAAGATTCATTTGGGAACATTTTGTCAAGTTCATCCATAGTTCCGCAATAAACAAGTTTGCCATGATTAATGATGCCAATTCTATCGCAGAGTTTTTCAGCCACTTCCAAAACGTGAGTTGAAAAGAAGACAGAATTACCTTTACTAGCATGTTCATGCATCATTTCTTTTAAAGCATAGGAAGATTTAGGATCAAGACCGGTCATTGGTTCATCAAGAATCCATATTTTAGGTTCATGAATTAAGGCCCCCATTAAAATAATCTTTTGACGCATACCATGGGAGTAACTTTGTAAATCTTCATTCAGATGGTCTTGCATATCAAACTTTTCGGCAAAACTCTTAAAGCGTTCTGGTCTTACATCTTCTGGTACTTCATATATATCTGCAATGAAATTTAAATACTCAATGCCTTTTAATCTTAAGAACATATCCGGACTATCTGGGACAAAACCAAAGGTCTTTTTAGCTTCGACTGGGTGTTTAGTAATATCAATATTGTTTAAAGTGATTTCACCTTCATCATAACCAGTAATACCAGTAATCATTTTGATAGTGGTAGTTTTGCCTGCTCCATTTGGACCAATAAAACCAAAGATTTCACCATCGCGTATTTCTAAAGACAAGTGATCTACTGCAATCTTATCGCCATATTTCTTAGTTATATTCTCAATTTTAATCATTTTTAGTATTCTCCCTATCAAGTGTTTTCAAAATAAAAGCATTGGCATCATCCATTTTAACTAGTCCAATACCTTTTCTTTTGTTGGCTAAAATAACCAAAGAGTCTCCGGATTTAATGTCGAATATCTCCCGGACTTCCTTGGGAATGACAATTTGGCCCTTTGGGCCAACCTTAACGCTAGTAATGAATTTATCCATGTAATTACCTCTAAGTAAGAAAAGTCATACTTTTCATACCGTGTATTACTATAACTATAAAGAAGAAAAAAGTCAATAAAAAACCCACATTTGACTATATGGGTTTCACATTGTATTCATGATCAGGATTAATGTAAATTGTTTGAATTGATTTTGTTTTACCACTATCTTCATCAATGTCTAGGACAACGGCACTTAATTGAGCAGGTCCTTTTGCTATTTCAAATTTAGTTGGTAAACCTGTTCTTGTGCGGTAGATAATATAATCTTTTTCCACACCGAGAATGCCATTATATGGCCCACACATTCCGACATCTGAGATGCAAGCAGTGCCATTCGGCAAGACTCTAGCATCAGCGGTTTGAACGTGGGTATGTGTGCCTAGGACACAACTGACTTTACCATCGTAGTTCCAAGCGAAGGCCAACTTTTCTCCAGTGGCTTCAGCATGGAAATCAACGATATGAATCTTGACATCGTTACTCGCAATGACTTCATCTAACGCATCAAAAGGATTACGCGGAGATAAAGCATTAATAAAGGAACGACCTAAAACATTTGTCACTCTAAACTTGATACCATTGTGCTCAAAGACACGTGATCCACATCCAGCCGCACTTGGATGGATGTTTAGGGGTCTAACTATTTTACTAGAACTTTCCCAAAAGGAATTCGATTGAGTTCCATTAAGGAAGTGATTACCTAAAGTGATGGCTTCAAAGCCTAGATTACATAATTCATTATATGTTCCAGCAGTGATGCCTCGACCATGGGCGACATTTTCGCCATTGCCTAAGACTACATCAATACAATAATCTTTCTTGATGAGTGGTAAGTATTTTGCAATGATATCTCGTCCTGGTTTTGAAACGATATCGCCAAAAAATAGAAAACGCATTTTATTTGGCCACTTCACTTGCGCGGGTTTCGCGGATAACATTTACTTTAATTTGACCAGGGTATGTTAGTTCCTTTTCAATTCTTTCACGAATGTCACTGGCTAGTTTGAAAGCTGCAACATCGTCAACTTTTTCAGGAACAACCATAACTCTAATTTCACGGCCTGCTTGAATAGCATAAGCGGTTTGAACACCCTCAAAACTATTAGCAATGCCTTCTAGAGCTTCAATTCTTTCAATGTATTTTTCTAATGATTCACTACGAGCGCCTGGACGGGCTGCACTTAGGGCATCAGCTGCAATGACAAGTGGTCCATATAAGGAAGATGGTTCGCAATCTCCATGGTGACAAGCAATTGCATTAATAACTTGTTTGGACTCGCCACATTTCTTAGCAAGTTTAACACCTAATTCAACATGGGTTCCTTCTTGTTCAAAGTCAAGACCTTTTCCAATATCATGGAGTAATCCCGCTCTTCTTGCAAGGTGAGAATCAAGGCCTAATTCACTAGCCATAATTGAAGCTAAATCAGCGACTTCAATGGAATGTCTTAAGGCATTTTGTCCATAAGAAGTCCGATACTTTAGTTTGCCTAATGTATAGACTAATTCTGGAGCCATTTTTGAAATACCACATTGGAATAAGGTATCTTCTCCGGCTTTATGAATGTTCTCTTCGACTTCAGCTTGGGCTTTAGCCACAACTTCTTCAATTCTACCTGGTTGAATTCGCCCATCTTTGATTAAGGCTTCAAGCGCCAAGCGAGCGACTTCACGTCTCACTGGGTTAAAGCAAGAAACAGTAATAACACCGGGAGTGTCATCAATAATTAAATCAACACCCGTCAACTGTTCTAGAGTCCGAATGTTACGACCTTCACGACCAATGATTCTTCCTTTTAGATCATCACTTGGTAATGAAACGACAGAAACTGTTCTTTCGTTAGCGACTTCATGAGCATACTTTTGGCAAGCAAAAGCGAGTAACTCTTGTGATTTCTCATTAGCAGTTGCTTTGGCTTCTTCTTCTTGATTTTTAATGTATGCTGCCATTTCAATGGCGGTTTTTTCTTCGACTTGTTTAAATAATTCATCTTTGGCTTGGCTGGAAGTCATACCAGCAACCTTTTCTAATTCGGATATAATCGAATTAATACGACTGTCTAAATCGGCTTCTTTTTTATCGAGGTCTTGTAGTTTTTGATTAACTTGGTTGTGTTTTTCTTCAAGATTATCTTCTTTAGTTTGTAATGCTAAATCACGGCGATCAATATTTTGTTCGCGTTGGAGCAATTTATTCTCTAAATTAGAGGCTTCTTGTTTTCTTTCTTTTAATTCTTTTTCAGCTTCAAGTTTTTGTTCATATGCACTTGTTTTAGCATCTAATTGTGCAGTCCGAACAATTTGATCTGCTTGCGCCTTAGCGTCCTTTTCCATTTGGGCAGCTTTTTGTTGACTCTTTTTGAGTCCCATGCCCGGAATAAGTAAAGCCACACCAGCACCAATAACTAAACACACTATACCTACGATAAGAGGAAGCACAAATCCTTGGGATTCGGCTAATAACATAAAATTTCCTCCTATTAAAATAATAGACGTATTATATATACGGAACGGAAGATATTCTCTTTCGTACAACTATCATTTTACTCATTTATAGGAAGAATAACAACCTAAAAAAAAGAAAAAGGTAGAAATTAATCTACCTTGTAAACATTTTTTCTTTGATTTGGGATTTAATCTCAGCACAAATTGTTGGGTTCTCACTTAACCAGCGTTTAGCGGCCTCTTTCCCTTGAGCCACACGTTCACCTTTATAGTCATACCAAGCACCGGACTTATTAATAATTTCAAAGTTTGTGCCTAGTTCAAGGATTTCAGCTTCTTGTGAAATACCTTTACCATACATGATTTCAACTTGGGCAGTTTTGAATGGTGGCGCAACTTTATTCTTGACCACTTTTACATTCACAACGTTACCGATAATTTCGTTACCATTCTTAATGGCTTCGCTTCGTCTAACTTCAACTCTAATAGAGGAATAGAACTTTAAGGCTCTACCACCAGGTGTAGTTTCTGGGTTACCAAACATAACACCAATCTTCTCTCTGATTTGGTTAATAAAGATAATGGTACAGTTGGTTTTATTTAAGTTACCCGCTAGTTTTCTTAAAGCTTTAGACATCAGTCTCGCTTGTAAGCCCATCTGATTATCCATCATTTCACCTTCAAGTTCGGCTTGAGGAACGAGGGCTGCGACTGAATCAACAACAATTAAATCAATGGCTTCTGATTTAACCAACATATCAGCGATTTCCATTGCTTGTTCGCCAGAATCTGGTTGCGATAAGATTAACTCATCAATATTAACACCTAAGTTTTTGGCATAGACAGGATCAATGGCGTGTTCAGCATCGATGAAGGCAGCTCTACCACCGGCTTTTTGGGCTTCAGCAATAGCGTGTAATGCGACTGTGGTTTTACCACTGGATTCGGGGCCATAGATTTCAATGATTCTACCGCGTGGGTAACCACCGACACCTAAAGCATAATCTAAGGCTAGAGAACCAGATGAAACAGCATCGGTTTGAACCGAGGTTCTATCACCTAACTTCATAACTGCGCCTTCGCCGAATTGTTTTTGAATATTCTTAATTGTTTCTGCTAATTTTTGTTCATAATCAACAGTACTTGGAGTTTTTTCTTTCATATTTTCACCATCCTATTTTAGTAAATCCATAATTTTATTTATCGCGTAATCAATACTCATTTGTTTGACTTCTTCGCGGGTAGCTTTAATGATTAGTTTATCAATAATGATTTTGTTATTAAGTAAGAAACCAATATAGACTAAACCAACTTCTTTGTCTTCACTTGGTAATGGTCCCGCATTGCCTGAGAATGCCACAACAATATCGGCATCTAAAGTTTTTTTAGCACCAAGCAACATCTCTTTAACAGTTTCAGGTGAGATAGCACCATAAGTGTTAAGTGTCTCAGCCTTAACTCCTAAAAGTTTTTCTTTCATCTCATTCGAGTAGGTTACAAAACCACCCTTAAAGATGTTAGAAGCACCGGAGATGTTAGTGATGCTGTTGGCAAAACCACCACCGGTATAACTCTCCGCAGAACCTAGGGTTAGGTTTCTACTTTTTAAAAATTCAACAATTTCACTTTTTTCCATCATAATCCGCTCCTTTTAACAAGAAATGGCGATTCTTGATAAAATAATCGATTCCCGAAATGAGGGAAACTAGTCCAGCAAGATAGACCACCCATATTGAATATGGAACATATACCAAGATCAAACACATTGCTACCATTTGAGTAACGGTTTTAGCTTTTCCTAACTTGGAAGCAGCAATAACCACGTGTTGATCAATTGCTAGTAAACGAATGGCATCAACGATAGTATCACGAATGATGAAGATAATTGGAATAATAACTGGGATTTCACCCCAAGCGGCTAAAATCATATATAAGACATTAACTAATAATTTATCAGCGATAGGGTCTAGGAATTTACCAAAGACTGTCACAATATTCCGACTTCTCGCAATGTGGCCATCCACAAAGTCTGAGATGGAACCAACAATGAAGAGAATAAAAATAAGAACTCTAGTCAAAGTATAGGGAGTTTCACCAATGGTGAAGAGGACGGGAACGGTCCAACCTACACTGGCATAGGGGAATAAAGCAATAATTATGATAAAAATGACGATAATCATGCGTGCCAAGGTAATTTTATTTGGTAGATTTAGTTTCATGATTCATCCCCCAATTTCACTAAGTAGATTATAGCACACTCTAGTCTAGAAACCTATTAAAAAATAAAAGGATAGAAATCCTTTTATGCATAAAAAAAGCGCCCACTTTTATGGGCGCTTCTTAGCTTATTGTGCTTTAATCTTTTTGATTTCTTCAACAAGTAATGGCACGATTTTCTTAACATCACCAACAATGCCTAAATCAGCAATTTGGAAGATATTAGCAAATTTATCTTTGTTAATAGCAATGATAAACTCGGAATTTTCCATACCAGCGATATGTTGAATAGCACCGGAGATACCTAAAGCAAAGTAGACATTTGGACGGACAGTTTTACCTGTTTGACCAACTTGACGGGCTTGTTCAATAATGCCATCATCAACTACTGCTCTAGAACCGGAGACTGTAGCATGAAGTTCGGTGGCTAAATCTTCTAATAAATGAAGATTGGCTTTACCCACACCACGCCCGCAGGAAACAAGAATCTTGGCATCTTCAATTTTGACTTGTTTCTTGTTCTCGCGTTTGATTTCAACTACTTCAACCTTGAACTTAGAAGCATCGAATGGGACTTTAACAGTTGTTACTTCGCCTTTTCTAGATTCATCATAATGAAGTTTTTGCATAACTCCCGGACGAACTGTGGACATTTGAGGACGAGTATTTGGAGAAACGATGGTTGCCATCAAGTTTCCACCGAAAGCTGGACGTGTCATAAATAAGGCACCTGAAGCTTCACCCTCGAGTTTAGTGCAGTCTGCAGTTAAACCGGTTTTAAGTCTTGCGGAGAGTCTTGGAGCTAAATCACGACCAATGGAAGTAGCACCGATTAAAACAATATTTGGGTGTCTTTCATTGATGATATGATAGGTAGCTTGAACATACTGTTCAGTTAAATAGTTTTCAAGGCACTTGTCATCAACTACGATGACTTCATCTGCGCCATAACCAATTAACTTCTTAGCTTCTTTTGAAACATTATAACCAACGAGAATAGCGTGAAGTTTACTGGAAGTAATATCAGCAATTTCGCGGCCCTTTCCTAGTAATTCAAAAGCAATGTCTTGAATTTTTCCGTCTCTTGTTTCGGCAAAGACGTATACATCTTTATATCCTTCTAACATTGTGAACCTCCTATAAATAATGTTTCTCAGCTAAAGTCTTAGCAATAACTTTGGCAGCTTCTTGAGGGTCGAGGTTATCCATGACAGTTCCTGCAGCCTTAAGTTGTTTACCAAAGGATTCTTTGACTTGAGTTGGAGAGCCTTTAAGCCCTAGTTTTTCAGCAGGAGTATTAGTTTTCTCTGCTGTCCAAACATTGATTTGTTTATTGCGATAAACATCAATTAAACGTGCAACATTCATATAACGAGGTTTCATACTTTCGCCAAGAACTGTAACGACGATTGGAGCTTTTGCTTTTAAAACATAAATCCGATCTTCAACTTTTCTTTCAACGATAAAGTAACCATCTTTATAATCGATAGATGCAGCATAACTAATTTGAGGAATACCAAGTAATTCGGCTGTTTCAGGACCGACTTGAGCGGTATCACCATCAATGGCTTGTCTACCCATAATAACCAAATCATATTCGAAATTCTTGATAGCTCCACATAGTGCAGTGGAAGTTGCGAGTGTATCAGCACCAGCAAACTTAAAGTCACTTAGTAAATAACCATCATCGGCACCCATGGCAATAGCTTCACGAATAATTTCTTGAGCTTGCATAGGTCCCATTGAAATAACAGTAACATTAGCACCATATTTATCCTTTAATCTTAAAGCGGCTTCAAGACCTGCTTTATCATCAGGATTCATAATGCTTGGAACGCCTTCACGAATTAAGGTACCCTTAACTGGATCGATTTTAATTTCATTGGTATCAGGTACTTGTTTAATACAAACTAATATTTTTAACATTTTTCCATCCTCCTAGTGTAAAACCGCGCCAGAAATAACCATTCTTTGAACTTCGCTAGTTCCTTCATAGATTTCTGTGATTTTGGCATCTCTCATCATACGTTCAATTGGGTATTCTCTAGTATAACCATAACCACCGAACAATTGAACACATCTTGTTGTAACATTCATTGCTGTCTCTGCTGCAAATAGTTTTGCCATAGCAGCTTTAAGCGATAATGACTTATCGCCAGTATCTTTTGCATCGGCGGCTTGTTCAACCAATAAACGAGCAGCTTCTGTTTTGGCATACATATCAGCAAGTTCAAATTGAGTGTTTTGGAAAGCACTAATTGGGCGACCAAATTGTTTTCTTTCCTTAACATACTTAACGGTTTCTTCAATGGCTCCTTGAGCAATACCTAATGCTTGAGAAGCAATACCAACACGTCCACCATCTAATGTTTTCATTGCGATGGAGAAGCCTTGGCCTTCTTTACCAAGTAGGTTTTCCTTAGGAATCTTGACATTTTCGAATATTAATTCGCAAGTTGATGAACCACGAATACCAAGTTTCTTTTCTTTCTTTCCAACAGTGAAGCCAGGAGTTGTACTTTCAAGAATGAAAGCACTAATGCCTTTAACACCTTTGGACTTATCAGTCATTGCAAAAATGATATAAACGTTGGCATAACCAGCGTTAGTAATAAAGATCTTAGAACCATTGACCACATAGTGGTCACCTTCTAAAACAGCCATTGTTTGTTGGCCAGAAGCATCGGTTCCTGCGTTTGGTTCAGTTAGACCAAAAGCACCTAACCATTCACCTTTTAAAAGTTTTGGTAAGTATTTTTGCTTTTGTTCTTCAGTTCCAAATTGATAAATTGGTTGGCAGCAAAGAGAAACGTGGGCTGAATAAGCGACACCAGTTGTGGCGCAAGCTTTAGAAATTGTTGAAATTGCTAAAGAATACATCTTGTTATCGCCACCGCAGCCACCATATTGAACTGGAAATGGAAGACCTAATAGACCGATATCTGCCATTTTCTTAATAGTTTCAGCAGGGAATCTTTCTTCTTCATCGATTTCTGCTGCAATTGGTTTGACTTCGTTTTCAACGAAATCCTTTAAAAGCGTCTTAAATGCTTTTAATTCTGGAGTTTCAATCATGTAGTTTACCTCTATTTCTTCATAATTTTAGCTTCACCAGTAGTGACAACTTCACCACGTTGGTTAATGCAGTCAGTCTTTAAAGTGTAAATGTGTCTTTCTTCGTTGACATCAATAATTTCAACCACAGTTGTAATTGTGTCATTGAGGTAGACAGGTTTCATAAACTTTAGAGTTTGACCTAGATAAATGGAACCATTACCTGGTAGTTTGTTACCTAGAACAGCAGAAATATAGCCAGCAGAAATCATGCCATGAGCAATTCTTCTCCCAAACATAGATTTTTTAGCATACTCCTCGTCTAAGTGGACTGGGTTTGTATCGGAAGAGACCTTAGCGAACATCCGAACATCCTCATCTGTAACAGTCTTTGTCATCTCGGCTTTCATACCTTTTTCTAACATAATATTCCTCCTTCCATTATAAAATGTGAATACCTATTCACCTTTTTTATATCATTAAAATGATATGGGGTCAAGAGAAAACATAAAAAAAGTGGAAAAAACGAGTTTTTCCACAATAAGTTGCGATTTAATAAGCCATGTTCTGTTTAAAGTAACCATTTATCTATGCATTGCATTTTCTAACTAAATTCAGTTCTTTGTTAGAAATTCCCCTACCAAATTTGGGTTTCTCGCTTGTGGGGTTTACCGCGTTCCACTCTATTAATTTCTTAATAGACTACGTCACTGTGGCACTTTCAGGAATTAGATCATGTCCGAAGATTTAGACTTTCATTCCGCCGTTAGATGCTTCCATCTACCTAGTCTTATTTTTTGAACTAGCACAATCACTACTAGCATCACAGCTAGTGCGAGCATGGACTTTCCTCTACCTATAAGGCAGCGATTACATAAATCGTACATATATTAAAGCAAATCAAAATAAAAAAAGCAACTAAAATAATCTTATAGATTATGCTACAATAGTAATAACGAGGGAAAAACAATGATTAACTATCCAAATGGAGTTAAAAAGAATAAAAAGGTTCAACATCCTAAAACTTTTGATGGTAACAAGAACCGGGGGATGGTTTTTGAAGATAAAATAAATACTTCAAATGAGATCTATCGAACCAAGAATGTGGCGATTATTTATAAGAAACCAACTCCAATCAAGGTGGTTAAGATTACCAATACTGGTTTAAAACAAGGAAAGATTACTGAGGCTTATTATGAACGCCCGAGTACAACGGATTATAATGGTATCTATCGGCAAAAATATATTGATTTTGAAGCCAAAGAAACCTTGAATAAAACATCCTTCCCAATGCACAATATTCATGCTCATCAGATCGAGCATTTATCCAGGATTAAAGCCATGGGTGGCATCAGCTTTTTAATCGTTAGTTTTCGTGCTTTTAATGAGGTTTATATCTTAGATGCTGGAGTGGTTGAAAAGTATAATCACACAACCCGTCGTTCTATTCCTTATGAAGTCATAAAAAAAGAGGGTATTTTAGTTCCTCAAGGCTATGTGATTAGAATTGATTATCTTAAAGCGGTAGATGAATTATATTTCAAAGAAAAGTAGCGGTTATTCGCTACTTTTTAGTTTTTCTTGTATATAGTTTTCTTTGGTTCTAGCGGTGCAGTAATAACGACCAAATAGAATCAGTTGATGATGTAACTTTTTATAGTCCATATCCCCAAAGTATTTGATTAATTTTTGTTCAACTGTCGTGATTGAATCGCTCTTTTTTGCTACCCCTAAACGTAAAGCAATCCGATGGATATGAGTATCCACTGGGAAGGCTTGAACATTGAAGTGTTCTACCAAGATTACATTAGCAGTTTTTCTTCCAATTCCAGGGATGGAATTAAGGGTGGCAAAATCCGCTGGAACTTCTCCTTGGTAATCATTGATAATTGTTTTTGCTACTTCAATGATTCTAGCCGCTTTGATATGATATAAACCTAAGGTTTTAATTAGTTTTTCGACATCACTAACTTTGGCTTTAGCAAGACTATGAAAGTCGGGATATTTTGCAAATAGTGACGGTGTTGCTTTATTAACCGAGGCATCGGTTGTTTGAGCAGAGAGAATAACCGCTATCACTAATTGATAGAGGTTATGATAATCTAATTCACATCTAGCATCTGGAACTAGTTGATTGAGTAAGGCAACAAAATCATCCTTATTTATCTTTGTCATCTTTATCAACCCAGTTTAAACCAATGATCTTTTGTGTCTCTTCTAAATTATTACGCCAATTCTTACTTATAGTGGTTGCGCCTTCTTTACTAAATTCTTCGGCTTGCCGTCTTTCAAGTAAGATTTTATCAATATAACGGATGTTTTCTATTCTTTTTGACATAGCTTCATCTAAAGCTTGAATAATTTTTTCGGGGGAATTACCTTCATCAAGCCAAGTTTGAATAGTTTCAAGTTCGATATATGTTAAAGGACGCCCAAACCGGTTTTCAAAAGTAGCGAAAAGGCTATTTTGAACTGAATCTGGTTTATCGGCTTCCTTTTTCTTAGCAAAATTAGTTAAGAAAGCTTCTAATAAGATAGATTTAAGTCCATCTAGAGATGTAATTTGATGCCCAGAGGCGTCATCAACGATACTTATGAAGCCTTTTTTAAGTAAAGCGGCATAGAGTTTATCAATTTCCTTGAAATCCAAAGTCATTTTCAATGATAAAGCATCTGGAGTAACTAAAGTTTCGCCATTATTGATACATAAATCACACATTAAAATCAGCATGACTTGATTTTCAGTTAACATCAAATCACGATAATTCTCTAATAAAAGAGCTTTCCAATCTAAATTCTTTAATAAGCTTTGATTTTTATCCATTTTAACACCCCATTGTTATTATAGCGAAAACTAAAGCTTGGTTGATACTTCTATTTGATATTTTTTAAAAGCAACTTCAATTTCACTTGGTTTTGCAATCTTTAAGAACTTTTGCAGTTCCATTTTTTGTCTTTCACTGGATATTTCATCGACTAATTGGCTTTTATCTAGCATAGCCTTTTCGGTTTCTTCTTCAATCTTGAAGTTAAATTCAAGTTGAAAACGAATGAGACGAAGTATTCTAACCGGATCTTCTTCTAGACGTTCATATGGATTGCCGATTAAACGTAACAACTTATTATCTAAATCCTTTTGACCCCCATGATAATCAAGCAGAGTTCCAAATTGATCAAGATACATGGCATTAATAGTTAAATCTCTTCTTTTAGAATCAAGTTCTGGGTCTTTGATGAATGAAACATTACTAGGATGGCGGTATTTGACATAACCAGATTCCATTCTTAAGGTTGTAATTTCGACAGGTAAACCCATTATTACACCTTTAAAAGTCCCAAACTTAGCGGCAAATTTATCATAGCGCTTGTTGTTAAAAACCGTGGCAATTTCCAGTGGTTTTGCATCTGTGGTAATATCAATATCATTGAAGTTTCCATACAAAAGGTGGTCTCTAACAGAGCCACCAGTTAAGTATGCTTGATAACCAGCCTCATTTAATGAAATTAAGAGGGGTTTTACATCTTCAAATGTATATTGCATTATCTACGTCTACCTCCAAAGATTGAGAGGAAGTAAAAGATTTGTAACATTGATGATAATAACGCCGCCACATAAGTCATAGCAGCAGATCTTAAGACTTGATTAGCACCACTAACTTCATCATAACTTAAAACATTGCCTTCTAAATAGGTCATTGCTCGTTTAGAAGCATTGAATTCGACAGGTAATGTGATTAATTGGAACAATGCGATTAAAGCAAACATACCAATCCCAATATAAACCGCAGTTAAGGATTGGAATAGTATCCCTAAAATAATGATAATCCAGCAAAAACGATTAGAGATAGCAGCAATCGGTAAGATTTGGTTTCTAACGGTTAAGGCTTTATAGCCAGTTGCATCTTGAATCGCATGGCCGGCTTCATGGCAAGCGATAGCGACACTAGAAATAGAATCATCTCTAAAGACTCTTGTGGATAAATATAAAGTTTTTCGATTTACATCATAATGGTCGGATAAAATGCCATTAGTTATTTGAATATCAACATCAGTTAAGCCATTAGCATCCAAAAACTGTCTGGCAGCAGTTTCTCCAGTCATTCTACGCGAGTTTTCAATTTGAGCGTATTTGTTATAAGATTTAGTTACTGCAGATTGCGCTATTAGGGCAATTAGGAAGCAACCAATCATAATATACCAATAGTACATAAAATCACCTCACTTACATAATGATATTATAAACGATTTCATTGGGAAAACACAAAAAAAGGAGATATAAATCTCCTTTAATTGACATTATAATGAAGCTTTTAACTTCTCGCTTTGTTTGAACGCTACTTTTTTAGAAGCAGGAACATGAATCATCTTGTCTGAGTTAGGGCTCTTGGCAACTTTAGCAGCGACATTCTTGACTGTGAATCTCCCGAATCCGCTAATTTTGACAATTTCACCTTTCTTGAGGGTTTTTTCCATGGTTTGGAAAATGGCTTCTACCCACTCATTAGCTTCTTTTTTTGTTGTTTTGCGCTCTTGAGCAAGTTTTTCCGCAAGTTGTACTTTGTTCATAAATCGTCCTCCCTATATGGCGTTATTATAACATCCCTTTAAAATAAACGCAAATAGTTTGGGAAAACTCGGCCATTTTTCATTTTATTCACTAGTTCGTGGAATTATTTTTATCGGTGTTCCTTCAAAGCCAAATGACTCTCTAATCCGATTTTCTAAATAACGCTTATAGGAAAAGTGTAAATAGATTGGGTTGTTCACAAAGAGCACAAATGTTGGTGGTTTAATCGCCACTTGATTGGCATACTTAATCTTTATTCTATCCCCATTAAAAGCTGGGGCAGGGTTTAGTTGTTGGGCATCCATCATAATGGCATTTAAAGCACTAGTTGCAACTCGTTTAGTTGTATTATCAAAAGCAATGTCGATTGCTTGATAAATGGTACTTATTCTTGATTTAGTTAGGGCTGAACAATAGACTACAGGAGCATAATCAATAAACTGGAATTCTTTTCTAATGTTCTTAGTAAATTGAGACATTGTCTTTTCGTCTTTATTCACTATATCCCACTTATTAACCACAATAATGATGGCTTTTCCAGCGTCAATGGCATAGCCAGCAATATTTTTATCTTGCTCGCGAATACCAGTACCGCCATCAATGATTAGTAGGACAACATCACTTCTATCTATCGCACTAAGGGCTCTTAAGGCCGCATATTTATCTACCGCTTCGTAAATCATACCCCGTTTTCTAAGTCCGGCAGTATCAATGACTGTATAGTTACGGCCATCTTTAGTGAAAGGAGTATCAATTGAGTCTCTAGTTGTACCTTCTATATTAGAAACAATAACTCGATCTTGTTGTAATAAGGCATTAACTAAGGAAGATTTACCAACATTAGGGCGCCCAATTAAGCAAAACTTGATTTCACCCTCAATTTCTTCCTCTTCTTTTTTCTTAGGAAAGGCATGGATAATGGCATCCAAAAGATCACCAATACCGACGCCATGTAAACCACTAACTGGGATTGGATCGCCTAAGCCTAATTTATAGAATTCAAAGATATCATCTTTAAATTTAGTATCATCCACTCGATTAACAGCTAAAATCACTGGTTTATGAGCTTTTTGAACTAAACGTGCCACTAATTCGTCGTCAGGAGTGACACCGGTTCTAACATCACAAATTACCACAATTACATCGGCTTCATTAACTGCAATTTCTACTTGGGCTCGAATCTGTTGTTGGAAAGGATGATCAGCCATTTCTACTCCACCAGTATCAATAATACTGAATTCTTTGGTCAACCAAGAAGCCCGTCCATAAAGCCGGTCTCTAGTAACACCAGGTTCATCACTAACAATGGAAAGTCTAGTTCCAATTATCCGATTAAAGATGGTGGATTTTCCAACATTTGGTCGACCAACAATGGCCACTTTTCCTTCAATCATCGTCAAATTCCTCGTTAATCTTATTTAAAATAATATGATATATTTTATCGACATTTTGGGAGATAGAAAGCGATGAAGTATCAATTAAGATGGCTTCATTTGATTTAATAAGAGGAGCTAATAAACGGGTAGAATCCAATCTATCTCTCCGAATAATATCATTCATAACTTCTTCGACTGTACACTCGATACCTTTGATTTGATTTTCTTGGTAACGTCTTAAGGCTCTAGTTTCGGTATCAGCAGTTTGATAGATTTTAATATCAGCATCAGGAAAAACATAAGTACCAATATCACGGCCATCTAAAATAACCCCGATTTTGCTACCTTTTCCAATTTCTCTTTGCTTTTGAACCATCGCTTGTCTAACACTTGGGTAAGCACAAACGATAGAAACATTTTTAGAAACGTCATTAGAACGAATCTTTTTAGAAACATCTTCGCCATCAACGTAAAAGAAATCTTCCGAGACTCTAATTTTGGTCTTTTTTAAAAGTTCAGCGATGGCTTTTTCATCGTTGACATCAACATTATTTTCTAATACAGCAAGGGTTAAACACCGATACATTGCTCCAGTATCGACATAAAGGAATCCCAGTTTCTTGGCTAAAAGTTTTGCAACGCTACTTTTTCCAGCAGCAGCAGGGCCATCAATAGCCACAATTAACTTCTTCATAAAATCCATCCCCCTTTTTCTCTTAATAATTATAGCACAAAGCTTATTAAAGAAGTAGTAAAGCCTTTATTGATTTTTAAGAAAGACTTCTATATAATGGTGAGCAGAATAGGTATTCATATTTACTAATAAAGTAGGAGGAAACAAAAATGCCAAAATTCGTAGTTAAAAAAGATGCTTGCATTGGTTGTGGTCTATGTGCTGGTGTTGCTGAAGCTGTCTTTACCATCGGTAGTGATGGACTTGCCGAAGCTATCAATCCAGATGAATTAGATCCTAGTTTAGTTCCAGCTGCAGAAGATGCACTAGAACAATGCCCAGTCAAAGCCATCGAAAAAGAAGACTAGTAATTAAAAACCCCTATGATTTAGGGGTTTTTGTTTGCTTTTTTCTGCTTATGACTACTCTTTCTAAAGTATAATATATAATAATTGTTAAGAATATCTTTAACATATTAAAAGGCACTAAAGGTAAAATAGTCGAATAAATATAATCTTGGTATGAGCCATTAAACCAAGTGTTCACAACCTCGGGATAGAAGGCAAATTTTTGTAAGGCATTAGAAGGCGTGAGGAATAAGAAATTCATCACTACCATGATTATGGTGACAGTGAATCCACTAATAATTATTTGTACGAATTCACGTTTAGTTTTCCCATCTTTTTTGAGGCAACAAAATAAACAGACAATTAATGGTAGGGCAAAGGTGATGATTCCCGCCACTTTCCAAGAGAAGGAACTTAAGGCGATAAAGACAATGGCTAAAACACATAAAGTAATTGCGACAATCAAGGTGGTATTGACCAACTTTTTGTTATGTTCTTCATCTGACTTTTCAAAGTGCCGATGAAGTCCAATAAAGATAAAACCAAGTGATAATGACATAATAATGGCAGCTAATTCACCAAAAATCAGTGTTCCTTTAATCATAAACCTTAATAAAGAGCGCAGGATGGTCACGATAATGAGTGCTCCACCTCCAAGTAGGTCGGCAGCAACTAGAATTGGTAATTCACTAGCATCCAAACTTAAATACGATAAAAAAGGAGTTGGTATTTCAATTAAAGATAACAAAAAAGAAAGGGCCACCAACATCGCCACTAAAACCAGTTTTTTAGTATCTTTTAAGAATTTGAACATTTTCCTTACTCCTAACAAAAAACCCTTGCAATCTCAACAAGGGTCTGGCGTTCCATAAAAAGAAAGGAATTCTTCTTCCATCCAGACTTTACTGTCGCCACTAGAATCGCACTAGTTCCTACTCTTACGAGCTCGCGGGGTATACCGCCGATAGGGAATTTCACCCAACCCTGAAGATTTTGTAAGATAATAATACTACAATTATGTGGCTTATGCAACTTGAATATTCTTTATTCTTAGGTTATAATAGTTAATTGCATAAATCTATGATTTATTCACAGGAGGGATTTTTATGTTTCTTACTCAATTTACGATGGTAATCATCGTAACAATCGTGAGTATACTCGGACTCTTATTCGCTTTCTATATTAAGCATAAGATTGAGAAAGTCCAAGTAGAAAACGCCAAAATCAAAGAAATCCAATCCTACATTAAAGAAGGCGCCATGGCATTCTTGAAGAGAGAATATAAGACATTAGCTATCTTCGTTGCCATCCTCTTTGTTGTAGTATTGCTTGCAATTGATTGGCAAACTGCTGTTTGTTTCTTAGTTGGTGCATGTCTATCAGGTTTAGCCGGATTCATTGGTATGACTTCAGCTACATCCGCTAATGGTAGAACTACACAAGCTGCTGCAAAAGGTGGCATGAATGCGGCCTTAAAGATGGCTTTCAATGGTGGAACCGTTATGGGTCTCTGTGTTGTTGGTCTAGGTCTTGGGGGCTTAAGTTTAGTTACTTACCTCTTCCATTTCCAAATTGCTGATTATGAAACACTTTCTAGTGTTGTAACCGGTTTTGGTCTTGGTGCTTCATCAATCGCTTTGTTTAGCCGGGTTGGCGGTGGTATATATACTAAAGCTGCTGACGTTGGTGCTGACTTAGTCGGTAAAGTTGAAGCTGGTATTCCAGAAGATGACCCACGTAACCCAGCTGTTATCGCTGATAACGTTGGTGATAACGTCGGTGACGTTGCTGGTATGGGAGCTGACTTATTTGAATCATATGTCGGTGCTATCATTTCCGCTATTTCATTAGGAGCCTTTGTTCAAGGTGCTGCTACTGAAAGTGTGCTATATCCATTAGTTTTATCGGCTGTGGGTATTATTGCTGCTATCATTGGTGGCTTATTTGTTAAAGGCGATAAGAATCCAGCTAAATCATTAAGAGTTGGAACTTATGTCGCTAGTGCCATTGTTGTCCTTGCTTCACTTGGCTTAAGTATTCTTTACTTTGGTACTGAGTGGTGGAGAACATTTGTTGCTGTCGTAGTTGGTTTAATAGTTGGTGTTGCTATTGGTATGATTACTGAAATCTTTACCTCAGCTGACTATCGCTTTGTTAAAAAGATTGCTCAACAATCCGAAACAGGCGCGGCTACCACAATTATTAGTGGTCTCTCAGTTGGTATGATGTCAACACTAGTCCCAATTTTATTAATCTCAGTTGCAATTATCGTAGCCTTCGTAGTAAGCGATGTTTATGGTATTGCTTTAGCCGCTGTTGGTATGCTATCAACTGCTGGTATTACTGTTGCTGTTGATGCTTATGGACCAGTTGCTGATAACGCTGGTGGTATTGCTGAAATGGCTGAACTCGAACCACATGTTAGGGAAATCACCGATACTCTTGACTCAGTTGGTAACACAACGGCTGCTATGGGTAAAGGCTTTGCTATTGGTAGTGCTGCCTTAACATCATTGGCCTTATTTGTTACTTTCATTATGAATATGAACCATGCTATTAAAGGTACTGATATTACAACATCCTTGAATTTAGCTTCTCCTTCAGTCGTAGTTGGGCTCTTAATTGGTGGTATGTTACCATTCCTCTTCTCAGCCATGACTATGTCTTCAGTTGGCAAAGCTGCCTTCGAAATGATTGAAGAAGTTCGTTCACAATTTAAGAATGATCCAGGCATCATGAAAGGTACAAGCAAACCTAACTATTCAAGATGCGTTGATATTTCAACTAAAGCTGCATTAAGAGAAATGTTGCTTCCTGGCATCTTAGCTGTTGTCTCTCCTGTTATCATCGGAATTATTCTTGGTTACCAAGGCCTGGCAGGCTTACTTGCTGGTTCCTTAGTTACTGGTGTCTTATTAGCCATCTTCATGTCAAATGCTGGTGGTGCTTGGGATAATGCTAAGAAGTATATTGAGGCTTCTGGCCACAAGGGTACAGAACAACACAAAGCTGCAGTTGTTGGCGACACTGTTGGTGATCCATTCAAAGATACTTCAGGTCCATCTATCAATATTTTAATTAAATTAATGAGTATTGTCTCATTGGTCTTCATCCCACTCTTCGTCATGATTAACGAAGGTACCGGAATTGTAGGACTTTTAGGATAAAAAATTAAGGCTGAGCTTACGGGCTCAGCCTTTCTATTACATATTTATAGTTGTGTATAAAAGTGAATAACCATTCACTTTTTTATTTTGGGGTATTGACAAACCAAAATTAGGGGACTACCCTATAATTAAGTTAAGTGATAATCTAGTGAAAGGAGATGTCACAATATATGATAAAGAATGTAGTCGTAGTCGGTGGTGGAGTGCTTGGTAGCCAAATCGCATATCAAGCAGCTTATAGGGGTTTTAACGTAACTATTTGGTTAAGAGATGATGGTTCTATTGACATCACAAAGCCAAAAATTAAAACGTTACATGAGACTTATGAAAAGACTTTAAAATTCATGATGACCCCAGCAGGCAAGACTCCATATACTTTTGCAAGAGGCCTAGCTCAAGATGCAAATTCATTTTCTGATGAGGTGGCAAAAAAGTGTCTAAAAGCTAATGACGATGCCTTAAAAAATCTAAAATATGAGTTTGATATGGCTAAAGCTGTCAAAGATGCAGATCTTGTTATCGAAGCAGTTAGTGAGAATCCTAATGTCAAGAATTCAGTTTTCTCTCAACTAGCTAAATGCATGCCAGAAAAGACTATTCTTTGCACTAATTCTTCAACGCTATTACCAAGCGCATTTGCCGAAGTTACAGGTAGACCAGCTAAGTTTTTAGCCCTTCACTTTGCCAATAACATTTGGAAGAGTAATACGGCTGAAGTTATGGGTCACGCTGGAACTGATCCAAAAGCTTTCAATGAAGTTGTCGAATTCTCTAAACAACTAGGTATGATTCCATTACCATTACACAAAGAACAACCTGGTTATATTCTTAATACTATGTTAGTTCCTTTCCTAAGTGCTTCTATGTATTTATGTGCCGAAGAAATTGCTGATTTCCAAACAGTTGATTTAACTTGGAAATTAGCGACTGGTGCACCTAAGGGACCTTTCGAAATTATCGATATCGTAGGTCTATTAACTACATATGAAATTGTTTCTCATAAACCAGGAGCAGATGATCCAAAAACACCACAAGGTAGAGTTGCTAAGATGCTTAAAACACGCATCGATCAAGGTAAGCTCGGTGTTGGATCTGGTGAAGGTTTCTACAAGTATAAGTAAAAAAAGGAAGTATCTCACCAGGAGATACTTCTTTTATTTAATCTTCAAGTAATAAGGCTTAAGTTCTTCATCAACCTGGGATAGACATTTTTTCACTTTTTCTCGATCAGAATCTTTTGGGAAATTAGCCGTTAGTTTGATGGCGTGAACTTTACCATATTCGATGACATGCGCTTCAATATTTGAAAGCAAGAGGTTGTATTGATCACAGATTTCTACAATCTCTTTTAAGAGTGGATGATCGGTATCACTAACGATTTCAAAAGAAATGACATGGTGAGCGACGGCTTTTTCAACTAACTTTAAAACGGTTAAAGTTAATAACGCTACAATAGTGGCTGCAATCGCACCAACATAATAACCATTACCACAAGCTAGACCAATCATACCAGCAATCCAAATTGTGGATGCGGTTGTGATTCCAGTGACTCCACCTTTATCACGAATGATGGCGCCAGCACCAAGGAAACCGATACCACTAACTACTTGGGCTGCAAGTCTAGCAGGATCGGTGGTCATACCAAGTTCAGTAAAGCCATACATCGATACTAGCATAACTAAACAAGAACCAGTACAGACTAAAATATGGGTTCTAAGTCCAGCAGGACGGCCATGAATCTCTCTTTCAAGACCGATGGCACCACCAAGCAAAAAGGAGATTCCTATACGAATAATAATTCCCCATGTATCAAGTGGGACAATATCGGCAAGTAACATTAAGGCACCTTCTTTCTAAATGTGTTCATCTAAATAAGCGATAATATCAGCCATAACTTCATCACGGTTGACTTCATTTAACATTTCATGACGTCCCTCAGGATATAAGGTATGTTTGATATTTTTAATATTATGTTCTTTGTACATATTGACTAAATTAGTTGTTCCAACTTCACCACCGACAGGATCAGCACTACCACTCATAACTAGGATTGGTAAGTCTTTTGGAACGCCATTCACATTTTCTTCGGTATAGATGAAATTCAAGCCACCCATAAATTCTTTATAGAAACCAAATGTACATAAATAACCACAATCAGGGTCAGCAATGTATTTATCGACTTCTTTTTCATCTCTGGATAACCAGTCAAAATCAGTTCTCGTTGGTTTAAAGGCTTTATTATAACTGCCGAATGACATACTATTCATGACTTTACTTGGTTTATCAGCCTTATTAAAGGCACCAAAGAAATTAGCGGCCATTTTACCAACTTTGATAATTGAACTAGGGCCATTGCTCCCAGATAAGACACAACCAGCGATACTATTTCCGTATTTACCAATGTATCTTTGAGCAATAAATGAGCCCATTGAGTGACCAAATAAGAAGATTTTAACACTATATTTTGCATGTAAATCTTCAATTAAGGTGTGAAGATTGTCAGCGCATTTTTCAAAATCTCCTGGTTCAAAGTGGCCTTTTTTATGAACCGGAGGAATACCATGACCAATTTGGTCAATGGCATAAACACTATAGTTGTGTTTGTTGAGTTCATTGGCGAAACGCCCATAACGGGAGGCATGTTCTGCCATACCATGTGAAATAACCACAATGGCTTTTGGGGACGAAACTTCCCAAGCTAGACCTTTAACATCATCTTTTAATTTGAATATTTTTTCCATATTATCAGTGCTCCCTAGATTTTAAATAATTATATCAAATTAATGTTAGATTATAAAGTCATTTTATTTTATAGTAAAATAAAGCAACAAATATGCTAAAATATGAAAGGTGATAATATGAGAATAGATAAATACCTTAAAGTTGCCAGAATTGTTAAAAGAAGAACAGTTTGTAAAGAATTAGCCGATAATGGTCGGATAAATATCAATGGTCGTTTAGCTAAAGCGGGGACAGAAATTCATGAAAATGATATAATAGAACTCCAATTAAGTGACCGGAATCTAACCATTAAGGTTTTAAATGTCAAAGAATATGCCTCAAAAGATGAAACTATTAGTATGTATGAAGTGGTCGCAGAAACCATGAAATAAGAGTATAATTACCCTAAGGAGCGTGAAATAATTGATTAAGCGTAGCAATGATACGATTGTAAGAAAATGGTCATTAAATCGATCAACATCTATTGTGATGCTAGGATTAGCCATCATTGCTTTAATGTTAGTTGCTAAAATGATTATTTCTTACTCACACCAATCAATGATCAATAAACGTCTCGAAGTTATTCGGGCTGAAATTACAAAAGAGAATGTCTATTTAGAAAATGAAAGCGACCTCTTACACGATACCGATTATTATTCAATTTATATTCGGGAAGAGTTCCAACTTAATGGTAATAATGTCATTGAGTTGCCTGGTCGTTAGTTATGCAATTAGCTAAAAATAAAAAATATTTAGTTGGAGTATCAGGGGGGCCAGATTCAATGGCTCTTTTAGACTTAACTTATCAAAGCGGAGTTAGCCTCATCGTTTGTCATGTGAATTACAAGAAAAGAAAAACTGCTGATCGCGACCAAGCAATTGTGACCAAGTATTGTGAACAAAGAAGCATTAAATGTTATGTAAAAACTGTCCACGAAAAATGCCTAGGAAACTTTCAAATGTGGGCCCGAGATTATCGTTATAATTTCTTTCATGAAATTTATCAAAAAGAGAATTGCAATGAACTTCTTATCGCTCATCAAGCCGATGATTTTTTAGAAACATATCTTTCTAAAATTGAAAGAGCTTCTGGCAGAGAAAACCCGGCAATTCTGGTACATAATCATATTTTTGGCATGGATGTTTATCGTCCTTTACTTGGCTATTTTAAACAAGATTTAATTAAGTATTGTGAAGATAATAATATTGAATATGGAATTGATGAAACGAACCTAGTTGGAATCTACCATCGTAACCAAATTCGCTTGAAATTACAGTCCTTACCCACTGAGCAAAAGAAGCAACTATATTTAGAAGCAAAACAAGCTCAGGAAACAGTTGAGAAAGAGTTAAAAGAAGCCAATAAATACTTACAAAAATGCGTCAAAAAAGATGAGTTAGATATCCCAACTCTATTGTCATTTCCTGATAATATTCGAGTGGCGGTTCTTTATCTATTTATAGAAGAGAACTCACATTACTCCTCTTTACAACTTTCCAAAGGACGCATTAATGATCTCTTAAGTAAACTTAAGACCAATAAAAATAACTTCTTAAACATTTTATCTAAGCAGGAGGTTATTGAAAGGCGTTATGATAAACTGGTGGTCTGCTCTCATCCAGTTCCTTATCAATACACCATGACAAAACTCGAAAAACTAGAAACACCTTATTTTAAAATTCTTTCCAGTGGGTCTAAGCTTGAAGGGATTTGTGTTTTAGAAAGCGACTATCCTCTAACGATTAGACCATATAAAGCTGGTGACATGGTCAATGTCAACGAAGGCCATAAAAATGTAGCGCGGATTTATGTCGACAAAAAAATCCCACTCAGTGTTCGCCAGTCACTACCACTCCTAATTAACGCTCAAGGGGAAATCTTACTCATCAGTGGGGTTTTTCAGGATATTGAACGTAAAACATTGCAAAGCAATGTATTTGTGGTAAAATGTTAACATACTTTTAGGAGGGTAAAAAAATGCTTCAAGATATTAAGGAGATTTTTGTTACTAAACAAGAGATCGAGGATAGATGCTCTTATTTAGGACACAGAATCAGTGTTGACTATCAAGATAAGAATCCAATCCTAGTCGGGCTACTCAAAGGCTCAGTCCCATTTATGGCTGAACTGATGAAACACATTACTTGTCCCCTTGAAACTGAATATATGGTCGTCTCTAGTTATGGGAATGGGATTACGAGTTCAGGAGAAATTCAAATCATTAACGATTTAACCATTTCACCGAAAGGCAGACATATTATTATTGTCGAAGATGTTATCGATACTGGATTAACGCTTGATACAATTATTAAACTCCTAAAATATCGGGGTGCAGAGAGTGTTGAAGTCGCTTGTCTTATCTCTAAACCTGAAGGTCGTAAAATTGAAGTCCCAGTAAAGTATTTAGGCTTCAGTGTTAAAAATGAATTCATAGTGGGGTTCGGATTAGACTATGAGCAACACTATCGGAACCTACCATATGTAGGCGTTCTCAAAGAAGAAATGTATAAAAAATAAAAGAAATAGCGTAAGGAGCGTGAAAATATGGACAACAAACCAAATCCAAATAAGAAGAGTACATTCCAGTTTATCTTGCCATACTTGATTATTATCGCAATCGTCATCTTATTAGTGGTCACACTAGGTGGTGGATTGAATAAGCAATCAAGAACATATACTGCAAGAGGAATGATTAATGAGTTGCAAACAATTGATCCAGAAAATGTTAAGAGCATTACTGTTTCTCAACAAGAAATGGTAATTGAGGTATCTGGTGTTATTGTGGTTGATGGTGAGCAAGTATCCTTTACTTCTACCATTCCGAACTATTATGAGGGTGAATTCTTCCCAGCTATTGAGAAGTTTGGCACTACCGTAACAATTGAAAATGCCTTTGCTACCAACATTTGGACAAGTTTATTAACTTATATCATCCCAATTGGTATTATTTTATTAGTTGGACTCTTTTTCTTATCTAAGATGAATAAGGGTGGAGCAAATCAACAAGCTTTTGATTTTGCCAAATCACCAGTTAAGAATATTCAAAATAGTAAAGTGAAGTTCAAAGATGTGGCTGGTTGTGATGAAGAAAAAGCTGAAATGGTTGAATTAGTTGATTATTTAAAGAATCCAGCTAAATTCTCAGCCATGGGAGCTAAGATTCCAAAGGGTGTTATCTTAAAGGGTTCACCTGGAACTGGTAAAACTTTATTAGCTAAAGCTGTTGCTGGTGAAGCCAATGTTCCATTCCTTTCAATTTCAGGTTCTGACTTTGTGGAAATGTTCGTTGGTGTTGGTGCTTCTCGTGTTAGAGACATGTTTAAGAAAGCCAAATCACTTGCCCCATGTATCCTTTTCATTGATGAAATCGATGCAGTAGGTCGGCAAAGAGGTTCTGGTATTGGCGGTGGCCATGATGAAAGAGAACAAACTCTAAACCAACTTCTCGTTGATATGGATGGTTTTGATGATAATACAGGTGTCTTAGTTATTGCTGCAACCAATAGACCTGACGTCTTGGACCCAGCCTTACTTAGACCAGGCCGTTTTGACCGTCAAATCATTGTTGATTTACCAGATAGAGCAGGGCGTGAAGCTATCTTAAAAGTTCATGCACGTAATAAAAAGATTGATAAAGATGTTAGTTTTGCTAACTTAGCAGCTAGAACCCCAGGTTTTAGTGGTGCTGAACTTGCTAACGTCTTAAATGAAGCTGCTATTCTTGCAGTTCGTAAGAATGCCGCAACAATTACAACTGAAGACTTAGATGAAGCTGTCGATAGAGTTATCGGTGGTCCAGCTAAGAAATCTAGAATTATTACCCCTAAAGAGAAAGAATTAGTGGCTTACCATGAATCTGGTCACGCCTTAGTTGGTTTAAAACTGGCTAATGCTATGAAAGTTCAAAAAGTTACAATTATTCCAAGAGGTAACGCTGGTGGTTATGTCTTAATGACCCCAAGTGATGACCGTCAACTTTCAACTAAAGCCGAATTATTAGAAAGAATTGCTGGTTTATTAGCAGGTCGTGTCTCGGAAGAAATCTTCTTTAAAGATGTGACAACCGGGGCTAGTGATGATATTGCTAAAGCTACCAAGATTGCGAGAGCAATGGTTACTGAACTTGGTATGTCTAGTTTAGGACCTATTCAATATGAGCAACAACAAGGCAGTGTCTTCTTAGGTAGAGACTATGCTAATACGCAAAGAATGGTTTCTAGTGAAGTTGCTTACGAGATTGATAAAGAGATTCAAAAGATTATGAATGAATCGCATGATCGTGCTTATAAAGTAATCTCCGAAAATAAGAAGCAACTAGAAAATATTGCCAAAGCTTTGTTAGATAAAGAAGTTTTAACTAATGAAGAAGTTGTCTATATTGTAGATAATGGTCATCTTCCAGTTAAGGAAGAGCCAAAGCCTTTAGAAACACCTGAAGTAGTGGCCAAACAAGAGGTTCCTACCGAAGATGAAAAGATTGATTAAAAACGACGATTCACGTCGTTTTTAATTCTAAGGAGATATTATGGACCAACTATTAATTGGACTGATTAAAGATAGACCTATTCGTGTTTACTTAGTAAACAGCAGTGCGTCTAGTAAAGAAATATGTGCTTTACATCACACAACTCCAGTTGTTAGTGATGCTTTAAGTCGTTTAGTTAGTGTGGGAGCTATGATGTCTGGAATGTTAAAAGATAAAAAGAGTTCCTTAACTTTAAAGATTATGGGTAATGGTCCAATTGAACAATTACTTGTGGTTGCCACAGCCAAGGGGACAGTCCGGGGCTTTGTTTCCAACCCAAATGTCTCTTTACCATTGAATAAAAAAGGTCAACTTGATGTGGGTAAAGCTGTCGGTGATTTAGGAGTTTTAACAGTCATTAAAGAGATGGGACTAGTTCGTGATTTCACGGGCGATGTCATCTTAATGAGCGGTGAAATTGGTGATGATTTCTGCTACTACTTTATGAAGAGTGAACAAACCCCTTCATCGGTAGTTGTTGGAGCGATTATTAATCGTGATCAAAGTGTTAAAACTAGTGGTGGAATGATTATCCAACTCATGCCTAGTGCGGAGGAAGAAGACATTGTTTACGCCGAAAATGTCACTAAAAAGATTACGAGTATTAGTAAAATGTTAGATGCTGAAGGTGATGTAACTAAGTTAGCGACATCCATCTTTGGATCTGATTTAGATATACTTGAAGTTTCACCAATTAAATTCCAATGTGATTGTTCAAAAGAACGTTTCATTCGAGGCATAGCTACTTTGACCAGAAAAGAAATTGCAGAAATGCTGGAAGAAGATCATGGCTGTGATATTAAATGTGAATTTTGTAATCGAAACTATCATTTAACTGAAGCCGATTTAATGGAAGCGTTAAAGATTAGGGGGATGAAGAATTGATAATTGCCATTTATTGTTTAGCAGGTTTATTAGTAGCGGGAGTTATCGCTTTAATCTTGGTAACTTTCTTTGGTAATGCTAGACAACGGTTATTTATCAAAATGGTTGATAGTACCATCTTTGTTGTGATTGGTATACTTGCCATCATCCTAAACCCGAATAAATTAGAATATAGTATTCCAATTTTAATTGGAGCAGCTTTCTCATTCTTGGGTGATTTCTTCTTAGGAATTAACTATAAAAAAGAGAAAACAGCTAAGAACCATACCTTTATTTATGGGGGTGTATCTTTCTTCTTTGCACAAGTAGCCTATGCTTCAGCTTTTATTTCTAACATCGGCTATCACATGTATTTAGTGGCAATTCCTTTTGTTTTATGCTTGGTTATTTTACTATTAAGTCGCTTATCAATGTTTAACTTAAAGAATCAAAGTCCAGCCTTAGTCTTTTTAGTAGCAGGATATGCTTTCTTTGTGGCCTTTACTTTTACCGCCAGTTTAAATTATGTGATTACTCTTAGCTTTGCCAATCGTTTATCTTTGATTTCACTAGGTGGTTTGTTCTTTATTGTGAGTGATTATTTGTTATTACATAAGTATTTCTTTCACCGTCAATTTAAGTTGGTCAATGTCATTTATATGAGTACTTATTACTTGGCCCAACTTATCTATGTGACTAGTATTTTAGGAGTGATGTAGAGATGGCTATTTATGAGTTAAAAGATGTCTCTAAAATCTATAAAGTCAATAATACAATTACTAAGGCTTTGAATAAAGTCGATTTAAGTTTGTCTGAAGGTGAGGTCATCGTAGTCCTTGGTCCTTCAGGTAGTGGTAAGTCTACTTTATTGAACGTGCTTAGTGGTATTGATAATGCCACCAGTGGATCTATTAAATTTATGGGGCAGGAAATCTCCCATTATAAATATGAAGAACTCTGTAAATATAGACGAGATTACTTGGGCTTTATCTTTCAGTCATATAATCTGATTTCTAACTTGAATGTGGCCGAAAATGTTGAACTTGGTCAACAGTTGGCTAAGAATCCTTTAAATATCTCAGAACTATTAAGTGAAGTTGGCCTAGCTGGCCAAGAACATAAATTTCCTTATCAAATGTCAGGTGGTCAACAACAAAGAGTGGCCATTGCTAGGGCTTTAGTTAAAAATCCTAAAGTTCTCTTTTGTGATGAACCGACCGGGGCTTTGGATGAAGCAACTGGTAAGTTAGTGTTACAAACCATTCAAAACTTGAACAAGAAATATCAGACAACAGTCATCATCATCACGCATAATCCTAGTATTGCGCAGATGGCGAATACTGTCATTAAAGTTAACTCTGGTAAGATAGTTAGTATTACGCATAACAAGAAAGTCTTAAATGCTATGAAGATAGCGTGGGCCTAGAGTATGTGGTTATTATTTCTTAATTCCTTAAAGGGTTTAAAAACTAAAAAAGTTCAAATGCTAGGGTTGATCTTTTTAATCATGTTTACGACTGGTATTTATACTGTGATGAATTCTTCTTTAGATAGAATGGATTCGATGTCCGAGACATATATGGAAGAACAACACACTGAGAACATGACAATCTTGCTCAATGAAACTAAAATTCTTTCTAGAGAAAATATCGCCGATATGTTTAATTCTCAAATTACTGAGTGGCAAGATATTGTGCTTGACCCAGTCGAAGTAACAGATGAAATGTTACTTACTTATGATCAAACTGAACTTGATGCGGCCAGAGATACCATTCGAGCGAATGGTGTGCCGGAATTCATGGTCGATACTATCTTAAAACAACAAATAGGAAAGATGCTGGCGGGAGCCAATTACTTAGTTGGTATTTTAGATGGCACTTATCCTGCTAATGATATGAATACTTATATCTTCTATGGTTGTAGTGCTTCGGCTTCTTTAGATGCCACTAACCAAGACCCAACCTTACCTTATGCTAAGTTTTGTCCTTCTAACCCACAAACGACAAGTGAGGATGAAGAGGAAACTACTACTACCGATTCTTGTGATGATACATCTTCATCGACTTCGAACTACGCAACAGCTATCCTCAAACTCTATTCCAATTTCTCGAGTATGACTGATACCTCTAAATATGGGGTAGATAAATATAAGTACTTATCGATTGAGATGGACAAGTTAGCTGAGAAGTATGATTTCACTTATGTTTTAAAAGCCAATAAAGTCATTTCCTATGCAGTCGAGGGTGATGACCAATCATATGCGGCTAGTGTCATGATTTATGAAGATAATATCCCGGTTAATACTCCTTATTTAATTGATGGAGTGTGGCCAAGTAAGTTGAATGAGATTGCAGTATCGCCCCAGTTTTTAAATGCTAATAAACTCAGTATTGGTGATAATTGGAATATCTCGGGGACTGATTATAAGATAGTTGCGACTGCTTATGCTCCGGATTATATTTATCCAGCCGTCTCTTTTAATACGCCGTTATATGATGAGTTAAGACATACCATCATTTATACAACTGAGGATACATATAATAACTTTAGTGGCTCAGTTTCAAAATACTATACAGCCCGGTTTAATAACTTTACTGGTCGCTATGATTCAGATGAATTACAAACCCTAGTTAAGCAAGTTAGAAAAGATGAATATGTGACTTATGTTTTATCAACCGCCACGATTCATCCTCGAATTTCCACTTATACATTAGAAATCAAAAATAACCGAACATTTACTTCTTACTTTATGTATGTGTTACTGGCGATTGCGGTCTTTATTATCATCATGGTTATGAAGAAAAGAATTGATGATGAACGTCTACAAATCGGAGTCTTAAAATCTTTAGGTTACAAAACAACTATGATTGCTGCTGGGTATCTAGTTTATCCAGTGGTGGGTTCAATAGTTGGGGGTATACTTGGCTACATCTTAGGAGTAGCATTACAGACTCCAGTTGTTAACCTTTATAAGTCTTTTTATAATATTCCAATTAATGAATTCCAGTTTTATCCAAAGTACTTAGCACTTTCAGTTTTAGTGCCATTAATTGCTTTGTCTCTTTTATCTTATTTAGTGGCCTTATTTATGTTAAGACAAAGACCATTAAAGTTATTAAGAGAAGGCAGTAACCTCAAGGTTAATGCGATCACAAAAGCTATTACAAAAGTTACTTCACCGTTACCATTTAAGCAACGCTTTAAGTTGTCTCTAGCTTCGCGTTCTTTAGGTAAGTTATTTGTCATTACTTTATGTGCTTTCTGCACGGGCTTATTATTAGTTTTAACTCTCATTGGTTCGACGATGATGAATCTCATGGTGGAATATACTTTTGCCGGAGCATCATACTCTTACCAAGTTGAATATGGGACTATTCAAGACCCAGAAATTATCGCTGGTTATAATCAAGATCATACTGGTGAAGACTTAGTCTTATCTAGTGATTTAACCCTTTATCAAATTGAGCATAGTAACGGTAACGTTACCACCCTTAAAGACACTGAATCTATTACTGTCTCTGGCGTAGCCAGTGACTTAAATTTAATCAAGATTACTGATAGTAAAGGCAATGATATTGCTAATACTTTAACTAGCCAAGTTGATGGCTATGATACCATCATTATTAATGACACCATTAAGACCTTATTAAAGGTTGATGTTGGTGATGTTTTGGTCATGACTAAACGGGTCAATATTGATGGCAATGTCCAATGCGCTAATGATAAGAAGTTTTACATTAGTGGAGTTAACCAAACCTTCAGTGGTTTAACATCTTATGTCTCTAGAAGTGTGCTTGCTGATTACTTGGGTTATAGCGAAGGTTCTTATAACTATGTCTATACTGATGAGTATAAGAGTATTTATGATGAGTCACATGAAGAAGTCAGCGATGTCTTTAGAGTGGAGGACTTAAAAAAGAATATCGAGTTAGCAGTTCAAATGGCTAATTACTCCATCTATATTGTGGTCTTCTTTAGTGGAGCAATGGCCCTAGTTATCATAAGTATTGTTTCGAACATTGTTATTGATGAAAATAAGAAACATATCTCCTTAATGAAGGTGATGGGTTATAAAGAGAAAGAAATTAAGAGTGTCGTTTTAAACATCTACACTCCTTTCGTCATAATTGCTTATTTATTGTCCATCCCGGCGATGAAAGCCATCTTAAGGTGGATTATTAGTCTCGTTGCTAAAGACCTGGATTTCAGCGTTCCTATCGTTTTAAGTTGGCAGGGTGCTTTAATCGGCTTTGCTGTTATTATGGTTTCCTATTTCTTAGCCCTTCAATTATCACGTAGATCATTAAGTAAGGTTCCATTAGCGGAAGCCTTAAAACGGGAGTAGGTGAAAGTATGCCAACATTAATTAGATTGAAACATATTTGTAAATACTACAAACAAGGTGACATTGTCACCAAGGCTTTAGATGACATTTCTTTGGATGTCAAGCTCGGTGAAATCTTAGTTATTTTAGGTTCATCCGGAAGCGGTAAAACCACCATGTTAAATGTGATATCAGGCTTGGACATACCAACATCTGGTACCATCACTTTTGATGATCAAGATATCACTCACTTTTCAGACCGGCAAATGACTAAATTTAGAAAAGATAATGTGGGATTTATTTTCCAAACCTATAATCTTTTAGCCCATTTAAATGTCTATGAAAATGTGAAGGTTGGAGCCCAACTTGGACATAATGAAAAAGAAGATATTATGAAGATTATTAAAGTTGTTGGGCTTGAACCATACGCTTATAATTACATGTATCAATTATCGGGTGGCCAACAACAAAGAGTCAGTATTGCGCGGGCTATTGCCAAGAAGCCTTACATCATGTTTTGTGATGAACCAACTGGAGCGTTGGATGAAGAGAGTGGTAAGGTAGTCTTAAGAAGTTTAGTTGATGTTAATAAAACCTTGCATACAACAATGGTTATCATCACTCATAATCCAGGTATTGCTTTAATTGGTGATCGGATTATTAGAATGAATAGTGGTAAGATTGTTTCAGTGGTTGAGAATAAAAACAAGATGGCTCCAGAAGCCATTCCATGGGGTTAGTATGAAGATTGGAAATATTGAATTAAAGAACCAAGTAATTGCAGCCCCAATGGCCGGGATTACCAATTTGGCTTATCGCAAGATTTTGCATTCGATGGGAGCTTCTTTAGTAGTGGCTGAAATGGTCTCAGATAAAGCCATTGTTTATGATAATAAAAGAACCATTAAAATGTTGAAGATTAGTCAGAGTGAACATCCAGTAGCAATGCAACTATTTGGGAGCGATATCGTTTCTATGGTTCAAGCAGCCAAGTATTTAGATACGCATTGTGATTGTGATATCATTGACATTAATCTTGGCTGTCCCGTCCCTAAAGTTGTGAAGACTGGAGCAGGTAGTGCTTTGTTACAAGATCCAAATAAAGCTTATGAAATTGTTAAAGCAGTAGTTCAAGCAGTCAAGAAACCAGTCACAGTTAAGATGCGACTTGGTTGGGATAAAGAGCATATTAATTGTGTGGAAGTGGCTAAACTCATGGAGAAGGCAGGAGTCAGTGCTATCTTTGTCCATGCCAGAACTAGAAGTGAGTTTTATAGTGGTAAAGCCCATTATGAATACTTAAAGTTGATAAAAGAAGCTGTTAATATTCCGGTGATTGGAAATGGTGATATTACCAGTGCTGAAATAGCCAAACAAATGCTAACTGAAACCGGAGTCGATGCAGTGATGATTGGAAGAGGGTTGCTTGGTAATCCTTGGCTCATCAAAGATTGCATTCATTATCTCGATACCGGCGAACACCTAAAAGCTCCAACCCTAAGAGTTAGAGTAATGATGTGTTTAAGACACGCTAAAGCTTTGATGAAACTTTATAATAATGAAGAGATTGCTATTAAAGAAATGCGCACTCATACTTGTTACTATATCAAGGGTTTTCCGAATGCTAGTAAGTATAAG
>Ga0265294_10000680_pt1 | contig 45837 bp, 38 predicted proteins | sample MunlanPumphouse3_FD_192504 | JGI IMG/M metagenome (GOLD analysis project Ga0265294, IMG submission 192504) | Groundwater microbial communities from a municipal landfill in Southern Ontario, Canada - Pumphouse #3 | ecosystem: Environmental > Aquatic > Deep subsurface > Groundwater | place...
GTTCATTCCTTGCCTCTATAATCGAGTTGGCGACGTTGACACCCAAAGAATCAATAATTATAAATGGCAGTAACAGTGTTTTATTGTCCTCCATGATCAAAAAATCAGTGGCCTGGGAGCGATGAATGTCAATCGGTGCAAAACAGAAATTTCGTTTGACCATCTCTAAAGCTAATTCCAACACGGTATAGAGGTTTTTGTCTCGGTCGGACGCATCATTTCCTGCATGATCGATTTCCGCCATTTTACGTTTCAATCCTTCTTCACCCTGATATAATGCATCGGCATCAAACAGCGTTGCTCGTTTGGAAAAATAAGCTGCATAAAAATAAATTGGACGATACAGTTTGAACCATGCGATCCGCATCGCCATCAACACATAGGCCGTCGCGTGTGCTTTTGGAAACATGTATTTGATTTTACTACAAGACCAAATATACCATTCGGGCACGCCACTCTGGCGCATCAAATCAGCGTAACTTCCCCATTTCTCGGGATTTGCCGGTGCTTTTCCTTTTCGAACAAACTCCATAATCTCAAAGGAGAGTGTCTGCGGCATACCGTAGTTGATCAAATCCACCATGATATCATCACGGCAACCGATGATATCCTTGAAATCAATTCGTCCATATTCTTTGCGCTTCCCCGAAATAAGATCTTGTGCATTCGAATTCCATACATCGGTTCCGTGAGACAGACCGGATATTTTGACCAGCTCAGAAAAACTCTGAGGACGAGATTCCCTCAACATGCCCCGAACGAAATTGGTTCCGAATTCCGGTATCCCGTAAGAAGCGACCTCACTTGCTATATCTATGGGCGAAAGTCCGATGACTTCTGTTCCGGATAACAGCCGGTACACTTCACGATCATCAACGGGAATATCCTTGGGATCAGAAAATGGAAATGCCATTGGTTCTTGATGCACGAAGTCCATGAGATAACGGATCATGGTTGGATCGTCATGTCCCAATACATCCAATTTAAATAAATTGTTTTCAAACGAATGATAATCAAAATGAGTCGTTTTCCACGAAATATCCGAAGAGTCTCCCGGATATTGAACCGGTGTCACATCGTAGATTTCTTTGTTATTTGGCACAACAACGATTCCCCCTGGGTGTTGGCCACTTGTGCGTTTGGATCCTTCAATGCCTTTCGCAAGCCGTTCCATCTCCGCTCGCCGAATCTGAATCGGAGATTCCTGTTTGGCTTCTCGATCAACGTTTAGTTTTTCATAAAAATCTCTTACCATGGCATAAGCGGTTTTAGATGCGCAGGTGCCGATGGTTCCCGCTCGAAATGCATAATTCTGGCCAAAGATCTTCCGAATATACTCGTGAACGACCCCTTGATAGTCGCCAGAAAAATTCAGGTCGATGTCGGGTACTTTGTCTCCTTTGAATCCCAAGAAAGTTTCAAAGGGGATGTCATGACCATCTTTGTGAAGTGGCGTATTGCAAACTGGGCAATTCTGATCCGGTAAATCCCAGCCACAATCAGTATGCTCCAACAAACGTTGGATTTTTATCTCGAAATCCGTTTGTCCGTAAAGACGTCGTTCTTCCTCTGTTTTCTTGAAAGCGGAGAAACGACACTTGGGACAGAGGTAGTGCGGTGGCAAGGGGTTGACCTCAGTTATGTCCATGAATGTGGCAACCAGGCTCGATCCGACGGACCCTCGAGAACCGACAAGATAGCCATCATCTAGCGATTTCTTGACAAGCAAATGAGAGATATAGTATATCGTAGAAAATTGATGTCGGATAATACTATCCAACTCTTTATCCATTCGACTTTTCACTAGTGGAGGCAATGGATTTCCATAGATTTTTTCAGCGCGCTCCCGAACCATGGTTTCCACCTTGACTTTGATTGAAGGTACTCCTTGTTCGGATAAAAATTCATCGGTAGGTGCATACAACTCATTTGGAAAAATCACGATGTCATCGATCATCTCACTGATCATGTTTGGATTCTTGATAACGATTTCTTCCGCAGTTTCATCTCCTAAGAAACGAAACTCCGCCAGCATCTCATCGGTTGTGAAGAAATGTTGAGAGGGCTTATCCTTCTCCCCATAGAGTTTATGAAACCCACCACCGCCTACGAGCGGTGTATTGATCATGATCTCTCGATATTTCAAATCTTCAGGATCCAAATGATGGACATCTCCTGTTGCGCAAACGGGAATATTCAATTCTTTCCCCAAATCCACGATTCGGCGAATGACATCTTGAATCACCGTTTGCCATTCCGGCATCTGGGCTGCCAAATGACAAAATGTGGAAGGCGGTTGAACCTCCAAAAAATCATAATATTTCGCCGCTTCGGCCAATTCCTCTCGTGATTTATTGATAGCGGTTTCGAAAAAGTCGGAATTTCGGCATCCAGACGATACAAGAATCCCTTTTCGGTATTTATCCAATACCGATTTTACGATCTTCGCATCCCGATCATAATAGGTTGTGAGTGCTTGTGATAAGACTTTATATAGATTTTTTAACCCTTCTTGCTTTTTCACCAACAAGTTAATGTGTTTTGGATAAGGATATTTGAAAACCTCTTTGACATCGATCAATAAATTGATGTCTTGAAAACGGTGTGTGCCCTCTTTTTTCAATCGCTTCAACATGTGTAAAAAAATTTCAGTGGTCGCCTTCGCATCCTGCAAAGCCCGGTGATGCTCATTCAAAGGAACTTTCAGAAAACGCGAAAGATGATCGAGAGAATATCGTTGTCGATTGGGAAACAACACTTTTGCCAATACCAATGTGTCGATTGATGGCTGTTCTTGGTAGAAGAATCCAAGGTTTTTATAGTTTTGATATAAATGCCCCAAATCAAAATCAGCATTATGCGCTACCAAAATCGCATCTTTACTGAAAGCATAGAAATCAGCCAATACTTGATCTGCTTTTGGTTGATCCTTGACCATGGCGTTTGTAATATGAGTTAAACTTTCTGTGAAAGCCGATATTGGTTTCTCTGGATTGATCAACGAATGAAACTCGCCCAAAATAGCTCCATTTTTTACTTTGACGCCGGCGATCTCAATCAAACTATCATAAAGAACAGACAGTCCTGTGGTTTCAATATCAAAGACGACAAAGGTGGCATCACCGAGCAACTGCGAGCCTTCACCCCGAGTGATTCGAATCGCTTCATCGTTCACGAACACGAGTTCTAATCCATATAGAGGCTTGATTGATTGATCTTTCGTGAGATGAAATAAATCCGGATAGGATTGCACCGACCCGTGATCAGTGACCGCGATAGCACTGTGTCCCCATGCTTTTGCCCGTTCAACATACTCGGAAATGGTATTCACTCCATCTAGCGAGGACATCTTGGTATGCACATGGAGTTCCACTCGTTTGGATTCCGCTAAATCATATCGATTGGTCTTTGGAACCGGCTGGTTGGATTTTGCCATGCTGATAGCATTGATAATAACTTCATTGTAATAGTTATCATAGGTGGCATATCCCGCCACCAACAATCCGAATCCTTCAGACAATGATTGGAAAAAAGCGCGATCTTCATTGGCCGACAGTCTTTTTTTGATTAAAATAGAATCTTCACCGTCTGTCAAAATAATATTCGCTTGACCCCCGGAGCGCTGTTCTTTGATGTCAATCGATACGATGGTCCCACGTAAATTAAAATTTGCTTTATTGCCATTTTTAGCCCGATATTCCGCAAGCGCAATTTCATCATAAGGTAATCTTCGAATAGGAAAGAAATCATTCTCAACCGGCTTATCCGGATAAAGCTGTTCGTATTTTAACGATATCGCTTCGGTAGTTGTTTGATTTTGGATCACAAACGACCGATTTGACCGTTCGATTTCTTCATCAATCGTTTTACAGGACTGATCAATTTCGATTTGCACTGTGGTCGCAAATCCGTTTCTTTCCAATTCTGCTTCGATTTCTTTTCGAAACATACTGGCGGTTTTTGCGCCTTGAGGTACCAATATTTTAATGGTGCCGTTCACAATATCCGTCGGATAATCTTTTAATGGAAGGATGCGTTTGTCTGATTCTGTCAGCACATCGATGACATATTCATAGTAATCCAATAAATCCTGATCTCCAATATTTTGATAGATCACACGGTACTCAACGGACCCGACACTGGGGATCTTTTCTGGAATATTCATCAGATGGCGAATAAAATTCCGATAGCGTAGAACGGGAACTGGTTGCTCAAACAATAAAGAAAAAAACCATGAATTCTGGACCGAATCCACCTCAAGGCTTTCTAAGTCACCATATTCGCGGATGATATCATCTTGAATTTCCAATAATTCCAGCAATTGATCCATCTTTTCCTTCATGCCATCATCCCCTCTTCTCGCTTGACCCTATTATAGCATAACCCTACGGCAATTAGCCGGTTAAAATCCAAAAATCAGGAAAGAAAAAACAGCCCTTCGGCTGTTTAGAATTCTGCGCTGACTTTTCCTGCTAGGATTTCTTCCAATGCTTGCCCCACCGGCTTAACGCATTTGTTTTCAACCGATGAATAGTTATCTTGTTTGATGATTTTTGCTCGCTTGGCCGAAATATAGGCCAACTTGTACTTTGAATCCACAACTTTCAATAATTCATCAATGGATGGGTATCGCAATCCATCCGTGTTTTTATTGGCCATCTATTTAACCCCCATCAGTTTATGATATTTGTGAATAGACCGTTCGGTTTTCGCGTGTTCCGCCCGAATGATCGCATATATTCGATCAGCGGCATTTTCGATATCGTCATTGACGACGATATAATCGTACTTATATGCCAAGCCGTATTCGCGTTCAGCTTTCTGAATCCGTTTTTCAACGTCTTTTACTTGTTCGGTCCCCCGTTTGATCAAACGATCATATAACACTTGTTTCGAGGGCGGAACAATGAAGATAAAAACAGCATCAGGCATTTTTTCTTGAACCTGCAACGCACCTTGCACTTCAATTTCCATGATGACTTCCTTGCCAGAAGTCAACTGCTTTTCTATATAATCCACAGGTGTTCCGTAGTATTCACCCACAAATTCTGCAAATTCCAAGAATTTGTTTTCCTGAATTTTCTTCTCAAACTCTTCGCGAGAGACAAAGAAATAGTCCACGCCATCCTTTTCGCCTTCCCGAGGTTTTCGGGTTGTCATCGACACCGAATAACAAAAATTATTGTCCGGCATTTCGAAGAGGGCTTTTCGGATAGTACCTTTGCCAACTCCGGAAGGTCCACTGATAACTACCAGAAGACCGCGTTCATTGAGCTTCATTCAGCATCCTCCAGACATGTGGTATTATGCAATATAATAACACAAATCGACAAAATAGTAAAAGTATTTTTTTTATGTAAAAATGCTTATGATATAATGGACATGGTGATCTAATGAGTTTGGATGGAAGAATGCTCGCTCGTTTGAGCGAAGAATTGAACTTATCCCTTGCTACAGGGAAAATCCAAAAAATTACCCAGTTGGCCAAAACTGATTTTTTGTTTTCGATTCGAATCGCCGGAAAAAACGCACAGCTGATTTTCTCACTCAAATCACCCTTTGCCCGACTGCACTTGACCGATTTATCATTTGACAGATGGGATGTGCCGGGTGGCTTTTGTATGTTATTGCGAAAATATCTCGAAGGCGGGACCATTCGTTCGATTGGTTCAATAGAAGGCGATCGTCTCATAAAAATAGGTGTTGAAAACCGTGATGAGGTCGGAGATTTTCGAATGTTTCACTTATATTTGGAACTGATGGGAAGAACAAATAATTTGATTGTCACAGATTCCGACAATCAAATCATTGACGCCTTTCGCCATGTCAGTCCAACAGTTGCCCATGGCCGAACCATTGTCAAAGGAGCGCATTATCAAGAACCGCTCGATGAAAAGATTGCGCCAAATGATTTTACCTCAGCGAAAGAATTTTTCCAAAAAAACGAAGGCTATTCTTCAAAGTCGATGGTCCTTCATTTCCGAGGTTTTTCGCCATTAATAGCCAATTATGTCATCCGAGAGTTGACTACTTCTAGTATCCCGCCTGAAATTTTGTACCAATCGCTATTGGATATTCCGACGAATCCAACTCTATTTATCAAGGAAGGCAAAACATCATTCTATTTTTTTGATTTATTTCCCCCAGGAGAAAAAAGACACTTCCCTACGCTTTCTAAAATGCTCGATACAGTCTTTCTGGAATCTGGAAAGTCAGAACACATGTCCCAGTTGACAAAGAACCTGCTTCAAACGTCTCGTCGCGAGCTTGACAAAAATATCCACAAACTCGAAAAATTGACACAGGATCTGTCGCTTGCGAGACAAGCTGACATTCTCCGAATCAAAGGAAATCTCATTTTGGAAAATCTTCACAGAATCTATCCTGGAAGCAGTCGACTTGAAGCGACAGCTTACGAATTGGGAAAAGAGGTTGAAATTGAACTGAATCCCACGCTGAAACCACTAGAAAATGCCAAATTATATTTTCATAAATACAAAAAAGCCAAAGCATCCGTCGGACACTTGGAAGCTCAACTCAAACTGACTCGCCATCAAATCGACTATTTCACACAGCTACTCACCCAAATTGAAATGGCAAGTCCAACTGATCTGGATGAAATAGCTGAGGAAATTTCTATCAAAAAGGAGCGTATTGTCCATACAAACAAAGCTAAAAAACGCCCTCCCAATGTGGATTCCTATCAAGATCCCGAAGGTATACCGATATTAGTTGGAAAAAATAATCTCCAAAATCGTTTTCTCACCCATGAACTGGCGCGAAAAGACGAGTGGTGGTTTCACTGCAAGAGTCATCCCGGAGCCCATGTCATCGTTCGGACAACCGCTGAACTCAAAGAATCCACCATCCGGATGGCCGCACAATTGGCTGCGCTCTATTCTCCTCAACGTTTTTCATCATCCGTTCCTGTGGATTTTACCCGAGTCCGCTATGTCCGTAGGGTTCCCGGCAATACCGGTAGTATGGTTACCTATACGAATCAGCAGACTATTTTCATTGATCCGGATAACGATTGGCTTCAACAATTGAGAGATGCAAAAAAATAAGTCGGTGTTTACCGACTTATTTTTGAGCGATTTCCGCAAGCAGCATTGTTATGAATTCAGCGAATGGGACCGAGACTTGTTCTTGATTGCCATAGCGTCGATAGGTCACTGATTCGTTTTCCATTTCCTTATCCCCAATCACGAGTTGATAGGGGATTTTTTTGGTTTGTGCCTCACGGATCTTGTATCCAAGTTTTTCGTCGCGAAAATCATTTTCAACACGAATCCCTTTCTCCGACAGTCTTTTTGCGATTTCCTCCGCAAATGCTTGATGCAATCCCAAATTGACAGGAATCACTTTGACCTGTACCGGAGCCAGCCAAGTCGGAAAAGCGCCGGCGAAATGCTCAATCAAAATACCAATAAATCTTTCAAGCGATCCAAAAAGGGCACGATGGAGCATGACTGGTCGTTTTTTCTCACCGTTTTGATCAATGTAAGTGAGATCGAAACGTTCAGGCAAATTCATATCCAATTGAATCGTGCCACATTGCCAAATCCGATTCATCGAATCGCGAAGCTTGAAATCCAGTTTGGGTCCATAGAAAGCGCCATCTCCCGGATTGATCTTATAAGGCTTCTGGATAGCGTCCAGTGCATCTGCGAGCGCTTTTTCTGCACGATCCCAAGTCGCGATGTCTCCAATATATTTTTTTTCCGGTCTGGTGGACAATTCGATTGTATAATCCAGTTTGAAGACTTGATATACATATTCGAACAAGCGAACCAATTCGCCTACTTCTTTTACAATCTGTGCTTCTGTCATGAAAATATGCGCGTCGTCTTGAGTAAAGTTACGAACCCGGAACAATCCAGCCAATGCTCCACTGGCTTCGTGGCGATGAACCAACCCGAGCTCTCCTATTTTGAGCGGAAAATCCTTATAGGAATGCATTTCGTGCTTATAAACAAGCATACAACCAGGGCAATTCATTGGCTTGATGGCGTATTCATCATCATCGATTTTCGATGTGTACATGTTTTCGCGGTAGTTCTCCCAATGGCCAGACACCACCCAGAGATCTTTGTTCAGCATGATGGGAGTCTGGATCAGTTTATAGCCTTCTTTGAGATGAACCTGAATCCAGAAATTTTCCAATTCACGTCTCAAAATCATCCCGTTGGGCAGCCAGAAGGGAAAGCCGGGACCGTATTCGCTCAACATGAATAAATCGAGTTCTCGCCCTAGCTTTCTGTGATCACGCTTTTTGCGCTCCTCTAATTGTTCCAGATGATTCTTAAGGTCTGCTTCAGTGAAAAAGGCCGTCCCGTATATTCGCGTTAGCTGTTTGTTGTTTGAATCGCCCCGCCAATACGCACCGGCGAGCGACAACAGTTTCACGTGCTTTAGCCATTTGGTACCAGGCACGTGTGGTCCCCGGCATAAATCGGTGAAATGCGCCTGAGAATATAGCGAAATTTCTTCGCCTTCAGGTAGTTCATGAATAAGCTCTAGCTTGTAGGGGTCCTGAGAAAAAACAGCGATGGCTTCTTGTTTGCTGACAACTCGGCGTTTGATCTCCTGATTATCTGCCGACAGTTTCCCCATCACTTTCTCAATCGAAGAAAGATCGGCCTCTGTCAGCACCACATCCCCAAGATCGATATCATAATAAAATCCTTCTTCTATAGCTGGACCTACACCAAAACACGCTTGAGGATACAGACTTTTGATCGCTTCTGCCAATAAATGGGCTGCAGAATGTCGCAACACGGACAAAGCTTCGGGGTCCTCCGTGGTGATAAAGGCAATCGTTGCGGATTCATTGATTGGCCGGTTGAGGTCGAAAAGATCGTCATTGACCCGCATGACGATGCTTCGCTTTTTGAGCGATGACGAAATCGCTTCTGCAATTTCGTGCCCATTCACTCCTTTCGCAAACTGTCTTTCTGACCCATCGGGAAAACGGATATTGATCATGATTATTCCTCCTAAAATAAAAAAACGTCCTAGAAAAGGACGATGTGACTCGCGGTACCACCTTTGTTTCGGCATCAGCCGACTCTCGAACCGTTAACGCCGGTAACGGGGCATTTTCAAATGCCCGACTCCAGGGTGGTAAACAGATTTTCCGAACCGGATAGCTTTCACCGACCTATCCTCGCTTGGTGTTGGAATCAATCTGTTCATGTCCCCATCTTCGCTAGTATCATACTCTCATTATATGGAAATCCTGACGTTTGTCAAGGTGTCCGATTGGGTTTTTCACTAATCTCGAATTCTTGAGCCAATTCCCGAATCCGCTCAAAAATACGAAACGCTTTGGTTTTCTCAATATTCGACCCATCTGCCTGCATCGCTTCGATCAGAACTTTCATCTTCATATTCGACGAAAAGAAAGTCGGTTTCTCATCCAACACCCGATGTTGTAAAATTGGTCCCAAGATCTCATCGCGAACAAAAGCACTGGGTGCTTCTCCACCGATATCGTCAAGAAACAGAATCTCTGCCGCTTTCAAACGTTCAATTTTTTCTTCCAAATTTCCCGTTCCAATGGATGATTTAAGTTCTCGAACCAGATCCGGGTAATAGACAAACACGATGTCAAAACCCTTTTTGGCCAATTCATTGGCGATAACAGCCAAAATATACGTCTTTCCAGATCCATAAATCCCGGAAATATACATTCCTTTAACGTATTTTTCTCGAGAATATTCCGTCAAAAACTTAAGGATGTATCTATGAATTTCTTTCCGTTCAGGTCCAATCAAATCAAAATCGCTGAGTTCAGCATTGAATACTTTTTTGGGTACATACAATGTATCTATCCGAAATTTACTTTCATCCATGATGTTGAAACGGCACTTTTGATAAGAAAGTGCAATATCGCCATTATAATACTCGAGAACTGGAGTCATTCCGGTTGTGATAAGCTTGCAATCATATAGTCCTGGACAAACTTGACACGTCTCTTTTTGCTCCTTAAATGTGAGCAAACTGTTGATTCCGTTTAAAATCGTATCATGAGTTAGATCATATTTCATCACAAATTGCCGAATTTCCATATCTTCCAACAACGTGTCGATCGCCTCATCGGGCCGATTTTCATTTGGATATTGTTTAAGATACTCATCGATTTTTTTCATAATCGATCTCCTTTACTCCAGAGACTTGATATAATCGTCTAGCCAATCAATCTGAACATCTGGACGTTTAGGCTTGCCGGTTCTTCCCGTTCTTGGCTTCCCATCTGCTTGACTCTTTTCATATTTCGCCTTTAGATGTTTGACATAATCCATGGCTAATTCCACGTTGTCGATTTGGTTGCGTTTCCAACTCAGAGCCACTTTTTCAAAGTAATCATACCCAGGCAATGTGCCATCTTTAATCTTAGCCACGTAAGCGATCAGCACATTGATGACGCCTTCATTTAAACCAACCTCTTCAATCAGACGTTCCACGATTCGCAAGTCCGCGGCAGAAGCTTGTCCCCCTCCCATGTCTTCCAATAATGCTTTTGGAGATACCATTTGGAAATACTGGATGGGATCCGTTGGCAAATTTCGCTGAACGGGATTGGCTTTTGTGTTTTTATCCAAGGTTGAGTGAAGGGATTGTTGATGAAGTTTGTACTGCTCTCTCGCAATAATAGCCAGTTTGGCAGAGGATATCTTTTTTTGACCATCCATTGCTTTGAGATAAACATCTTTCATTTCCAGTTCATCCAACCCATACACATAATGAAGCATTTTGATCTTGTTTTTTATTGCATCGGTCAATTCTTGAGGATCAAAAAAATCGGATGGAATACTATCGGAAAACAACCGCCAGTCAAAGGATGGTTGACTCGCTTTCACTTGTTTTGCCCGCCCGTTTCCTAGCATGTTTTCTTCATTCAAGGTATCTGAAGCATATAAAGCAGGAAATACTTCATCAAAGGTTTTGGTGATCTTGTGGTATCCTTGGATATTGGGCACCTTGATTTTGAAAAGCTGGATCAACTTTTTGAAACGATTCTTAGTAACCGCCGAAAGCAAATATTGCCCCAAAATCCCATCGTTGACAAAAGACTGGGCCGATATCGGCAGTTTTAACTCATAGATAAAGTGATCATCCAAATAATGAGTGTCCATAAGCCCGATGGCTTCCAGCCTCACTCTGGCCATTTGAATATCCGCACATTTCCGATTCAACAAGCTTTCCAAATCGGCGTGCACATATTCTTGTGATGATAAACTTTGACGGTCCAAAAGGGATTGAAGGATCGCATAAAGCGAAAATGCCTCGGCTCCGATAATGGGTTGATAAAAAAGCGAGAGAACTTGAAAATCGGCACTCGACATGTTTCCTTGCATATGGACGATAAACGGATCTGCCCGTCTGATGTCTTCCAAAATCAACCCTCCTAGGGATGTAGCGATATTCCTTTAAAATTCAGGGTCGAATCCAAATGTTTATAGATGGATAAAGCCCTTTTTTTTGGGCGATTGAATCCAATCAAGTTAAAAATGTTCACTTTTAGATCCACACCAGTCTCAATCGGAGAAAGCTGCAACGCGGTGACAATCACATCAAACCCGCTCCCGAGAAGATAAATCTCTCCATGGGTAGGATTTACTTGTTTCACATCCATTTGTTCTTTTTCTGCATACTCCTTCAAAGCTTTGAGACATTGTTCAAAACTGTTGCGGTAATAATGCGTTCTGAGATCCGGATCCCGGTGCACTTCCCTAGTTTCGCAAGAGACCGCAAAAAAACTCATGATTGACATATCATTCACTCCTTAAAGATGCCAAGATCAATTGAAACTCAACTAGACTTTGTTCCTGCGAACCGGAATTGTCAATGACAAAATCCGCAAATGATCGTTTTTGCTCCAATGGCAATTGAGCCAGAATCTTTATTTTTGCATAGGTTTCATCAATGCCATCCCTGGTCTTCAGCCGTTCCAATTGAACCTCCGGACGGACATACACACAAATCACCTTATCACAATAACGGTTAAACCCGCTCTCATAAAGCAGAGGAACACTGACAATCGCCAACGGTTTATTCTCAATTCTTAACCGTTCCAATCGCTTCAACATTTCTTCCTGAACCAAGGGATGAACCGCCTTGTTAAGGCGAAGCCGGAACTCTTCGTTGGAAAAAAGCAATTGCCCCAAGCACTTCCAATTGAGTGTTCCTTCCGGCAAAATACAATCGTTTGGCACGATCTGTACAAGAATATTATACACCATACCCCCCGGTTTAGATAGTTGTTTATAGACTAGATCGGCATCGATCACCGGAATATTTTCGTCGATAAACCATTGTTGAACAAGACTTTTACCCGAGGCTATTCCCCCAGTTAAACCGATGATTTTCATCCGTTTCACCTCACTTTTGACAAGTTGGACAAAGATAAGTTCCGCGTCCACCCACACGGATTTTTACAATCGGAGTCTGGCAGGTTTGACAAGGCTCTCCGACCAATGTGTGCACTTTCAACTGATTCTGAAACCGTCCCGTGACTCCTAGAGAGGAAACATAAGATCGAATCGTGGTTCCTCCCAGCCTGACGGCTTCGGTAATGATTCGTTGACTGATCTTGCATAAGTTGTCAAAATCCGATTCCTGTAATGTTTTTCCTGGTCTTGTTGGATGGATCCTTGCCTCATAGAGCACCTCATCCACATAGATGTTGCCAAGCCCAGCAATAATCGTCTGATCCAACAACAAACTTTTTACCGGACGAAGCGACGATTGAAGTTTGGCTTTTAAATAATCCGCTGTCAGGCTCGGATCTCCCGGTTCGGGACCCAATTTTCGAATTCCTTTTGCATGGGTTCCTTGCCCTTTAGGCATGATTTCAAAGGTGCCAAATTTTCGAACATCGTGAAATCTGAGCGTCGTATTATTCGTAAAATAAAAAATCACATGTTCGTGCTTGTCGATATCCGCCGATTTTGGTTTTATGAAAAAACGCCCTTCCATCCGAAGATGGACAACCAAGTCGTTTTGACTGAGTTTGAAAATCAAATACTTTCCTCGTCGATCAATGTCCCTAAGTATCTGACCGACAAGTATTGTAGCAAACTCTTGAGCAGACAATGGCTGGATGAGTCGCGAAGCCCGCACCCCCACCTCTTCAATCGTTTGATTGAGGATTCGGAGTTTCAATGTTTGGCGAACGGTTTCGACTTCGGGTAACTCAGGCATTCTCCTTTACCTCCAGTAAATTTTCACCAAATCCCGCATCCACGACCAATGGAACGCTCAACTTAACCGCTTGTTCCATGACTTCCACAATTAGCTTCGCAGCGATTTTTTTCTCGTTTTCCGGAATCGAAAACACTAATTCGTCATGAATCTGCAACAACATTTGTGTTTTTAAACCTGCTTCGTGTAATTTTTGATCGAGTTTCACCATGGCGATTTTCAAAATATCAGCGGCAGTCCCTTGAATGGGGGCATTCATGGTCATACGTTTGCCAAATTCTCGGGTCTGATAAGAGGGAGAGGTCAATTCGGGAATGTAGCGCCTGCGCGCAAACAGCGTTTCGACATAACCCGTTTTTGTGGCTTGACGTATGGTTGACTCCATATAATTCTTGATTTCTGGATAGGTGTCATAATAATTTTGAATAAATCGCTCTGCCTGTTTCGGCAAAATATGAAGATCCTCCGCCAGCCCCCAAGCAGTCTTCCCGTAAATGATTCCAAAGTTAACGGCTTTCGCTTGTCGCCTCTCCAAGGAAGTCACCTGATCTTTATGAAAAATCAGTTTTGCCGTATGTGTGTGGACATCGACATCGTTGAAGAAACCACTTTTTAATTCTTTGACATCGGCCAGTTCGGCAAGAACACGTAATTCAATTTGGGAATAATCGCAGGAAAACAACCATTCGCCCGGATTTGATATAAAGACTTTGCGTAACTCTCTTCCTTCTTCGGTTCTCACCGGTATGTTCTGCAAATTCGGTTCGATCGATGAAAGGCGTCCTGTTTGTGTGAGAGCTTGTTTATAAATCGTATGAATCTTTCCGTCATTTTTTAGCGTCAGGGCATTTTTTAACCCCTCAACATACGTACCATAAAGTTTCGTCAATGATCGATAATCAATGATATGTCCGATAATCGGATGAAACGCCAATAATTGATTCAAGACAGTAATATCGGTCGAATAACCGCTTTTTGTTTTTTTCTGATATGGCAACTCTAATTTTTCAAAGAGAATCGTTCCTAATTGTTTGGGACTTTGAATGTTAAACTCTTCGCCTGCCAGCGAATAGATGGCCTCTGTCAATTCTTGGATCGAGTGAGCCAAAGTAACGCCATATTCCTCAAGTTTGGCTTCATCCACCCGAATTCCGGACACTTCCATGCGAGACAGGACCTTTGCCAAGGGAATTTCAATTTTTTCCAGCAAATCCAATTGGCCAAAATCCTTATTTTTTTCCCGAACAACATCTTTGAGTTCCCAGATCGCCATCGCCTTTTTTATCGCGTGTCTTTCATAAATGCAGGAATCTGGAAGCCCATATTTGGCTCCTTTGCCATAGACCTCCTCATCGTACTGGACATCTTGATAATCAAAACTAGAGACGACGACTCGAAAGTCTTCTTGCGTCAAATTCGGATTCACTAAATAAGCCGCCAACAACAAGTCAAACACCACGCCTTTGAAATCGATCCCATCCCAGGCAAGTGACACTGTGGTTTGTTTAAGATCATAGACAAACTTTTCCTTGATGTCGTTTTTTAACCATGATTGAAAGGCGCTGGATTGCTGGGACAATTCGTAAGGAATGAAGTAATTCCCGTTGTCTCCCACCAAAGCAAATCCCAATTTTTGTGCGGTATGATAATTTGTCCCAAACAACTCCAAATGGATTGCCATTGGCGAAGTCAGTATGCTAGTGATTTCATCGGCCTTCTCGATCCGCTTAAAATGGAGTTCTGTTTTTTCTGTTTGGGCAATCGGGAGGTCTAAATGTTTCAAGAACGAATGAAACTCCATCTTTTGATAAAACTTCGATAACTTATCGGGATCATATCCCGAATACTGGGTCGAATCAAGTGATCCGGCATAGGCAAAATCAGTGACGATCGTTGCTAATTGTTTCGAAAAGATTGCTTGATCATGATAGATGATCAAGCGTTCTTTCAATTTTCCAGAAAAATCATCTGCATGCGCCAAGGCGTTTTCCAAGGTTTGATATTCTTTCAAAATCTTGATGGCCGTCTTGTCACCGATTCCGGGGACACCCGGAATATTATCGGAAGGATCGCCCACCAATCCCTTGTAATCCGGAATCTGCTCGGGAGAGATACCCAGTTCTTCCACCATGATGTCGGGTGTGTATTTTATTGTCTCATTAAATCCTCTTTTTGAAACGATTTGACTGACATTCCTCGAGAGCAACTGCATCAGATCATGATCATTCGAGATGATGACAATCTCATCAAATTGGTCTTGGTAGTGTTTGGTGATATAACCGATGATGTCGTCCGCTTCATAGCGTTTTTGTTCAAAAAACGGAATATTGGCTGCCTCAAAATACTCTTTCATCAACGGAATCTGGGAAAGCAATTCCGGCGGAGTTTCTTTTCGTGTTCCTTTGTATTCCGGATACAACTCATGACGTAATGTCTTTCCCTTGGCATCCAGTGCGACGAGTAGATGTGAGAAATCCATCTTAAAAATCGCCTTAAATGCATTCACCATGCCATAAATTGCATTGGTGGTGACTCCTGAGGAGTTTTGCATCAGCGAGCCCGAAGCCGCTGTGGCATAGTATGAGCGAAACATCAAATTGTATCCATCGACAAGCACCAATCGCTTCATAACTTCACCCCACTGTTCTCATATTTTACCATAAAAGAAAGAAAATGCACAAGCAGGTGTGCATTTTCAATGGGAGTTTATTGGGGTGAAGACTGGATTTAACTTGTTGACAATCAGTAACCCTTTCAGGATCAAAGATTCATCCAGGATCATTGTCTCTCGACAATGAGGTCGAACGATCTTTGCATGACCTCCCGTCAACACAACGGTCAATGTGGTAAGTTTCAGGCTTTCCTTGATTCTGAATATCATCCCGTCAATCATCGCTGCGTGTCCCAAAACCAGTCCTGAGCGAATCGCATCGTTGGAATTGGTACCCAGAATCTTTTTCGGAGCTTCCAGTTCCACTTGCGGTAATAACGACGTCTTAGAAATCAGCGCATTACGACTCGTGGTAAGTCCGGGGGCGATGATGACGCCGCGAAGATTCATATTCTCCAGATAAGTGAAGGTGGTGGCTGTCCCAAGATCGATAATGAGACAAGTTGGATGATAGATTTCTGTCGCTGCAATACTGTTTCCAATCAAATCCGCTCCAACTTCTTTGGGATTGTCAGCGAATATTCGAATCCCGGTTTTGACTCCTGCCCCCAAAAAAAGCGGCACAATCCCGAATTGTTTCTCAAAATAGTCGCGGAACACCTCATTCATCTCTGGAACAACGGAAGAGATGATGACGCGCGATGCTTGTTTAATCAATTCATTCAAGGTGATGGCGTATTCATCGGCTGATTTCGTCTTTTCGGTATTGAGGCGATATATATGCGAAAAATCCTCTTGATTCGAGGATAGTCCAATCGTAATCGTTGTATTACCAATATCGATGGCGACTAGCATTCGTGTTCTACTCCCTCTCTGAATCGGATTCTGTTTGTTTGTTTTTTTGATTGTTGATCCGCTCTACGACAATGGCGCCAATGGATCCCGCAAGCAACGCTTCTACCAAACCGTTCGTAGTGAATATGCCGCCTAAAACCACAAAGAACCCGTTCAAAGAGTTATTGGCGGTGATCCAATCCAAATTTGCAGAACCAACATTGTCGGCAATATCCGCACCAAAAGCCAGAGGAAATGCACTGAAAATCATCGGCACGACCAACACAGTATGCAACACCGTCAGCAAGATAAAGCTGATGGAATATGCCACAATCGGCACATTGATCAGTTTCTTAAAGAATCGGACGACATCATAAATCACAGCTCCAAATAAGATGCGAGGAAGAACCGAAACCCAGGGAAAGATAAATAAATAATCCAGCCCCGGACTGTAGGAGGCTTTGATCAATGAGCCGATTCCAAAGGTCAGTCCCAAGAGGAATCCAGCCTTTCTTCCCAACAAAGCGCCACCGATCAGCACCGGGATATGCACAAGCAGAATCGATGGGAAGTTGGGGATCTGTACGTAACCGAGATAAGGGACGAACGTCATAATGAGGATGATGGCGATAAACATCGCCAAAATAGTCATTTCACGTGTTCGTTCTTTGTTGCTTTTTACGACACTTTTTTCCATATTTTTTTCCTTTCCAAGCCGCTCTTGCGGTCTCATAAGTATTGAATGGGTTGTAATCAGCCGTTATTTTTGATTTCTTGAATTTTTTCGTGAGTTAATTCCGCAAGCATCGCCAGAATGATGTTCTTGATGGCGATCGCATCCTCTTGATGAATCATTGAGGTGGTGGAATGAATATAGCGTGCGGGCATGCCGATCGTGCAAACGAGAATTCCATCGGCTTGAAGCTGCACTTCTGCCGCGTCGGTTCCACCCAGAGATTTGTAATACTGGAAAGGAATCTGATGTTTTTTTGCGGTTTCTTCTATGAATTTCTTCACTCCTAAATGCAAAATACAGCGAGGATCATAAAAACGGATCATAAATCCCTTTCCCAACGAACCTCCTGTTTGGCTTTCTTCAAATGTATCGGCACAAGGGGAACAATCCACCGCGATGAAGAAATCCGGTTTGATCAACGCTGAGGATGTTCTCGCTCCTCGCAATCCGACTTCCTCTTGAACATTCGCTCCAGCAATCAACCGACAGGGCAGAGAACTTTTATCGACGGATTCAAGAATATCAAGTGCCATTCCCGAACCAAAGCGGTCATCCCATGCTTTGGAGAAAATTTTCTTTCCGTCTTTGGTTATTTGATAAAGGTTTTTAAAAACGATTTGTTGCCCTACTCGAACGCCAAGATCATGGGCATGTTGGCGTGAATCGGCCCCGATATCCAATAAAAAATCATCAAAGGACGCTGCTTGCTTGGTTATTTCATCTCGCAACAAATGCGGAGGCTTGGCCCCTACAACTCCAGGGACGAAGGATCCATCATCAATGATCACCTGCATTTGCTGACTCAATACAATCGGTGGATTGATCGATCCGATCGGTATCATTTTCAAGTAGCCCTTTTCGGTAATCTCCGTGACCATTGCGCCCACTTCGTCCATGTGTCCGGCAATCATAACGGTAGGACCATTAGAATTCTCGTTGAGACTCGCGAAAATGGATCCCAATTTGTCTTGATAAATTTTTTCCGCAAAGGGTTCCATATGTTTTTTCATATAAGCCCGAATATACTTCTCGTGTCCAGCAATACCGGGCAAATCAACCAAATCACGATAGAGTTGTTTCATGCGGTTCTCCTTCGGTCAATGTGGCTTCTAAATAGTAAATCGGCTGTCCTTGAGCTTGAAAGCGGTCTTCAAATTCTGTTGAGACATTGAACCAGGATGTTTCTTTTAAATCCAGACTCATGCGATCAATGCGAAAATGGTCGTCATTGTTAATTTGCATCATTGAGTAAGTAAAAAACCGGTCGTTGTCAGTTTTGAGGATCAACTTCCCATTTGGAGCCAAAATTCTTCGATACTTAAAGATATAATCCGGATGGGTCAATCGTCGCTTCTCTTGCCGGCGTTTAGGCCAAGGATCCGAAAAATTCAGATAGATTGTTTGTATTTCTCCCAACCCAAACATCATTGCTAAATCCATCGCATTGCCATAGATCATCCGCACATTTTTTTTCGGACATTTCAACCATTTTTCCAACACCCGAATCAGGACCGAATCATAGCGTTCCAATGCAAGAAAGTTTTTATCTTGATATACATCGGCCATTTCCATGATGAACTTGCCTTTCCCGCATCCTACTTCTAAATGGAGTGGTTGAGCTTTTTCAAATAACGCTTGCCATGTTCCCTGATGAGTTTTCGGGTCAATTATGACTATGGATGGGTGTTCCGCTAGTTGATTTTTTGCGTGTTTGATTTTTCTTAGACGCATCGTTTATTTTGATCCGGCCAACTTGGCAATCGATTCCGCAAAAATCGCCATGGTTGTTGTCATTTCATCCAAGTCCAAGTATTCATTGGGTTTGTGTACTAAATCCGGACTTCCAGGAAATTGTGCTCCGAAGGCCACGCCAAACTTGAGATGTCGGGCATAGGTTCCTCCACCTATCGTCATGACTGGAGAATGCTCATCTCCCGAATATTTTTGATATGCTTGATAGAGCGTTTGAACGATAGGATGATTGGGATCGACAAAGTGGACCGGCGAATCTTCCAAAAATACATATTCTGATTGACAAGAGGACGCACAAGCAGAAATTCGTTTTGCTCCTTCGATAGGATCATACCCCCGAGGATAACGGATATTGCATCCCAAACGATAGTACTCCTTATCCAGTTGAATAATCGCAACATTTAACGTTAGTTCTTTCATGACAGCATCAACGTGGTCGATTCCCAATTTTCTTCCTTTCACATCAAAAGCAAGAAAGCGGTTGATAAAGTCGATCAGCGGATGTTTGGTATGATCTTTCAAAAAATCCGCCATCAGATAAATCGCATTGATTCCATCTTCAGGCATGGCTCCATGAGCGCTCTTTCCGCGAATTATCAGACGATTATCAATGGCTTGACCTTCGTATTGATGGCTTTTTAAATATGCCTGAAACTCTTTCTTCAGGTCTTTACTCAGTGAAACTTCCGCATAATCAGGAACAATATTGTATCGTTCACCTGCCGTAAACGCTAGGAGAAGAGCGTCCTGATATTGACCAGTGATATCAAAACTGGTATTGCCTTTTTCACCATGAATTAGCGGAAATTCCGCATCGGGTGAAAATCCCAGATCGGGCATGCCTTCTTTTTCCAAATAACGTTCGATGCATCGCATTCCGCTTTCTTCATCACACCCCAAAATCAAGCGAACTTTTTTATGTAACGGAATCCCTGCATCGCGAACCATTTTCATCGCAAGATAAGCCGCCATGGATGGTCCTTTGTCATCCATGGAACCCCGCGCATAGATTCGGTTGTTTTTCATCACAGCAGAAAATGGATCGTCATCCCAATTTCCGGTGGCAGGAACGACGTCCAAGTGCCCTAAAATCGCTAGGGTCTCATCGCCATCCCCCATTTCGATCACTCCGGCATAATGGTCGATGTCTTTGACCGTGAATCCGTCAGCTTTCCCCATTTCGAGTACACAATCCAAGGCTTTACGGATATTCTCTCCAAAAGGAGCTTCCACGTTGCTGGAATCATATTTTGTCAATAACGTTGGGATTTTTAATATTTTGGTCGTTTTTTCAATATATTCCGGGAGACTTTTTTTTGCCAGTGGCATCCAATCCATTTTCTTCACTCCTTACTTCTTTTATTCTAACACAACGCGATTCGTTTGAAAAGAGAATTACTAGGACCTTCTTTCTTTCTCAACTTCGTGATTTCATTGACTTTTACCGCCCATTGTGTATAATGATTATAAGCACTTTCTTCTCTTTTTCATAAATAAATTATGGTTCTCAGGTGACTAAATGATACGCAAAATTCTCATGAAAAATCTCACCTGCTCAAATTGTATTGCAAAAATTGAACGACGGGCAGCCCGACTTCCTTATGTAAACAGTGCCAGTTTCAATTTTGCGAACCAAACCTTGTTGGTTGACTTTTCAGACGATGTCGATGAAACGCTTGCCCTAAAGGAAATCAAAGCGATTGTCGATGTCTTAGAAGATAACATCGTAACACAATATGTTGAGCAGAAAATCGAAGAAAAAAAGATACATTTCCTCAAGGAATATCTATGGGTCCTTATCGGTATGGGAATTATTTTTTTCACATTTTCTGCGTACCGCATCCCCATATGGATCAATTCAATCTTTGGCACAAATTTCGAATTATGGCCACAACTGGTAACGACGATATTATACTGGGTGGGTTATGTATTGCTGATATCCAAGCTGTTGCTTGTTCAAATCAAGGGCATTCGTAATTTTAATTTTTTCAACGAAAGCACGCTGATGATCATTGCGACCTTTGCCGCCATGTTTCTTGGTAAACATGAGGAGAGCATCGCTGTCGTGATTCTCTACTCCATCGGCGAATATCTTCAAAGTCGAGCTGTTCAAAAATCAAAAAACGAAATCGCCTCTTTGATCGATCTCAAGGTCGATTATGCCAACGTTCTCGAAGAAGACAAAATCATCGTCAAAGACCCTTTACAAGTCAAAGTCAATGATATCCTCGTCATCAAGAAAGGCGAACGGGTTCCGCTGGATGGAATTGTCTGTCAAGGGTCAACCAGTCTGAACACCAGCGAATTGACCGGGGAAACCAAATTATTATCGGTCGATGTCGGAAGCCCCGTTTTGAGCGGGCATATCAACGTGGGCAATATCATTCATCTGAAGGCAACAAAAGAATATCATGATTCAACCCTTGCTCGGATCATTGATCTGATTGAGAACTCGACCACCAAAAAATCAAAAACGGAGTTATTCATCACCAAGTTCGCCCGAATCTATACACCGATTGTCGTGGCGTTGGCTGGTTTGCTCGTCCTTTATGGCATTCTCTTTGACCCCAATAACGTGACCACGACCTCCGGTTACATTTACCGTGCCGCCATCTTTCTCGTCATCTCTTGCCCTTGTTCACTTGTTCTATCAGTTCCCTTGTCCTATTACGCCGGCATCGGCACTGCAGCTAAAAACGGTATTCTGTTCAAAGGCTCGGCTTATTTGCAGACCCTAACCGATGTAAAAATGATCGCTCTCGATAAAACAGGAACCTTGACTTACGGCGCTTTCTTCGTTCAAGAATATACCAACCAGGAAACTCTCCGAATCGCTGCGTCGATTGAAAAATACTCATCACACCCGATTGCTCAGGCCATCGTCGAATATAATCAATTACCGCTTTATGACCTCGAAGAAGTCGAAGAGATTGCCGGTTACGGCATCAAAGGCATTTGGAACGGAAAAACTGTCTTAGCCGGAAGCCGTCGCTTCTTGGAGTCTTATCAAATCACAATCTCCGATGAAAAATTACCCGTAGGATCCTATACGTTTGTCAGTGTTGCTGACGAATACCTTGGTTACGTGATTGTCAAAGACGAACTCAAAGAAACCTCAATGGAAACTGTTAGGCGCTTTACGAAACAATATGATACGTTAATGCTGACGGGCGATAATGAGGATTCGGCCTACGAAATCGCCACGAAACTCGGGGGAATCGAGTATTACTCCGAATTGCTTCCTGAACAGAAACTCACCAAATTTGACGCCATCCGTACCAATTCCGTCAGCCTGTATGTCGGTGATGGCATCAATGATGCTCCGCTATTAAAAAATGCCGACATCGGTGTTTCCATGGGATCGGCCAGTGATTTGGCCATTGAAGTGGCGGATATAATCATTATGAATAATGACATTCGCTTATTGGAAAAAGCAATCCGCATCGCGAAAAAAACCCGACTGATCGCAACTGAAAACATTGTCTTGTCTATGATCGTCAAATTGATGTTTCTAGCGCTATCGGCGGCCGGATTGATGTGGATGTGGCTGTCTATCTTCGCTGATGTCGGGATTGCGCTATTGTGCGTTTTAAACGCCTTACGAATCGTTTACCAAAAGAAATATCTTGAGATATTGCCCTCTCAACAAACTTCCAAAGAAAAAATCGGTCGATTGAAATGATAAGATGTTAGTAGACACAAAAAGTACCGTGTTTATTAACATCTTTTTTTTGTTTGTATTTGGCTTTGATCTTTAATGTCCCACAATCCTGCCTGATTTGGTATTTTTTAATTGAATATATGATAGAGATATAATTAAGAAGGAAGTGATTTTTCTGTTAAGGCGCCCTAAAAGGTGGAACAAATCGATATTGGCACAAGGAAGCAAAATACGAGTCTGTAAAACTAGTGTTACCTGGGGAAGCAAGTGCTACACAATTAGGAATAGAAAATAATATCAGATTATCTTCGGCTTTATAGTATAAAAGTCCAATTCAATATAGATTTGAACTGGACTTCCACTAATTATTCTTTTTGTGTCTACGAACTATTTACTTATTCAGATGACCGAATTTTTATTGTCGATGTCGGATAATGGCGTACGTTTTCTTGCCCTTGCGAATGACAGTAAACTGACCTTCAATCGCCATTGATGAGTCAATCAATTGATCGAGATCATCCATCTTTATGCCATTGACCAGAATTGCTCCTTTACTCACCAATTCCCTTGCATCTCGTTTGGAAGTAGCCAGTTTTGCCTCGACTAAGATATCGATGAGTGGTCTTGCTTCTTTTAGGTCGCAAGCAATCAAGTTGGAAAATCCCATCGCGATTTCGGAAGCACTCAACCGATGTATCTCTCCGCTGAACAAAGCTTCGGAAATATCCATCGCTTCCTGAAAAGCTTGTTCTCCATGAATCAGCGTGGTCATCTCTTTTGCAAGAACCTTTTGGGCACTTCTTTTATGAGGCGCGATCAAAAAGTCATTTTCCACCGCTTCAATATCCGCTTTTGATAGAAAAGTAAACTGTTTTAAGCGAGAAATGACGTCTTCATCGGCGGTATTGATCCAAAATTGGTAAAATTCATAGGGTGATGTCCTAAGAGGATCCAACCATAAAGTTCCTGTCCCCGTTTTGCCAAATTTGGATCCATCCGCCTTTGTGACAAGCGGGAAGGTAAAACCATACGCTTTCGCATCCGATCCGTGTAGTTTTCGGATCAGCTCCAACCCCGATGTGATGTTTCCCCATTGATCTTGACCCCCGATTTGCAAGTGACAATGATAATGATGGAAGAGATGCTCAAAATCCCATGCTTGGATAATGGTGTAAGCAAACTCCGTAAAGGAGATTCCCGTCTCAATCCGGGATTTGACCGATTCCTTGTTGATCATATAGGAAACATTAAAGTTTTTACCGATATCGCGTAAAAACTCGATGGCATTCAGTGAAGAAAGCCAATCATAATTGTTGACGAACTTGACTCCTGGCAGGATGTTGGTCAGTTGTTTTTTTAGGCCTTCGGCATTTTTTAGTGACTCTTGGATGGTCAGTAGCGGCCGCTCAACGGAATTGAAGCTTGGATCCCCAATCAACCCGGTACCGCCGCCAATCACCAAAATGGGTTGATGCCCATATGATTGCAACCTTTTGACCACCATGCAAGCGAAAAGATGGCCTACGTGCAAACTATCGGCTGTGGGATCAACACCCATATAAAATGTCATTTTTTCATTTTCCAAAGCTTTTTCCAACTCGGGATCAGTGACATCATAAAAGAGATTTCTCCATTTGAAATCCTGAAACAAACTCATATATTTTCTCATCCTTTCGTTTCAAATAAATAAAGATCGCCCTAGCTAAAGGACGATCGATCAAACCGTGGTACCACCTTAATTCACTGTTAGTGCACTTGACAAGATAACGGCTTCACCGTCTGCTTTCACAGAAGCTCCTAAGTGTAATTCAGTCTAAGGAAGACTCCGGCTTTCACCTGCCGCCGGATCTCTACGTTTCTCTTCCATTGCCCTACTTTACTTATTCAACGCTGGATTTAGTTGTTTGTCGTTCAATAATGCTATGCGGAAGGACATTGAATTTGACATCGACGGTCTCACCATCGATTTCTTGTTTGAGGAGTGCCATCGCTTTGGCGCCAATATCGATGATCGGGATATCTACGCACGATAACTTGGGCCGCGATAAAGAGGCATATTTGGTATTTTGAAATCCGTAAACGGAAATATCATCAGGAACTTTTTTGCTGCGTTCAATGATTGAGTTCACAAAGGAGACGGCAATCGAATCACGGACGGCAACGACGCCGTCAATCTGGATGCCCGGCTCCTTGAACAGTTCGTCAAAATGGATCGTATTGACGGAAATGTCCCCACTTGTTCGGACGACTCTGGGCGTTAAGCGCGCTTCTTTCATCGCTTTGAGATAGCCTTCTTCTTTCAAATCATTGACCATGTATTTTCTTGCCGTTGTCAACAGGTAAATATGTTGTCTTCCTTCTTCGATCAACCGATTGGTCACTTCATAAGCGGCTTTAAAATAATCGATGCAGATTGTGACCAATTTATTGTCATAAGGATAAAGTGTATTGGCCAGTACAATCGGAACTTTGTAATCGTCTTGAATGGTATTCAGAAGAGCATACTGTTCCTCATTGATTTCATCATTCATGTAAAGAATGCCATCGACTTGACTAGCGACCACTTCCCGAAGCATTTCTGCTTCTTCAACCTTTTCATTTTTCAGCACATATAGTAATAAGGAGTAATCATATTTTCTTGCTTCAACAGCGATTCCGTTCAGCATCTCGGCAATGGATGCCCGGGACATATCCGGAACAATGACGCCGACGGTGGTGCTTTTCTTGCTGGCGAGTCCTTTAGCAAATGCATTGGGTTTGTAACCCAATTCCTTGATGACCCGAAGCACCCGTTCACGGGTTTCCGGTTTGACTTTTTGTGGGTTGTTTAATGTCCGCGATACGGTTGCCAATGATACATTGGCCGCATAGGCGACATTGTAAATGGTTGCTTTGTTCATGTTCGATCGCAATCCTTTCTTTCTGATTGTCAATCTATTTTAGCATGTAATGAAAAAGGTTTCAATGGATAACCCGTAAAATGGGTGAATTATGAAAACTTTTCATGTGTTTCTGATGTCATAACTACAATCTCCTCCGGACTGCGATGTTCTGAGTGTGCGTTAGACGTTGCGGCGCCATAAAAAAAGGCAATTTGACATTGCCCTTTTTCAAACTATCTCTTTTCTTTGATTCTGGAAGCTTTGGCGGACAACCCGCGAATATAACCGAGATGTGCCCGACGGACTTTCCCCTGACGAACGACTTCAATCTTGTCGATGATCGGCGCATGAACTGGAAAAGTTCTTTCAACACCGATGCCATAGGAAATTTTTCGAACCGTAAAGGTTTCACTGACGCCTCCGCCTTGTTTCTTGATGCAAAGGCCTTCGAATACCTGGATTCTTTCCCGATTGCCTTCCTTGATCTTCACCGATACTTTGACGGTGTCTCCAGGACGAAATTCGGGAATGTCCGTTTTGATGAATGATTCGGTTACTTTCTGGATGATCTGCTGCGACATGGTGGTCAACTCCTTTGTTTTTCCGGTATTCATGGCATGATGCCGGCGGAATATCCGGGGTATGGCTGATTCTCACAGCGGAAGTTATTATATCATAAATTCCAACCTAAATCAATCTTTTTCATCTGGTTTTTTAAGGAGGTCCGGCCGACGTTCGCGGGTTCTTTTTTTTGCTTCATAACGGCGCCATTTCTCAATTTCCTGATGATTTCCACTGATCAACACGTCTGGAACCTTTTGTCCCTGAAACTCATAAGGGCGAGTGTATTGAGGGTAATCCAACATGCCATCATAAAACGAATCCTCCCGAACTGATTCCGAACAGGAAATTGCACCTGGTAATAGCCGAATGATGCTATCGATCAATACCATAGCCGGGATTTCACCACCGGTCAACACATAATCACCAATCGAGATTTCCCGATCGACCATCGAACGAACACGTTCATCAAAGCCCTCATAATGGCCGCAAATCAAAATCAAGTGATCGGTCAAGGCGAGCTCTTTGGCGTGTTCCTGACGGTAAGGAATTCCTTGTGGTGTCAATAAAACCTTGACGGCTGTGTTTGCATCTGGCAAAGAGGCTAATGCCGCATGGATTGGCTCTATAGACAATACCATACCCGGTCCCCCGCCATAAGGTGTATCGTCTACTTGTTTGTGTTTGTTTTTAGCATAGTCACGGAAGTTCACCAGTACTATCTCGACGATATTATCAGCAAGTGCCCGTTTGATGATGGATTCCGACAAAACACCCGAGAACATCTCTGGAAACAAGGTTAAAATGGTGATTCTCATAACAAGCCCTCCATCGGAGCAATTTCAACCATTTTTTTTTCTAGATCAACGACTAAAACGAATTCATCGCGAAACGGAATGAGCGCTTTGCTCTGATCCGACTTGGTCACTTCGAGATAGTCTCCTTGCGGAAAACTTTTGATATCCGTAACAGATCCTTTTTCTACTCGGCTTTGATACACCGTTAGGCCAATCAATTGTCTGGCGTGAAAAATATCTTTGGCTGCCTGATCTTCAGGCAATTCATCCGCAAAAAGAACCGCTCCTCGAAATTTTTCTACTTGGTTGATATCCGAGAACCCATGAAAAACTAACAGCACTTCGTCGCCTATTAGCCGGCTGTCTTCCACGGTAACGGGAAGGGTTTGTCCCTCAAACAGAATTTGGAGCGTTGAGCCCTTTGAAAATCGTAATTCTGGATAATCCGTTTCCGACTTCACTTTCAATTCCCCTTTTAGGCCTCTAGGCTTGAGGATTTTACCTACTCGTATCATTCTGATAAACCCTCCTCCAAATCCAATATCATTGTATCATGTCTTGATCTGTTTTGCCATGATCTTATACGATAGGTCTACGTGAATAATTTCTTCAAACCAAAAACAAAAGTGACAGAGCAATTGCAATTTGCGCTGCGTAATAGGTTGCCAGATTCATAATGACCATTCGTTGTTGACCTGCTGGCTTGAAATAGATTTGTGATAGAATCAAATCCGATACGCCAAAAAGGATGGCTCCGATAAGTATCACAAGATTAAACCCAGAAAATGATTGGTCGATCAGATTATAAAATGCTTGACCGATCATGAGGAAAATCATCGCGGAATACAAGAGCGATGGAATCAACGATCGTCCCCAAACCAATTTCATGTATTTCGCCATGATAAAGACAATACCAGTCATGATGATCGTGAATAATATAGGTATCCAATTGAAACGATTCAGCATGACAAGTGCTGAAAAATAAAAAACGTGTCCACTGAAAAATGGGATGATCCCCGCTAGAATAATCGATTCGTTTTCTGTCGCGGGTCTTAAGGGCCTAAGCGCCAATATAAGATCACCAATCAGCCCCGCACATAGTGCCAAGCCAAAGAGCAATGCTACCGGGAGATATTTGTGAAACAAAACACCTTGATAATAAGCAGAATCGATATTTACTAACTTTTCCGTGAGGACGACTACCCATAAAGTTATGAATCCAAAGCTGGCTAGAGCTTTCAAAAACATAGAGAGCAAAGGGTTTTGATAAGTCTCTGCATAGATAAAAACAACGGCCAGGATAATTGCAAGGCCTAAAAACAGAAATCCCATACTGTTTTCCTCCATTTCAGTGATATAATTCTATTATAGCAACTTTCCTGAAAAGCTCCAGTTCTTCTCCAAAACCTTTAAACATAGATTAGAAAATGAAAAACAGATTGATCATATTGGAGGCGATGGCATGAAAAAAGTTCTAAAAATATTCTTACTGATAGTTTGTTTGATTCTGGTTGTTATCATTGGTTTCATTTTGACTCTGCAAATCTTTGAGTATCGTCCCGCACTGGAAACCGAATTATCCATCACGAATAACCCGGACGATACTTCCGACTATTGGGCAAAGCAAAATGAAACGATCCGCATTTTAACCTTTAACATCGGCTACGCTTCTTTAAGTGAAACCGAAGACTTTGCGATGGATGGTGGCTCCAAAGGCCGAATGGATTCTTTAGCTGAAGTTGAAACCAATTTGTCGGGCATTTCAACAATTATAGAAACAGTTGACGCCAACATCACGCTTTTACAAGAAGTAGACGAAGATTCGCATCGTTCCTATAACACCCTCCAATATTCCCGTTTTCAGCAGTTGCTTCCAATCGCTAGCACTCTCGCTTATAATTATCGCTGCATTTTTGTCCCTTTCCCTTTCAATGTGACCCAAATGATGGGCAAAGTAAACTCCGGTATTGCCACTTTCACCGACTTTCATCAATCAGAAGCCATTCGGATTCAGTTACCCGGAAGTTTTTCTTGGCCGCTCCGCTTGGCCAATTTGAAACGGTGCATGGTGATCACTCGAGTTCCTGTAGAGGGTTCCGATCAAGAATTGGTCATTATCAACGTCCATCTCTCCGCCTATGATGACGGGGAAATGCGCCTTCAGGAAACCGATGCGCTGAAGAATTTGATGGCGGTCGAACGTGAGAATGGCAATTATGTGGTCGTTGGCGGCGATTTCAATCAGACATTTCCGGATGCAGTATCCATGAATACAACGGATGAAGGGGAGATTCCAGTCTACTATTACGAACTGAAAAATCCCGATTTCTGGGAAGCTTTTCCGCTCGCTGGTGATTGGTTTCTTGAAAACAATTTTCATTTCGCAGCGGATATAAGTACACCCACCTGCCGGTTGTTGCATCAACCCCTCGATACAGAAAATCCAGAAAACAATCAATATTATGTGATCGATGGTTTTATCATTTCTGATAACATCAAATTGGAATCGGTAGAGACATTGAATGAAGGCTTCCGCTACAGTGACCATAATCCGGTCATGATGGAAATCCGTTTGAATCCATAAAAAAAGTCTCGTGCTGCGGCACGAGACTTTCAATGTTTGGGATGACTACTTCTTTTCGCGATTGAAGCAGAGGAACCAATCTAAACAATAGACATCTTTATCTTTGGTTTCCATCCGCTCTTTGGCGGTTCCACAAGATCCGGCTGTAGGAACGATGGTATCGTCGCCTGGCCTCCAATTTGCTGGAGTGGCCACATGGTCTTTATCTGCTTTTTGGAGCGCAAGAATGATTCGCTTGATCTCATCAAAATTGCGACCCATGGACAAAGGATAGTAAAGAATCGTACGGATTTTTGCCTCGGGGTCAATGACAAACACAGCCCGAACTGCTTGTGTGTTTGATTGTCCAGGTTGGATCATGCCAAATTTGTTTGCAACATCCATCCGGATATCTTCAATCAAGGGAAAAGTTACTTCAATATTCTTCATGCCATTCCATTCGAGAGTGTTGATGGTGCGAAGCCAAGCAATGTGTGCATAAAGTGAATCAACAGACAAGCCAAGGAGTTCGGTATTGAGGGCTTTGAATTCATCCATCATGCTGGCAAACGTCATGAATTCGGTCGTACAAACTGGGGTAAAATCAGCGGGATGCGAGAACAGAATCACCCATTTTCCTTGATAGTCTTCAGGAAAATTGACCGTTCCTTGTGTGGTGACAGCGGTAAATGCAGGTGCTTTTTCGCCTATTAATGGCATTCTTCCATAGTTTTCAGGTTCCATTTTCGTTCTCCTTATATGATATATTTTTGATCTTTACATATTTATTATATCACGGAAAAAAGGATCACCATATCGAAACGCTCTACTATTGTTTGCTATGATATTGATGTTCTCGGCAGATGATATCCGAGGATTCTAAAGTGCCGTTTAAATATTGATCCATGATATCGGATACAAGTCCGTTAGCACCTCGAAAAACACGAATATTCCGCTCTTCCATCATTCTAAGCGCCGTTTCTCCGAGGTTGCCAGTGATGATGACATTGACTCCATTTTGATAAAGGAAGTTGGGAAGATATCCTTTTTCATGAGGGGGATTCTTGATGATCTCCGTCCCAATCACTTTTCCTTCTTGTACCTCATGCACCAAAAAATAATCGCAATGACCAAAATGATCGGTGACCAAATTGTTTTTCACAGCGACGGCTACTTTCATTTCAATTCCCCTTTCTCTTGCCAACAGCGATGTTGTCTTAGGCGTTGTGGACGACCGCATCGATTCGAGTTCGGATCACATAGCACATAAGATCCACCAGAAATAATCAGCTGCTTTCCATTCACTAAAGCATCTGCTATTTTTTTTCTTGCTTCCTCATAGATCCTTTGAACCGTTGTTCTCGCTACCGTCATTTGCGTTGCGGCTTCTTCTTGAGTATATCCCTCAAAATCAATCAGTCGAATACATTCATACTCATCAATCGTCAGAGGAATGGTTTCAAGCATTGACTCCTGGGAAGAATTGGGGCCAAAACGGTTCGTACGTGGTAATCCACAGATGTTGCGGGGTTTATTCGGCCTAGGCAAATTCATCACTCCTTATCCAGATAAAATTATATCTTAGTTATTGACATATGTCAATATAAAAATCTATTGATTTCGTTGATATACGAAAACTTCCTAAGTGTTTTGATTGTTTCCTATTTTTTTCTTATCATTGATCTCGATGTTGATTTTTTCATAATAGTGCTCATCAATGATGTATTTTTTCTTTAAAAGTAGCCAAGCTGCGAGAATCAACACTGTTGGCAGCAGGGTAATTGACAATCTTAAGGACACCCGCATACGCGTGTCGGCGATTTCTGAGAAAACACTATCGGCTGCTTGATTGATCTCCATGTTCCAACCATCGGCGATATTATCGTCTGGATTGTTATTATAAGAAAATACCGCATTCTCTGGATCCTGAAGTGCTTCATAGAGCGTGACCAACTCTTCGGGATCAAGGGCACTCAAGGAAAACGTCGGCACTTGATCTTTGAGTATTTGAACATAAGCCGCTTTTGCAGCATCATTAGGAAGCGCTAAATAATTCTCAACACTTAATGCCATTACCACATTATTTTTATTGGGATTATCCTCACGAAGACTGATAGAGTTTATGTATTTGATTTTTTCGGTTTTGGTCATCTCCTCGAATTGATTGAGTTCGCCTTCGAGCGCCCCCACGTTTTGACTCATCGCGTAAATTCCCGATAAGACCAATACCAACGTGACGATCAATCCTTGAAGTGCACTGGAAAACTTCGCAACAAACGGTCTTAACGAAAATACAATGGCTTCGTTTCGTTCTCCGGTTTTAAATTCATTATACTCGATGGTGTTGGTCATATTGACAATGACCACCATATAAAATATTGACTGCCCCCCAAAAACAAACAAACCAAAGATGCAAGCTGTGATGATGTTGACGGGAAGAAAATCCACCCATCCGATCGATAACATCATCGCATACCCAAATGCAAGCGCAATGAAACTAAAAAGCATCAATTGATTTCTTGTGAACCGTTTGGCAAGTTTGGCATAGAAACTTTGAACCACAATATTGGAAATGGCAAAGGACACGATAAAGATCGTGGTCATCAAACCATTATAGCCAATTTCCAACCATAAGAAATTATAACCAAGCGCTGTCAGCAATCCCGATCCAATGCTATAAAACACCAACGCCAGTGCCGCCCATTGTAACTGGTCATTATTTTTAATGACTCGGAAAATTTTTCTTAATGTCGCTTTTTCTTTAATCTCTGATAAATCCTCTTCTGGCTCCTTCACGCCAAATGCCGTCAAGCAAGAACATAGCACAAAGAAGAGCACAAACACAATAGCAATAATTTGATATCCTTTAACCGCATTTCCAACCGTCGTAAAAGTGATGATAGCATTTCCGGCAAACGCCCCTATCCCCGCGAAAACAACCACCATGGAAGTGATGACGTCGCGGTCTTTTTTATTACGAGAAAGTGCAGGAATAAGAGACCAGTATGGGATATCATTCATGGTAAACGTGATTTCCCACAACAAATAAATGATAAAGAAGAAGGCGACATACCACCAACCACTCGGTCGTATAGAGAACATGGCAATGATCACTACTCCGGACAAAAGCGCCCCAATCAAGATCCAAGGACGGAACTTCCCCCATTTACTATGTGTATTTTCAACGATTGAACCCATAAAGGGATCATTAATAGCGTCCCAGATTCGTCCGACGACCAACAAGATGCCGATGACGGTGAATTGGGCCGCCGTTAATCCCAGACCGGAATACTGAATATACACGATAAAAAAGGTAGCGACTAACTGATAAATCATATCGCGACCAATTCCGCCAACACTATAAGCCCATTTATTTCGCCGCATGAGTTTTTGTTCTAAAGTCAACGCTGATTTTTCCATACTATCTCCTTTTTTTCGTAGAAATCACTCTTTTGTCATTATATCAATCAATCGCGAAAAATAAAAGAACTCGCGAGATATTCTCACCAAAAAATACTTTTCAATGCCACTATACCATCTTGGGCACTTCCATTGACAATATATCAACCATTCTTATATAATGATGACATCTCGTTCACATTCATCGCTGAATCCTTGTGAGAGATAATAGGAGTATCCCTATGGAACCTAAAAATAACGAGAATTCAAAAATTGATCTCTATTACTTTACCGATCCTCTTTGTTCCCATTGTTGGGCATTGGACACAGTATTGACGCGATTCAAATATGAATATCAAGCATACATAAACATCCACACGGTGATGGGAGCTTTAGTGGAAGATGACAATCATTATCTTGATTTAAAAGGCCCCGAAGCCAAAGAGCAAGCAAGTCACTGGGATCAGATTTCCCGATTCTATCATGTACCACTGAATGGCCGCGTTTGGCACAAGGATCCCATCACATCTTCCTTTCCATCTTCGATAACCTTTTTGTATTTACAAGAACATCACCCCGACATAGCACCTAAGTTCTTGCGATTGACTCGGGAAGCCGCGTTTCTCTTTGAGAAGAACATTGCTAAACGGTCTGTTTTAGCAGACTTGTTGAATCAACTCAAAATCGACTCTGATCCGATTTTGGATTTCAGTTTTTCCGAAAAGGGAAAAGAACTATTGCATGAAAATCTAGCGCCAATGGATCGTTTGTCGGTCAGCACATTCCCGACAGTCGTTATGATCAATGCTAATCAAGAAGCAGTTAAAGTGATTGGATCAAGGACGATGGACGTATACAAAAAAGCTTTAAAAAAAGTACTCCCTGAGTCATTTGAATACCATCCGACTGAGCTGCCACCCTTAAGTGAGTTTTTAGAAATCATGCCAACGCTTTTTTGGCAAGATCTGGAGAAACTCTATGATATTCCTTCCGAGAATGTTGGCAAATTTATCAATAGCCATATGAAGGATATACCCTATACCACAGGAAAGATCGCAGGATATCGCTATATTCAAAAAAAATGATAATGAAAAATGGTTGCATGTCCGCAACCATTTTTTTTGATATACCTTCCAACTATTATAGAAAAATCAATGCGATCACGATGATAAACACCGCAAGAATGATAATCAACACGGGCAGGAAGACGAGGAATGCCGCAATGATCATTGCCAAAACATCGTTTTTTTCTGGTGGACATTCAGCAATTTTCTGTTTGGCGATTTCTTGTTTCTTTTTTCGCTCTTCCCGAGATTCCCGAAAACTCATCTTACTTCATTTCCTTCGTCTTTTCGTAATAATGGCAAGCTACAAAATGACCCGGCTTTATTTCTCGATATTCCGGCACTTCCAAGGCACACTTTTCTTGTGCTAACGGGCATCTGGTCCGGAATTTACATCCAGATGGCGGGAAAATATTCGACGGAATATCTCCTTCCAACAGAATTCTTTCCGGTTGAACCTCATCAGTGGTTGGAATCGCTGACATCAATGCTTTGGTGTAAGGATGATAAGGATTCTGATAAATTTCATCCGAAGGTCCTAATTCTACCATAACACCAAGATACATAACCCCGATGCGATCACTGACGTGCTTGATAACACTCAAGTCATGTGATATGAACAAATAAGTAAGGTTTTCTGCTGCTTTCAATTCCATTAACAAGTTAATGATTTGTGACTGAATGGAAACGTCCAAAGCACTGACGGCCTCATCGCAGACTATGAATTCCGGTTTAAGCGCCAATGCTCTGGCAACGCCAACCCGTTGACGTTGACCGCCAGAAAACTGATGCGGAAAACGATGTAGCATGTAGTGGTCGAGACCACATTTCGCCATGGTCTCAATTACATAATCTTCCAATTCTTTTGAACCCTTTTTATATAACCCGTGCTCGGCAACCGCTTCACCAATAATTTGTCCAATCGTCATGCGGCTGTCGAGGGACGAATAGGGATCTTGGAAGATGATTTGGAGTTTGCGACGAAGTGTCCGCATTTCTTCCTTATTCAAGAATGGCAACATGACGCCATATTCGCGTTTTTGTTCCAGCCGTTCTTGATATTCGGGATCCAATGCTCTCTCGGTAATCGGTAAGGTTTTTTGTCCTTTGAAACTTTGGATCTTGTCAAAGATTTGTCTTAGCTCAGCAGTAAAATATTCGGGATAATCATTGTTAAGCCCAGCTAAAATATCACGGTAATGATCGACTTTCCCCGAAGCATCCAACAATAATTCAGATATTTCATGGATGTTTTCTTCCAAGATCAGTTTTCCAACTAAACGAGCCCCTTCACGCAAATGACGGGAAGCTTGTTTTTTATGGTTTTTTGAAGCCGATTTGAGCTTTTGCAATTTGACTTCCATGGCTTCTTTTTTCTTGTTGGAATCGATATCTTCTTTGGTATCAGGATCCACATTTTTGATGGAATCCACGTACTGACGATATTCGGCTTCCATCTCAACTATTTCTTCATCAATTTGAACGCTTTTCTGGAATCTTCTCTTCGCTTTTTCTTGATAAAGGGGAAGTTTTCTCGCCAATTTGACGATATAGGCCAGTTCTGTGTCCTTAAATAAAGCTCCATAGTAAGCAACACTGCCACTGGTAGGAGGATATAGTTGTAAAATGGTACGTCCTAGTGTTGATTTTCCACATCCGGATTCGCCGACCAAGCCAAAAGTTTCTCCCCGATAAATGGTTAGGTTGATATCTTCAACCGCACGGACATAAATTTGATTCTTTTCCGATATCACATTTTTCTTCAAGGGAAAATATTTTTTCAGTTTTTTGGTCTCAATCAGAGGGGTTTTATTGGTCATGTTTGCCACTGCGACGCACCTCGTTTTCCGGGTAGAAACACCTGACGCTATGATTGGGCTCCACTTCGATCAAATCGGGATCTTCATTCCGACATTTCTCGGTTGCATACTTGCATCTAGGTGCAAACTTGCACCCTTTAGGCAAGTCCAACGGATGGGGTACGGATCCAGGAATTACTTCCAGTTTTCGTGTCCGATCATCGCTTAAGCGCGGAATTGAAGCCATAAGTCCTTCAGCATACGGATGCATGTAATCGGAGGACAAACTGAAAAGCACTTTCGCTGATACGCTTTCTACCACTTGGCCGCAATACATCACAACCACATCGTCGGCCATTTCGTTGATAACCCCTAAATCATGGGTCACAAAGATGATGGATGTGCCGAGCTCTTTTTTCAAGTCATTCATCAAGCGAAGAATTTGCGCCTGAATCGTCACGTCGAGAGCCGTGGTGGGTTCGTCCGCTATCAAAAGTTTCGGACGACACGCAAGTGCCATAGCAATCATGACACGTTGACTCATACCGCCAGATAATTGGAACGAATAAGTATTAGCGATTTTTTCAGGATTAGCAATGCCGACCGATTTCAATAATTCAATTGTCCGCGCATGCGCTTGTTCCTTGTTTAAGCCTTGGTGAAGCATTAACACTTCACTGACTTGTTTGGTAACGGTCAAAACTGGATTGAGGCTGGTCATCGGTTCTTGGAAAATAACACTGATTTTATTTCCGCGAATTTTACGTATTTCATCATCGTTATATTCAGAGATCTTTTCTCCCTGAAACCAGACTTCGCCTTCATGAATGCGTTGGTTATTCTCAAATAGCTTCAAGATACTCATGACAGTGACGCTTTTTCCGCTACCGGATTCGCCCACTATTCCCAGAGTTTTGCCTTCTTCGACTTTGAGCGATACACCGTATGCGGCTTTAATCAATCCACGTTTAGTCGTAAAGTACGTGTGAAGATTTTTTATTTCCAATAAGCTCATAGTCAGCCCTACCTTTCCATGTTCTTCGGATCCATCGCGTCACGCAATGCATCGCCGATCAAGTTGATACTCAAAGCGGCAACGATAATGCATAACCCCGGTAGAATCCAACGCCACCAATAAGACTCAAAGACCTTCATATCTTGAGCGGCGTTTAGGATATTACCCCAAGAAGGATTGGGTTTTTGAACTCCGAACCCGAGGAAAGATAGTCCGGCTTCTGTCAGTAATGATCCAGCATATCCCAAGGTTAAGTTGACAAGTACAATACTGGTAACAGCGGGAAAAATATGACGCCATATAATGTGTTTCTCTTTGATACCTAACGCTTTGGCAGCCAACACATAATCTCTTTCTCTTTCAGACAGAATCTGACCACGTATGAGTCGTGCAAGTCCTGGCCAGGAGAGTATACCGAGGACAAACATGATGATCATGATTCGTTGTAATTCTGTCGTCGCAGTACCGAGCATCAAGGCTGATAAAGTAATAGCAAATGGTAAGAATGGGAAAGAATTGACGATTTCAGAAAAGCGCATCAAAATGTTGTCGATTCGACCGCCAAAGAATCCCGCAGCAAGTCCCACAACAGTGCCGATTACGACTTGGATAATAACAGCAACTGCGCCAACTGTTAACGTGATTTTTCCACCATGGATTAATTGAACGATGAAATCTCGTCCGGATTCATCGGTTCCCATCAAAAATCCTTTGAGACCCCAGGCATGAATATCTTCATCTTCAACTAAATAGTTTTGATAGGAGCCGATAAAGATTTCATCCACATTTTCCGTCACAGGAACATCCAATTGATTTTGTCCAGATGCGCCCCAAGCATATACTTTACCATCATTCGTCAAAACCACGGCGTGTTCATATCCTGTTTGTAAATCTTTAACATTAGTTCTTGCGCCGTCTGGGATATACTTAATAATTTGATCTTGATTATCATACACATCAATTAAGTATCTGTTTTTGCTTCCCCAGGCATAAAGGTTACCATTCGAGTCTACAGCAAGGACATTTTCCTCTGTAATTGCGACTTTGCTTCCGATAATTGTTCCATCAAGAAACCCTGCCGGGACATCTTTTCGAAGCTGATTATTGGTCCCCTCTACTTTTATTTGACCATTTTCTAGGAGAATAACCATATTCGTGCTGTTTGCGACAGCTGAAACTGCTTTGATTTGATTATCTTCACCATCAAAATATTGATAAGGTGAGCGACGTAAGGGTTGACCGACGATACTCGTTCCGGTTCCCCAAATATAGACAGATCCGGATTCTGTAATAGCAATTGTTGTATCAAATCCTCCCTCTAGAGTGACAATAGGATCCGTCAAGAAATCATCGGCATATCGTTCATCAATGCTTGCCTGATACATATGGTTTTTACCCCAGAAATACATTTCGCCTTCATCATCCACCGCTATAAGGTGACGAGTTCCAGCAGAAATAAAGACGATATTCGCCTCTTTGACTGCATCTGGAATGTCTTTGACTCCTTCCAAATTGCTTCCCCATACAAAAACGTTTCCTTCATCCGAGAGACCAATCGAAAAAGCATCTCCCGAATCGATCATTGAAACGCCTTCTCTTTCCAATGCTTTTGGAAAGTTTAAATAGGAGTAATTAGGTGATAAGTTTGCGTGATGTGCGCTAGTACGAAATAAATCGAGAGGGATGAATATAGAAAGCCCAAACGTAAATACCAACATAAACACAAATCCGATCAATCCTGTAATCGCTAACTTATTCCGGAAAAACTTTTTTGCCACCAATTTACCGGGGCTGGCTAAAGCTTCTTCTTCTAAGATATTGCGAATATCTTTTTCTGGAACAAATAATCGTTTGAACATCCTTCCAGCTGATTGGAGTAACTTCTTTATTGTATTCATCGTGGCTACCCCCTACTCCAATTTTACGCGTGGGTCAACCAACGCATAACTGATGTCCATAATAATATTTGCTAGCAAAGCCAGAACCGCATAAAACATATCGAGTACCAGCACTACATTGAAGTCCTTGTTGTTAAGAGCGGTAATTAATACGGTCCCGATCCCATTCCAAACAAAGATTTTTTCGGTAATGGCCGATCCCCCAAACAAACCAATTATTGAAAATGACATAATAGTAACGACTGGAATCAAGGCGTTGCGAAAAGCATGCGTATAAATGACCACTTTTTCGCGTAAACCTTTAGATCTTGCCGTTCGAATATAGTCTTTGCTTAATGCTTCCAACATGGATCCACGAACATAGCGTATGGTTCCAGCCAAGGCTCCAATCGTCAACGTGGTCACAGGAAGCACAAGATATTTAAAGTATGACAAATAATAACCGATTGTGCCGGGATCTTCATATGGCATACCACCATATGGGAACAACCTAGCTCTCGATGCTAACAGGAAAATTAACGTTAGCCCAATAAAGAACGTCGGCATGCTCATTCCAAACAGCGAAAATACTTGCCAGCCCCGATCAGTCAGTGAATCTTTCTTTACAGCGGATTTTATTCCTACGGGTATCGAAATCAGGAATGCGAGGCCAATGGAAAAGACATTGATGACAATACTGTTCACCAAAGGCTCACCAATTACTGATTTGACTTCTTGCCGCCAATACGAAGAATATCCAAAATCGCCGATCAACATGTTTTTCATCCAAATCAAATATTGCATCGGCAAGGATTTATCCAATCCCAATTTGATATAAGCGGCTTGATATAGCCGTTGATATATCTCTGGATCCCTGATAGCTCCCGGAGGAAGCATATAGCGAACTGGATCCCCTGGCATTAATTTCATTATGATAAAGATCATAATCGAAATAATAATGAAAACGGGAACAAGGGAAAGGATTCGTCTACCCAAAAACTTAAGCATCTGCTTCTCCTTTTCCGAAAAGGAAGGAGAGTATATAAAACTACTCTCCCCTTTTCTCATTTTCAGACTTTTACAAAGAATGAAGTGTTTCTTATACTTTGACTATCGAGTTATTCTGCTAAAGGTTCGCCCGTAGCATAAACATCATAACCAAGTAGTCCTTGTCCAGCAGCTGATGTCGCGCCAGCTCTTGCCCATTCGGCAGATGCTTGGAACAAAATTGAGAATACAAAGTCAGCAGCGGTAATGGGAACGCCATCAGACCACAGAAGGTCATCAGCGATTGTGAATGTGTAAGTCTTGCTGTCATCATCATTTTCGACAACTTCAAGATCTTCAACAACTGTCGGATTCAATACAACTTCGCCACCCGGTGTTACTGCATAGGTGCCGTAGCCAAATATCAAGCCTCTGATCCAGTTATCATAAGAACTGTTTCCAAAGCCAGTCATGAATTCGCCATTCATTTCCGGAACACCAACGATCAGTTCATCATTCGCTGTATCGGTAGTCCACATAATATCGCAGATGGCAGCTGACCAGTCATAGAACGGGGTCATCGTGTCAACACCCAGTAATGCCACATCGAATACTTGATAGTATTGGTTGGAATACAAGGGAACACTTGGAATCAAATAGTTCCAACGAACTTGATATTCTTTCCATTTTGCCAAATAATCAGCTCTAGCAGTTGCAGAAGTCGGATCAATTGATCTCAATTCCATAATCAGCGTGTCAAGATCTTCATCATCCACGCCTTGGCTGTTGTACCAAGTATTTAGGAAGTCGGAATGCCAACTGTAATAAGGATCAAATGCTGTATCGAAGTTCGTAGCAAGGTTGAACAGGTGATAAGTCCTGTCTTCGCCTAGTTCAAATCCGAAATAGAAATGATCGAGTAATGTGTCAAATGTACCAATTGTTGTTGAGAATTTGATACCAGCAAGTGGCATATTTTGAACAAATTTATCACGGAGGGAATCCGTAACGGTGTTGTTTTCAGTTCCGAAGTGCTTCAGTTCAAGAACTTCTCCATCTTCATTATATCTATAATACTCATTCGTAGCAGTTGCTTCCGAAGCATCCCATGCAGTTGTTCCATCGGATTCGAATTTCCATTCAGTATCATCAAGCAAATCGTTTGCTGAATCTACTGACAATGCATAAGGCTCAAGATTATCTTCAACCCAACCCTCATCATCAGCTTCTTGGAACATCCATTGAGCAGCACCGTATTCACTGAACACGACAGACCCATAGCCTTCAAGAACTTGTTGAGTGACATAGTTGCGGTCAGTCAAATGAGCAACAGCTTGACGTACTTTGACATCCATTGTAGGACCAAAATCGCAAGTCATTGCTAATAACCCATAACCATTTCGATTGAAAAAGTGAGTTCCGGTTGTCGAAGCGGCAATAGCAGCTTGAATTTTAGCTCCTTCAATAACGCCGGTAACCAAGTCAACTTCGCCATCAATGACTTGTTGAACATCCGTTGTTTGGTTAATGCGTTTTTGAATGATTTTTTCTATCGTCGGTAAATGGCCATTGTAATCGCCTTTGAATAATGGATCAATTACAACGGTGACGACTTGGTTAACAAAGCTGACAAACTTGTACGGACCAGCTGTTACTGTTGGATAATAACGATATCCATCCACAGCAATAATGTCATCAATTTTCGCATAAGCATCAATCAATGTCGCGCCGTCGTCTCCAGAATCAATATAAGCATAACTTGGGGCCAATACGTGCATTGGCATTGGGCCGTATGCTGCATAGAGCGTTTCATAATAATATGGAAGCTCCTCTGGATCAATCGTCAACGAGAATTCGTAATCACCAAGCAACTGAACCCCTTCAAAGTAGACGCCTTCAGAATATTTTTCTGGAGCAGCGGTTGTTGGAGCTGCTGTTGTAGGCGCTGCAGTTGTTGGAGCAGCTGTTGTTGGAGCTGCAGTCGTCGGTGCTGCTGTAGTTGCGCCATCGCAGGCAAACAAAGTAACAGCAAGAATCAACGTGAATAATAAGCCTAACAATTTTTTCATTACTTTCTCTCCTTGTGAAAAAATTTATTCTTTTCGAATATATAAATGTTATATATGATACCCGTGATAAAGTCAATAACTTTAAAGGAACTTTTTTAGTGATAACGCTTTCTTTTTAAGTATTTTTTGCCAAATAAGACCTAAAAATGGCTATTTTTTATTTGATAACTCTACCGAATGCTCTTATGATGTAAACGCTTTTATTCAAACCAAAACCATTGTTGCTCTCATATGTTAAATAGGGTAAAAAATAATTTACTCATGCTGACTGCGAATATCTCTCAATTTTATAAGATGTTTTTAAGCTGTATTATATAAATAAGGATGAAATAACTTGCCAATTCTTATTGAAGCTTATTTATTGGTTTTTTTCACTCTAATCAAGGAACACAACTTCCAACTGCATTATTGCTACAGTGGCAATCGTTTTATGGATTGAACAATTTCTCGTTGCCAGTTCTGCGCTCTGCATAATTTTTTCTTTATTACTTGGTTGGTGAATGGTTAACAGAATTTTTACTTGATTCAGCGTGGTTACTTCCCCAGGAATGATTGGTTTCTCACCAGAAATCTCGACTTCTGCTTTAGAAAAGGTCAAGCGTTTTTTCTTCGTAATAACCAAGAATGTGGAGTAAAAACAACCTCCCAGTGCTCCAAACAACAAATGATATGGTTGCATTCCTCCTTTTTGATCACCCACAGGAATCGTACCGGTCGGTGTCATCATTTGTCCGATATAGTCGGAATTCCATTCAAATTTAACGTTATCAAGTGCCACATCAATCACCTCTTTCTTCATATTATACATGATACAGTGTATTTTTGAAAATATTCATCTTCGTTTGTCCTCTTTCAATATTTTGAAAAAATCGATACAAACTACTTTGGGGTTTCTTTGCCGAATGAATAATGATATAATTTGATTGAAGATGAAGCCTTTCTTTTTTTGTTGAAATGAAATGACCATAGTCGACGAAAGGAAAAAAGATGATGAGTAACCGCTACAAGGGCAGGAGCCTGAAAACCCTGCTCGATTTTTCGAGACAAGAGATTATTGAATTGTTGGATTTGGCAGAGGATTTAAAAAAGAAAAAGAAATCCGGTAATGAACCCAAGCCTTTGCTTGGGAAAAACGTCGTTCTTTTATTCGAAAAAGATTCGACTAGAACTCGTTGCGCTTTTGAAGTTGGTGCTTTTGACCTAGGGATCAACGTCACTTATCTCGGACCTACCGGTTCCCAAATGGGAAAAAAAGAATCAATCAAAGATACTGCCCGAGTGTTAGGCCGTATGTATGACGGCATTGAGTATCGCGGTTTTTCCCAAGATACTGTCGATATTTTGGCGGAATATTCCGGCGTTCCTGTTTGGAATGGTTTGACCGATTCTTACCATCCAACTCAGATTCTGGCAGACATGATGACTATCAGAGAAAAATTGGGGCGTCTCGAACAAGTCAAATTAGCCTATTTTGGTGATGCGAGAAATAATATGGGCAATTCATTGATGATTGGTTCAGCCTTATTAGGCTTGGACTTTCGGGCGGTTGCCCCAAGGGATTACTGGCCGGATGCGTTACTGGTCGAAAGATGCCGGGCTATTGCGGCGTCGTCTGGTGCCAAAATAACTTTGACCGATGATGTTGCCATTGGTGGATCAAATGTCGACGTTGTCTATACGGATGTTTGGGTTTCCATGGGAGAGCCCGAATCCGCTTGGCAAGCCCGTATCGAAAAAATGCTTCCTTTCCAAGTCAACGAAAAAATCATGACACAAGCAGGGAAAAGGGCCATATTTATGCATTGTCTCCCAGCTTTTCACAATTTAGAAACAGTGATTGGACGATCCATCAATGAAAAATACGGTCTAAATGGCCTTGAAGTCACAGATAATGTTTTTGAATCACCCCAATCAGTCGTTTTCGATGAGGCAGAAAACCGTTTACACACCATTAAAGCAATCATGTATGCCACATTGGCGGATACATTATGAAAAGAATCGTCGTGGCCTTAGGGGGAAATGCGTTAGGTAACACCCCCGAAGAGCAACAACTTCGAGTTCATAAGGCGGTTCAACCAATTGCTGATTTATTGGCGCAAGGAAATCAAGTGATCATCGCTCATGGAAACGGTCCTCAAGTTGGGATGATCAATCTTGCTTTTGAAACCGCATCTCTTGCCGATTCAAAGCAACCAGGGATGCCTTTTCCTGAATGTGGTGCTATGAGTCAGGGATATATCGGCTATCATCTCCAAAACGCGTTGCAGGCAGAGTTAAGAAAACAAGGACTCCCACAAAAAGTGGCAACACTGATTACTCAAGTTGAGGTCGATCGTGACGATCCGGCTTTTCAGAATCCCACCAAACCTATCGGCACCTTCTACTCTCAAGAACAAGCCGATATCCTCGCTAATACCAAAAATTATATTATGAAAGAAGATGCTAATCGCGGCTACCGTCGGGTTGTCGCCAGTCCCAAGCCGACCGGAATTGTCGAAATCGATGTGATCCGGTCTCTTGTCGATGCAAATCATGTGGTTATTTGTGTCGGCGGTGGCGGCATTCCGGTTATCCAAGTAGGACAACATCACGAAGGCGTTCCAGCTGTGATCGATAAGGATTTCGCCAGTGCAAAATTGGCAGAACTCCTCCAAGCCGATATGCTGGTCATCTTGACCGCGGTCAATAAAGTAAAGATCAATTTTAACCGCCCAAACCAACAAGATCTGGACGATGTGTCAATCAAAGAACTGAAGACTTATTTGGATAAAGGACACTTTTTAAAAGGAAGCATGTTACCCAAGGTCGAAGCAGCCATCGCCTTTGTTGAAAACAATCCCCAAGGAGTTGCGATCATCGCTTCGCTTGAAGAAGCGGCACTTGCCGTCAAAGGAAAATCCGGAACTTTGGTTCATGCATAATGGAGGAGGGTCATATGAGAAAAGAACCAATTAGAGTCGCCATCTGGGGTTTTGGAGCCATGGGCTCAGGAATGGCGAGAATGATACTTTCAAAACAAGGATTTGACATCGTTGGCGTTTGCGATATGTTTCCCGAAATTGTTGGAAAAAGCATCTTTGCCATATTGAATGTCCCTAATCCTTACAAACACGATGTCATCATTCAGTCAGACATTGAAGCACTTTTGAATGAGAATCATCCAGAAGTGGTTTTGTGTGCCACTGATTCTTTCACGAAAGGCGCGTATCCAAAAATCAAGTTATTGTTGGAAAAAGGATGCCACGTCATCTCAACCGCCGAAGAAATGGCGTTTCCCCAGGCAAACAATCCCATTCTTGCGGCTTCTCTCGATCAGATAGCCAAGTGTCATCAAAAGGTCGTTCTTGGAACGGGAGTCAACCCTGGAATGATGATGGATTTATTGGCTATTGCCCTTACGGGCGTCATGACAGATATCGAGTCGATTGAGATCAGCCGAATCAACAGCCTCTCTCCCTTTGGGAAAACCGTCATGGAGGAACAAGGTGTTGGTTTATCGCTTCCTGAATTTCATGCAAAAAAACAAGCAGGACAAATTGCGGGTCATGTCGGGTTTAAGGAATCCACACAAATGATATCTACTGCTCTCGGCACAAAGTTGTCGGATTTTCAGCAGAATATGGATCCAATCGTCACAAAAGTCGATCGAGAGTCATTTTATGGGAAAGCAGATAAAGGTCATGTATGTGGAGTCGCCATGAAGGCATCCGCTATTTTAGATGAACGTATTCCTTTGCATTTGAATCATCCGCAACAGATCGAACCACACTCCGAAGGAATCCAAACCGGTGACTATATTCATCTCAAAGGCAAGCCGGCTATTCATATGGCGATCACTCCCGAGGTGGAGGGTGGCCTAGGCACGATTGCGATTTGTGTAAACATGATTCCTCATGTGATGAATGCCAAACCCGGACTTAAAACCATGATTGACTTGCCCGTTCCTCGGGCAATCATTGGTGATGTCCGGCAGCTGTTGGAAACGGAGTGACAGGGATGATTTCAAAAAACACTTGGGTCC
>Ga0265294_10000681_pt1 | contig 45809 bp, 37 predicted proteins | sample MunlanPumphouse3_FD_192504 | JGI IMG/M metagenome (GOLD analysis project Ga0265294, IMG submission 192504) | Groundwater microbial communities from a municipal landfill in Southern Ontario, Canada - Pumphouse #3 | ecosystem: Environmental > Aquatic > Deep subsurface > Groundwater | place...
ACAATCTGGCTTCAATCTCTTTTCTTTTGGCTTCGTCCATTAATCTTTCTCTGTTTTGACTGATTGTTTCCGTAGTACACACCGACCTCTGCATGCAGCCATCCGCAGAAAAACGGCCGCGTAAGCGTCCGATGGCCTTTTAGTGAGCTTTTGCGGTTCCATGGTACGCCTGTGAATACAGGAGTTTTTGAATGAAACGCAAACAACGTAATGCAAACTTGAATGTGAATACAGCTTGGAGCAGAGGGTTCAGAATTCCTGTTTATTGCGGAAGTACCGCAATTTTTTTTGTCTCTATACCATATGGCGGGCATTGGCAAGCATTAAATGCAAAGGTCGATTCGTTTTATTTCGAGAAGGAAATGTATGTGTTTTTGTTGTTTCAGACAGCTCATACTCGATTTGGCAGGCTGTTGAAAAACTGCGCCCAAGGCCGCCATGCTGTGTTGCGCCGCTCTCGCCAATGCTCACATATGCTTGAAGATGCTGCGCTTGTCGTATTGCCGGACGCCTTGCCTGACGACCTGATTCCTGTTTTCGACACCCTTTTCGGTATCGGGGCAAGAAATTCAATGTTTTATATATTCAATGAATTGCCTTTGAATCCCTTGCCCCGCCCTGTTTCCGATCCTGATTGAGGACTTTGAAAACCCGGTTAAACGACCCTTACCGCCGATGTGCGCATTAAACCGGTTCCGCTTTTAAAAAACACAAAAAAGGGCTGATCAACAGCCAGCCTGTCCAGATGGATCTTGTTGCCCTTATTGTCCTCCAGATAACAGGCAAACATGTACAGGCTTTTACGATAAAGCCTTCCCATACCGGAAACCTCGAAGATCCGATCACGAATTTCAGACATTTGAATTGCTCCTTTCTTTAATGTGGTTTGTGTTCTGTCCGCCCTGCAGGAGCGGGTTTCCCTTGACAGGCCCGCTCAGGGCCCTCAGAGGTAACTCGCTGAAGATACCGATCATTTCCGCTTGCTCTGTTTCAAAACCCCGGTTGCCAAAAAAAATCCCCGGACCTGACAGAACAGGTCCGGGGATGCCGTTTTTAATCCTCGGTCGAAAAGCCGTGCCCCTTTACCGCGAAAGGCAAAGCCAAAAACTGGCTGCGAGCAGGTCTTCCGGCTTCCGGATCATCCTACTGGTCGCGTCTTCCCATCCTTTCAGACAGTGACATGCTTGCGACGTTCGTTCCCGGTTACGGCGGCGGGTCCGCGACGGATTCTCACCGTCTTCCCGATTAAGGCCCATAGGGCCGCTTGCATTGATTAAACACTTACAATAACTTATTAAAATTTGTCAAGAAATTTCCCGCATTCAGAATGGTGGAATCGATTCGGCGGCGATTTTTACGGCTGTCCGTTTCTGCCGCGGCCTTTCTGAAACCACCCGTTCGCCCAGAGGAGATCACAACCGCGGTGTGGATTCGATTCGTTGGATGTTTAGACATTGTTTCAGTTTACCGGCATCTGTTGACTTACCCCGCGAAGTTTTCTATAAGATACCTATAAGAAGCTTATTTCCAACATAAAATCAACATACCCAATTTCATATGCAAAAACTGCTTTCCACCAAAGAGGTCGCCCAATTTTTAGGTGTAAACGAAAAGATGGTTTACACCCTGATATCCGAAAAGAAACTGCCTGCCACCAAAATTACGGGAAAGTGGATTTTCCCCCAGCATCTTGTCGAACAGTGGATCGAGGTAAACACCAGCAATTACCCCACTTCCCGCCAGGTGCCTGAAAATCACGGGTTGCTCGTCATTATCGGCAGCCATGATCCGCTTCTGGAAAGAGCCATATCCCTGTTCAACACGCTTTCCGGCGATTATACGGCGGTTTTCGGATGCACGGGAAGCATGGGCGGACTCAAGGCCCTTCGCCAAAAACGCTGTCATATCGCCTCAAGCCATCTGGTCGAGGAAAATTCCGGAGAATACAATTTTGATTTTGCGCACCGGGAGCTTGAGATACTGCCGGCGGTGATCAATTTCAGCCGCAGAGAACAGGGTCTGATGGTCGGGCGGGGCAATCCGAAAAATATTTTGAAAATTTCCGATCTTTCCAAACCGGGGATGCACATCGCCAACCGGCCCCTCGGAACCGGAACCCGCCTTCTGCTCGACCAGGAACTCAGAAAAAACGAAATTTCCGTCGATCATATTTCCGGATATGAAAACGAATTTTTCACCCATCTGGATGCGGGCTTTGAGATTCTGGCCGACCGTGCGGACGCGGCTTTAGGCATCCGTGCCGCGGCCGCGATGCTGGGCCTGGGCTTCATTCCGGTTTGCTGGGAACGCTACGATCTGCTGATTTCCAAGGACCGGTTCTTTGATCCCGGCGTGCAGCAGTTCATTGAAATGCTCAACTCCAAAGCCTTTGCCGATCTGACCCGCGGCTTTCCAGAAGGTTATGATCTGAGGCTGTGCGGCAAAATGCTTTTCGGCCCAAAGCCATCGATTCCCTGATGCCCTCAAGCGGGCACCTTTCCTCCGGCCCTTTTGCCGGAAAATATTTCACACAGCCTTCCTGCGCGATCCATTGCCAATAAGGGTGGGTAACGGGCTTGAAGACTGTCAAAAAGGAATCCTGAATTTGAAAACATACGGATGGCATGGCTGGAAAATGCCCCTGAACGACCCGGATGATCCGGACTACTGTGAATACGGTTGCCCAATCTGCCGGAAAGCAAGAGAAGGAAACCCTTTTGCTGCGTTTTTGCAGAAAGCGGAGCTTTTTCTTACCGGCGGAGGGTGCTCCTGGGGCAAGGCCCGGAAAAGAAAATACGGCGTCAATCCAGATGAGCCGCTGCCTTCCCGCTGAATCGCTACGAATACAGACCGCTTGCTGCAAGCCGGCATTTGCGGCGGCTAAAACAGTTGAAGACGATTCCGGTACGCATTGATGACCACATCGGGATCTCCGGTGATGATGATGTTGTCCTCGATCCATTCGGGTGCGCGATGGGACCGGATCATATCCCGAATCTGGGTGTTCAGGCCCCGCCAGTATTCGCCCTCGCCCTCGGTGTCAAAAAGAATCACCGGAACGCGATCCATAATCGCAAGCTTCATATTGCACAGGGTAATTCCCAGTTCCTCCAGCGAGCCGATGCCGCCGATGTTGAAGATGGGAAAAGAGGCCACCTCAAACCATTTCTGCCGGCTGTGGCGGCAGGTGGCTTGAAAAACCTGGCAGAAATCCACATCCGTAGTCATGGGCTGATCGGTAATATCCAGATAGTTGGCGCCGGACAGAATTCCATGCTTTCGCGCCAGGGTGTTGACGTGTTCCATCACGCCGCTGCCGCCGCCGGTAACAATTCCGATGTTCTGCCCCCAGTAGCCCACCAGAGATTCAATCAGATCATCCAGACGCCGGACCCCTGCCTCGGAAAGTTCCAGATTGGAACCGAAAAAGGCAAACAGCATGGACTTGTGAAAATCGGTCAGGCGTTCGGGTGTTACGAAATAACCTTTACCGTCGCGCATTGCATGAACCATCAGGCGGCTGTTCAGGCGTGAAACCCAGAACACATCGATGCCGAAGTCATGGTAATCCTGCAGCCGGTTGTGATCCAACTGGGAAAGAAACTGGCCGTGCTCCCGAGAGGGCTCGAAAAAATAAAAGGATTCGATCTGGTTGGTTCCATTGCAGGCCAGATTGATAATATCCCGGTGCTCGATGATATTGGGAAAATATTTCAACGCCAGACTCACCGATTCACCGTTCAGCGCTCTGGCGATTTTGGATGTGGCAAACACCTGGGCGCAGGAACTGTTGCGTGTGAAAATCCGGCGCTGAAGCGCGCAGACCGGCCGGCTGACCGTACATTGTGTGTCCGGGCCGTTCACATATATCTCGGCTTTCGCCAGGGCCTTGGGCTCCCGACGAACGATGGCCGCCGGCTTGGCCAGAAAAGGACAGGTGTCGGATTCGACTTCATTCAGACGATTTTCAAACCAGCGCATTTCATCATATGTGTAGAGCGGTGTGCTTCTGAATGTGTTTTCTCCCTTTTCAAGGAACTCAGGCTTTGGCGCCCGATAAATCCTGGCCGAAATGAGCGGGTTGACGATGGGATGTTTGCTCCGGTTGACGATTTCCAGATAGATTCCGATCCCTCGCGTTTTGATCGGATCCAGAATGGTTGCCGGAAGATGCCTGCCGAGTTCGGATCCGGCCTGAAGCACGACGTAATGTTCGTTGAGAAACATGGAACAGGTGGTAATCACCCCCTGGCCCGGAGGAATGGTCAGTGCCGATACTTTTTCCTTGATCTGATAGCGATTGAGAATCTCCCTGCCGTTTTCCTTGAACAGGATTCGGCCCAGCATTTCCTGGCTCAGAGGTTCCCTGAGTTTGCACACCGCCCGGTGAGGTGCGATCAGGATGCTTCCGTCGCTGGAAATCGTCGTGGATGCGGGCAGCTTGATCTCGGCCCGCTCAATGGCCTCAAGAACCTCGTCGGAGGTCAACATGGCCTCCGGATCGCAGAACACCAGGCGGCCTACGGCAAGACCGGTGGTGAAAAAATCCTTAAATGCATACAGGCCCGGGTAACCCGGAATCTCCGATGAGGCTGTCAGCGTCAGGGTGAGAATGTCCTTCTCAAGGCAGTCCGCCTGGGGAGATTGGCATTCGATCTGAATTCCCAGCCGGGCGATCCGCGACCTTTCGCTGAAGATCAGATTCTGAGGCTGGGTCTTGAGCCTGTGGATCAGAATATTCGAAACTCTGAAGGCCGTCCGGAAGGTGATGGTTTCCGTATTGGATTCAACAACCTCGGTGATAATTCCGTCCTCGGACTGGAGCAAACCCCGAAACAGGGAATCTTCCATGATTTTTTTCATGATTCATACTTTCCTGGTGTAATCGATCTGAAATGGCATGGCGCTGCTCAACAGCGATCGTATAGATATACAAGAAGCAAAAACCATGTCAAGATTGTTGCACGTTTTGATGGGTGCTTAAGAATTGACCGCTGAAAATCAACTGTGTTAAACAATAGAAGAAAGGCGATTCGATCTTCATCGCGCTGAAAAATATTCGGAAGCGTTCCATGTTTAAAAAACTGTTTCAAAGACAAAAACACGCGAAGCCTTCGCCCCCGGTTGGCCTATCGGATTCTGTTCAGGTGGATCTGATTCTTTCCGGTGGCGACCACGTTGAGGGAGAATTGTTGTGCATCAGTTCCGAAGGAGCGGTGGTTCGTTTCCCGGTGAACAAGATTGCCGATCTTTCCCTGAATGAGTCGGTCCAGCTTGAATTCACTTCGCTTTCCGAGCCTCCCGCTCATCTGCGGGCCGATGCCAGAGTAAACGCAGTCTTTGAAATCGGGAAAAAACGGCATTGCCAATTTTTCTTTGCTGAACCCTGTAAGTTTATGGAATCACTGCCTTCTTCTTTCCGCAACCAGTTTGTTCGCGAGAAAACCTGCGGAAAGCTTGTCGATCCACATGCCCCGATCAAGGTCGAACTGACATGGGAGGGCGGTTGCGGAACCGCACAGATCATCCACATCACCACCACGGGAATGATTCTGGGCGTTGAACCCGAACTCGCCGACGCTATGGCCTGCCCGGATCGGATCACATTGAGGTTCACGCTGCCCACCAGAGACGCCCCGCTTAAACTGGTCGGCCGGATATCCTACCGAATGGCGCATGGTAAGCATTCCGAGTACGGGGTAACTTTTGACTGGAACTGGGATGAAACACATGACTTCGAGCAGCAGGAATCCGCTATCGCCGTCTATCTGATCAGCCTTCATAACAGGTAGCGCCATTGTTTCCGCCCTTCTTATGAAATTCGTTCGGAACGCAAAATCATCTGGATTCCTCAAAACGACTCATGAATGCAGCCGGAGGGTTAAAGAGGAAACATAAATTCTTGACAAACAGAAATTTCTTTGATTAATAATTTCGAAAAGAAATCAGCTTTACAGTGGAGATTCAGCGAATCATGAATGCGGAAAGGCAAAAATACTACTGGTGGTGGCGCGGCTTTTGAGGCCGTCTCACCCCTGAACAAAATATTCAGAGCCGTGGGCGGTTTCGCAATGCAAGGCGGAAGCAGCTTACGGCTTTTTCGGTTTCAAGGCTGGGGTTCTTCTGACCCGGCCTTTTTTTTATGGTTATGGACGTCAACCGCTTTTAAGGAGGATTGTTATGAAACAAAATGCTTTCAGAATGACATTCGTACTGCTGGCGGCCATCTTCGCATGCACGGTGCTGCCGCAAACACCTGTCCACGCAGAAACCATCAGTCTGAGCTATGCGAATTTCCCCGCGGCTACCACATTTCCCTGTGTTCAGATGGAACGCTGGAAAACAGAGGTCGAAAAGCGAACCGCGGGAAAAGTCGTCATCAATACCTTTCCCGGCGGCACGCTTCTGGACGCCAAGGACATGATGGACGGCGTTATTGCCGGCCAGGCCGATATCGGAAATCTGTGCATGGCCTACCAGCCCGGCCGGTTTGTTCTGACCAACGCCATGAGTCTGCCCCTGGGCGTACCCAACGCCAGGGCCGGCAGTCTGATTCTCTTGGAGCTTTATCAGAAATACAATCCTGATGCATTTTCCAAGGTCAAGGTGCTGACCATGTTCACCACGGCCCCTTCGAACATCATGTCCCGAAAACCGGTCCAAAGCCTGGCTGACTTAAAAGGCATGAATATCCGGGCGTCCGGCGGCGCTGCAGAAATTATCAAGCTCTGGGGCGCCAATCAGGTGGGCATGCCGATGTCATCCACCCCCGAAGCGCTTCAGCGGGGAGTGGTCCAGGGGTTGTTCTCTTCTCTGGAAGTCATGAAGGATTACCAGTTCGCCGAGGTCTGCCGTTATGTCACCCTGACCGAGACGGTGGTGTATCCATTTGCCGTGGTCATGAATCTGGAACGCTGGAATTCACTGCCGCCCGAAATTCAGAAGGTCATGAACGACCTTTCTTTAGAGCAGTCCGAATGGACCGGAACCTACATGGACGAGCATGTCCGGGAAGCAGTCGACTGGTCCAAAAAGGAGCACCAGGTCGTGTTTACGAAGTTCTCCGAAGCGGATCAGGCCCAAAGTCAGGCACTGCTCACGCCCATGGTCAACACCTGGATTCAGGAAGCCCAGGCCAAAGGGATTCCCGGGCAGGCGGTTGTCGATGATATTCATGCACTGATTCAAAAATACAATACCAATTAAACGCAACGCCCATCTTGAATGGGTTGAAAATTCATGGAAATTTCAATGATTGTCTTTCTGGATAAAATCAATGCTCACGCCAACCGCATTCTGGTTTTTATCGGCGGCGCCTGTCTGGTCGGCATGATCGTTTTGACATGCGCGAATATTCTGTTCCGGTTGACCTGGGTTCCCATTCAGGGCGCCTTCGAATTGATGGGTCTTTTCGGCGCCGTGGTCACGGCCTTTGCCCTGGGGCCGACCCAGCGCAAAAGAGGCCATGTATGCGCCGATGTGCTGGTCAATACATTTCCCGTAAATATTCAAAGAATGCTCCGTGCGCTGGCGAATCTGATCGGTCTGGCATTTTTTGCGATCCTTGGCTGGCAGGCCGTCAAAATCGGCGTTATCCTTTTCTCCAGCGGCGAGGTGACGGAAACACTGCGCATTATTTACTATCCCTTCACCTTTGCCGTGGCTCTGGGGTGTGCGGATATGATGCTGGTACTGTTCACGGATTTTATCAAGGAGGTTTTACCTAACAAGGAAGGTGGCCGATGAGTCTGGCTGCGATCGGCATTCTTGGCATACTGGCGCTGCTGGCCGCGATTTTCTTACTGGCGATTCCGGTCGGATTAGCCATGGGCGTTGTCGGTTTCCTGGGATTTTCCTATATTGTGAGCTTTAAGGCGAGCATCAACATGACCGGATCGGCGATCTGGTCCACCTTTTCCCATTATGGATTCACCGTCATACCCATGTTTATCTTCATGGGCCAGATCGCCTACTATTCCGGGGTCAACGAGAAGCTTTACAGATGCGCCCACAAATGGGTCGGCCATATCCGGGGAGGCATTGCCATGGCTACGGTACTCGCCTGCGCCGCCTTTTCCGCCATATGCGGCTCCAATGCCGCCACCGCCGCCACCATGTCGACCGTGGCCCTGCCTGAAATGAAAAAATACCGGTACAATCCGAAACTGAGCACAGGAGCGGTTGCCTGCGGATCCACGCTGGGCGTGGTGATACCCCCCAGCGTGGTTCTGATCGTCATCGGGCTGTCCACCGAGCAGTCCATCGCCAGACTGTTTTACGGAGGCGTTAGCGCCGGTCTTGTTCTGGCGGCCTTGCTGATGATCACGATCTGGGGCGTGTGCCGCATTTTTCCGGATTGGGGTCCGGTGGCCCCCCCCAGTTCCTGGAAGGAGAAGATCCGGTCCCTTGCCGGTGCCTATGAAATGGCTGTTCTGTTTCTGCTGGTCATGCTCGGGTTGTATGCGGGCGTTTTTACACCATCGGAAGCCGGCGCTGCGGGCGCATTTCTGGCGGTTTGCATTACTGCGCTTCAGGGAAAACTGACATGGAAAGTATTTTCCGCAGCCATTAACGATACGCTGCGCATCTCGTGCATGGTGATCTTCATCGTCACGGGGGCCGTGATCTTCGGCCGCTTTCTGGCCGTTACCCGCGTTCCTTACGATATCGCCTCTTGGGTGGTGGGGCTTCCCTTTTCCAAGGCCGCCATCATGCTGGTGATATTCGGCATTTACATTCTGGGTGGAGCGATCATGGATGCGCTGGCCCTTTTGATGATCACCATTCCGATCTTTTTCCCCGTCGCCGTCGAGCTCGGGTATGATCCGCTCTGGTTTGCCGTGGTCATCACGGTGATCACGACCCTGGGCGCCGTCACTCCGCCTGTGGGCGCCACCACCTATGTGGTCGCCGCCATGGCCAGAGACGTTTCTCTGGAAGCGGTTTTCCGCGGAGTGACTTTCTTCTTGCCGGCCTATATCCTGTGCATCCTTTTATTGATGGCCTTTCCCTGGCTGATTACCTTTTTACCGGCTTTCATGCATTGAAAGCCCGCAGCCAGGTAAATTTCGAAGCCGGATCGAAGATATGAAATGATGCCCTTCAATAAAGAGACTGAAAACACAGGCCGAAAATCAGTTTTCGACGTTCTGACGCCGGATTTGATTTTTCGGTCCGTGGAAAAAGCAACCGGAAAAATCCTCAGCGGACTGATCTATCCGCTGCCCAGTTATATCAACCGGGTATACGAGCTTCAGGATGAAGACAAAGGCCGGTTGATCGCCAAGTTTTACCGGCCGGGCCGGTGGACACGGGCCGCCTTGCAGGAAGAACACGATTTTGTGCTGGACTGCGCGGCGGACGAGATACCCGTGGTGCCGCCGACCCGCCTGTTAAACGGCCGGACTCTCGACGAGGTCGAGGGTTTGTATTTTGCTGTTTATCCGAAACGGCTCGGACGGCAGTTTGAAATTACCTGCGATGAGGACTGGACTCGGCTCGGCAGGCTTACGGCCAGAATTCACATCGCCGGCGCAAGGCGAAAGGCCGTTCATAGAGTGCGCCTGGACCCCAAAGTCTCGACGGCGGAAGACATTCGCCTGCTGACCTGCGGCGATCTGATGACGCCTCAGATGAAGGCCTCGTTTCGAGACATCGGCAACGGAATTCTCGATGAAATCACGGATCTCTTCATCCATTCCGAGTTCATCCGGCTTCACGGAGACTGCCACCGGGGCAATCTTCTGGAACATCCCGACGAGGGTCTGCGAGTCATCGATTTTGACGATATGATGGTCGGTCCCCCGATTCAGGATATCTGGCTGCTGCTGCCTTCCCGGGCACAGGATTGCCGCCGGGAGATTGACCTGATTCTGAAGGGCTACGAACAGTTCCGGGCATTTGATGCGACCAGCCTTCGGCTTATCGAACCGCTGCGGGCCATGCGCATGATCTATTTTCTGGCCTGGTGCGGCCGGCAGAAGGACGACTACCGGTTCCGGGAAACCTTTCCGGACTGGGGAAAACCGGGTTTCTGGCAGCGGGAAATCGCGGATCTGACCCGCCAGTTTCAGGTGATTCAGGCGGAAAAACGGCTTCGGAAAGCCGTTTCATCATTTTCCTATCCGTATTGAAATTTCCACGGGCGTTTTATTCTGGAATCAAGTGGCTTGAAATTCCAGCCGCAGGCTTTCATACAGGACAATTCCGACAGCCGTGGAAAGGTTCAGGCACCGGATCGCATCGCGGATCGGAATCCGGTAGGTGCAAGACGCGTACCGGTTGAGAATCTCGGCGGGAATGCCCCTGGTTTCGGATCCGAACATCAGAAAAAGGCGATTTGTGCGTGGAAGATTCCAGAAGAGCTTTTTCCCGCTTTTGGTGATCAGCGCCACCTCGTCGGGCTTCGGGGCTAAAACCTGGGTAAACTCGCTGAAATCCTCCCATACGCATAGTTTCACCTGAGGCCAGTAGTCCAGGCCGGCCCGCTTGACCTGACGGCTTTCCAGGGAAAACCCCAGCGGCTTGATCAGATGCAGAAAAACACCGGCGCCCAGACAGGTCCGGCCGATGTTTCCCGTATTCCAGTGCACCTCCGGGGCGATGAGGACCACATGACGCTGAAGATTCGGGCAAGCATTTTCCTTCATACCGGTTTTCCGCAGTACGGACAGAATCGAAATTCTTTTTCAAGAACCCGGCCGCAGTCCCGACACCTGGTTTGAGCAAAACTTGCCGCATGTTCCGGAACAGACGCGTTCGAATCGCCGGCATGGCCGCATTGGCTGCAGACCAGAACCGGCCGGCCGGTCTTGACTCGCAGGATGGGAATGAAAAACAGGTTCAGGTAATGGTCGATGCGGCACAGACGAGCCTGGGCCAGACCGCATGCCGGGCAGGTCCTTGAAGCCGGATCCAGAACCTTAGTTTTCGGCGAAATGCCGGCAATCAGAAACATGAGAACTAAAAATTCCGCGGTTTGCAGATGATTTCCCGGATTCTGAGATCAAACAATCCGCTTTGATGCGCCGGTTTGATCACCAGAGCCGTATCCGCCCCGTGAGCGCTTCCTCCGACCGATACGATGTCCTTTCCGCTCAGAGCCCCCGCATCCGCCGCCATGATGGAAATTTCCACGGCCACCTTGGTTCCCTGGCCGAAAAGCCTCAGGGTGTCGGCTATCAGCAGCACCGGGCATGAACCCGAGTATTTGTTGAAAACCGAACGCTCCACTCCGGAAAGCGCATGGGTGGCCGACACGACGCGGACGCCCATGGATTCAAGATCCTTTCGAACGTCCCCGGGCATTACCGGCTTAAAAGCCTCATCAAACCCGCAATGGTAGGTAACCGCAACAATTTTGAGCGCCTTGCATATCTCCAGAGCCTTGAAGGCGGTCCGGCCGCTGGTCGTTGCCACCACCATCTCGGCAATTCCCAGAAGCTTTGCCCTTTCTGCGGCCAGTTGCAGGGTTTTTTCGGTATTTTCAAGACCCGGCGCATCGAAATACGTCATATCTACCTCCTCAGGTTGAAAAAGAATCCCATCTCGTATAGTCTGAATTTCACCTGAGGTTTTACCATGATCAATGAATATTACAAGGGGAGCCTGTCGTGATCATCGACTTTCACGCCCATCTTTTTCCAAAAGCCATTCGAGAGAGCCGTGAGGATTATTTTCAGGACCCGTGCTTCCGGCTCCTGTACGACCATTCGAAAGCGCCTATGGCCGGGGTCGATGCGCTTCTGGACTCCATGAACGCTCATGGCGTGAACCGGTCCGTCGTTTTCGGTTTTCCCTGGCAGGATTCGGGGATTCTGAGCATGCACAACGATTACATCATCGAAACGGTTCAAAAATATCCGGACCGGCTGACCGGGTTCTGCTGTCTGAACCCCCGTCGCCCCGATGCGGTGAACGAGGCCTGCCGCTGTCTGGATGCCGGTCTTTCGGGAATCGGAGAACTGGCTTTTTACGACAGCGGACTGGATGTGCCGGTATTGACATGCCTTGCTCCTTTGATGGAACTTTGCCGGTTGCGGAACCTGCCGGTGCTGATTCACACCAATGAGCCGGTGGGCCGGAACTATCCTGGAAAAGCACCGATGACCCTGGCCCAGATCTACAGTCTCGTGAAGCGCTTTGCCGATAACACCCTCATCCTGGCGCACTGGGGCGGAGGACTTTTGTTTTACCATCTTCTTAAAAGTGAGGCAAAATCGGCGCTGAAAAACGTCTTCTTTGATACGGCAGCCTCCCCGTATCTTTACGATCCGGCGATCTTTTCTGCCGCCGCATCCATCGCAGGTTCCGAAAAAATCCTGTTCGGAAGCGATTTCCCGCTGATCAGCCCGGAAAAATACTTCAGCCAGATTCAACAAAGCGGCCTTTCTTCGATGGAACAGGCGCGGATTCTGGGGTTAAACGCCGCCCGCCTGCTCAAGCTCTGATATTTTTATGCGCTCAAACGTTTGTATGCGGGACAGCACCGGGGGGTGGGAATAGTTCCAGGGCCACGTAAAATTCGTGGGGCTCAAGATGGCTCAGGTTGTCCACTGAAAGTTTTTTCAGGACGCTTACCAGTGATTTTGAATCCATAGTGGTCCGGGCGGCGAAACGGTCCGCCGCATACTCCTGCCTGAGGGATATCCGGTGTATGACCATGCCGATAAAAAAATTGACCGGTCCGGACAGGATCGAAAAAAACACCAGCCCGGCTTAGGTGGATTCGTGGGCCATTTAAAATGCCTCGAAAAGTTTCGAATTGAAAATCACGATGCCAAGGAGAAACAGGATTACGCCGGCGCGGCCGCTTCCCGTCAGCGTGCGGACAGGGACGTGGCTCATTCGATAAAGCCCCATTTTATGGGCTATGACCGCAACCGGTTCGGAAATGCCGCGGCGGGCGATCCGGGTGTCAAACAAGACGATGCACCGGTTTTTCCCAAATCCGGTAAAAGCGGCCCAGGCCACAGCCAGGCCCGGGAGCCGAAATATTCAAAAAATACAGCACGCCGGCCGGAAGCGGACCGCTTGGAATGACAAGCGGAAAAGCGCTCTTGAGCCGGTCCGTCCCGGCACTGAACCAGAACAACGGCAGGAAGGCAAAGAGATATTTGCATGGGGTTCCTTGGGTTCATCTTCTCTTTCTCCCCGCTTATGCGCCGGAATACAACCCGGTAGAGAGAGAACGTGGGGATGGATAGGCCAGGATTTACGCTTTTCCGCCTTTGGTGAGATAAACGAATTGATCAGGCGTTTCGGAAGCGGCGCTGGCATTTCAAAATGGTGAGGCTTGCCAAACCCATTTGCTTGAAACTGAAAACTTACGCCACTTTATTATAGATATTATTGCGGTTATGTTTAATAAGCCGACGCGCTCTAATGCGCTTTCCATTTTTGTATCGAAGAAAGCCAGGGCAGGTTGAAAAAAATAGAAACTCTATTTCAATAAACTTGTTCGGTTCAGTTGGCCGCCTCATGTAAAGACGCAAATAAAAAAATAATCAAAAGATCTTTCCGAGTGTCTGACAACCCTGAAATCTGCATCCGCTGATTGAATCTTCCGGATGGGGACAGGGCTTTTTCACGACGCCCCGAAGTCATGCTCATGTGTTTGTCGGGATTTTTTCCCATCAAATTGAAGCTCCGCACCTATGGACAAACACCGCTGAAATAAGGATAAAGGTAACGATTGTCGAAGCGGGTCGCCGTATTTTCCGCTGAAAAAAATTCAAAGTTTTGAGGAGGTCTTCCATGCTCACAGGAACCGTCAAGTGGTTTAATCCCAAGGCTGGCTATGGTCATATCAAGGCCGAAAACGGAGAGGACATATATGTCCACATTTCCAACGTACACCCCTATGACGTTTTGCATATCGGCGAGGGGGACCCGGTCAGATTTGAACTTCGATACGGCATTCAGGGCGTGGAAGCCAGAAACGTCGCCAAGATGCCCCAGAACATGTTTCATTCGGTTTGACAACCCTGTCTGCTTAATGGCGAGATTGGAAAATGCCATCTCGATTGATATTTTGAAAATAAACTTCGCTTTGTTGGGCCTCTCCTTTGAATTGACCGGATAAAAATCCTGCATAGATTTTTCCAAACACCCAAACGTTTCGCGGCACCGTCCCTGATTCGCTCCAAACTCTCCGCTTACTTTGATCTGTGTTACTTTGAATCTGTTGACAAAAATACGGCAGGTTCATATTATAATCCATTTTTTGCAGGTAATAACTGAATCCACCTGCCACCTTTTGTTAACGTATTCGAGCACTTCAAGCTGATTTTTATAATCATTGAAATGAAAATTGTGGGGCTCTACGGCGGCGCGTTTGGTAAAATATAAATCTTGTGTGCTGATATCGAGGAATGAATATGCTCAGAACAATGAGAAAAAATGCCGGGTCTTTTTTTATTAAAATTCTTTTGGGTGCGATCGTGGTTGTGTTTGTTTTCTGGGGAGTTGGAAGTTTCCGTTCCCAGCGGGCAGGGCGTGTTGCCATGGTAAACGGTCATGTCATTACATTTGAAGAATACCGGGAGGCATACAATAATTTGATGGAACAGCTGAAACAGAGATTCGGCAATGCCTTGACCGAGGATCTGATTAAGACGCTCCAGGTAAAGGAGCAGGCTTTGGGCCGGCTGATCGATCGGGCATTAATGTCTCAGGAGGCTGAAAGGTTAAAACTTCGGGTATCCGAGCAGGAACTGATTGACGCCATTGGGCAGATTAAAGCCTTTCAGCAGGCCGGCCAATTTGATGTTCGAACTTATCAAAAGGTTTTGAGCCATTACAGGACGACTCCCGAGGCTTTTGAGGAAACCCAGCGCGATACGATGCTCATCGAGCGTTTGCATTCCTTTATCGCCGCCAATGTCAAGATTTCTGAGCAAGAAGTGGCAGAGTGGTACAACTGGGTCCATTCGGAGGTCGATATCGATTTCGTTTTGTTTGATCCTGAAAGTTATGGTAGGGTCGAGTCATCGGATGAGGCATTAAAAGTTTATTTTAATGAGCATAAGGAACACTATAAAACAGATCCGCAGATCAAAGTGAGATACCTGAGGTTCGATCCGGATGCTTACAAGGGACAGGTCAGGATCGACGAAGATGAGGCCCGTAATTTTTATGATGCCAATATTGAGGCATACAAAAAAGACAAAACCGTCGAGGCCCGTCATATCCTGATACAGGTGGATGAAAATGCGGGTTCTGAAATTTCCGAGAAGGCCCGTCAGCGGGCGATTGATGCGATGAACCTGGCCAGGAAGGGGGAGAATTTTGCCGGACTGGCTCAAAAATATTCCGATTGCCCAAGCAAGGACAACGGCGGTTATCTGGGCACCTTTAAAAGACAGGACATGGTAGCGCCTTTTTCTGAAAAAGCTTTTTCGATGAAGCCGGGTGAAATCAGTGATCCGGTCCTAACGCAGTTTGGCTGGCATATAATTAAGGTGGAAAAAGTGAATGAAGCGACCGTTGTCCCCCTTGAAAAGGCGATGGAGGATATCAACCAGAAACTAATGATTGAAAAGTCCCGTGCGCTTGCCTACGATGCCGCTGAAAACGCCTATGACGCTTCTTTTGTTGGCGATGATCTGTCCAAAATCGGCGAAGCCCTTAATGTTGCGATGGAAACAACCGATTTTTTCTCCCGTGATAAAGGTCCGAACCTGAATATTAAGAATCTGGAGCGCTTCCGTTCGGAAGCTTTTGCGCTGGACGACAATGCAATCAGCGAGATCCTGGACCTGGAAGACGGTTATTATCTCTTGCAGGCAATCGAAAGCAAGGATTCAAGAGTTCCCGAACTTGCCGAGGTTAAAGAGATGGTGGAGAACGATTTGCTCGCACAGTTGCGGGATGAAAAAGCAAGGCTGGACGCAGAAACGCTTTTGGCTGACATCAAGTCCGGCAAGCCATTGGATGCTCAAAGCAGGCAGTATAATCTGAAACCAACTCAAGCGGGTTATTTTAAGCGAAACGACCCGATCCCGAATATCGGATATGAGCCGGCGATTGCCGAAGCGGCCTTCAAGCTGACGGAAGCATCCCGATATCCTGAAACCGTTATCAAGGGCGCCAAAGGGTATTATCTGATTGCTTACAGAGAGAGAAAGAAGCCGGATGCTTCGCAGCTGGAGAGCCTGAGAGATCAAATTCAGGAGCAATTGCTGCAAAAAAAAGAATCCAAGATATTTTCAGACTGGTTGGCGCAGCTTAAACAAAAGAGTGAGATTCGAATTGAGCAGGATTTGCTTTAAGGGGCGTACTCAGATTTTTGGGCATGTAACCATAAAAGGATTCAAAACAGGGCATTTGTATGGAAATATTTAAATCCCGAACAACCGGCGTCATTTATACCACCAAGAAATGTTCTGAATGTTTTGAGCCTCTAGCGCTCAGCGCTGTTCGTTGCACATCATGCAAACGGCGGGTAGGGCCAATCGATAAATTTGGAATGGCCGCCAGACCGATTGCGTGGTGGAAGTATAGTTTATGCTTTTTGTCGTGGCTGGCTTTTTTCCTTTATATGTGGTGGGCTTTTTTTTAGTGAGCTGAATGAATAATAACGTGTGAAGGAGAACAGATGACCTCCTTGAGTGCTCAGGAAAAAAGATATCTGCTTGATTTGGCCAGGTTCGCGATCAAGACGTCGCTGCACGAAGGTCAGGCCGCCGAAAAGCCTGAAAACATTTATCCAAACCTTTCGGAAAAGCGTGGCGCGTTCGTTACCCTTCATAAAAAGAGCGCGCTCAGAGGCTGCATCGGAACCATTGAGCCTGTTAAGCCGCTGGCCAATTGCATTGAGGAAAACGCCAGGAATGCGGCTTTTAAAGACCCACGATTTGCCCCCCTGTCGGCGGAGGAGCTTTCGAATATTGACATCGAGATCAGTGTCCTGTCGTTGCCGGAAATATTGTCGTTTAAAGATGAGAATGATCTGAAGCGGCAGCTGATTCCATCGGTCCACGGCGTGATTCTGTCCAGGGGGTGGAAGCGGGCGACATTTTTGCCGCAGGTTTGGAAACAGCTGCCTGATAAAGAGCTCTTTTTACAGCAGCTTTGCTTAAAAGCCGGTCTGGAGAGCGATTGCTGGCGCAAACCCGGGATTGAAGTGCGCGTTTATCAGGTAGAATTTTTTTCGGATACATCCGAGGCCGTTATGAAAGCACGGCTCTCATGATGTCTCCGGCGTTTTCGGCGTGATCGGCTATCGAGCCGATGATCTCAGCCAAACGTATCAGATAGTAGATCTCGGTGGGATCTTTTATGCTGTGAAATATTGCGTGTTTGATCTTGTCTTCCACGATATCGGCGTCATTTTCCTGCATTTGCAAGCTTCGTATGATTTCCTTGATCGCGTTTTTTTGTTTTCCGGCGCCGGTTTTGAAAAATGAAGCAGCCTCTTCCGCCATTTTGCTGAGCTCTTCGATCGGATCGATGACGGAGTCGACCAGAAGAAAAAAATCTTTTTCCAGGCTTTCCGGAATACAGGGTTTCCCGCGGCAGGATATCCAATCGAGTGCATCTTCAACGGCGTCAATTACATGATCCTGCTCCTGGAGATACCGAACCAGATGATAACGGATGCTCGATGGCAGCATGAACTTCTGAGGAATGCCCTCGTATAAACGGCGTTTGATTTCATCGGCTTCGCGCTCCAGCGATATGACCTGCTTTCGCAAATCTTCGAACCGCTCAACCGAAACATGGGATTCGACGGCCTGCTGAAAAAACCAGACGCATTCCTTGACCTTTTCGGCATGCTCTTTAAGCCCCGTCAGGGGTGACGGCATGAACCGCGACAAAAAGGGTATGCGCATTATTTATTCCTGTTTTACCGTATGAAACCCAAAAAGACCCATGGAATGCTTTGAAACTTTGATCGGCCACATATCATGAGCCCCGGGTCAAATCAATGGAAAATAGGCTCCTTATTCATTGCTTTGAGACCTTGCGCTTCATTCATTTTTATACCACGATTGCATTAATAAGCGCCCATTTTATTTTTTTAATAAAATATGCATAAAATGCGAAGGGTTCTCGCGTTTGGGTTGATTCGAAACTTGCTTAAATCGCAAACAGGCTTTAAATTATCATCATTAATGTGGTGCTCTGATTGAAATTCCGGACTGCGCCGGGTTTTGTGACTGTTTGCGAGGCCGTCAAGTGCCGTGCGGCTGGAGATTGTGGGCGCAAAGGGGGCGTCTGGGTTGATGAAAAAAATACGGGTCGGTTTTTTTATATTTCTGATTTTTTTTGCAGGTGTGTGCGTATCTGCCGGATTCTGCCAGATTTCCGCCGATGTATGGCCCCACTCAAACAGTGATCTAAATCCCGATCCGGCTCTGGTCTTCGGGGCGCTGCCCAACGGATTTCGTTACGTATTGATGGAAAACAACCGGCCGGAAGGCCGGGTGAGCCTTCATCTCGCCATACAGGCAGGCTCTCTGCAGGAGCAGGAGCACCAGCAGGGGGTCGCTCACTTTCTGGAACACATGATGTTCTGCGGGACCACCCACTTCAAACCGGGAGAACTGGTGGCTTATTTTCAATCTCTGGGGATGCGGTTTGGGCCGGATGCCAATGCCCATACGGGATTCAACGGAACTGCCTATGATCTTTTCCTGTCCGACGGAACTTCCGAAAGTATTGAAAAGGGCCTGCTGGTTTTAAAAGATTTTGCGGGCGGCGCTTTGTTGCTTCCGGAGGAAATCGAGAGGGAACGCAAGGTGGTGCTGGCCGAACAGATCAGCCGTGATTCGGCGGATTACCGGACCTATGAGGCCTCGCTGAGGTTTGAGTTCGATGAAGCGCGCATCAGTCGGCGCCAGCCCATCGGCATTCGAAGCGTGATTCAGACCGCCGATCAACCCTTGTTGAAGGAGTTTTATAATGCCTGGTATGTTCCGGGAAACATGACGCTGGTCATGGTGGGCAATTTCAAGCCTGCCATGGCTGAGTCGATGATCGAAAAAAAATTTGGGGACCTGGCCTCGCGAACTCCTCTTGAAGCGCCGGTGGAAGGCGGCTGGGTGGGGCGGTTTGATCACAAGGGCATCAAGCCGTTTTACCACCATGAAAAAGAGCTTGGAAATACGACGATCAGCCTTGAGACCCTTCGGAAAATCACTTTTATTGGTGATTCCAAGGCGTTGCGGCAGGAGCTGTGGACGGCGTCGGTGGCTGACCGCATGCTGCAGAACCGGCTGGATTCGGCTGCGCGGGAGTTGAACGCTCCTTTTACCGATGCGGTCGCGGGGTCGGGTATTTATCTGAAGGAGGTCGCCTATGCGGAAGTATCGGCGCAAACAAGCCCTGAAAACTGGGAAAAAACGTTATACGCGTTGGAAATATCCTTGAGAAGCGCGCTGACGCACGGATTTGCCGAAGCCGAACTTCAGCGGGTAAAAAAGGATATTATTTCCGAACTGGATCAGGAAGCGCAAAAAGCTTCGACGCGCAGCAGCCGCGATCTGGGGCCACGGATTGTAAGGTATTTAAGCAGCGGACAGGTGTTGCAGTCTCCTGCGCAGATTCAAACGCTTTTTGCACCGTTTATTGAATCCCTTGACATGGAATCCGTTATGAAGGTCTTCCGCAAGAACTGGGCCGATGATCATCTTCTGGTTCTGGTTACGGGAAACGCGGAATTGGAAGGCAAGGGCAAAACACCCGAAGATCTGATTCTAAGCGCATTTGAAAAAAGCAGAGCCCGAAAGGTCACGCGGCCCGACCAGCCGGAATCGGCGGTATTCCCCTACCTTCCCCTTCCTCAGGAAGAAGGGGCGATTCAAAAAACCACGAAGATTCCGGATCTTGGCATCACGATGATTGATTTTAAAAACGGATTCAGATTGAATCTCAAACAAACGGATTTCGAGGCCGGCGAAATTCTGGCGGATTTATCCTTCGGCCAGGGCGATGTCTCGCAACCACTGGATAAGCCGGGTCTTTCCGCTTTATCGCAGCAGGTTGTCAATGAAAGCGGCCTGGGACATATGGACAGGGATCAGTTGAACAGGGCCATGGCAGGTAAAACGACCCGCCTGGAGTTTCAGACCAGAGAGGATCGGTTTTCTTTCTCAGGCCAGACCGTTCCCGCCGAGATCGAAGTCCTCTTCCAATTGCTTTACGCGCATCTGATGGACCCCGCGTATCGGCAGCAGGCTCATGATCAGGCAATGAATCGGTTTTCCCAGGAGTATCGGGAGATGGAAAGCACCGTCGAAGGGGGAATGACCCTTTACGGAAAAAGGTTTCTGGCCGGAGGCGATTCGCGCTTCGGACTTCCTTCCCATGCCGAATTCACCAAACTTTCTATCGAGGATGTGAGATCCTGGATTGATCCCGCCATCAGAAACGCACCGATAGAACTTTCCGTTGTGGGCGATTTCCAGACCGATCAGGTGATCGATCTGGCTGACCGGTATTTCGGATCACTTCCGCCAAGAAAAGACGCGGTTGAAAAGAAAAAAACATCGAATCATCCGGTTTTTCCGTTCGGGGAGAAGCTAACGATCCGGGTTCCAACCCGGATTTTCAAAAATCTTTTAATTGTGGCCTATCCCACGGAAGACACATGGAATATCGAAAGGGCCAGATGTTTTTCGATACTGGCGGAAATTTTTTCGGATCGATTGCGCCAGCAGGTTCGTGAAAACATGGGGGCTGCATATTCTCCGTTTGCATATAACCGTTCTTCCCGGGCATATCCAGGCTACGGCCTGTTTCAGGCGATGGTGTATTCGGAACCGGAAAAAACCGATGCCATTATCTCTGAAATTCACAAAATTGCCGAAAAACTGGCATCGGAAAAGATCGACATGGACGAGCTTGAACGCGTCAGGACGCCTGCCGTGAATCGAATTCAGGATATGGTTCGAAGAAACGAATACTGGCTGAATTCGGTTCTTTCCGATTCCAGGCGGTATCCGCAACAAATCGACTGGAGCCGGAGCCTGGTACAAACCTATGTTTCGGTCAGGCCTGAACAACTGAATCAACTGGCCCGAACCTATTTGAATTTGCAGAAGGCGGCTGTTTTTGTTGCCGGGCCGAAAATGCCCTAGGGCAAGCCCCCATCAGGTCGGGCAGCAGAATGTCCTGTTTCTTGTTATTTTCCGGCGTTTTCGAGCTGGGACGCAAGAATCTTATCCGGTTGCATGATGCAGGATTTGCTTCGAAATTGCCGATTGTCAAGCCGCTGCCAAAAAGCATCAAGGATGTGCGATTCTTCCCCGCCTGCCCCGGCTTTTTTCCCTTGACAAATATACCATCCGAAGATAAACGTTGACCTTTGGCAAATTTTATTTTCTGCCTTAGAAATAGCGATATTTGCTGTTTAAATTGACTTGTTTTCTTGAAATGTTCCATGCGATTTTTGGGTAGTATTTATTCATACTCGGGAAAGCCGTTAGAGTATTGACCGTTTTTTAAAGGATCAACCCAAGCAGTTTGCAAGAGTAGATTCGGAGGATAAAACGTATGGATGGGAAAGGGCAAGAAAGCGGACCCCGTGGAATTTTGGTCCTGTATTTTTTTATCGGGTTTACCATCAGTGTCATTATAGGATGGATTATCTTTCCTAAGCTTCTCTACTCCCAGAAGAAACAGCCGATCGATTTCAATCATGCTCTGCATGTTGAATCCGTTGCTGAGGGATGTGAAAGTTGCCATTTCTTCCGCGAAGACGGAAGCTTCTCCGGCATTCCCAAGCTGGCTCAGTGCATTGAATGCCATGAGTCGGCGATGGGGGAAAACCCAGAGGAGGCCAGGTTTGTCGAAGAGTACGTGGCAAAAGGAATAGAGGTCCCGTGGCTGAGTTATTCACGGCAACCGGATTGTGTTTTCTTCTCTCACGCAGCCCACACCAAAATGGGGGAGTTGGAATGCAAGATCTGCCATGGTCCCATCGGCGAATCGGAGCATTCCAGGCTCTATGAAGAAAACAGACTTACGGGATACAGCCGGGATATCTGGGGAAAAAACATCGCCGGAATCAAACAGAATTCGTGGGATCGGATGAAGATGGATGATTGCGCCGAATGCCACGCCGACATGGGTGGCGGAAGAAAAGATGCGTGTTTTGTCTGTCACAAGTAACTATGGCTAAACCACTTTTTTACAAAAATTGGTTTGCTGAAAAGCTTGCTTCTTTTTCAGACGTAAGGGGTAGAATATGAAGATAGACAGAAGAGGTTTCTTATCACTGGGAGTTGGTGCCGCAGCAGGCATAGTTGTCACGCCATTGCCCTGGAAATTGACTGACGATCTTTCCATCTGGACCCAGAACTGGCCGTGGACCCCGGTGCCTGCAGATGGCGAAAAGGCGTATGCCAAATCGGTATGTTCGCTTTGTCCCGGCGGATGCGGCATTTCGGTTCGAAAAGTTGAAGACCGGGCCATCAAGATAGAGGGAATCGAGGGCCATCCTGTCAATGACGGCGGAATCTGCATCCTCGGGCTGTCCGGGTTGCAGACTTTGTATGGACCAACGCGGGTTAAACAGCCTTTGATGCGATCCGGAAACCGGGGAGAAGGCCGGTGGCAGAAAGTGGACTGGGACACCGCGCTGGCCGAGATGACGAAGCGGCTGGCTGATATCCGAGCGACCGGTCAGGCGCATACGGTGGCCTGTGTTGCCGGATCTGATCAGGGTACTGTTCCGCAGCTTCTGAAACGATTCTTGGCGGCCTATGGCTCTTCCAACTTTATCAGAACCCCCTCGATTCGGGACAGTTACGAACTGGCGTTTAAGACCATGCAGGGATCGGAAGCCTCTGCCGGTTTTGATCTGTTCAACTCTGATTTTGTATTGAGCTTCGGCAGCGGCGTTATCGAAGGATGGGGTTCGCCGGTTTACATGTTCCGGGCCAACAGCGAGTTGCGGGGGAAGGGAAAAGTCGTCCAGATTGAGCCGCGGCTTTCGAATACCGCCGCCAAATCCGACAAGTGGGTGCCGATTAACCCGGGAACCGAAGCGGTTCTGGCGCTCGGTCTGGCCCATGAGATTATCAAGGAATCGTTGTACAACAAAGAATTTGTTGAAAAATATGCCGCTGGTTTCGAATCATGGGAAGATGCCAAGGGTCAGAAGCAGAAAGGTTTTAAAGACTGGGTTCTGGAAAACTACTGGCCGGCATCTGTGGCGAATATCACCGGCGTGAAGCCGGCTGTGATTCACGAGTTGGCCGTTAGTTTCGCCAAGGCTTCAAAACCTGTGGCGCTCTGCGGTCGTGGCCAGGGCAACACGCCTGTCAGCCTTTTCGAAAGCATGGCAATTCATGCGCTGAACGCTCTGGTTGGCAACATCAATCAAAAGGGCGGAATCAGCGCAGTGCCTTTTGCTGATTACATCAACTGGCCAAAGGCGCCGGCCGATGCGGTGGCTGAAGCAGGGCTTCAGCAACCCAGAATCGACGGTGCGCAGAGCGATCAGTTCGCTTCCCGGTATCTTTTAAACCGTGTGGTCAACGCTGCCGAGTCCGGAAAACCTTATGCGCTTCAGGCGCTTCTGGTTTGGGAAGCTGATCCGATCTACACCCTGTCCGGCAGCGCGGCCGTAAAAGCGGCCTTTGACAAGATTCCGTTCGTGGTGAGCTTTTCTTCTCATATGAACGAAACCGCACAGTATGCTGACCTGATCCTTCCGGATCATTTCTATCTGGAAAGATACCAGGATATTCCGACGCCGGTGGGAATGGCTGTTCCCAGCATCTCCTTAAGCCGTCCGGTGGTGAAGCCCCAGTTTGATACAAAGTATGTGGGAGATGTTTTGATCCAGGTCGCAAAGGGCATTGGCGGGAATGTGGCTGCGGCCATGCCGTGGAAAGATTACGTGCAGTGTCTGAAAGAAACCATAGGCGATCAATGGGACAAACTCGATGCCAAAGGCTTTTTGATGGATGAACAATACCAGCCGCCAGCCTGGGATAAAGCGTTTAAAACCGCATCAGGCAAGTTTGAATTCTGCGCGCTGACCGCCATCGGCAAAGCCGCTTCCATCGAAGGTGATAAGGAAGCCTATCCGCTGACGCTTATTCCGTATGATTCGATTCGTCTGGCAAATGGATTTATCGGTGATCCTCCGTTTGTCATCAAGACCGTTTCCGACAGGATTTTGAAGAAAAAAGATATTTTTGTTGAGATAAATCCCGAAACCGCCAAGCAATACGGGTTGGCAGACGGAAAGAGTGCGGTTTTGGCAACGCCCAGGGGTTCGGCCCGCGTTCGGGTGAATGTCTTTGAGGGAATTGTGCCCGGCGTTATCGCCATGCCCAGGGGTCTGGGTCACAAGGCCTATGATAAATTTCTGGCCGGCAAGGGGCTGAATGTCAATGAATTCATCGGATCGGTGGAGGACCCTGTTTCCGGTCTGGACGCAGCATGGGGAATCAGGGCAAAGCTGACCATCGCCTAACGCATAGGATTAAGAGGTTCTGATGAAAAACGAACAAGGACATCACAAAACAGGCAAAAAATACGGAATGGTCATCGACCTGGACAAGTGCACCGGATGCGGCGCGTGCATGGTGGCGTGCATGGCTGAAAACAACGTGCCCTTCAAGGAAGATGAAACCAACAAACTTGATAACATCATGTGGATGCGCGTCTATCGGATGAGCAACGGCAAGCCCTTTCCGGATGCCGACATATGCTATATTCCCAGGCCCTGCATGCACTGCGAGGCGGAACACGGGCATTCTCCCTGCGTGTCCGTATGTCCGGCCACGGCCACGGATTACAGCCATGAAACCGGAATTGTCAGCCAGATTTATACCCGGTGCTTCGGATGCAGATATTGCATGGCAGCCTGCCCGTATCATGCAAGATATTTCAACTGGTGGGATCCGATCTGGCCCGAAGGGATGGAAAAATATCTGAGCCCGGACGTCTCCCCCCGTATGCGCGGAGTGGTGGAAAAATGCAGCTTCTGCTTTCACAGGTACCAGCTGGCCAAGGACAAGGCGCTTACCGTCGGGCACCGTGAGATAGAAGAGAGCGCATATCAGACAGCCTGCACGCAGGCATGCCCGGCCGGAGCCATCACATTTGGCGATCTCGACAATCCCAAGCACGCCGTTTACAAGCTGAAGCACGATCCAAGAGCATTCCGCCTTCTGGAGCGACTTGGGACCAACCCCAAGGTTTATTATGTTACTGATCGTGAGTGGGTCCGGTGGATGGCCGACAATTATCAGGATCAAGAGCAGAAAGCCAAAGGTTGACAGTGGCCGAGCACCCGTCAACAAGAACATTATAAGCAACCATAACTGAGGAGTACAGAAACGATGGATGATTCTGCATTGATACCCAAGGGCGTAAAGAGATGTCCCTTTCGGCAATTTGCCTTGTGGATCGGAATTGCAGGCATTGTACTGTTGTGGGGCGTTTATGCCATGTTTCTTTGCTGGTTCAAGGGCTTGAACCAGACCAACATGAATGATGCCTACGGATTCGCGTTGTGGATATGGGCGGACCTGGCGGTTATCGCTGTGGGCGGCGGCGCCTTTTTCTCCGGTTTTTTAAGGTATCTTGTCGGAAAGGACGAACTTAAAAACATCATCAATTATGCGGTGCTGATCGGTTTCATCTGCTACAGCAGCGCTCTGCTGATTCTTGCCATTGACGTCGGCCAGCCGCTGAGAGCCTGGTTCATTTTCTGGCATGCCAATGTTCATTCCATGCTGACGGAAGTGGCTTTCTGCCTTTCCTGTTATTTTGCGGTTTTGACCATTGAGTACATTCCGCTGATTCTGGAAAACCGTCAGATCAACAAAGTTCCTTTCTTTCACAACCTGGCACACAACATGCACGAAATTATGGCCATCTTTGCAGCCACCGGCGCGTTCCTGTCTTTTTTCCATCAAGGATCGCTGGGCGGCGTAGCCGGCGTGCTGTTCGGACGGCCGTTCTCCTACCGTGAAGGCGTTCTGATCTGGCCCTGGGCGTTTTTCCTGTTTACCTGGTCTGCGGCAGCCTACGGTCCCTGCTTTACCATCCTGATTACCAAAATCACCGAGGTGATCACGGGCAAGAAGCTGGTCAAGGACAATGTCATCGAACTTCTGGCCAAGATATCCGGATGGATGATTATCACCTATACGGCCGCAAAGCTCATCGACACGATTTACTGGGCGGCCGTGACCGCTCCGTCCATGGGTTTTACCATCGATCATTTCTTCGGCACTTCCATTTACGGAATCTGGATTCTGGGCGCCGAACTGATTCTTGGCGGAATAGCGCCGGGCTTGATTCTGATTTCGGAGAAGGGCAGAAAGAGCCCCCTTGGATTGTGGGTCGCCGTTATCTTCGGGGTTATCGGTGTGAGTCTGAACCGCTGGGTGATGGTCCTTCAGACCATGGCGGTTCCCGTACTGCCGTTTGAAGACTGGTATCTGTACATTCCAAGCTGGCAGGAAGTGGCTACAACCGTGCTGCCGGTGGCTTACGGAGTCATTCTGATCATGATTTCCTATCGGTACATGCCGATATTTCCGCAGGAACAGGAACTGAATCCGATCGATTAACCGTCTGGAAAGAGGAGGATAAGATATGTTTCCTTTTAGTTTTGAATGGGCGTGGGATATGTCCCACTATGTGTTCCACGGCGGTTTATGGTATGCGCTGGCGATTATCGGCCTGGGCATGACCTATTGCATCGGAAAGGCCGTCATTGATACGATTCAGGGAAAGGGCGGCGGACATCACTAAAATCGTCGGACCCAAATGAAACAAAAAAGCGTTTTTCTCTGCCAAAGGGAAAAACGCTTTTTTGTCGGCAAATATCGACGCGGCGGATCAGCTTCGGGTTGCGGGGGTTGAAATGATAAGGTATACAGGCATAATGATACGGAAATTCCGAGGCGGACTCAGGAGGTTTGGCATGCAGGTGTTGCATGGATAAAATTGTGGTTGAAGGCGGGCACCGGTTGCAGGGAGAGGTTCGAATCAGCGGTGCTAAAAATGCGGCTTTGCCCATGCTGGTGGCTTCTCTGCTGGCTGACGGATGGAGTTCCTTTCAAAATGTTCCGGATTTAAAAGACATTGAGAGCATAAAGCTGCTTCTGGAAAATCTGGGCGCAAAGGTGGAATCCGATTCGCACCAGGTTCGCATAGATGGCGGCGGTCTCTGCAACCATGAAGCGTCCTACGATCTGGTTCGAAAAATGAGAGCCTCAATTTTGGTGCTCGGTCCGCTGGTCGCCCGGTTAAAAAGAGCCCGGGTATCGCTTCCCGGGGGATGCGCCATCGGAGAACGTCCTATTAACCTGCATCTAAAAGGGCTCCAGCAGCTGGGTGCGGAAATCCAGATCGATCATGGTTATGTGGAGGCCAGAGCGGAGCGTCTTCGCGGCGCCGATATATGCCTGGATATGCCGACGGTCACGGGCACAGAGAATCTGATGATGGCCGCAGTCCTTGCCGAAGGCGTGACGGTTCTTCGAAATGTGGCTCGCGAACCCGAGGTGGTTGCACTGGCCGATACGCTGAACCGCATGGGGGCAAGCATTCAAGGCGCTGGCGCCTCGGCGATGACGATTTGCGGCGTCAAGTCGCTTCACCCGGTTTCGGTTTCCGTGATTCCGGATCGCATTGAAGCAGGCACATTCATGGTGGCGGCAGCTTTGACTCAAGGAGATGTAACGGTTTGCGGTTGTGAGCCGGAACACATGCAGGCTTTTCTGCACAAGCTTCGGCAAACCAATGCCCGGGTTCAGGAGGACCGTTCAAGTATTCGGGTTGTCGGGCCGGAAACCATCGCCAGTGTGGATGTGAAAACACTGCCCTTTCCGGGTTTCCCCACCGACATGCAGGCCCAGTTCATGGTACTGATGTCCATTGCTTCGGGGTTGAGCATCATTTCAGAAACCGTATTCGAGAATCGATTCATTCATGTCGGCGAACTTCGCCGTATGGGGGCGGACATTCAGATATCCGGCAATTCCGCTCTGATAAAAGGGGCTTCGATGCTTTCGGGCGCTCCGGTGATGGCCACGGATTTAAGAGCCAGCGCCTCTCTGATTCTCGCCGGACTGGTGGCCCAGGGCGTTACCGAGGTCAATCGGGTTTACCACCTCGACAGGGGATACGAAAAGATCGAAGAAAAATTCGCCTCACTCGGCGCCGTCATCAGACGCGTGCCGGTTTGAGCCCCTTCTTATAAATATTCCGGTTTGACAAGGAATATCTTTCAGTGGATCGGCCATTTTATTTTCGTCCGATCATTGCCCTGACGATAGCCCAGAGCGCGGGAATTGCCATCGCCGGATGCACCGACGGCAGTTCCTTGTGGGCTTACGCGGCCATATGCGGCTGTCTGGCTTATCTGATCTGCCGGATCAGCCGCGAAAAAGGCTCGGCGATCGTTCCTTTCGCGCTTTTCTTTTTCATCGGCTGGGTTTCCATCAAGTCCTATCTTGCTCCGGTGCTGCCTTCAGATCACATTGCCAACTTTCTCAACAAAGGCCCTCAAAAAATTACCGGAACCATTGATTCCGAGGCCATACCCTATGCGTTTGGGGCGCGGTACGATCTTCGCATAGAGGCTGTCGGGCAAAAATGCGCATCCGGTAAAATCCGTCTGACTACGCTCGGCGCCGAGAGTTTCCTGAGTGCCGGCGATCGAGTGGAATTTACGGCACGTCTTCGATCGATTCGGGGTTCGATCAATCCCGGCGGATTCGACTATGCCCGGTATATGCGGATGCACCAGATCTGGGGCACCTGTTCCGTTAAACAGGAGTTCCTGAAAATTCTGGAAAAAGGTCTGTCTGATCCGGGGTGGAAGCTGGTTGAAAACTTTCGCCGCAAACTGGCCGGCCGAATTGAAAACAGTGTTCCCGGTCAGTCGGCCCAGGTTCTGAAAGCATTGATTGTCGGCGAGCGGAAAGGCATTTCCGGACAGATTCAGGAAGCATTCAACCGGTCCGGCGCCGCTCACGCGCTTGCGGTCTCAGGGCTTCATGTGGGCATGGTCGCAGGATCGGCCATGGCGCTTTTCTGCTGGGCGCTATCCTACGCACCCTGGCTGACGTCCGGCGGAAGGGTTCGAAAGGCTGCGGCCGTTCTGACATCCTTTTTTGTGGTGGCTTATGGCGTTCTGACCGGCATGTCGCCAGCAACCCAGCGGGCCGTAATCATGGCGATGGTTTTTCTGCTGGGATTTCTGGCGCAAAAAGAACACGACCTGATCAATACGGTATTTGTCGCAGCCCTGCTGATCCTGATTGTTTATCCTCCGGCGCTTTTTTCCATTTCCTTTCAGCTTTCCTTTGCGGCCGTCATTGGAATCGTGACCGGGTTTTCGACGATCGCCACCGGCGAGGCGGGAGAAACCCGATGGGCCATTAAAGCGTTCAAGGCTTCCGTATGGACATCGCTGTTTGCCATCGGCGCCACCCTGCCTCTGGTCATGCATTACTTTAATCAGATCTCCTGGGTCGGCGTGATCAGCAATCTGCTGGTGATACCGCTACTGGGATGCTGGGTGCTTCCCCTTGCCCTGGCAGGGGCGTGGATGGAGCTTTTCAGCCCGGCAATGGCCGGGGTTTTCCTGAAATTATCCGGATTCGGCGCAGACCTGCTGCTGAATATCGTTGTCTGGATCGGGTCTGTTTCGTGGGCGGCCGTAAAAACCATAACCCCATCCTGGCTTGAAATATTTGCCTATTACGGGATTACCGCTTTTGTAATGTACTGGATTCAGCGGCGAAGGCGGACGGATTTGAACCCGGAATCGCAGAATGATTTTAGAATCCGTATTGTCGGCGCGGTATGCGCGCTGGCGCTTGCGGTCGATGTCGGCTACTGGGTTTATGAGCGCTGGTTCAGCGACCGGTTGCGCGTAACAATAATAGATGTGGGACAGGGATCATCGACCCTGATTGAGATGCCCCGCGGATACTGTATCCTGATCGATGGAGGCGGGACGGACAACAGGGTGTTTGATGTCGGAGAGAAAATTGTTGCGCCCTACCTGTGGCGGAAAAAGATTCATACCATTGATTTGATGATCCTTTCGCATCCGGACAGCGATCATGTCAACGGGCTGGTTTTTGTTGCAAGGCATTTCAACGTCAAACAGTTATGGACCAACGGGCAGGGTTTGAATTCGAATGCCTGCCGGGAGCTGATGGATATTGTACGTGAAAAACGCATCGTTCTTCCCGCTTTTGAGGCGATTCAGCGAGATGTCCGGATTCATGGGACGTTTCTGAATATCCTGCATCCGCCCAGGGATTTCGAGCCCGGCCTGGCGGACGATAAGGATGCCAATGACCATTCGATCGTGCTGAAACTGCAGCACGGCCAGACATCTTTTTTGCTGCCCGGAGATATCACGCGGAATGCTGAAAAACGGCTGGTTGATGCAGCGGGCGCACGACTTCAATCACAGGTGCTGCTTTCTCCGCATCACGGGAGCGCCACGTCGAGTTCCGATCATTTTCTGAGAAGCGTGAGGCCCGAGATCGTCATCGTCTCGGCGGGGTGGCGCAACCGCTTTGGATTTCCACATCCGTCCGTGATGGAAAGATATCAGAGATACAACTGCCAGATATTTCAGACAGCCGTTCACGGCGCAATTTATCTTGTCAGCGACGGAAAGCGGATTGCCGTAAGACCGACCATCTATTGAGCGGAATCAGGATTTGGCGAGATCGCTTGAGATCTTTTCGACGCAATCGGCCACTTCCCTTTGAATTCCATCCAGGTCTTCCTCGGAGAAAAGGAGGTCCTCCAGGGAGGCATTCTGCACGGGATAAAGAGCGGCGCTTTCGCCGGTTCCGTAGCCGCTGCGAATGGCAATCACGTTTGCAACATGGAGAATATCCGCCAATTTGCGTTTTTCCTGCATCAGTGAGGGCTCATGGTGGCACCGAATGGCCAGCGTCTGATTTTCCGGAATTTTCCAGAACCGGCAGAGTTCGGCGGTCAGCTCGGCATGATCAAAACCCAGGAGCTCCTTTTCCGCGTCCAGAAAATTCTTTTTTCCGTCCTGCATCAGAACGTCAAAATCGGGTTTTTTCTGGAAAATATACGGATCCAGAACCAGTTTGCCGGCATCATGAATCAGGCCGGCGGAAAAGGCGTCATTTTCAAAACGGGGTATTCTTTTGGAAGCAATGAGCTTAGAACCGAAAGCCACCGCAAGTGAGTGCTTCCATAAGGTGCCGGCATCCACCCCGTAACCTTTCAGCTCTCGGTCCAGCAGCTTGGATGTTCCCAGAAGCAAAGTGAGCTCGCCCAGGACTTTCAGCCCAAGAATCACCGAGGCCTGATGCACCGAGGTAACCATCCCGCTCAGACCGTAGTAGGAGGAATTGGCCATGCGAAGCACCCGGGCGGCGATGGCCTGATCGGTTTCAATGATGGCGCCGATTTCCTTGAAACCGGCGTTGGGGTTTGCCATTGTCTGCTGCGCCTTGAGAACGATCTGAGGCATGGGAGGGAGATCTTCGACGGTGGAAAGAATTTTTTTCATCAGATCCTGACCCTGCTGAGCGGCCGGCTGTTCCGGCGCGGAATGCGCTTTGGCCGCGGAAGTCACAGTTTCGGATTTATCCGCCGGCAGGTAAATCCGAATCAGGCTCTTGCAGGAAGGGCAGGGAAAGACGATTTCTTTTCCTCTGGGAATGCGCTCATCGGGAATCTGGTAAGTCTTGCGACACTGGCTGCAGGTAATTTTCATATACTGGATCTTTCGGTGGCGATCGTAAAATTCAACATGCCGCGCAGGCAAAATTTGAATAAGTTTAATTGAAATGCAAAAAATATCAAGATACAAAATACGCCGCAACGAGGGAGAGCGCATAGGGTGAATGAAACGGAACCCGCCGGAGCGCCCGGCAAACCGCATGCGGCACAAACTTTCTGTTAAGGTGGCCATCGCCATTTGCAGGGTTGAAAATCCATTTTCGGCAATGCGCCCTGTCAGAACATAACCGGCGCACCATCAGCGAGCGTCGGCGTCGTATTCCGGCGTTTGAAGTCATTTGACACTTTCTGCGAAATGTGTTGTAAATACAAACTTTATGAGGATTCGTTGCCATGTTTTCCGGCAATGAATGTTATGCGGGGGGATGCGGTTGAAAAACATACTGGTAACGGGCGGCTGCGGCTTTATCGGCGCCAACTTCATTCGGCTGGCGCGTGAACGGTTGCCGTTTGTCCGTATCGTTAATCTCGACAAGCTGACCTATGCGGGTAACCCGGAAAACCTCGCCGGAATAGCTGAAGGCGTCCGCTACCGGATGGTCAAAGGCGATATCTGCGACCACGAACTGGTTGACCGGCTTTTTGTCGAGGAGCGGATCGACACGGTTGTCCATTTTGCCGCGGAATCCCACGTGGACCGCAGCATCACCGGCCCGGCCGAGTTCATCCGCACCAATATTCAGGGCACGTTTACCCTGCTGGAAGCAGCGCGCCGGGCCTGGATCGGCGACGCGTCATTTGATCTCAATCAGGCCCGTTTTCTCCATATCAGCACCGACGAGGTCTACGGCTCCCTCGGCGAAACCGGTTTCTTCACCGAAGAGACGCCCTACGATCCACGGTCGCCCTATTCGGCCAGCAAGGCATCCTCCGACCATCTGGTCAGCGCCTACTTTCACACCTACGGCCTTCCGGTTCTGATCACCAACTGCTCCAACAACTACGGCCCGTACCAGTTCCCGGAGAAGCTGATTCCCCTGATGATTCACAATGCCCTCAACGGCAGGGAACTGCCCGTTTACGGAGACGGCGGAAACGTCCGCGACTGGCTTTATGTGCAGGACCACTGTGCCGCGATTCTGAAGGTTCTTGAAGGCGGAAGACCGGGACAGACTTACAACGTCGGCGGAAACACCGAAAAGCGGAATATCGAGGTGGTCCATACCATCTGCGATCTGCTCGATGAAAAAGCGGGGCGGCTGTTCCCCCATAAGACCCGCCGTTCCCTGATCCGATTCATCTCCGACCGACCCGGCCACGACCGCCGCTATGCGATTGATGCGGGAAAACTCAAGGCCGAACTGTGCTGGCAGCCTTCCATGACCTTTGAGGAAGGAATTCGACGGACCATTGACTGGTATCTCGACAACCCGGACTGGGTGGCATCGGTCGTCGACGGCTCCTACCGGGAATACTACGCGAGGCAGTATGGAGGCCCAAAACCGGAGACGGCGCGCATCCGTGTCGCTCTGACCGGGGGAAAGGGGATGCTGGCTCGTATGATACTGCAAAACAGGCCCGCCGGCTGGGAGATTCATTCCTTCGACCTGCCCGAATTCGATTTGACCGACTTTGACCGGGTGCAGGCGACCTTCAGGGAGCTCAAACCCGATATCATCCTCAACTGCGCGGCCTGCACCAACGTCGACGGCTGCGAGAGCGACGCCGACACGGCCATGCGCGTCAACGGCGATGTGCCCGGATTTCTGGCTCGCGCCGCCTTAGAGATAGATGCCCTGCTGGTGCACATTTCCACCGACTATGTCTTCGACGGCAGCAAACAGACCCCCTACAGCGAGGAAGACGAGCCGGCGCCCCGTTCGGTCTATGGCCGGTCCAAGCTGGCCGGTGAAAGGGCGGTCATTTCCAGCGGCCTCAGGCGGTATTTCATCGTGCGCACCAGCTGGCTGTACGGCCCCGGCGGCCGGAACTTCGTGGAATCGATTCTGCGCCTTGCCGCCGAGCGCGAAGAACTGCGGATCGTCGCCGACCAGACGGGCTCGCCGACCTATACCGGCGATCTGGCCAAGGCTGTATTCAACCTTGTCGGCCGGGCCATGGATTCTTCCCGGTCTGAAACCGGCGATCTTTACGGCATCTATCATTTTTCCAACGAGGGGGTGTGCACCTGGTACGATTTTACCGTTGAAATTCTCAAAAACGCCCGGAACGGAAATCTTCCGCTCAGGGTCAAAAAAGTGGTTCCCATTGCGACCAAAGACTATCCGCTGCCGGCCGAAAGACCCGCCTGGTCGGTACTGAGCAAAGACAAATACCGCCGGGCAACCGGAGCGTCCGTCCCCGCCTGGCAGGAGAGCCTTGAGGAATATTTTCACTTGCGTGCATCGGCTGAACACGGTAAGGCGGACCGGTGAAAGCTGCGGGAACGATCATGCCTTTGTCGAAAAATGGAGTTTTCCTGTGAAGGTCCAAAAAACGGCAATTCCCGGCGTCCTCATCATCGAACCCAGAGTTTTTGGCGATGAGCGGGGTTTTTTCATGGAGAGCTTCAACCAGCGGGACTGGGAAGCGATGACCGGATTGAAAACGGTCTTTGTGCAGGACAACCATTCCGCTTCGACCCAAGGGGTTCTGCGCGGGCTGCACTATCAGCTTCCGCCCGCCGCCCAGGGGAAGCTGGTCCGCTGCGTGGTCGGCGAGATCTTTGACGTGGCGGTGGATATCCGCAAAGGCGCATCGACCTTCGGTCAATGGACAGGGGTGAATCTGTCCGCAGAAAATAAACGGCAGTTCTGGATTCCCGAGGGGTTTGCCCACGGCTTTCTGGTGCTCTCGAAAACCGCCGAGGTCCTTTATAAAACCACCGGTTATTATGCGCCGGAATACGACCGGAGCATTATCTGGAATGATCCTGATCTCGGCGTTGTGTGGCCATACTCTGAGGCCCCCATACTGTCGGAAAAGGATCGTTCGGCCGCGCGTTTTGCTGAAGCGGAAATTTTTGAGTAATCCGAGATGAATGATTCCGTCAATCCACTGGATTTATTCCGCAGCCTCTTCCGCAATCGGCAGCTGCTCTGGCAGATGACGCAACGAGAGGTCGTCGGCCGCTATCGGGGCTCGGTCCTGGGAATGTTATGGTCCTTTTTCAATCCGATTTTCATGCTGGCTATTTATACTTTTGTCTTCAGCGTTGTTTTTCAGGCCAGGTGGGGGCATAGCCATTCGGAGAGCAAAACCGAATTTGCCGTCATCCTTTTCGCCGGACTGATTGTGTTCACTCTTTTTGCCGAGGTGGTCAACCGTGCGCCCGGACTGATTCTGGGGAATGTCAGTTATGTCAAGAAAGTGGTTTTCCCGCTGGAGATCCTTCCAGTCATCGCCGCCGGTTCGGCGCTTTTTCACACCATCATCAGCGTGATGGTGCTGCTTGCTTTTCACGGCCTTGTCAGGGGGGTCCTTCCTGTAACCGTTCTGCTGCTTCCGGTCGTCCTTTTGCCGCTGCTGATATTGATTCTGGGTTTGGCCTGGTTTTTGGCCTCCCTGGGTGTGTTCCTGCGAGACGTTGGGCAGACGATCGGCATTTTCACGACGGCGTTGCTGTTTTTGAGCCCTGTTTTTTACCCGGTCTCGGCGCTGCCCGAGGGGATCCGCCGCTATCTTTTCCTCAACCCGCTGACCTTCATCATCGAGCAGACGAGGGAAGTCCTCCTCTGGGGAAATTGTCCGGACTGGTGCGGTTTGGCGATTTCTTTATTCATCAATGCGGGATTTGCGTGGGCCGGCTTATTCTGGTTTCAGAAGACGAGGAGGGGGTTTGCCGATGTCCTCTGAAATCGCCGTGAAAGTCGAAGGCCTTTCCAAGTGTTACCAGATTTACGACAGGCCCAACGACCGTCTTAAACAATCTATTTATCCTCGTCTGCAAAGGCTTGCAGGCAAACCGCCCAAACAATATTACAGAGAATTCTGGGCGCTCAAAGATGTATCTTTCGAGGTTAAGAAAGGTGAGACCATCGGCATCATCGGCCGCAATGGATCGGGAAAATCCACGCTGCTGCAGCTTGTCTGCGGCACGTTGACGTCCACGCTCGGAAAAGTTGAGACGAACGGGCGCGTGGGGGCTCTGCTGGAGCTGGGTTCCGGTTTCAATCCCGATTTTACGGGACGTGAAAACATATACATGAACGCCTCCATCCTCGGGCTGAGCCGGGAGGAGATCGATGAAAAATTCGATGATATTGTTGCTTTTGCCGATATCGGCGATTTTATTGAGCAGCCCGTCAAAACCTACTCGAGCGGCATGGCTGTTCGACTGGCTTTTGCGGTTCAGTCCCAGGTTTCCCCGGATGTTTTGATTGTGGACGAGGCCCTGGCGGTTGGCGACGCCAAATTCCAGGCCAGGTGTTTCGACCGGCTGAGGAAGCTCAAGGACGGCGGCGCCAGTATACTGATCGTGACGCATTCCAGCGAACAGATCGTGACGCACTGCACCAGCGCAATACTGCTGGAAAACGGCAGGGTTCTGGAGACCGGACAACCTCGATTCGTTGTCAACCGTTATATGGATCTGCTGTTCGGCAAAGAAAAAAAACCGCTTGAAACCGCTTCATTGTCCACGGCATCAGCTGCTGTGAACGAGATTGCGGATCCGGGCGCCTTGTTAAACTGCACGGATGATGTGCTTTCCACCCGCCCCGGTTACAACCCGCATGAATACCGCTGGGGAGACGGGGGCGCCGCCATTCTGGATTTCATTTTGATTGCGGATGGTGAAACTTACCCTTCCGCCGTTACTTCGGGACAAAACATCGAATTGGCCATTTCAGTAAGGTTCTTGAGCCTTCTGGTGCGTCCGATCTTGGGCGTCACCATCAAAACCAAAGAGGGCGTGACTGTCTATGGCGTTAATACGGAAACTCTGGAGGTCGGGCAGTTCCAATCTTTGGGCAAGCCGGGTCAGGCGGCATATGTCGCGGCGTCCTTCTGTTGTCGCCTCGCGCCCGGCGACTATTTCATCTCGCTGGGAATCGCTACGCGGCAGGGAGAGGATATTGTACCCCACGACAGGCGTTACGATGCCATCCATTTGCAGGTGCGGCCGGCAGCGGCATTTTTTGGGTTGATTGATCTGGGTTTTGAACTGAAGGTAAAGGAAATTGTACCGTGAAATCAAAACTTTCAGAATCGGGGTATCAATTCGACACGCAGACCGGCGTCTGGCTGCGGCCAGGCTACGCCGGAATCGCCTACAGCGATGGCGAAAACGTCGAGCGCCGTATCGCCGCCATAATCGAGCGGGCGAGCGACCTAACCGTTCTGTCCGAAGAGCTGCGCCGACATTGTTCGGACTGGCCTTCTTTTTACCACCTCAGCGGGGCGCGATCCAATATCCTGCGGCCGTTTAAAGACATTTTAAAAGGCGCGGATGTGCTGGAAGTCGGTGCGGGCTGCGGCGCAATCACCCGCTATATGGGAGAGTGCGGCGCCAGAGTGCTGGCTCTGGAAGGGACTCTGCGTCGTGCGGCCATTGCAAGATCCCGCACACGGGATTTGCCTGATGTCATCGTTACAGCGGATCGATTGGATCAATTTGAATGCGGTCAAAAATTCGACGTGATCACATTGATCGGCGTACTGGAATACGCAAATCTGTTTACGTCCGGGGATGATTCCGCACTTGCCATGTTGCGGCAGGCGCGAACTGCGCTGAAGCCCGGCGGCAAATTGATTCTGGCAATTGAGAACCAGCTGGGTCTTAAATATTTTGCCGGTGCGCCGGAAGATCACCTGGGGCAGTCCATGTATGGAATAGAGGGGCGTTACGAGAAGGATCAGCCGCAGACCTGGGGGCGTAAAGTGCTTGCAGAAATGCTGATGAAGGCCGGTTTTGCGCGGTCGGAATTCATGGCGCCGTTCCCCGACTACAAGTTGCCGGTTTCCATCGTTACTGAAAGCGGTTTTTCCTGTGTGGGTTTTGATGCCGGCGCGCTGGCATGGCAAAGCGTCAAACGCGATCCCCAGCTGCCGCATATACTGGCGATGTCGCCCGAACTCGTCTGGCCGGTTCTTGCTCAGAACGAAATTGCGCTGGACCTGGCAAACTCGTTTCTTGTTGTGTCCGGAGACGCCATTGGAAAGAGACCGGATACATCCATTCTTGCCTGGCATTTCACGGGTGAGCGATCCGGGGAATTCTGCAAGGAAACCCGGTTTGTACAAACCGGCCATGGCGAAATAGAGGTTCGTTACCATTTGCTGGCCGGGGGCGATAGGCGCGTCAAGGGAAGGCTGCTGACGTTCTTCGTTCCGGAAAAAGCGGAATATGTTCAGGGCAGACCCCTGTCTCAGGAGCTGCTCCATATCGTCACCCGGAACAGTTGGCGCATGGAGGAAGTCGGCGCATTCTTCAAACGATACCTGCATGTTCTCGGCTCCCTGACCGCATCCGGCGAGGCGCCTTTATCAATTAATTCCGCCGATAGTCTCATTTCCGGCGAACATCTGGATCTGCTGCCGCAAAACATCATCGTCGGCTGGGACGGGTTGTGCAGGGTGATCGATAAGGAATGGCAATGGAACGACGACATGCCTTTAGGATGGCTGATATTTCGTTCTTTGCTCAGGCTGATACATACCGTGACGCGCTTCAGCGCTTCTGCCAGCGACTTTGTCGGCACCCCGCTGGGCTTTATCCGCGCCGCATTCAAATCCGCCGGATTTGCCGTAACCGACGGTGAGATTGAAAGTTTCGCGAGGCTGGAGGAGGCGCTGCAATCCGAAGTTGCCCGGCGTCCGTTGAATAATGACGAATTTATTCATTGGCTGCGCACAGCTCCCCTACCTCGATGCAATCTGAACCAGGCTTTAATCGAGCGCGACCGGCAGATTTCCGGCCTCAATCAAGTAGTTGCGGATCAGGCGAGGCACATTCGGAATGTAGAGTCGGATTGGTCGGCGCGGGGACAGCGTATTGAGGAGCTGGAGCGGGTTGCAGCGGATCAGGCGAGGCACATTCGGAATGTAGAATCGGATTGGTCGGCGCGCGGTCAGCATATTGAGGAGCTGGAGCGGGTTGTAGCGGATCAGACCGCTCATATAAAAGATCTGCTTGTCCACATTAACAATATCGAAGCAGAGTTGACGGAATTTCGCTTGTCCTGGTATGGAAAACTGAAAGCGGCAATCCAGAAAGCGCGTCAACGCCGACAAAAATAGAGGCTTGATATGAACATTACCGTTACAAAACCTTTTCTGCCGCCCTTCTCGGAGTTCAATGCCTACCTGGAAGGCATATGGGGGCGTGAATGGCTTACGAACAATGGCCCCCTGGTCAATGAGCTTGAGTTGAAACTCAAGGATTATCTTAAGGTGGATCACCTGCTGTTTCTTTGCAACGGCACCATCGGGCTTCAAATAGCGATTCGCGCGCTGGATTTGCAGGGCGAGATCATCACCACTCCCTTCAGTTATGTTGCGACGACCTCCAGCATTGTCTGGGAGAGATGTCGGCCGATTATGGTCGATATCTGCCCGAAGACCCTGAATATCGACCCCGATAAAATCGAGCAGGCCATTACCGGCAAAACCACGGCCATACTCGCGACGCATGTATTCGGAAACCCCTGCGATGTGGATGCCATTTCCACACTCGCGCAAAAACACGGCCTGCGCGTGATTTACGATGCGGCCCACGCGTTTGGATGCATTTACAAAAAGCGCTCTCTTCTATCGTACGGCGACATTTCCGTTTGCAGCTTTCACGCGACCAAACTCTTCCACACCATTGAAGGAGGCGCCGTGATCACTCCCGATGCCGAAGTTCTGAAGCGGATGGCCTTGATGAGAAACTTCGGTCACGCTTCGCTGACGGAGTTCGACGGGCTTGGGATCAACGGCAAAAATTCCGAAATGCATGCGGCAATGGGTTTGTGCAATCTCAGGCATATTGAGAATATTATTGAGACTAGGCGCAGGCTATGCAAATACTACACCATACAACTTGAAGGCCTTCCTCTCCGGTTCCAGGAAATTGCGCCCGATACGCAGTATAACCATGCGTACTATCCGGTGGTGTTTGAGAGCGAATCCATGATGTTGAAGGTTCTGGATCATCTGAACGTGAACAGTATTTTCCCCCGCAGATATTTCTATCCGGCTTTGTCGAATCTTCCTTATATATACGGGCAGAACGCGCCGATAGCCGAGGATGTCTCGCGCCGCATTCTCTGCCTGCCCCTGTACCACAAGCTGTCGGAAGCGGAGGTCGCCATGATTTGCCGGTTCATCAAACGGACGCTCAAATACATCTGATAGAGGGGGAGCATGTCCTGGTTGTCTGTTCAACAGATCCATGAAATCGGTTTCGGTCGAGTCGGCTGCAATGTGATGATATCCGACAGCGCAAGGTTCTATAATCCGATGAACATCCGTATGGGGAACCATGTGCGCATCGATGACTTCTGCGTAATATCCGCGGGCGAAGGAGGGGTTGATATCGGCGACCATATTCACATTGCCGTATTTTCGTCGATTCAGGGCGCGGGAAGGGTTTCGCTCTCCGATTTTTGCAATCTGTCCTCAAGGGTTTCGGTTTATTCCAGCAATGATGACTATTCCGGCGACAGCATGACGAATCCGACCGTGCCGGACAGATTCAAAAACGTCAAACATGCGGACGTATTTCTTGGAAAGCATGTCATCGTCGGCAGCAACAGCGTTATTTTGCCGGGAGTCGTCATCGGCCAGGGCGCTGCAATCGGCGCCCTGAGTCTGGTGAACTCGGATTGCGACAGTTTTTGCGTTTATGCGGGCGTTCCCGCCAAAAAAATAAAAACCAGATCAAGCCGCTTGCTGGATCTGGAAAATGAGCTCAGGGGGAGCGATGAAGGTTAAGCTGTCGATTCTTCTGGTAACATTCAATCATGGACAATACATCGATCAGGCGCTGAATTCGCTGTTCAAACAGAAATTTGAAGGCGACATCGAACTGGTGGTCGCCGATGACGGTTCTTCGGACAGAACGATGGACATCATCAGGTCTTACGAAGGGACCGATGACCGTTTTTATTTCAAATATCTGGACAGCGGTTCAAACCTGGGCGTCACCGGAAACTACCGGCGCGGTTTTGCCGCATGTTCCGGAGAATACGTCGCGGTGCTTGAAGGAGATGATTATTGGGTCAGCCCGATGAAACTTCAGCGCCAGCGCGATTTTCTGAATGTTCACTGGGAGTGCGATCTGTGTTCGGTCAATTATTTTGTATATGAGGAAGAGGGCTCCCGGTTTACTCCCAGAACGGCGATTGGCTCCGGATACAGGCTTGTCGGCGCCAGAGATCTGATTGCCGACAACCTGGTGGGGAATTTTTCCACCTGCATGTATCGAAAATCCGCGCTGGACGTATTGCCTGAGAAGCTCTTTGAGATTAAATCCTACGACTGGATCGTGAATATATGTGTGGCGCGCCGGAGTCTGATCGGATTTCTGGAGGCGCCGATGTCGGTATATCGTCTGCATGCCGCAGGCATCTGGACGAAAAACTCTCCTGTCGAAAAACTCAGGACCCAGCTTGATCTTATTCCGGATTACGATGCGCTGACCCAATACGTCTTTCATGAGGATTTCGACCTTCTGGCAAGCCGTTTACGGCAGAGCATCGTGGCATCGCAAATCGGCAATGTCGCCGATTTCGTTGCCGGACCTGCCGGGGACTTTTTGCCTGTTCTCCTGGACTGGATGCCGACTGCGTTGGTCAGCGCAGCCCGCGCGATCGTACCCCCGGCGCTCAAGCGTTTTATTGTCAGAAAGCTTCGGAGGAATCGCGCCGTATGAAATCGTCGACGGTCTCGGTCGTTATGGCGACCTATAATCATGCCGACTTTGTTGCTCAGTCAATTGAAAGCGTTCTCAATCAGAAAGACGTGGATTTTGAGTTTCTCATCGCCGATGACGGTTCGGTTGATCACACAAGAGATGTTGTTGCCGCCATTCCTGATGAAAGAATCCGCTTTTTCCCATACAGAGAGAACCGCGGCGCATGCACGGTTACCAACGAGCTGATTCAGCGCGCATCGGGAGAATTTGTTGCGATTATCAATTCCGACGACTATTGGATCGGCAGCGACAAGCTCGCCCGCCAGTTGCAGGTGATGCGTGAAAACCCGGCCATCGGCGCTTGTTTCGGGCGCGTACGGTTTGTAGACAGAGCCGGGGTGTCCATCGACAAGTCGCAAATGCCGAGGGGGGGCGTTTTCGACCAGGAAAACCGTTCACGCGGCGCTTGGCTCCGGCATTTCTTCGACCAGGGCAATTGCATCTGCCATCCGACGATGTTGATACGCAGGGCGTGTTACGATGTGCTTGGGTTGTACGACAACCGTCTGCGTCAATTGCCGGATTTCGACATGTGGGTGCGTCTGGTGAAACGGTATGACATCCACGTCAGCAACAGGGAAATGATCGCTTTCCGGCAATTGCCGGGAGAAAACGCCAGCAGCGCCACGTGCGTCAATTTAAGGCGCCTGATGAATGAATTTTATTTTGTTCTGCAAAAATTTTTTGACGAAATTCCGCGCGATGTATTTCTCGACGGTTTCGGAAACCTTCTGACAGCGCCCGATCCTCCGGACAAAGCGCATATCGATATAGAGCAGGCCCTGCTGTACCTAGGGAAAAACCGTTGGGCCTCCCACATATACAATCTGATCGGTCTCGAAAGAATGCACTTTCTGCTGGGCAGCGAACCACACCGGCGTATCCTCATCGATCGCTACGGCATCGACGACCGCGCTTTTCACTCATTATCGGCAGAAACCGGCGTGTTCGATCTGGAGGATCCGGCGGCAAAGCTCTCCGTCATCGATGGAATATCATTAGTCGCGGAAGTCAAGCGTCGTGTCCTGTTGCGCATTCCGACGGTTTTTCGTCCCATCCTGAACTGTATTCTGAAAAGGTTTTAACAGATTCCATGACTGTATCTGTCTACCAGATTCAATACAGCGATGAGGTTGTGGGTATGATGGAACCTTCCTTCATTGAGTATGATTGCCGGCATCAACCGGAGTACGAGAGGCGGGAAATCGCCCACATGCTGAGTTTCTACGATGAAGGCGCATGGAGGCGCCGGGGTTCCGAATATTTCGGACTGGTTTCACCCAGGTTTTCCGGTAAAACCGGAATCAGCGGCAAGACTCTCATCGATTGGGTAAACGCCAACCCGGGCTACGACGTCTACTTTGTCAACCCTTTTCCGCAACTGGCCTACTGGCATTATAACGTGTGGGAGCAGGGGGAATTCTGGCACCCCGGCCTTGTCGACCTGGCAAACGTGCTTTTTGCCGCAGCCGGTCTCTCCACTCAGGTTGAAAATCTGCCGCGCAATACGGCTTCATCTCTGCTTTACTGCAACTACTGGGTCGGCAACGAGAAATTCTGGAGTGCCTATATGACTTTGGTTCGCAAACTGGTTGCCGCCATTGACCAACTGGACGCGGATAACAGAAGGAAGTTTTTTGAACAGGCGCCCCACTATGCTCCGGCAACCTATTTCCCGTTCGTTTTTGAGCGCCTGGTCAGCACCTTTCTCGTTCTGAACGCAGAATTTACCCGCCTGCCTTACACCTTTGGGCCTGAGGAAATTTTGAACCGATGCGACAACGAGATGGAGCGTTTCGTCATACGTGAGTGGGCCGCAATGATCGACGCCTGGGATGCCTACGGTCGGAACGATGCCCAGTACAGGAAAATTTTCGCCAATCTTCAAGGCATGTTGCGGGTTTACCTGTCGGTCGAATCGCATGATGCCCGTCCGGAACCCACAAGCGGCGCGGGGATTATGGAGAGGCTCAAACGCATTTTGGGATTAAGATTAAGGTAAGCTGAAAGCTCAAAGGATTAAGGATTAAGGGGAGGAGCGTTGAACTCAGTCCTCAGGTTTCAGGTCTCATCCCTCAGGTTTCAGGTCTCATCCATCATCCCTCAGTCCCCTCATCCCTCAATTTCCCCTTGATCTTTGCCCGCATTTCTGTGATCATATCCATCTGAATTCAAAACAGGAGCCAAACTCGCATGAAAAAATTTTTTAAACAGTGGCGGCCCTATATTCTCTTCGGCGCCTTGTTCAGCATGTTCATCAATATACTGCAGCTTACCTTTCCTATCTACATGCTGCAGATCTACGACCGGGTGCTTTCCAGCTACAGCCTGCCGACGCTTTACGCCATCACCTTTGCGGCCGTTCTGTCGCTGATTATCATGGCATCTCTCGAATTCGTTCGTTCGCGGCTGCTGGTGCGCTGCGGGGTTGCCATAGATCAGTCCCTCAGCCGGGATGTCCTCGACTATGTCGTCAAACAGGCGGCGCTTACCGGAGCTCCTCCGCAGCAGGCCACCCTGCGCGATGTCAACGTGCTGCGAAATTTTTTTGCCGGGAACGCCATTTTTACCCTGTTCGACATGCCTTGGACTCCCCTTTTTCTGGCCGTCATCTATTTCATACATCCGGTGCTGGGCCTGGTGGCGACCGGCGGCGCCGTGCTGCTGGTCATCTTTGCTGTCATCAACGAGCTGATTACGCGCAGGCCGCTCAATGCCGCCAACATCGTCAACGGCTTTTCGATGAAATTTGTCGATACCGCCAGCCGCAACGCTCAAGCGGTGCGCGGCATGGGCATGCTCGGCGGGGTCACCTCCCGCTGGCAGGGCTTCAACGATACGGTCACCAAACTTCAGACTCAGGCCAGCCGCCAGGCCGGCTTTATTCAATCTCTGTCCAGTTGGCTGCGCCAGTCCATGCAGGTATTTATATATGGTGTCGGCGCCTGGCTGACCCTGAGGAGCGAATCCACCGCCGGCTGCATGATCGCTGCCTCCATCATCATGGGCAGGGCGCTGGCGCCGGTGCAGCAGGGCATTGCGCTCTGGAAGAACATGATCGAGGCGCGCAGCGCCTGGAAGCGTCTTGATGTGCTCTTCAGCCGGCCCGAGGTTCCCGAAGCCATGGATCTGCCTGCGCCCACAGGGCAGGTAAGCGCCGAGCATGTCAGTTTTGCCTTGCAGAATACGGTCATTCTGCGCGACATCAATTTTGCCCTGCAGCCAGGGGAATCGCTTGGCCTCATCGGTCCCTCCGGCGCCGGGAAATCCACCCTGTGCCGGCTGCTGCTGGGCATCTGGCCGGCCAGCGCGGGCAAGGTTCGCCTGGATGGAAACGACATCTACGCCTGGGATCAGGAAAAAATCGGACCGTATCTCGGCTACCTGCCCCAGGACGTCGAGCTGTTCACCGGAACGGTGGCGGAAAACATCGCCCGCCTCGGCACGGTTGATTCCGAAAAGGTGATCGCTGCCGCGCGGCAGGCCGGGGTTCATGAACTGATTCTTGGTTTTTCCGCAGGTTACGATACGCGGATCGGGGAGGGCGGCCTGATTCTTTCCGGCGGTCAGCGGCAGCGCCTGGGTCTGGCCCGCGCTCTGTACAACAACCCCAGGCTGGTGATTCTGGATGAACCCAATTCCAATCTCGATGATGAAGGCGAGGCGGCCCTGGTTCGCTCCTGGGGGCATCTTAAACAGCAGAAAACTACGCTGGTTGTGGTTTCCCACAAACCGTCGCTGCTGGCAGGCATGGATAAGATCCTGATGCTCAAGAACGGTCAGCAGGTCATGTTCGGCCCCCGCGACGCGGTTTTCCAGAAACTCATGGAGGCTCAAGCCCGGTTGAAGGCCGTTCAATAAGATAAGCCGCTTTGATAATACATAAATAAACCACTTACAATTCGGATAGATTTCGATATGGAGAAAAAAAACCCAAGCTGGTTGCATCGCCTCTTTTTACGCAACCGCATTACCAAGGAAGACTACGCCCGAATCGAGGACGAAAACACCTCTCCGCCGGAACTTCCGATTCGATTTGCCGACAGCCGCCGGATCATCGGGTCGGGGCTGTTCATTATCCTTCTGTTTTTCGGCATTGGCGGAACCTGGGTCGCCGTGGCCCAGATTACCGGCGCCGTTATTGCTTCCGGCGAGGTGCGCGTCGACACCGAGCGCAAAACCGTTCAGCATCTTGAAGGCGGCATTATCAAAGATATTCTGGTACGGAACGGCGATCATG
>Ga0265294_10000682_pt1 | contig 45766 bp, 56 predicted proteins | sample MunlanPumphouse3_FD_192504 | JGI IMG/M metagenome (GOLD analysis project Ga0265294, IMG submission 192504) | Groundwater microbial communities from a municipal landfill in Southern Ontario, Canada - Pumphouse #3 | ecosystem: Environmental > Aquatic > Deep subsurface > Groundwater | place...
TCGGTATTGATTCTCAAGAGGAATATGTTAAAATTGGGTTAAGAAGAGTGTTTGGGCTTGCCGCATATAAGGGAAAAGTTTTGATTCCTCCGATAAAATCCTATCATCAGAAACATGATGATACTAATCAAATGGATATATTTAGATGACTATCATGGAACACAATTTTACCGCCACCATCTTAGCAGTATTAAACGAAAATTTCCGGGAGAAAGGTGCAACCATATTAGAAAGTAGTGAGTTACTTCGATATATCAACATCAAAACTAAAGCTGCAAATAGAGGTTCAAAGTCACGGGCGTCTTTTGGTAATCTTTATGCTATTTATGTACTGATAGAAGATTACATTAATCATGGCTTCGACACCTCTGGTAATTACGATGATTATGAGGGTTCACGATATACAGATCTGTCAAAAAGACAAAATGAACTTCCTTTTGGCAATAAACTCCAAAACCATGCACTTAACCACAGAGTCAATCAAGAATTTAAAAAGTACTTTCATGAGTCTCAATACCCCCCCTATTATTAGAGCTGCTCAATCCAGCAGATACTGGATTAATGAGAATCTACTGAGAATTAACTTGGATGGTCGCATTTATAATATAGCAAAATCGATAAAGACCGTGATTGATGTGTATGTTGATGCCAGGAAAAAAGAATTTATTGAATTCATGGGATACTGTGAAGAGATTTCGAGAATCAGAAAAGAAGAACCTCAAAAAGTAGTAGATTTTATTAAGAATCTACTGCGAGATGATGTTGATGCAAGGATATTTGAAATCGTTAGCTATGCCATACTAAAAGAATACTATTCAGATCAAAAAATATACTGGGGATGGGAGCAAGATGATCTGACTGAAGAGAATCTGATATTATATAAAACTGGAAAAACAAATGCAAATGACGGCGGTATAGATTTCGTCATGAAACCGCTTGGACGTTTTTTTCAAGTTACGGAAACCATAGACTCAAGTAAGTATTTTTTAGATATTGATAAAGTACAGAAATATCCAATAACTTTTGTAGTTAAGACCGACTTGCCTGTTGAACAAATTCGTATTAAGGTTAAAGAACAAGCGCAAGCCAGGTATTTAGTAAAATCGGTTGTGGCTTTATACATGAAATCTATAGAAGAGATCATCAATATTACCAAGCTTATGGAACTATTTGAAGAGGTCTTATCCAAAGGTGGCAGTACTGCTATAATTGGGGAAATTGTAGTTCAGAGTCGATTTGAGTTTGACCTTAACGAAGAATCGTAAGATTGCTATGCTTGTAACATCCACCAAGTCCTTAATGCAAGCCTACCGCTGACAAGAATGAAGCCAGTTGATAGTCTGTTTTTGGGGTAACAATCAAAACTATTTTGCGGCAAAGCAACTCCATGCCCCGTCCCATTCTTCCGCAGGAACGGCGTCCTGCGCTACGTTAAAGCCTCTTTTGAGCCAATGAATCCAAGCAATCTGCCCGATCTGCGTTCTATAAACAGAATATAGGTGTTGGCGGAACAGGATTCCGCCACTACATTCTGAATTCTAAAATAACCTGTGGTTTCGCAGAAACGGCGTTCTGCGCTACAAAAGCTAATGGCACTTGACAGAATTGCAGTTATATTTACCTTTGTAAGTAAAGATCAACAGGGAGAAAAAGATAGTGAATCGCGTAGTTGGCATCCATCAGTTCATGTCGGATAAGGTATGGAAATGGAAGTTATTAGAGCAGAAGGTAGCTCAGGTGCTATCCTTGCACGATTATCAGGAGATTCGTCTTTCGGTATTGCAGGATTATGGAGTGATTCACGAAGGCATCACAGCCCTGATGCAGGAAGATGAAGCGGCCGAGGCTGCCGAAGGCATTATCAATCTTTCCCAGCCCAATGGCGATGTCAGTTTACTCACTTTGCGTCCGGAAGGGACCATCAGCGTCTTGCATCACACCGCCAAGATTATCAAGGATCGCGATGTGCATCGCTTTTATTATATGGGGCCGATGTTTCGCAAGGGGAAAGAGAGTATTCCTTCCGAATTTCATCAATTGGGCGTGGAAATGTTGGGCAGCGACAGCGTAATCTCCGAAAACGAGGTGATCTCTCTGGGCGTGAAGATTTGTCAGCAATTGGGGCTCAAGGATGTGAAGCTGCAGCTCAATAGCTTTGGCTGTCAGGATTGCCGCGTACAGTTTTTTGAAGACATGCGCACATATTTGAAAGAGCATGAGACCGAGCTTTGCGCCGCCTGCTTTAAAAAGCTATATACCAATCCTTTTGCCGATACGGGCTGTAAAGATGTCCAATGCGCAAAAGCGATCGGAGAAGGGCCCAAGATCATGGATTACCTCTGCCCAAATTGCCGCAAAAACTTCTCCAAAGTAAAAAAGATTCAAGCCAATCTGGCCCATCAATACACGGTGAACCCCAAGCTTTTCAAGAATTTTGCCTATTACAACGAGACCGTATTTGACTTTGTAATCCAGAAAAACGGTGGTGAGCAGGTGATCGGAGGCGGGGGACGTTATGACTACCTTTCGCGGATGATTACAGGAAAAAACATCCCGGCCGTGGGCTTTTATCTGAATATGGACAGCATCTTTGAGGTGATGGACCGGCGCGAGCTTTTTACCCCTCTGGGCAAAGACTTTAGCGTCTATATCTCCACCCAAAGCGAAGATCTGGAAATGATGCTCTTGCAGATTGCTCAGGAATTACATGAAAACAATATAAAAACTTTGCTGAGCACCGAAAAGCACAGCATCACCGAGGATGTAGCCCTGGCCAGCAAAGCAAAGTGTGAATTGATGCTGGTGATCCGGGATGAAAATGTGCGTGAAGGCAAGATCCTCATGCGCAACCTGAGCAAAGAACATCAGGATTACATCAAGCTGGATGGCATCATAGACGCTATCCTCCTGGCTCGTAAATCTTTAAACAAAGACTAAAGGAGAATACAATGAAATCTATCGCAACCCACAACGCACCTGCCGCCATCGGCCCTTATTCACAGGCAGTCCTCATGAACGACACCCTGTTTGTAAGCGGACAATTGGGCATCGACCCCAGCACTGGAAACATGGCTGAAGGCTTTGAAGCTCAAGCCAATCTGGTCTTTCAACACATCAGAGCCATCCTCGAAGCCGCCGGCATGGGCATGTCCCATGTGGTAAAAGCAAGCGTCTTCCTCCAGGATATGGACGATTTTGGGAAAATCAACGAGATTTATGGCCGCAATTTCAGTGCTCCCTTTCCTGCCAGAGAAGCCATCCAAGTGGCACGCCTGCCCAAAGGCGGACTGGTGGAAATCTCTGTGATCGCAATGAGGTAAACCCTTGAGCATCACTACAAAAGGCGGGGACAAAGGCCAGACTTCCTTGTACACTGGAGAAAGAATCTCCAAAAGCGACATGCGTGTGGAAGCCTATGGCAGCCTGGATGAACTGGATGCCTTTATAGGCGAAGCCAAGCACCACGTGAGCGAGTATCCGGAAGTGTTTCAGCAGCTTATCGAGATTCAAAACCGGCTGTACCGGGTGATGGGAGAGCTGGCCACACCGGATGGCTCATATCCCATGCCCCTGTGCGAGAGCGAAGTAGAAGAGATCACAGCCAGTATTCAGCACTATGAAGAAAAGCTGAATCTCAAAGGCTTTGTGATCCCAGGAGCCTGCCTGGCCAGTGCCAGATTGGACATTTGCAGGACCGTGGCGCGCAGGGCTGAACGTAGATTGACCGCCTTGGCGCAAACCACAGAAGTATCCCCTTTCCTGCAAAAATACGTGAACCGACTGTCTGATCTTTTTTACATCCTGGCACGGCATATCGAAGCTCATAAGGGAGTATTGACCTATAAGAGCAAACCCCTGAAGGGCTGCGAGTAAGTGAGGTTTTTAAGCTAAGAAATAGTGAATGATAAAAGGAGAAAATAATGTATAAGATAGTATTACTCAGACACGGCGAGAGCATTTGGAACAAAGCCAATCTCTTTACCGGCTGGACCGATGTGGACCTTTCTGAAAAGGGCTATATCGAAGCCAAAGAAGCTGGTAGAAGGCTCAAAGAAGCTGGCTTTACCTTTGATGAAGCCTATACTTCCGTGCTCAAACGGGGCATCCGCACCCTCTGGCTGGCGCTGGATGAAATGGACCTGATGCACACCCCCATCCGTCATGACTGGAGGCTGAATGAACGTCATTATGGAGCCCTGCAAGGCCTGAATAAGGCAGAAACGGCCAAGAAATACGGCGAAGAGCAAGTATTGCTTTGGCGCCGCAGCTTCGATGTCCCACCTCCTCCCCTGGAAAAAAGCGATGAGCGCTATCCGGGCAAGGACCCCCGCTATGCCAATCTGGAAGAAGAGCAGATTCCGCTGTGTGAATCCCTAAAAGATACCGTAGCCCGCACCATGCCCTTCTGGAATGAAGTGATCATTCCCAGACTGGTAGCAGGACGCAAAATGGTGATCTCGGCCCATGGCAACAGCCTGCGGGCCATCGTGAAAAATCTGGATCACATCTCCGATGAAGATATCGTGAGTTTGAATATCCCCACCGGCATCCCCCTGATCTATGAATTTGATGCCGAATTGAATGCGACAAAGCGCTACTACCTGGCTGATGAAGCAGAGGTAAAAGCAGCAGCAACCAAGGTGGCAAATCAAGCTAAGGGCCAATAAAGCTCTGTAACAATAGATTGGCAATCTGCTGCAAGGTGGATTGCCAATTTTGCTTTTCAGCACATGCAGAATTTGTTTGTGTCTCGTGTCGAACAAGGCCGGAGGCTTTGGAAAAAGAGGAACGGGCTTAAAAAGGGAGCACGTCCCGTGCTCTGCAGACGAGACGTCTGCAATCCAGCAACTACACTCAATCCGCACAATCCGTGTGACTATTCTTTTGATTACTGCACGCACCAGCTGAAGCTGATTGAGCGGCCGTCTGAAGACAGCGTTACGGGTAAGCTTTTATCATTTCAACCGCAGCACCTTGTTTATTTGCCTCGTGCCATCAAAACTCTCAAACACAGAGAAATAGACACCGGAAGCCCAGGAATCATCCACCTCGATCACGGCCTGATCCCGCAGGTCCCAAGAGCCCAGCAATTGCCCCTTACAACTATAAAGCTTCAGTTTTCCGCCAGGGATAGCCTTGCTGATCACACTAAAGGAATCCTTGAAGGGATTTGGGTAGATGCTGATCAGGTCTGGGCAGATTTCAGAGCCGGCAGGATTGCTGATGGCAAGTTCCAGGCGCCTTACCACAGGGTCGGATTCCTGCTCGCCATATAGTGCTATAATGGCAAAGACAGCACAGGCATCACACTCTGCAGAGGAATCCACAATATTGGTATATATGGTTTGAGAGGGATCCAGCGTAGCTAACAATTCGTGATTGCAATATACTTTGTAGCCCGTCACAGCAGGATTTGCCGCTTCCCAAGTGAGGCTATAGTGGTTTTCGCCGTCATAGTTATGGGATAAACTAAGATTTTGCGGGCCATCCAGATAGCCGGAGATTTGCGCCTCGGAATAGCCAATTCGCCAGAGGGGATGATCCATGCTACCATACCAGTTTTTGTAACCCATCCCGCTACTGTCACGCAAAAATGCAGAGCGGTAAAGCCGCGCATCCCAAGCACCCTGAACTCCCGTCATCACAGGCTGCGAGCTGAAGCTCCAGTGCACACCGTCCAAGGATTTTCCCAGATACAATACCCGCCCTTCCTGAGTGCTGGGAATGCCCACCGCTGCCAGCATGTGGTAGTAACCATCGATGAATTGCACATCCATGTGCCACACACGGTAGCCTTCGGGAAATTCTGAGATGTCGGTCAAAACAGGCTCTGACCATCCTGTGTCCAGATCACTTGTGTAGCGCAAGTAAATACTGCGAGGGTTCACCTTGGTATTCACAGTCCACAGCATATAATACGAGCCATTATTAAGCAGGCAGGGTGAGAGGGCAGTTTCGTTCAAAACAGGATTTGTGGAAAGCACAGAGAGGATGGTGGTGGCTGCAGACCAATTGATGCCGTCTGTGGAAGTTTTCAGCTTGATCAGCTCGCTCATCCATCCGTTTTTCTGTCTCCAGATCAGATGCATAGTACTGCCATCGGGAGATACCATGAGATGCGGATCGGAATTGTAGTGGTTGTTAATATCTGTCCCAGTATATACATCAGCCACAGGATTGACGAGGCCATCAGGCTCTACCCAGTCAAGACCGATACTTGAAACCACGATGGAGGGATTTTCATAAGCCACATCCGAGCCTGGATACGGTGTGTGCACCATCCAGTAGTTCCAGCCACCGAAGCCCTGGGGAAAGTAGAGCACGCTGGGGTGACAGGTTTCGACGCTATCTTCTACATAGATAGGGATCAAGAGAGGCTCATCAGCATTGGGGAATGTATAACAATTCAGGTTAAAACCCTGACTTAAGCCAAAAGTAATCAGCAACAAACAAAACAATATAAGTTTCTTCATTTTATCCTCCAGTTCGTTGAACTCAGCTTATTTAAAGGCAGGGATATCTGTCAACTATAATGTTTCACTTTTCGAGCTAAAATAGCGGGGAAACTAAGCTTTGCCAGCCCCGGCGCATAATTCCCTTGACTAATATCCGCATACAAGGATAGTGGCCAAAAATAATAAAAGGAGTCTTATCATGGCAGTAAAGATTGATAAAGATACCTGCATAGGCTGCGGTGCCTGCGTGGATGTATGTCCCGTAAGCGCGCTTTCGATGGAAAATGACAAGGCTGTGTGTGATGAAGGAACTTGCATAGATTGCGGTGCCTGCATTGCCACCTGCCCAGTTTCGGCCATTAGCGAATAATTTAACCAACAACAATTCTGGGTGGAGCTGGCAAAATAGGTCAGTTCCACCTTTTCCTTATCATCTATAATACAGGGAGTTCAAAATGAAACACTATGCTTTACTTATTCTGTTTGCCCTCATGCTCTGGACGCTTTTGGCCATAGAGGTCAGCGGCACCCAATCCGGCACCTGGAGCCCAGCTAACAATCCTTATCAAATCGTGGGTGATATCACCGTCCCAGCCACTGAAGTGCTTACTATCCAGCCCGGAGTGATAGTGCAGGCCATGGGAAACTATCGCATCAACGCCGAAGGCAGCATCCAGGCTGTAGGCACCGAAGCAGACAGCATTTACTTTATGAACGCTCAGGACCCTCCCACAAATATCTGGAAAGGTCTGCGCCTGGAAAATGAAACTGCTATCAGCAACATCAAATACTGCTATATCGAATATGCGGATTATGGTGTAAATGCTGTGAAGTCTCCGGTGGAGGTCAGCTACTGCTATTTTTCTAACAACAAGAACGGCATGAAGCTATACGGCATCGGTGACCTTTATCCCCCCGCGATGGATGTGCATCACAACCTGGTAGAATACTCCATAAATCACGGTATCCTGATTCCGCAAAACAGCAATGCCTGGGTGCATCACAACGAGGTGCGCTTCAATGGAACCGGCAGCCAATACCGTGGGGCCATTCAGCTTTCCAATCAGTCCGCCGCTGGCCAAAACGACCCCATCATTGAGTACAACAACATACATCACAACTTCAAACAAGGCATCACAGCCTGGGATGTGACGGGGGGATCGGCTATCAACCCCATCATCAGATTCAACCATATCGAAGCTAACCTCACCGGCATCTATCTTTTGTCCGCCAGCGGGGTCGTGCATGATAACCTGATTATCAACAACTTCATCACCGGCGATATGAATAGCGGAGCCGGAATGATGATCGGCGGAGCTAGTTCGCTGCCTCATATAGCGCGCAATACCCTTACCGGAAATTACACAGGGTTTTACATTACCGCAAACGCCACGCCAGTGCTGGGAGATCTATCCGAAAATCACCCCTGGGCCTTTGGTGAAAACATCATCCAGGACAATATCGATGCCACCAATATCCTGAACTCCGTGGTCTGCGATGCCTATCCCCTCAGCACAAATATCATCAAAGCTGAGAACAACGACTGGGGAGTATATACCGCAGCGGAAATCGCCATTGGCATCAGAGATCACAACGACAATCCGGCTTTGCCCACGGTGGATTTTGAACCCTGGTTTGAGGAGCAGACCTCTCTTACAATATCCGGATCATATTCCTGGAACATGGATGATTACGCTGTGCTGGCGCCCAGTGAATTGCAATTAGTTCTGGTGGCACAAGGCAGCCGTGAAATCCTGGAAAGCCACATATTGGCAGAGAATCCTTTCAGCATCGAAACTGAGGTGGAAGAGCCTTTCTTTGCTTTGATCTGTGGTGTGGATGCAGCAAGAGAGATTTGGGCTGCAGCAGGCGGTTTGGAAGATTGCACAGCATTCGATCCCGCTGATGCCACAGACATCGCTCTGGGCGTGATCCACATCGCTGCCTGGCAGCATTATGATGTGGAAACAAAAGGTGAAATCGAGCTCATTGAAGGCCACGAGATCTGGCCGGTGTATCATAGCTTTTTGATCTTCCCCTATGACAAAGTGGATTACTTCTATGATGATGGTGATAGCCGCTATATCTACAAACATGAATACCTTGATGGCGAGAACTGGAATACCATCAATTTTGGCCTCGGCCAGCACTATGCCAGGATCCATAACCTCTTTCATGGTAGCATCTGGATTCAGAACTTCGTAGAAAACGGTATGCCAACCCAAAATATGGTAGAATACGCTATAGACGATGAGGGCAAGAGCAGCTATTATACCATTAGTCCAGATAGCGAGATTCTCGAGAAACGCTTTTTGAGCAACGATTACGAGCGAATCTATATTTACGGTGCAGACTGCTATGCAGATCGCTATCTTAATGTGGTGGAACCCGAAGCAGGAACCCGGATAAAGTATCATACCCCAAACCTTAGCCATCCGCATGAATTCAGGATACACAGCGAAGATATAGGCGAACAAACCTTCGAGATGGATTTCTGGTGGCAGGCTCCGGCCTATAGTGGTATAGACTATAGTGGCTACCGCTTGTATAGACAAGATTTGGGACAAGAGCTGGAACTTCTTGCCAGCCCGGACTTCGCCTATTTCGGTGAATTGCATTATACCCTTAATGGCTCTGGCCCAGTGGTTTTCTGGGTAGTGGCCACCGATGGCATCATCGAATCCGAGCCCAGCAATGTCATTAACTTCGAATTCCCCATCAGCAATGAAGACCTGGTCGCTACACCTATGCTGAATATCTATCCTAATCCCGTGAGATTGGGGCAGGGCAATAGTTTGAAGATCGAAACCAAGGGTCTCTTGGAGCCTTGCCTGAAGATTTACAACATCCGCGGTCAGCAGGTTTATAGCCAAAAGCAATTCACTCAAGACTTTGAATGGCAAGGAGTGGACAGCAAAGGCAAAGCCGTGGGTAGCGGGATTTATCTACTGCGTTTAGAGAGCAGCAATGTGTCTCCCATCAGCCGTAAAATAATGGTAATCAAATAGGAGCGATGATGAGCCCAGCAGAACTCGCGAATCTGAACCACGAATCTGGCTTTAACTGTGCGCAGAGCGTATTGGCCGTCTTTGCCGAAGACTATGGAATGCCGCTAAAGCTGGCTCTGAAACTCGCTTCACCATTTGGCGGCGGCATGAGAATGGCTGCCACCTGTGGTGCGCTTACCGGAGCTTTGATGGCTCTGGGCCTGGCCTGTGGCTATTCTGAATTCGATGAAGAGCTTAAAGACAAAAGCGATCAATTGACCCGGGAATTGCTCCGCCGTTGGCAAAAAGAAATCGGGCCTACAGATTGCAAAGTCATCCTGGGCTACGACGTCAGCGATCCAGACCAAAGAGAGCTGGCTACACAAGCCGGGGTTTATGATCTTCACTGCCCCCGTTGCATCGGCAAAGCAGCAGAAATCCTGGCTCAGATGCTGGCCGAACTTGCTTAAATATAATAGTGCGCTATCTTCTACTAAGCAGCGATTTAGCTGTACAAGAGAAGCGGTGCTTCAATATTAAATAATGACTCAAAGGAGTACATAATGTCAGAAATAGTTTATATCAAAGGACGCGAAATTTTAGATTCCCGCGGTAATCCCACCGTGGAAGCAGACCTTCATCTGGAAACAGGTGTGATGGCCAGAGCTGGTGTCCCCAGTGGTGCCTCTTGCGGCGAGCGTGAAGCCATAGAACTCAGAGATGGTGACAAGAGCCGTTATCTGGGCAAAGGTGTGCTCAAAGCAGTGCAAAACGTCAATGAACTCATCGCCCCGGAGCTCTTGGGTATGGAATCCCAGCAGCAGGCCACGCTCGACAAAATGATGCAAGAGCTGGATGCCACCCATAACAAAGGCAAGCTGGGTGCTAATGCGATCCTGGCGGTCTCCATGGCTGCGGCCAGAGCCTCTGCTCTGGAGCTGGAAATCCCGCTTTATCGCTATCTGGGCGGCGTCAATGCCCTCACTTTGCCAGTTCCCATGAGCAATATCATCAATGGCGGCGAGCATGCCGACAACAACGTGGATATTCAGGAATTCATGATCATGCCTTTGGGTGCCACCAGTTTCCGTGAAGCTATCCGCTGGAATGCAGAAGTCTTCCACAACCTCAAATCCATCCTCAAAGGCCGTGGCCTGGCCACTTCAGTGGGCGACGAAGGTGGCTTTGCGCCCAACCTCAGCTCCAATGAAGAAGCCCTCATCGTGATCGTGGAAGCCATCACCAAAGCCGGCTACCAGCCTGGAAAAGATATCTATATCGCTCTGGACGCGGCAGCCTCCTCCTTTGTGCAAGCCGACGGCAAATACGCCATCGACGGCAAAAAGCTTTCCTCCGAAGAGCTGGTCGTCTATTATGAAGAAATGGTCGCCAAATACCCCATCTGCTCCATCGAAGACAGCCACGCCGAAAACGACTGGGATGGCTTCATTCTCATGAATCAAAGGCTCGGCAACAAAATCCAGCTCGTGGGTGATGACCTTCTGGTTACCAATCCCAAGCTCATCCGCAAAGGTATTGAGAAAAAAGCGGCCAATTCGGTCTTGATCAAACTCAATCAGATCGGAACTGTAACCGAGACCATCGATGCCATCAATACCGCTCACAAAGCGGGATGGACCTGTGTGGTTTCCCATCGCAGCGGCGAAACCGGCGATACCTTTATCGCAGATCTTGCCGTGGCCATGAATACCGGCCAGATCAAAACCGGCTCTGTCTCCCGTAGCGAACGAGTGGATAAGTACAATCAGCTCATGCGCATAGAAGAAGAACTGGGCGAGCAGGCCTATTTCCCCGGCAAAAGTGTAATCAAACAGCTCAGCTAAAGTTCTGCTGATAAATAATCCGCCTCTTGCACCCTTGTGAGAGGCGGTATTTTATATGAAAGCTGTGAGTCTTGGAGTCCAAAGTGCCTAAGATAACTATCAATTTACCATAAGCTTAGCGGCACTTTGGACTTCAAGCGGCAGTGGGAAACCTTGCCGAGGGCTGTTGAAGTCCATTCCGGCCTGCTCTTAACGCTAACACTAAAATAATCGAAGCCGGATTGAGCTCCAAGGCCTTTCTTGGGTCCGTAGCGAGAGCCCGCACTCATCTCTCCCCTTTGTTGTAGTAGAGATGACGTGGAGTTAGTAGAAATAAATTCTCTTATCCCCAAGTCAAATCTACCTTAGCCTATGCAGGAAGAACACTGGGATTCGCGGGATGGGAAAGCTAATTATCTTCACAAATCAAGCATAGATAAAACCCCTGACAAAAATCCGGGTTGATCCGTCTCATCCGTAAAATCCGTGTAACCATTCTTTTCCCCCTCTCACCCATTCTGATTCCTTGACAAATAAGCCTCCATCAAAAATGATCCCACCAAACACGTGCAAAGGATATTGTATGAAAAAGCTCTTACTTGATTTGTCAAACTTGGGTGCCTTATTCAGAGAAGCCCTTCCCGAAGAGAAGGTTGCGGCTGCTCAGACCTCTTTTTTGAAGCAGGTCTCAGTGAAGATGCACTCTTTTTACCGGGGCAAGATGCAAAGCCTGCCCAAGGCCGGCATCTATGGCTTTAATTGGTTCAACGTCTGGTACACCCCTGGCGTATCCAAAGTTTCCACCACCATCCGGGATCATCCCGATGCCTCATACCAGCTTTCGAACCGGGGTAATCTGGTGGCAGTGGTTTCGGATAGCACCAGAGTCTTGGGAGATGGCGATTGCGGCCCCTCAGGAGGCCTCGGTGTGATGGAAGGCAAAGCTATGTTGATGAAGTATTTGGGAGCCTGTGATGCCATCGCTTTATGCGTGGACGATCGCAATGCCGAAGGCAAACCTGAAGCCCAAAAACTGATAGATTTTGTGAAGATGCTGCAGCCCAGCGTGGGTGCGGTGAATCTGGAAGATATCTCCCAGCCAAATTGCTACCGGGTCTTGGATGAACTGCGCGAAAGCTGTGATATCCCCATCTGGCATGACGATGCCCAAGGCACGGCTTGTGTTACCCTGGCCGGCGTGATCAATGCTCTGAAGCTTACCAATCGCAAAATTTCCAGCACCCGCGTCGTACTATATGGCTGCGGTGCGGCCAATAGCACCATCGCCAGTTTCCTCTTGCAAGAGGGGCTTGATCCGGATAAACTGATCATCTTTGACAGCAAAGGTGGGCTCCACATTGAGCGCAGCGATATTCGTGATAACCCAGACAAATACAGGCAGTGGGCTCTGGCTCAAAAGACCAATCCCCAGCAGCTTAGCACCATGGAAGCTGCCATGAAGGGAGCAGATCTGCTGATCGCTCTTTCCACCCCCGGGCCGGGCACGATCAAGCCAGAATGGATCCAACTCATGGCAAAGGACGCCATCGTTTTTGCCTGTGCCAATCCCGTTCCCGAGATCTACCCTTATGAGGCCCACAAAGCCGGAGCCCACATCGTGGCTACCGGACGCGGTGACTTTCCAAATCAAGTGAATAATTCTGTCGGTTTCCCTGGTATTCTGAAGGGTGTGCTCATGGTTCAGGCCCGTAAGATTTCAGATGGCATGGCTATAGCAGCGGCGCATTCTCTGGCAGATTTTGCCCAAAAAAGAGGCATCAGCGCCCAAAGCATCATCCCCACCATGGATGAAACCGAGGTCTTTGCCCAAGTGGCTGCGGATGTAGCAGTTCAGGCGATGAAAGAAGGTCTGGCCCGTGTGCAGATGAGCCACCAAGAGGTATATGACCAGGCTCTGAAAGAGATCACCCAGACCCGTGCCCTGTGCCGGGATATGATGGAAGCCGGACACATTCAGGCTCCATCCCAAGAGCTGCTCCAAGAGGTGTTTGTTTCTTGTATAGCCGAATCAAAGAACTCCTGAACCGCGAGAAATCCCCGCGTTACAAGAGCCTGAGCTATATAGCCAAAGCGCTGTTTACGCTGCTGCTCTTGTATCTTATTTTCAGGAGGGTCGATCTGGCCACAGCCTGGCAAAACATCTGCAAACTGTCCCTCGCCAGTGTCTTGGGAGTATGCGCCCTTACTATCCTGAGGCACTATATCCAGTATCACAATTGGCGACACGCCCTGCATCTGAATGCCGGCTATGTCTCTGACCTGCGGCAAGAGCGCGCCTCCTATCTGCTGGCTTTACCGCTGCGGTTTCTGATTCCGGGCGGGCATGCTGCCTTTGCCAAGATCTTTTATCTAAAGAATACCAGTCTTTTAGCCTCCTTTATCGCCACCTTTGTTGAGCGCTTGTTTATGAGCTGGGCGACCTGGACTTTTGCCGCTATCGCCGCCTTTTTCTTCTTTCCCCACTTAAGTATCAGCCTCCGCATCCTGTTTATCCTCATCGCTGCCTTTTTGCCACTCTGGACGGCTCTGATCATGAGTCTGAAATCTTCCTTTCGGCCCCATCTTCCCGCCTATGCAACCCTGGCCCCCAAAATGATGCTTTTGCAGATCGCCAATACCCTGCTTATGTTTCTGCAATACTATATCATTCTGAATCAATTGGGGGCGATCTCGGCTATCGATACCTGGCTGGGCATGGGGCTCACCAATCTTGCAAATTCCATCCCCATCACCATCTCAGGTCTGGGTCTTCGGGAAGGCTTTGCCATCCATTTTCTGCAGGCCTTCAATTTTAGCTCGGAGCAGGCTGTGGCCGCTACCCTGAGTCTCTTTATATTTCATGATCTGCTGCCAGCTTTTGTGGGCACGGTGGTGCTTTTCAAGACAAAAAGAGTATCAGCCAATCCTCTTGTTTAATAGCATTTGCGGATTCTCCAAATCAGATTAGCTTTTATATAAATGCCCAAATATTGCCGAGGAGGCCAAAATGCTTTCTGATATTGAAATCGGACAACTTACTAAACTTAAGCCCATCGATGAGATAGCCGGGAAAATCGGACTGAGTCCGCAAGACCTGGATCATTATGGAGAATACAAGGCTAAAATCCGCTATTCCGCCCTTTTTGCCAACGAAAATAACCCCACCGGGAAACTGATCCTGGTCTCTGCCATCACCCCCACTCCCGCCGGAGAAGGTAAAACCACGGTGGCCATCGGACTCTCCCAAGCCATCAATAGGATCGGCAAAAAGTCTATCGTCGCCATTCGCGAACCCTCTTTGGGCCCAGTATTTGGCATCAAAGGCGGGGCTGCAGGAGGTGGCTGGTCCCAGGTGCTCCCCATGGAGGACATCAACCTGCATTTTACCGGAGATTTCCATGCCATCACCGCTGCGAATAACACCCTGGCCGCTCTGGTGGACAATCACATTTATTTTGATAATGAACTTGGGCTGGACCCGCGCCGTATCACCTGGAAAAGAGTGGTGGATGTGAATGACCGCATGCTGCGGGATGTGGTGATCGGATTGGGCGGTCGCAAACAGGGCTTCCCCAGAGAAGACGGCTTTGATATCACTGCGGCCAGCGAGATTATGGCGATCCTGTGTCTGTCTAACAACATGGATGAACTCAAAGAGCGCATCGGCAATATCACGGTGGGACTTTCCTACTCTGGAGCACCGGTGAAGGTGCATCAATTGGGCTTTGAAGGTGCCATCGCCGCTCTGCTCAAAGATGCCCTGAAACCCAATATCGTGCAAACCACCGAAAACACTCCAGCCTTCGTCCATGGCGGCCCCTTTGCCAATATCGCCCAGGGTGCCAATAGTATCATCGCCACCAAGACCGCCATGCGCCTCACGGACTATACGGTTACCGAAGCGGGTTTTGGCTTTGATCTGGGTGCGGAGAAGTTCTTTGATCTGGTGTGTAAATATGGCGGATTCTGCGTGAATGCCGTGGTTTTGGTAGCCACAGTTCGAGCACTGAAGATCCATGGCGGAGTGAAAGTAAGAGATCTTTCGGAACCAAATCCTGAGGCGGTAAAAGCTGGATTGGTGAATCTCGCCAAGCATCTGGAAAACATCAATAAGTTTGGCATGAAATCCGTGGTCGCGATCAATAAATTCCCCACTGATACCGAAGAAGAGCTCAAGATCGTAGAAGACTTTGTCAAAAAATCCGGCTTTGACGTCAGCTCTGTAGAGTACTTCACCAAAGGCAGTGAAGGCGGCCTGGAACTGGCAGAAAAGGTTGTAAAACTGGTGGAAGACGATGTTTGCACTTCCCACGGACTTTACGACTGGAATGATTCAGTGGAAAACAAAATCTTCAAAATTGCCTCCGAGATCTATGGAGCTGAGGCGGTAGATTATACTCTCGATGCCAAAGCCGACCTCAAGAGTATCAATAAATTCGGCTTTGATAAATTGCCGATCTGCATCGCCAAAACCCAAAAATCTTTGTCCGACAATCCCGATCTGATCGGCCGGCCCAAGGACTTTCTGGTCACCGTACGCAAGATCGTGGTCGCCAGTGGTGCGGGATTTTTGGTTCCCATCACCGGAGAGATTATGCGCATGCCTGGCCTACCCAAAAAACCCAGTGCCAATAATATAGATGTGGGACACGATGGAGATATCACAGGCCTGATGTAAGCCTTTTGTCACAGTCCCTTTAGAAATGAAGAGCAAAGAACGGCGCCAAAGCCCATAGCTTCTGCGCGAGATATAGACTTGATTTTAACAGGTCTTCGACTCGAGATGACTCGGAATCCCAAGTCAACTCGAGTTGAAGACCTGTTAATTACAAGTCAAACAGTCAAGCGTGGGGGCTGGGAGGCCTGATTGTGAAGCAAACTGACAAATCCGCCGCTGGCTTGCTTCAGATCTTTGCATCCTCATGAATGATGGCATTTAGCTCAGCTATGCTTGTTTCTGCATCGTAATTATAGCACACGTAATCCCGAAACAGGCTGATATTCTCTTCATCGATGAAATCCGCGATCGGAGTCATAGGCTGCAAATCCCGCAAGCGCCCCGTATAGATCATCCCATCAAAATTATCCTTGAGCCTGAAATCCGGATATCCCAGAGAGTAAAAACTGTCATCCTTTAGCTCGCCCATAGGGCTGTCTTGCAGATCAAAGCCAAGCTCTTCGTAGTGAGGGCTTATCACCTGTTCGATAATGCCGCCTGCGGGATGCAGAGCTTCCTGAGCAGCCCGTTTACCATCCCAGGGATCGTAAAAACAGATGTTAAAGAGCTTTTCACCATAGCGCTGCTGCAGATGATTGCCGAATCTTACCATTTCAAAACCGGTAAAGACCTTTTGATCTCCCTCCAGACGCCATGCGGGCTCCCGGTATTTGGTAAAAGCATGATGAGAGCCCATAATCCCCAGGATTTTAGTGTGGTTTGGCTCATAGTGCTCGCTGATGATATCCGCCCAATACCGCTCCCCACAGCCCTTCCAGATCACTGCCCTCTCCTCTGTGCTTGGATGGCGGTTTTCCCTCTGGCAGATCTGAGTATAAAGCTTCCAATTGATGGGATCATTCAGCCCCAGAATCCTGATTTTCTGCGAGGCTGGAAGCTCTTTATTCACAGACCACACCAGCCTGAACACATCCAGATACTCCTGATATCCCCAATAGGCCTCTTGCTTGATCATGATCTTTTTGGCCAGCGGCACATCAAAATCGCTTTTGTCCAGGAGTTCATCCACCAAGCCTTGATCTTCCCTTCTGGCAAACTCATAGGCTATAGTGCCGATGCCGTGTTCCGCCAGCCTGGGAATGAGTTTGTGATAAAGTGCCAATTGCTGCCCAACCCTGTGCATTTCACCCAGCAGGACGATGTCGTAGGGCTCAAATTTGGACAGCACATAGTCCACAGGTGATTTCCCGTGCTTATTCAGATATTCCAAGAGGATTTCATGCATAATCTATTCCTTGATTTGATTATTTTTATATACAGAGACATCATCAAGCAGATAGGGATCTGGTCAAGGGGAAAACGCGGGGCCTTTTGGACATCCTATTCCGCTGAGCTAAAGATAGAACTTGCCTATCCTGCTGATATGACATATTATATAATTATCAGTTGACTTTTATATAGCGTGCACTAACTTAAGGACGATTAGCTGTCTCAGCGCACAAGAGAGACTATGCCCTGACTATGCGCCGGCATTTGCCAAGCAAACAAATCGTGAAAAGAAGGAATGATGCGAACTTACCATAAGCTTATCATTACGCTGATTCTGGTTCTGGGATTCAGCTTGTCAGGCCTTTATGCTCAGGATTATCCCCAGCTTTACTTTCTGACGGGATTTCATTGGTACAGCTTAGGAGGCGCTTTTAGCGGCCCGGACTGGTCTGAAAGCGAAACGCAGACCTTCACTTCTTATTCCGTCAATCCCTTGAATATCCGCTCGATTCACGAAACCTACAGATTTGACGGTTCCATAGAATATATCCACACAGACAGCACTTATGCTTTTGACGGTGCCGTAGAATTAGAACAGGATTTCTTCACCCTGCGCTCTCCCCTCAGACTTTGGCGCTACGGCTCTTTCCCGCTTTACCGGATCAGCAAGATCAGCTATGATGGCTACTATCTGGAAGATCGCCTGGCCTATAATCCTACCGGTACAGACTTCAGTATAAAAACCTGGCATACATACAACGAAAACAGGAAGCTGATCGGCAGCGTGTGGAAAACCTTAAATCCCCTCCAATTCACGAAAATAGAAGTGACTCTTGATGATTTGGAGCGCAGAATAGAGGAATATCGCTATGTTTCCCCGGATTCGCTCACCTGGACACCAAACATGCGTATTGAGTATATCTATACTGACCAGCAATTTGCCCAAAGCCAGGACTTTGAAAAACATTACCTGTACATGCCGGATTACATCCTGCGTGAGGTACAAGGTTATATGCAGGGCACCCCGCCTTATCTGAATGACGACTATGCGCTCTCATATGTCATCGAGACGCATGCCAGCAATCAAGGAGAGTGGTATGAGCCGGAATATCACTGCATGAACCTGCAGTTTGACGGTGATGGTGTAAGCTTGGAATACTGCAATGGCATCTATTTCCTAAACTGGAACACCGCTGGACTGCTGACTTATATAGGTGCGGACTATGAAGGATCACCCGGCTACACCTTCACTTACAGCCATACCAGCGATGTCTCAAATAGCGATCAAGTAAATACTGCGGCCATCCCTCTGCTGGTGTATCCCAATCCTGTGCGGGACCAGAGCTCGCTGGAGTATTCCCTCTCCAAAGCCAGTCCTATGCAGATCAGTACCTATAATATCAAAGGCCAACTGGTGAAAAAGGAATCCTATCCGGCGATGACCCAAAAAGGTAGTTTGAACTGGATTGCAAGTGATAAACAGGGTAAAGCTCTGCCCAATGGAATCTATCTGATCCGAATGCAGGCTGAGGGTGAGGTCTTCACAGCAAGGGTGATGGTGGTGAAATAGAGCTATTGGCAAGCAAGGATATAATACATTTTAGTCAATACTCAAACGGCTCTAATAAACAAGGTGCGAGATGCAACACCTTCTCGAACCGTTGATTATGGTCCAAAGCAACAAATCGATTGACAAATATTATGTTCTGATAGTAATGGGATGATCAAGGTATAGGAGAGAATGATGAGTTTCAAAGGTGAGTTGTTTTACATAACGCATCTGGATAATATCCCATCCATCATGCGTAGTGGGATCCTTAGCCATAATGAGGCTGAGAGGGTAAACCATCACTCAGTTGCCCTGCAAGATGTCCAAGATAAAAGGGCGATTAAAAAAATACCCAAGGGCAGAGTCTTGCATGACTATGTTAATTTGTATTTTAACCCTAGAAATCCCATGATGTACAAGCTTTTTAAACTACATATGATTAGTAATTTATGCGTTTTATCCGTGCATCCAAATATACTTAAAGTTCAAGATGCAGTGGTATCAGACCAGAATGCTGCGAGAAATTTAGTTAGGTTTTATGATCCCAAAGTTGATTTTGATAAACTTGATTTTGAAAACATTTATCTAAGGGACTGGAATGTTCCTGATCGGCACGAATATGATAGATTAAAAGGCATCGTGTGCGCGGAAACACTGATACCTGATAAGATGAGTTTTGACCATATCAATTCCGCTTACGTAGTAGATGACAGTGTGTCGTGCAAACTCAGTAATATGGGATTCAATCGACCAATAATAATAGAACCAGATATGTTTTTCAGAGGATAAGATAATGATAGAAGTATTAATCGGTGATCTTTTTGCCAGCAAGATGCAAACCAAGGTGAATACAGTAAATTGCGTAGGCATCATGGGAAAGGGGATTGCCCAGCAGTTCAAAAAGCAATATCCTGAAATGTTTGAGGATTATGTGGACAGGTGTAAGTCTAAGGAAGTGGAAGAAGGGATCCCCTATCTTTTTAGGGACTTATTTGGAAACATGATACTTAATTTCCCCACCAAGGGGCATTGGAAGAACCTGACCAACATGCAGAAAGTAAGTACTGGACTGGACTATTTTATTCAGCATTATAAAGAGTGGGGCATAAAGTCCATAGCCTTCCCTCCTCTGGGTTGTGGCAATGGTGGACTTACTTGGGAACAAATAGGCCCCTTGATGTATCAGAAGCTATCATCCCTAGACATCCCCATAGAGATTTATGCACCCTGGGGAACCCCAGAAGAGCAACTGACCCCAGAGTTTTTACAAAGTACTCCTGATACAGATATCAGGGCAAAAAGGATAAGCGATGAGATACCCTCTGGATGGTTTGCTATTCTTGAGATAGTATATAGGCTGGAACGTCTCAAGTACTCCCTCAGCATCGGCTCCACCGTGTTTCAAAAGATCTGCTACATTGCGACTTTATCTGGCCTGCAGACTGGTTTCACCTTCAAGAAAGGCCAGTATGGCCCATTTTCTGCGGATATACAAAAAGCTTATCTCATCCTTGGTCGCGAAAATCTGATCAAAGTGGAGAACGTTCAAAACCACCAACAAGTTTCAACAGGAGACAAGTACCAGACATCTCGCGACAGCATCTTAAAAAAGATACACTGCCATGAGGACGAAATCCAGCGCATAGTGGATCTGTTCAGCAGGATAAACAGTGCCGTCCAAGCAGAAGAGATTGGGACAATTTTATACGCCCTTGATGAGTTAAGCGCTGATAACAAAGACTTAGTATCGGAAATATCCTTTTATGATTATGTCCTGTCCTGGAAAAAACAATGGTCAACAGACGAAAAGCACTTATCCGTAGCCAATACTATCAGAGAATTAGCTGCAATGAATTGGATACGCTTGGATTATAGCGCTGAGCTACCTGTGGAAAATGAGGGCGATCAGTTTGACGAATCCATCCAGTCAAATCCCCTGTTTTAACTCTCATTTTTGGATTACTAATAGTTGATAGCCTGCTTGGAAGTTAAAAAGATAAAGGACAATTTGAAGCTTAGCTGCCAGATCAAAAATGAAAGTCAAAACAGTCCCGCGGCTTTACAGCTCTCGCATCCTCTGAATCATCTTCACCAAAGCCTTTTCATGCCTGTTCACAATGCGCTTAACCATCTTATTCGAAGGATGGATAATGCTTTTCCCTTCTTTATTAATACCGCCAATCTCAATCAACATTGCCGGCACTTCCAGGCTATGATAGAAGAAATTGCGGGCATTTCCCACCTTGGAAGTGCTGTTTTTGTGAAGTGTGTAAGTGCCTGGCAGATAATCCCGCGGCACATTTTGCGCATAGAACTCAGCCAGGTCTTGCAGAGCCAGAAAGTCCTCCTTGGGCTCATCCACAGCTGGTAGGAAGATCGTCTCATTTAGGGCTCCGGTGCGGGAAGAATGATAGAAGATAGCCAAGTCGAAAGAGACTTTACGTCCCAGAGCGATGATGGCCTGAATCTCCTTTTCCGAAGCGGGCTGCGGGCCTTTGTAAAAGGGGCTGAGATGGTCAGTTGCGATATCAATATCCCAAAATACGGGATAATTGCGGTTCAGATCCACGCCGTCGGTGCGCAGATCAAGTTTGCCATTGCCATCGGTATCACGGTTGTTTTTACGTTTGGTTCGGGTCAGATTGGCACTCACCACACGCCAGCCTTCCGGATTCAGGCTGGGCACGATCCAAAGCTTGAATTCGTTCAGCAGCTCGTGCACCTGGGCCTCTTTATGATAGCGTTCACTCAGGCTTTCAAAGAGTTGAAAGGCCAAGGCCACACCCAGGACTTCGTCGCCATGATGCTGGCCGATAATCAGGATATTGCGCTGCCCTTTGCCCAATTCGATAGCGTGGATGGGTAGATTTTCCGTTGCAGTGAAGCCGATAATGCGATGCACCAGGAGTCCGGGGTGGCGCGCTGCCAGCTCGTTCATTTTGGGCACCAAGTCCTGGGGAGCAGGATAAGCCGAGGCCAGCGGATACTCATTCACCCCCTGATAGGCGCAGGAGGCCAGCAGAATCAGGGCAAAAAGGGGGATTCCTGAGCAGCAGAGCTTCAGCATAATGGCGCAAAACTCACTCATCTGGACCCTCCCAGGCCTGAGCAATCTCATCCAGAGAAAAGCCTTTGCGGAACAGCGAGGCATAAACCTTTTCTTTGGCCTTCCAGGGCTCTTGGGCGCGGTGTTTATAGAGCAGTTTTTGGATCTGCTCACGTAAAAGCTGCCGATTTTGCTCAGGGTCTTGAAGTTCTTGCAGGATGGGCTCATAAAGCGCGGGGGGAATACGCTGTTCATAAAGCTTCTCGGTGATGGCGCGCGCGCTCTTCCCTCTTTCAAAGAGGCTGCGGATCAGGATTTCGGCAAAGCGAGCATCATCCAGATAGCCTTTCTCTTTGCAGAGCTCGATGCACCGGTCTATGATGCTTTTGTGATAATCCTTGCGCCCCAGAAAGAGGCGGCATTGGTGTTCGCTGTGTTCGGCCTTGGCCAGATATTCCGTGATCTGCCACCAGGCCTTTTTTTCCAGCTCTGAGATCAGGTGCTGGGACTGGGTCTCGGAAATATCCAGCTCAGAAGAAAAGGGATGTAATCTTTGGAGGGTTCTGAGGCTCAGAACCCCCCAAATTTCGTCATCCAGGCTTAGATAAGCCGAACGTTCACTCTTCTTCCAGTACTTCAGTTTCATCGTGTACTGGTGGATCGGTGAATTCTGCCGGCGTCACTTTGATACGTAGCTTTTCTTCTATTTCTATCTTCAGTTTGGGGTTGTCAAGAAGATACTGTTTGGTCTTTTCTGCACCTTGCCCCAGCTTTTCATCGTTATAGGCATACCAGGAGCCGCTTTTCTTGACTATATCGTGCTGAACCGCCATGTCCAGAATGATATCCAGATGCGAGATTCCCTGTCCGAAGATGATGGGGAATTCCACATTTTTGAAGGGCGGAGCAAATTTGTTTTTCACCACTTTGACTTTGGTGCGAGCTCCGATGATCTGATTATCGGCTCCAGCGTCTTTGATGGCACCGCCATAGCGGATTTCCAGACGCAGGGAGGAGTAGAATTTCAGTGCCACTCCACCGGTGGTAGTCTCGGGATTCACAAAGGCCGGCGCACCGATCTTGATTCTGGTCTGATTGATAAAGACCACCGAGGTATTGCTTTTGGCCACTATAGCCGTCAGCTTGCGCAAGGCCTGGCTCATGAGGCGGGCTTGCAGGCCCACATGGCTATCCCCCATATTGCCTTCGATTTCCTGTCTGGGCACCAGGGCGGCCACGGAATCTATGATGATCAGATCCACGGCAGAGCTGCGCACCAGGGTCTCGGTAACTTCCAGGGCTTGCTCTCCTCCATCCGGTTGGGAAAGCAGCATGTTATCCGTCTGCACACCAAGGCGTTTGGCATAGGAGACGTCCAGCGCATGCTCGGCATCCACAAAGGCTACGGTGCCGCCCAATTTCTGACACTCGGCTGCGATATGCAGAGAGAGGGTGGTCTTGCCACTGGCTTCAGCGCCGTAAATTTCGATGATTCTGCCTCTGGGAATGCCACCAATGCCCAAAGCGATATCCAGATTAAAAGCTCCGGTGGGAATTACTTCCACAGCTTGGATGGGCTTGTCGCCGAGGCGCATCAAGGTGCCCACGCCAAATCTTTTCTCCAGTTGAGACATTGCAGTCTTCAGGGCTGCAGTTTTGTTCTTATCCAGCATTATACCTCCGTATATTTTAGATTATATTGTTCGATGATATCGTATTTGGGACCCTCAGGGCGCAGAATGCTGCGGTACAAGGCGAGGGTATCCCAATAAGTTTCTTCAGTTTTAAGTGTCTGAGCCAGGACGGTGCGTTCAAATTCCGGACTTTGCGGGGCTTTGATCCGCCCCAGGGTCACATGCAGTTTCAGCTTCTTGGCATCAGCATCTATGCCGAGCTGGCGCATACCGCTCAGCAATTGGCGATTCAGCAGAGAAAGATCCTTTTCATCGCCACTGAGCGCAAGCCAGATCAAGCGGGGCGAGCGAGAGGGAAAAAGGGTGATGCCTTCAGCTTTTAATTTCGTGGCCTTTAGCTCGGAAGCGTGAACAAAGACCAGCTCTTTTATGGCATCTACCTGATGCTCTGCCACATCGCCGATGAAATTCACCGTAAGATGTAAGTTCTCAGCAGACACCCAATTAATGCCCCGGTGCTTGATGCTTTGCAAAGTCTTTAGCGCGCGGACCATCTCGGCTCGCAAGGAAAGAGGTGGTTGTAAGGCGACAAATAGACGCATCAGCGCTTGTATCCGATATCCAGGAGGAATCTTTTGCGATGAGTGATATCTGTATCCAGCTCCACACCTTTGGGAGAAAAGCCATCGATCACGCCCAATATGCCACGTCCCTGCTGGGTTTCGGCCAGGATCACCTGCACGGGATTGGATGTAGCGCAGAAGATCTGAACCACTTCGCGGCAGGCCTTTACCGCTGGCAAAACATTGATCGGGAAAGCATCTCTCATCACGATGATGAAGCTATGTCCCGCCCCGAGCGTGCGCATGTTTTCCACCGCAATCTCGATTAGAACAGTGTCTGTGCCATCTTTGCGGATCAAGCAGGGGCCGGAAGCCTCGCAAAAGGCCAAGCCGAATTTGATGCCGGGAACACTATTGATCATGGCCTCATAGAGGTCTTCCACAGTCTTGATAAAGTGGCTCTGGCCCAGAATGATATTGCAATCTTCGGGAAAGTTTAGTCGCAGGGTTTTTAATTCCATCTGATACCTCGTCTGGCATTTCATGTTAATCCATGAGAAATAAATATGGCTGGGATGTCAAGCAAAATGTCTGAATGAGACGGGGGCTCAAAGATTGATGCAAATTCGGTATTGTGGATAAACCAGCATTCTTGTCTAATCGCAGCGAAAGGGTGCGGTTTTGATTATATGGGAACCTCAGACAGAAATCCCTCTGACCAGATACATTTGAAGTCCTGTAGGAATGATATTTTAGATATGATACCGGCAGCCCAATGCCACGCCCCATTGTTATACGTAATAAAGGAATATTTTGAGCAGCTCTCTTTTACAAATACGAGGCATCTGCATCCTTCTGATTTTCAGTAATTCGAGACCCAAACAGCATTTTCCTGGGGTCTGTTTTCTTGTCCAATTTATGAGGGTCTGAAAATATATAAGGCAGAGAATCGATCAAAGAAGGCGTATCAACTATCGCAGAATCAGTCTGATACTCTATCTTATGGTCAAAGAGCTCCATTTGTGAGGGTGAGAGCCGTTTCTTGATCACTTGTATATATTCAGGATTGATCTCATAGCCTATGGAGTTTCTATTCAAGTGCATCGCAGCCAGATTCGTGGTTCCACTTCCGGAGAAGGGATCACAAACCGTTTCTCCAGCAAAACTGAACATCTTAATCAAGCGGGCAGGAAGCTCTTCCGGGAACATCGCCATGTGGGCATCCTGCCGGACTCCCCCAAAATTCCAATGACCGCTGAAATATGTGTTCCATTCTTCTTTGGTCAGCTTTGAGTTTTGTTTCTGTTCCAGAGTGGGCTTGGGGGCATCTCCCAGTTTTTTGAAGAGTAAAATAAACTCATAGTCTATCTTGAGGATTCCATTTCTGGGATAGGGGAAGCTACCCATTACGGAGCCTCCACCGCTAGTATTCATCGTAGTCTGCTTTTGCCAGATCACAGCACCCATATAATCAAAGCCCAAGCTTTCACAACACTTTATAATTTCAGTTCGGATGGGGATTACCTTGTATCTTCCATAATACACCGTTCGCGCAAACTGATCCCCGATATTCACGCACAAGCGGCAGCCTTTGTGCAGGGTGCGATAACATTCTTTCCAGACCAGATTAAGACTATTGATATAGCTCTCATAATCCTCATGGAATCCAATTTGATTGCTTGTGCCATAGTCTTTTAGCTGCCAATAAGGCGGGGACGTGACGATCAGATGGACAGACTCATTATCAATGAGGCTCATCTTCCGGCTATCACCGCAGATTATTCGATGTTTTGTAGTCATTATCTCCTCTTAATTATGGTATTACACTATCCAAAGCTCAGTCCTGCACAGTGTGCCATAGCTTACATTTTGTCAAGTAAAAGATCGCTGGCGTCCCACCCATTTTACATTCGAGACTGTTCAAATCTGCAAACTATTTCAAACTATCGATAATTATCAACGGCCAATGCCACGCTTTTCATTGCTCGTCCCTCTGATTCATTTTTAACATGTTTTAGACTCGAATTGACTTAGGATTTCGAGTCAACTCGAGTCTAAAGCATGTTAAAAGCGATTGAAAGGCATCAGGTTCAGTGGTGGGTGGCAGCTACTGAGATCAGGTTTATTGTTCTGGGACATGATCTGTTTTCTGTCCCCAAGCTGGCTAAAGAGCTTGTGCAAAAATACAGATTCTATCTCAAACAAAAAAACCGGCAGCGAGGCTACCGGTTTTTTATATTCAAACCTATACAGGTTTTATTTCTTTAGTTCGTCGGTCTTGATGCTATCAGCCTTTTTGGGTTTGATAGTGGATTCTTCCACGAATTGGATGATAGCCATAGGGGCATTATCGCCCTTACGGAAACCGGCTTTTAACACTCTGGTATAGCCGCCATTGCGGGTGGCAAAGGCAGGGGCAATTTCGTCAAAGAGTTTTTTCACCAGATCGCGATTGCCGAGAACGCTGTAAGCCAATCTACGGGAATGCACTGTATCGTTCTTTCCGTAGGTAACCAGGCGTTCTACAAAACGTCTCATTTCCTTGGCTTTGGCCAGGGTGGTATTGATCTGGCCATGTTCGACCATGGATTTGCAGAGGTTTCTCATCATCAGACGTCTGGCATCCATTTCACGTCCGAACTTTCTTCCTTCAAGTCTATGTCGCATTTTTCACCTTCTTTTTGGGGCTGGGGACTGGTTTACGCGGGGTAGAAGTAGCTGCTTTTTCCTTTTTGACAGGAGCCTTTTGTGGCGGGGTTTCGATCTCTGCCTCAGGGTTTATGGGCTCGGGTGAGATGATGCCACGGCTGCGGGCTTCCTTGATTTTGCGATAGATGGTTTCCACATCCATACCCAGTTCCAGATCATATTTTTTAAGTTTTTGAACGATCTCTTCGAGGGATTTTTTGCCGAAATTACGGAATTTAAGCATTTCCGCTTCGGTCTTTTCCACCAACTCGCCGATGGTCTCGATGTTTGCTTGTTCCAGGCAATTTGCAGCCCGGACGGTGAGTTCGATTTCTTTTACGCTCATGCGCAGAATGCGCTCTTTTTCTTCGAGGTCGGGATCAAGCTCGATATCACGAATATATTCAGGTTCGGTCTCAAACAAGCTAATTTTAGCGGCCATATCCTTGAGGATTTTGGCAGCCAAAAACAGTGCTATCATAGGTTCTACGGCACCATTTGAATGAATCTCCAGAATCAGCTTGTCAAAGTTCATACGTTCTTTCACACGCTGATGGCTCACAGAGAAATTCACTTTCAGAATCGGGGAATAGATGCTATCTATGGGAATGAATCCCAAGGATTTGCCTTCTGGATTCTGACGGTCTCCGGACACATATCCACGGCCGATGCCTACGATCATCTCAATCTTCAGATCGATATCTTCGGTAACTTCCAGCAGATATAGGTCTTTATTGATAATCTTGACGTGAGCATTTTCCTGGATCATGCTGGCGGTAATAATACCTTTGCCTTTGTGTTCCAGTACGATGGTGCTTTCTTCTACGGAGGAGGCTTCGATCACGAGTTGTTTGATTCTGAGGATAAGATCCAGATAATCTGAATTCGTACCCGGAATCGGGGTAAATTCGTGATGCAAACCTTCGATCCGCACAAAGCGGACAGCGGCTCCCTGGATTGATGAGAGAAGGATCCTACGCAGGGTATTACCCATTGTGGTTCCAAATCCTGGTTCCAGCGGGCCTATTTCGAATCTACCATAATTGCGGGAATAGCTGTCTTTTTCCTGTTCCACGCTTTCTGGCATTTGTAAGGGTTCAAGATACATCATATCAAACTCCTGTGGGGTTACTTGGAGTAAAATTCGACGATGAGACGCAGATCTACTGTGACCGGGATCTCACTTGCGGCGGGAATGCTATCAAAGCTGCCGCGCATATTCTCTTTATCTATAGTTAACCAGCCGTAAGGCGAGGTGCTTTCTGAGCTATCAAGTGCATCCACGATCATTTTCATCCCGCGGGATTTTGGCCGCACTTCGATGATATCGCCTTCTTTACAAAGGAAAGAGGGGATATCCACTTTCTTGCCATTGACCATAAAATGGCCATGATTGACAAACTGTCTGGACTGCATGCGGGTAGAGGCAAAGCCCATACGGTACACTACGTTATCCAGCCTGCGTTCCAAGAATTGCAGAAGGATGTCGCCTGTCACTCCACCGGCCTTGCTGGCCTTGACAAAGTAATTCTTAAATTGCTTTTCCATCAGGCAATAGGTGAGGCGCAATTTCTGTTTCTCTTTCAGGTGAAGACCATAGTCAGAGATTTTACGGCGCATCAAGCGGCCATGCTGTCCTGAGGGATACTTGCGTTTGCCCAGGATGCGGTCGTATTTTGTGGCGCCAAAGATGTTTTCGCCAAATCTGCGACAAAGTTTTGCTTTGGGTCCGGTATATTTAGCCATGATTTCTCCTTATATCCTTCTGGTTTTGGGCGGACGACAGCCATTGTGTGGGATGGGGGTCTCGTCCTTGATCATGGTTACTCTGATGCCGGCTGCATTCAGGGCACGGATGGAGGATTCTCTTCCTCCGCCGGGTCCTTTCACGATCACGCCAACTTTTTGGATACCCATTTCCATGCCAGCTTTGGCTACTTCGGTAGCGGCCATCTGTGCGGCAAAAGGAGTGCTTTTACGGGATCCTTTATATCCGATCTTACCGCCGGAGCTCCAGGCCAAAACATTGCCGGAACGATCCGTAAGCGAGATGATCGTATTATTGAAGCTGGAGTGCACGAAGACCAATCCTTCATCGAAGGATAGGCGTACGCGTTTTTTCTTTACTCTGGTTTTTTTAGCCATGACTCATGCTCCTATTTCTTTTTCTTAATGGCGCTGGAACGCGGGCCTTTGCGAGTGCGGGCATTGGTATGAGTTCTCTGTCCGCGCACGGGCAAGCCACGTTTGTGACGCATTCCGCGATAGCTGCCAATTTCCATGAGCCTTTTGATGTTCATGGCAATCTGGGTTCTAAGTGTTCCTTCCACGATATAATCCGTTTGAATGATATCGCGCAGTGCTTTCTCTTCATCTAAGGTGAGATCAGCGACTTTCTTCATGTAATCAATATTGGCGGTCTCGCATATCTGGATGGCCCGGCTTCTGCCGATACCATAGATATAGGTAAGACCAATAAAGAGCCGCTTTGCTCTTGGAATTTCAATACCTGCAATATGTGCCAAGTTGGTCCTCCTTCGTTAACCCTGTCTCTGCTTGTGTTTTGGGTTTGAGCTGCAGATAACGCGAATAACGCCGTGGCGTTTGATGATCCTGCAGTCTTTGCAGATTATCTTAACTGATGCTTTGACTTTCATTGTTATCTCCTTGCGCTTCCTGATAGGAAGTGCAAATCTCTTTCTTATTTATAACGGTAAGTAATTCTGCCGCGGGTAAGGTCGTATGGAGAGAGCTCCACTTTTACCTTATCACCCGGCAGGATTCTAATATAGTGCATACGCATTTTACCGGAGGAATGAGCCAATATCTCATGGCCGTTTTCCAGTTCCACGCGAAAAGTAGTGTTTGGAAGGGCTTCGGTAACCACGCCTTCCACTTCGATCACGCCAGATTTACTCATGAATCATCCTTCCCTTACGCTTTTGTAAGTATCTCAGCCTGGGCATTTGTCACCAGGATACTGTGTTCGTAATGCGCAGATAAACTGCCATCTGCTGCAAAAAACTCCCAGCCTTTTTCGATCACGCGATTGGTGCCGATATTTACCATGGGTTCGATCGCCAGCGTCATTCCAGCTTCCAAACGAGGACCATACCCCGCTTTGCCGGAATTCGGGATCTGCGGGTCTTCATGCAGCTTTATTCCCACCCCATGTCCGGTAAGATCATCCGCCGGGAAATATCCCTGACTTGCGATATAAGATCCCACTGCATAGGAGATATCTCCCACGCGGGCTCCATCTACCGCAGCCTGGATTCCCAAGGACAGGGCAGTGCGGGTGACATCCATCAATCTGGCTGCCTCGCTACTGATCTGCCCCACGGCGTAGGTGCGGGCTGCGTCTCCATAATATCTGTCTTTGATTACACCGACATCGATGCCGATGATATCACCCTCTTTCAGGATTACTTTTTTGGAAGGGATGCCATGCACAATGCAGCTATTGGGCGAGGTGCACAGAGTTCCGGGAAAGGGTTTGAGCCCAGGAATCTTGTATCCCTTGAAGGCGGGTTTACCGCCACGTTCGCGGATGAAGCTTTCGGCATATTGATCCAATTCCCAGGTAGAAATCCCCGGGACGATCATAGCTGTCAAAGTATCCAGAAGCTCGCCGATAATCTGGCTGGCTGCGCGAATCTTTTCAATTTCGGAAGGTGATTTTAAGTAGATCATGGCTATCTGCTACGTCCGCGAAGCTTACCTTTCTTCATAAATCCGTCATAATGACGCATTACGAGGTGAGATTCGATCTGCTGCAAAGTATCCAGTGCCACACCCACCACGATGATCAGACCAGTTCCACCAAAATAGAAAGGCAGATCAAAACGGTGGCTCATGATTTCGGGCAACAGCGCTATGAAAGCGAAGAATATTGCCCCAGGCAGAGTGATGCGGGTAAGCACTTTGTTGATATACTCAGCAGTCTTCTTCCCTGGTTTTTTACCCGGAATATGACCACCATACTTCACCATGTTTTCTGCCATCTCTGTAGGATTCAAAACGATGGCCGTATAGAAATAGGCAAAGAAGACGATCAGGGTCACATACAATAAAGTATATAACCACGCTCCAGGGGATAACAAGCGTTGCAAGGTCACCCAAAAGCCACCACCAGTGCCAAAAAATGCCGCGATGGTAGCTGGAAACATCAATACGCTTTGGGCGAAAATAATGGGGATCACACCAGCGGTATTTACCCGCAAAGGAATGAAGGTGCTCTGTCCACCATATACTTTCCTGCCCACGATACGTTTGGCATATTGCACAGGAATCTTACGCATACCTTCGGTCACAAAGATCACAGCAGCGGTAACCGCCACCATCAGCACTATGGCCAGAACAGCTTTCCAAGCGTAGGTAGGCTCGGCAGCGATCTTTTGAAACATGCGGATAAAGCCTTCGGGATAGCGGGCAATGATACCGGCAAAGATGATCAGCGAGATACCATTGCCGATGCCGTGCTCGGTGATCTGTTCACCCAGCCACATCACGATCATGGTACCCGTTATCAAGGTTATGATTCCGGTAAAATGGAATACAACCCCTGGTGAAGGGATCACACCTTCAAGACCGTTAAGCCATATAGTGATAGTCACGGCGTTGAAAGCCGCCAATCCCACCGTACCATAGCGCGTGATCTGATTGAGCTTCTTTTGGCCATCTGCGCCTTCTTTGCGAAGTTTCTCAAAGTAAGGTACGATGCTGCCCAAAAGCTGAATCACGATCGAGGCTGTGATATATGGCATTATTCCCAAGGCAAATACCGAGGCACGCTCAAAGTTTCCACCCACGAAAAGATCCAGCAGACCAAACAGGGTGTTTCCGCCATCTTTAGCGCTTTCAAAGAAAGTCCGCAAAGCACTGGCATCCACACCGGGAATGGGCACAAAACTGCCCATCCGGTACAGAACCAAAAACAGCGCTGTAAACAGGATCTTTTTCTTCAGGTCCGGAATCCGGAACATGTTTGTTATAGTCTTAAGCAAACTAAACTACCTCCGCCTTGCCGCCGTTCTGTTCAATGAGTGCTTTCGCGGTTTTCGAAAATGCGTTTGCCTTCACATGAACGGCTTTGGTGAATTCTTCAGTAGTTCCAGCCAATACTTTGACCGGAGCTTTACCTTTTTGACCTTTAGAGGGGATCAAGCCCAATTGCTCAAGCTTGGCGATATCATATTCTTTCTCTTCCAATCCCTGAAAGGTAGAAAGATTGAGAGTGCGATATTCCACGCGGAAGATACTTCTAAATCCACGTTTGGGCAGACGACGGTTAAGAGGCATCTGGCCGCCTTCAAAGGCAGCGGGGACGTTTCCACCTGAGCGGGATTTCTTCCCCTTGTGACCACGTCCGGCCTGTTTTCCCCAGCCCGAACCCTGGCCTTTGCCAAGGCGCTTTCTGTTCTTTCTTCCCGCAGGTTTGCCGAGATTATTCAGTGTCAACATGGTTATTCTCCCTGCACTTCTTCTACTTTTAGCAGATATGATACTTTATTGATCATACCGCGGATTACTGGATTGTCATCGTGGATCCGGCTGCTATTCAGCTTTCTCAGACCCAGGGAGCGGACGACCCGTTTGTGAGGTTCAATACGATTTATAGTGCTGCGGATTAGGGTAACTTTGAGTTTCTTCATTTCTCCTCCTGCCCGGTAAGCTGAGCGATAGTCTTATTGCGTAAACGGGCTACATCCGCGATGGTGCGCATGGATTTGAGTCCAATAATGGTAGCTTTCACCACGTTTGTAGGGGTGTTTGACCCCAGGGATTTGCAGAGGATATTTTCGATGCCGGCAGCTTCAAAGATGGCACGGGTAGTGCCTCCAGCGATTACTCCGGTACCGGGGGATGCCGGTTTGATCATCACACGGCTGGCGCCAAAACGGGCTACGATCTCATGAGGCACAGTGCCTTTGACGATCGAAACGTGGAACATATTCTTCACGGCTTTTTCTTTGGCTTTGCGGATCGCATCCACGATCTCATTGGCTTTACCATTGCCCACGCCAACGTTGCCTTCCTTGTCACCCACCACTACTATGGCGGTGAAGGAGAAATTACGTCCACCTTTTACCACTTTAGACACGCGCTTGGTATCGATGATTTTTTCTACCAGTCTTTCTTCTTCGGGATCCTGTCTATTATGTTGATAATTCAAGCTATCCTCCTTTAAAAATCGAGCCCGGCTTTGCGGGCACCTTCAGCCAGAGCTTTCACTCTGCCATGATATTTGTATCCGGCACGGTCGAAGGCGACGGCCACAATTCCTGCTTCCAAGGCTTTTTTGCCCAGCATGAGGCCTACTACATGACTGATCTCAGTCTTGGTCTTGGCTTCTCCTGCGGCAAAATCTTTGGCTTTGGAAGACATCGCAGCCAGGGTCACACCCTTGCTGTCATCGATAATCTGCGCGTAGATGTTTTTGTTTGAACGAAACACTGCAAGGCGGGGACGCTCGCTACTACCAGAAAGGTGTTTGCGAATCGCAGCCCGACGGCGCTTGCGTAAATCATTTTTTATCTTTGTATTCGATTTTATCATTTTCAATACCTCTTCTTAAGCTCCGGCTTTTCCGGCTTTGATGGGAACGTATTCGTCATGATAACGGATTCCCTTACCCTTGTAATTTTCCGGAGGACGGCAAAAGCGAACTTCAGCGGCAAATTGACCGACCATCTGCTTATTGATTCCTTCGATGGTGATGATGCTGGTAAAGTCACTTCGACCGCCTTTGGAGCGGGGAACCGGAGTGGCTACCACGGTCAGGCCTTCGGGTACACGCAGCAAAATATCGTGTGAGTAACCCAAAGTAAGTCTGAGCCAGGGGCCAATGATCTCGGAACTATAACCGGTGCCAAGGATATGTAAGGTTTTTTTGTAACCCTCACTCACGCCGATTACCATATTCTGGATCAGAGCGCGGGTAAGGCCATGGACTGCACGCTGGCTTTTGCTATCATCAGCGCGGTGGACATGCAGCATGCCATCTTCCATCTGAAGAGTCATACCAGGCATCAGGGTGTAGCTAAGCTCACCCAATTTGCCTTTGACAGTGATGCTGCCGTCGGCAATTGCGACATTAAGATCGGAGCTGATTTTGATAGGTGCTTTTCCTATGCGGGACATTCTTTCCTCCTACCAAATACGACAGACATACTCGCCTCCCACGTGTTGCATCCTGGCATCGCGATCTACCATCAAGCCAGAGCTTGTGGAGATAAGTGCGCAACCAGTGTTATTAAACACGCTGGGCAATTTGTCTGCTTTGACGTAAACACGTCTTCCGGGTTTAGAAACTCTCACCAATCCTTGCATCACCGCTTGTCCATCATTGGTGTAGCGCAGGATTACTAATATACGCTTGTAATTGAACTTGTGCTCCGGATCTTTGTCTAATATCTGAATACTATTTACAAAGTTTTCCTCAGCAAGGATTCTCACCAAAGCTTCGATAATCTTACTATGGTTTACGATCACTTGCGAGTGTCCGGCACGATATGCATTACGGATCTTGGTCAATGCATCAGCTATCGGATCAGATACGCTCATCTATATCTCCTTGTTTTACCAGCTACTTCTGGTGATTCCGGGGATCTGCCCCTCGGAGGCATATTTGCGGAAGCAGAGACGGCACATGCCAAAGTGGCGCATATAAGCGCGCGGGCGTCCACAAATCTTGCAACGGTTGTACTTACGTACGTTGAACTTGGGAGTTCTTTGTTGCTTGACAATCATTGATTTTTTGGCCACAATATCTCCTTATTCTGCTCTGGCGAACGGCATGCCGAGTTCACGCAAAAGCTGAAGGCATTCTTCGTCCGTGTGGGCGGTGGTTACTATGGTGATGTTCATCCCGCGGATGGCATCCACCTTGTCATATTCGATCTCGGGGAAAACAGTCTGCTCTTTGAGACCAAAGGAGAAATTTCCTCTGCCGTCAAAAGAACTCGTTTTGATACCACGAAAATCGCGAATTCTGGGAATCGTGATTGAGATGAGACGATCGTAAAATTCATACATCACTTCATCACGTAAGGTAACTTTACAGCCTATCGGCATACCCTGGCGCAATTTGAAATTAGATATGGATTGGCGGGCCTTGGTAATCAAGGGCTTGCGGCCGGTGATCTGTTGCATATCTTTTACTGCGCTATCCAGGATCGCTTTATTCTGAGTGGCTTCTCCCACGCCCATGCTTACCACGATTTTGACCAGTTTGGGAACCTGATGCAGGTTCTTGTAGCCAAAATGTTTGGCAAGGGCAGGGACTACCTGGCTCTTGTACTTTTCTTTGAGTCGGTTCATTTTACATACGCTCCTTGTTTACAGCTCGTCACCGGATTTGTGACAAACGCGCACCCGGCGTCCTTCCTGGATCTTTATAATCGGCTTGGAAACCGCGTTCAGCTTCTCGTTAAAGAGCATCACATTGGAAGCATGCACAGGCGCTTCCATGGTGATGATCCCACCTTGGGGATTGCTCTGAGAAGGTTTGGCGTGCTTTTTTATCATGTTTACTTTTTCTATGATCACCCGGCCAGTCTTGGGAAAGGCTCGGAGGATGTGACCTTTTTTGCCTTTATCCTCACCGGATATGACGATTACGAGGTCACCTTTTTTTAGGTTTATTTTCTTTTCCACGATTCCTCCTACAATACTTCCGGAGCAAGAGAGACGATCTTCATATAGCCGGATTCGCGCAATTCACGTGCAACCGGACCAAAGATACGGGTTCCCTTGGGCTCGTGTTTTTCGTCTATTATTACAGCAGCGTTGTCCGAAAAACGGATATAGGATCCGTCCGGACGGCGTACTTCTTTTGCAGTACGCACGATCACAGCTCTTTCCACGGCACTTTTCTTTACCTTGCCACCTGGAGAGGCGGATTTGATGGCGACCACTATGACGTCTCCCAAAGAGGCATACTTGCGCTTGGATCCACCCAATACCTTAATGCACTGCGCTTTTTTGGCACCAGAGTTATCGGCGATATTCAATACTGTTTCTACTTGAATCATTCCCAAACCCCTTTATTTGGTTCTCTCTACAATCTTATGTAGAGCCCAGCGTTTTTGTGCACTCATCGGGCGGGATTCGCAGATTTCCACGGTATCGCCTTCATGTGCTTCGTTATTTTCATCGTGCGCCATGAACTTTTTGTGCCGGCGTACGGTCTTTTTATATAGAGGATGGATGTACTGGCGCTGAACGAGTACCACGATGGTTTTATCGTTCTTATCGGAAACCACCACACCCTGTTTGATCATTTTACGTGCGTTTTCCACTTTTACCTCAAGCCTTTTGCTCTTTTTCTTTCATAATGGTATTGATCCGGGCTATTTCGCGTCTGGCGATGCGAAGCCGATCTGTGCGGTCGAGCAAGTTTCTGGCTTTTTGAAAGCGCAGATTAAAGAGCTCGATGCGGAGTTCTTCAATTCTTGCCAGCATCTCGTGGACGCTGAGGTCACGGAGATCTTCAGACTTCATAATTCCACTCCTTCGCGGGCCACAAGACGGGTTTTGATCGGAAGCTTGTGTGCGGCAAGGCGCAAAGCTTCTTTGGCATCCTCAAGATTCACACCTTCGATTTCAAATAAGACCCGACCAGGGCGAACTACGGCTACCCAATATTCCGGGGCGCCTTTACCTTTACCCATACGGGTTTCAGCGGGTTTGCTGGTGATGGGTTTGTCCGGAAATATCCGAATCCAAACCTTACCCAAACGCTTCATGTGACGCGTAATGGCGATACGGGCAGCTTCGATCTGACGGCTGGATAAAAACGCAGCTTCAAGCGCGATCAATCCGTAATCGCCAAAATCGACGTTACATCCGGTCCAGGAAAGACCATTGCGTCTGCCCTTCATCATCTTGCGATGTTTAACTTTTTTAGGTGCTAACACTTATCTCTCCTTAGTTTAGTATATCGCCTTTGTAGATCCATACCTTGATTCCGATCACGCCGTAGGTGGTACTTGCTTCCACATTGGCATAATCAATATCGGCTCTCAGGGTATGAAGCGGGGTGCGACCTTGTTTGTAACGCTCTGTACGGGCGATTTCAGCGCCACCAAGACGACCGGAAACCTGCACTTTTACGCCGAGAGCGTTATCTCTCATCACATTGCGAATGGCCATTTTCATTGCCCGGCGGAAGGACACACGTTCTTCCAATTGACGGGCGATTTCTTTACCGACCAGACGTGAATCTAACCACATCTTGTCGATTTGTTCGATGTTTATTGATACAGCAATCGGTGTAGAGCGATTCTTGTTTATCAGGATGTTCAGCTCGCCGCGCAGCTTGTCAATATCCTCACCTTTCTTTCCGATAACCAGGCCCGGACGGGCTGTATGGATATCGATCACGATGGAATTGGTCTTGCGGTAAATCTTTACCTTTGAGACCATCTTATCGGCAAGGCGTTTGTGGATATAGCTACGAACTTTGATGTCTTCCTGGAGGGAATCCATATAAGACGAGCCCTGAGCAAACCAGATGGAATCGGTTTCTTTATTTACACCGATACGATACAGAATTGGGTGTATTTTTTGTCCCAAGGTATTCCTCCTACTCTAAAGTCTGGATTTCCAGGGAGATATGACAGGTTTGTTTCCTGATCATAAAGGCTCTTCCCTGAGCTCTGGGCATGAAACGTTTCATTTGAGGACCTTCATCGGCCATTGCCTGGCTTACAAAGACCTGAGTCAAATCTAACTTCGGGTCTTGTTGCCTGGCGTTTGCCACTGCAGATTCCAATAATTTATAAATGAGACCAGCCGCTCGCCGCTGTGAGAAACGCAGTATATTCACTGCTTCACTCACGGGTTTGTAGCGAATGGTATCCAATACGAGCCTGGCTTTACGGGCAGATCCACGAGCGAAACGCAATTTTGCTTTAGCTTCCATCTCTTATCTCCCTACTAACTTTTTCTTCTTTTCTTTATGGCCACGGTAAGTACGCGTAGGTGAAAACTCACCCAGTTTGTGTCCCACCATGTTCTCTGTAACGTACACGGGAACGAATTTATGCCCGTTGTGCACAGAGAAAGTATGGCCGATAAAGTCTGGAGTAATCACCGAACGGCGACTCCAGGTCTTGATCACGCTTTTTTTGCTCTCAGTATTGAGGACTTCTACTTTCTTCATCAGGTGATCGTCAACGAATGGGCCTTTTTTAATTGAACGTGACATTAATCATTATCCTCACACTATCTCTTTTTGACCGCTTTCACGATATATTTATCGGAATACTTGCGGGTTTTGCGGGTTTTGCCGCCCTTTGCCGGTTTGCCCCAAGGGGATACCGGATGTCTTCCACCGGATGACTTTCCTTCTCCACCACCCATGGGATGATCTACAGGATTCATCACTACGCCACGCACGGTGGGACGAATGCCCATCCAGCGTTTGCGACCGGCTTTCCCGATCTTGATCAAAGAGTGGTCGCCATTGCTTACCTGGCCTATCGTGGCAAGGCATTCTTTACGAATCAGATGCACATCATTGGATGGCATTTTTACATGAACGTAGTCGCCATCTTTGGCTACTACCTGAGCAAAAGTTCCGGCACTGCGGGCAAGCTGACCGCCGCGGCCTTTCTTGAGCTCAATATTGTGAATCACGCTACCCAAAGGGATGCGATCCAGCGGTAGTGCATTCCCGATCATTATTTCAGCATCAGCCGAACTCACGATCTTGGTGCCCACCTGCAATCCTTCCGGAGCCAGAATATAGCGCTTTTCACCATCTACATAGTGTAAAAGAGCGATACGGGCTGTGCGGTTCGGATCGTATTCGATCGTGGCCACTTTGGCCGGGATTCCGATCTTATCACGTTTGAAATCGATGATACGATAATGACGCTTGGTTCCACCGCCGCGATGGCGGCAGGTTATGCGTCCGCGATTGTTACGTCCGCCGGCTCTGGGATTGGGTTTGAGCAGAGATTTTTCCGGTTTGTCCGTAGTAATCTCGTCAAATGTATAACCCGTGCGATAGCGGAGGGACGGAGTAGTTGGTTTATAGTGTTTTATTGCCATGTCTTATACCTCAAAATCGGCGATTCTGTCGCCTTCGCGTAGGGTTACGATCGCTTTTTTCCAATCAGGACGTTTGCCGCTGTGTTTGCCGAGGCGTTTTGGTTTACCCATCATGCGGATGGTATTTACACCCAAAACTTTTACTGCAAAGACTAGCTCGATGGCCTTGGCGATCTCTATCTTATTTGCATTTATCGATACCTTGAAGGTGTAGGAATTGGTAGCAGCCATTTGGCCACTGCTCTTCTCGGTGATAATGGGAGCGATTACGATATTCCGCGGATGTATCATTTGCTGAATACCTCCTCTACTTTTTTCAGAGCGTCATCACTTAAGATGATGTAGCTGCTCTTCAGCACTTCGTAAGCATTCAGGGAATCTGCCGGACCTGTCATTACTTCAGGTAAATTGTTGAAGCTTTTGACGGTGGGAAGATGATGCCCATCGGTCACCAGTAGTACGCGTCCTCTTTCGGGGCTCACTTTGCTGATGATCTCTTTGGCCTGCTTGGTGCTGGCTTGTTCGAATTTCAGGTTCTCGATCACAAAGATGCGTCCCTCACGGGCACGGTCTGTGAGCGCGACCTTGAGAGCCATACGTTTCTTCGTGCGCGGAATCGCCCGATGCCAATCCTTAGGCAGGATGGCAAAGGCAATACCACCACCCACCCGGATAGGTGAACGGCGGGTACCCACGCGGGCATTACCGGTGCCTTTCTGCTTGAAAAGCTTGCGGGTACTGCCCTGGGTCATGGCTCTGTTCTTCTTTTGTACGGTGCCCTGACGCTGATTACCAAGATACATGGTGATCACTTCGTGCAAAAGCACTTTGGGCGAATTTACATCGACGTCAAATACGGAAAGAGGAAGTTCCACCTCACCGATCAGCTCGCCTTGGATATTGAATTTCTTTGCTTTAACCATTACATTTCCCCTTATCTTTCCTTGTGTATAATGACCAAGGAATTGCGATGGCCGGGTACGGCACCCTTTACCATGACCAGATTCCGCTCGGTATCCACTTTTGCCACGATCAAATGACGCGTGGTGTTATTGGTATTACCATGCTGCCCCGCCATCTTCGTGCCTTTAAACACGCGTGAGGGCTGAGCACACTGACCGATAGAACCACCACCACGGAAAGATTCATGTGAACCGTGAGTAGCGATAAAACCAGCGAAACCATGACGTTTCATCACACCGGTGAAGCCGCATCCTTTGGATTTGGCACTTACACTTACGGTTTCGCCTTTGCCAAATAGATCGGCCTTCAGCTCGTCGCCGGTCTTGTAATCTTCAAAGAGCTGCCCATAATTGGGACGAAATTCTTTTACATGACGGAAGTTGGGACTGCCGTGCTTTTTAAAATGTCCCAGCATGGGTTTTGAGACCTTCTTTTCAGGGATCTCTTCATAGCCCACCTGGATCGCTTCATAACCATTGTCTGCGATTGTGCGTCTGCAGATCACTTTGCAAGGACCGGCCTGGATTACAGTAACTGGAATCACTTTGCCGCTCTCGTCAAAAATCTGCGTCATACCTATTTTCTTTCCGATTAGTCCGATCATGCTTAGCTCCTGGTATTTGCTTTGATCTCTACATGGACACCGGCCGGCAAACTCAGCTTTTTGAGAGCGTTTGTAGTCTGCTGGGTAGGGTTCATAATATCGACCAAACGTTTGTGAACCAACATTTGGAATTGGTCTTGAGATTTCTTGTCGGCATGAGGTGAACGTAAAACCGTATATATTGTGCGATCTGTGGGAAGCGGGATCGGCCCAATTACCTTGGCGCCAGTGCTACGTGTGCTTTTCACTATTTCCGCGACAGATTCGTCCAATAAACGATGGTCATAAGCTTTCAACTTAATCCGAATTCGATTTTCCTGTTTACTCACTGGAACCTCCATTATTCGGGCAAAGTCCACCTGAATTGCACACTGAATGCTGCATGCAGCTCCGCTTCGCTATCGGATGGATATGCCTTTGTCTTTTTCTTGCTTTTTGCCGGCTACCGTTCACACGGCAGCCACCACGATACTCACCTGGAGTATCCTGATAGTAGGATATCATTATTCCTCCTAAAGAACTATAAGCCCCTGCAAAATTTGGGACTTGTGCTTAGCACCTTGGTGCTTTTTTACTATGTTTGTGCATAAGAATTTAGCTATGCGAATCTGTCAAATGTTTTTTTGCTTTATTTCAGTTGTTCCCCCCGATATTGCTCAAATCTGAGCATCCTTATTAGCGTTTGATTACTTCTTTCTATGTAAAAGAATCCAGACTAAGGGAGAATTCAGAAAAGTTATAATGAATGGGTAAAAAAGGCGATGTCGCCGTAGCGACATCCTATCCCTTTAAGCCATAGGCAAATGGGTTACAATGGGAAGATAAGCTACCCCAGGATTAAGTCAAGGAATATTTTCTCAATAATATGAATAAACCTAAGCGACCTGCTGCCGATGACGATTAATTTCTTGTTCTCCTGTGATAACTCTCAATTTTGGATGGCGGATAACTTGCAATTTGATCAGAAGCCAGAAAAGATCAAGAAAAGCTGTAGCTTGGCGGCCAGATCAAAAAGACAAGCCAAAACAGGCTTCGAATTGTTTTATGGCATCACAAAGGCCTGCAGTTAAAGCGAAACTTTCCGAAGTCTGGCACTCATTATAGTGCCTGAGTTTGTGTTGCTACTGATGAGCAGTTTACCCTTCATTTGCCCCAGATAATCAATACATAAGCCGATGCCAAAACCGGTTACAATCCCGGCAGAGTCATTTTTCTGTTTGTTAACCGATAACAACGCAGCAACTTCAGATTTTGACATATCGGAGCCATGATCGCAAAAATCAACATAAATGTGCTTTTCATCTTCACGGATGATGATCTTAATCTCAGAATCGCAAGGCGAAAACTTCAGCGCATTGTGCAGCAGGTTTCTGAATACGACCTGCAGGAAGGATGATTCTGCCAGCACGGCTTTGTCTTTATCGTCTGGAAGAATAACCTGGATATTTTTAAGATTGGCCATGTTTTTGTATAGCGAAACAGCGCTCTTCAACATGGGCATAAGGTCCACTTCAGCAAGAATCAGTTTTACTCCCGGCTGGCTGTTTTTGATCCAGAACAAAATATCATTGATGATCGCGATGGAGTTATCTGTGGAAACAGACATCTGTCCATGCAGCTCCGCTACTTCAGACTCGCTGAAGGAACCTGCAATAATCATCTTAATTGCCTGAGAAACGGACGATATGGGGCCTCTGATATCGTGCGCAATCACCGATACCAGTCCACTCAGAAAGCTCACGTTCTTCTGCATCTGAATATTGGCAGCATTGAGTTGTTTGGATTTTTGCGAGACAATCCGGTTCTTCTTGCTCAGTTCGATATTGCTCAGGCGGTAATTTTCCGCATGCTGCTCTGTTTTCTTGCGGTAGAAATCAGCTTCGGATTGGGCCAGCATCAGCTTGGACTTCAAACTAACGGCTGTTTGGAGTTCAAGCCGGCTTGATAAACTATGCATTTACAGTTAATTATACTGCCGGCTTGGACTTCAAACAGCAGGAGCAGTGGCTTGGACTTCAAACAGCACTGCAGTTCCATATGAAGTCCAAAGAGCCCCAAAATAATTGGATATTTCGAAACCAGGAAAGGCTCTTTGAACTCCATACGGAAGGAATCAAACAGCAGGAGCAGTGCAAAGTTTGGATACGCACCAGCTGAAGCTGATGGAACGGCCGGATAAATCCAGCGTTACGATGCGTTACGATGCTCTTGTGCACCAAGATATCGAAGTAAAAGTGAATGTTCCTGGGTCGTTAGATAGTCGTTAGATAGTGGATGGTTTATCATGCAAATCCTATATGTGTTTGATCCCTTCTCCCTCTTTCCAAGGCGTCGATCATGTCTTTATCTACCGTTAATCAAGCGTTAAGAGTTAACGCTTGATTAACGGTAGATTAAGATATGATCAAGTGCCTCAAATGAGTAAGGAGGAGCCCAGAATGCTGGTTTATCCGGGGGATGAAAAAGTGGATGAAAAAGTTGGGGATGAAAAAGGCTCTCTTTGTCGCTTGAAGTCCAAAGTGCCGCTAAGCTTATGGTAAATTGATAGTTATCTTAGGCACTTTGAACTCCAAGGCTCACACGATCCGCCCGATCTGTGTTCTATCATCATCATAATTCATATGCAGGGCTTGGGTTTTCGCCTTGGGTTTTCGCCCAAAACCCCTACAACCCATATATGCAGGACTTGGGCTTGGGTTTTCGCCTTGGGTTTTCGCCCAAAACCCCTACAACCCACATAGGCAGGGCTTGGGGAGAGGAATTGAACGGTCTCAAAAGCGCTGTCCTGCGCTATGGGAAAATATTACTTGACTTCAATCAGCTTAAATAGAATTGTATCTTTAAGTGATAATAAGACTAATAGAATAGCAAGCAGAAGCCCAAGGGAGTGAAGATGATTCAAGCTTATTCGAGCAAGGACCGATCATGAGTTCTGGCGAATCTAAATTTAGTTTATACCAGCTTATCTTAAATCAAGTGCTGAACTTTTACCGCAAGGGAAAGTTAGACGAAGCAGAGCAGAGTCTGGGGCAAATGCGGGATATTATCGGAGCTTCTCAGCATCCTGAGGACTTGGGATTCTTATGCTATCTGGAGTTTTATCGCTCTTTTTGTGCCCAGGATTACCCTCCGGCTTTGCTGGCTCTGGATCAAGCTGAACTTCACTTCGACAAACTGGATTCCCCCTCCAGATCAGTTTTAATCCGGCATTACCGGGCTTTTACCTATTTCAGCATGAAAGAGTATGAAGAGGCTGCCACGCTATACCGGCTGGCCTTGGATAACATGGATGAAAGCGTGGATATTAGCACCCGCTGCTCTGTGCTGAACAATCTCGGCGAATGCTATACATATCTGGGAAAATTCCATCTGGCTCTGGAGTATTGCTATAGGGCCATGAAGCTCAGGGTGGAGCATGAGCTGCCTGGGATAGGATCTTCCTGCTACAATCTGGCTATCATATATACTGAATTGCAGGAATACGAGCGGAGTATCGAGTTTGGCAACCAGGCCCTGGAGCTGTTCAGGAAAGACCCTGATACGCGGAATTTGGCCAAAATCTTGAACGTTCTGGGCATTGCCTACGCCTCTATCGGAGATTATGCGCAGGGTTTACTCTGTTTCAAGGAATCCTTGCAAATCCGGGAAGAGAACCAGGAGAATACGGCTGTTGCTCTGGTCTTGAATGGAATCGGCAACCTGCATTATCAACAGGAAGATTATGCCAATGCCCTGCTATATCACAAAAGAGCTCTTGAGATCAGGCAAACACTCAGTGATAGCGACTATGTTGCCAGCTCCCTGCTCAATCTGGGCAAGACCAGTCTAAAGCTTGCGCAGCCGCAGGAGGCGATGCACTATCTTCAGCAGACGCTGGCTTGCGAGATCAAGCGTCCAGTGATACTTGCCGATGTCTATCACTATCTATCCAAAGCCTTTGCTGCTTTGGGAGACGCGCCGCAAGCGCTGGACTATCAGAACGAATATCTGAGCCAAATCAAGACGCTGTGGGAAGAAGAAAAATCAGCCAACCTGGCCGAAATGAAAACCAAATTGGAGCTCGATAAACGTGAACAAGAGCTTAAGCATATCCGCATAAAGAACATCGCCCTGGAAGAAAAGAACCTGCTGATCGAAAGTCAAAAAGCCGCTCTGGAAACTACCCTGGCAGACCTGCACAAGAGTGAGCTGAAGCTGTCCTTTGTAAAAAAGGAATTGTCTCAGCATATCGATTTCAACCGGATTGTAGGGGTGAGCGAGGCGATGAAGAATATCCTGGAACTCATGCAAAAGGTAGCCTATACAGACGATACCTCCGTCTTGATCACCGGCGAAAGCGGCACGGGAAAAGAGCTGGTGGCGCGTGGCATCCACGAGATGAGTTCCCGTAAAAGCCATTATTTCTATGCCGTGAATGCCTCTGCGGTATCATCCACCCTGTTTGAAAGCGAATTCTTTGGGCACGAGAAAGGAGCTTTTACCGGCGCAGATTCCATGAAGCCAGGCTGGTTTGAAGTCGCCAATAACGGCACCCTATTTCTGGACGAAATCGGTAATATGCCAGTTGATCAGCAAATCAAGCTGCTGCGCGCTTTGGATGGCAGGAATATCATCCGCGTAGGTGCAAAAAGGGAAATAGCCGTGAATATCAGGGTGATCTCGGCTACGAATGTAAACCTGGCGGAATTGATCGAACAAAAAGCTTTCCGTTCCGATTTGTATCACCGCCTGGCCGTATTCGTGATCAATATCCCTCCCCTGCGAGAACGCAAAGAAGATATTCCAGTGCTTACAGAGCACTTCGTGCGCGCTTATCAGCAAAAGCTCAAGAAGAAGGTCCTGCGCATTGATCCTGAGGTATATAGCACGCTCTCCCGCTACCATTTTCCGGGTAATGTAAGGGAACTGGCCAATATGGTGGAAAAAGGCATGATCATGTGCGATAGCCAATGTCTGCAGCTCAAGCACTTTACCTTGCATGATGACAAAGCCGAGGCAATTGTAGCAGATTCCGCTATCTACCCCTTGCGGGAGCTGGAAAAGACCATGCTGATCAAAGCCCTGCTGAGCACTGGATTCAATCAGGCAAAAGCAGCAAGCCTTTTGGGAATCTCCGCCAAAGGCGTGGAGCGCCGGGTCCATAAATTCAAAATCAGGAAAGAAGACTACATTATCAGCTCCTGAAGATAAAGGACGATTCCGTCGCTAAGCCTTAGTTTGCCAATTTCTTGCCAAACTATTTTGCCTCTGCAACACACAGCTCTTCAATTACTTATTAGAATTTGGTAAAAATAGTTTTGTAAGCCTGCCCTCTGCTCTCAATTTCTAAAGCCCCTGAAATACCGCAAAAATAAGCATAATCGACGCAACAAGACGATTTCGTCGCTATTTATTAGCTTTTCCCCCGATAATATCCACAGCCTCAAGAGCTAATCATCTGCTAAACT